>JAEEGK010014597.1_pt1 | contig 17530 bp, 13 predicted proteins | sample 8958771 | NCBI WGS metagenome assembly JAEEGK01 (sample SAMN16246547, study PRJNA631951) | gut metagenome | biome: gut microbiome; feature: rumen; material: SC-attached | host: Bos | place: Iran: Karaj | collected 2018-10
TGTCTGCCCCCTGCCGCAGGGCACCCCCTGAGTGTTTTTCATAGTATGGCTGCGTCCGGGGCAGTCAACCTTTTCAGTACAAAGTAAACAAAAACAGATGAAGAGTAAACAATATCCGTATGAAGTCTACGTTCTTAGGAAAAGAGTCAACCTCTCCAGTGAAAGTAGTCAACTGTACTCAGACGAGGCAGTCAACCAATTCAGTACGGGTAGACAAGTGTTAAAAAACAAGGCCTAAAAAGAGTCAACCGTATTCAGGAAAAGACAATAACTACTGGCACCGTATCAGCGTACCACCGTACCAGCGTACCATTTGTATTTTTCAAAATAAAGTGAGATGAAAATTTTATATTATATATATTATAATAATATATTATTATAATATATATAATATAAAGCTGATTTCACTTGTTTGTTTCTCATAATGAATTTTGCAAATGATACGGTGGTACGCTGGTACGGTGGTACGCATCGTGTACTTCCCTAGAAAAAGTTGAATGATTTTTGCCTTACCCCTGCCATAGGTTGAATGCCTGTTTGAAACCTTAATCCCTATCACTAGCAGAAGTTGAATGATTATCCTGCTGTATGAATCATTGCAACGTGTTAAGATGAGGAAATCAACACGTTGAAAACCTCAATCCAACACGTTGAAAACCTCAATCCAACACGTTGAAAACCTCAATCCAACACGTTGATATCAGAGAAGTCATATTTTAAGTGTACTCGATTTACTCAGAGCGAGTGTGTGATATGTTGAATAATCTACTCGACGCTGACGTTGACGATGACGATAGGGGTTAGAGGGGCGTATCCCTGAATTTGATTAGTTCCCCAACAATTACTTCAGGAGAATCGGAAAGGGCGAGGATAAGATTGCGGTATATGCCTCGCGCCATCAGATCCTGAATGAGGGGCCAGACAGGTATCTGTCGCGTCCAAAAGTCAACTCCCAAGAAGAGCATCGGACTGGCATAACCGAAACTGAGGTAATGGTCCTGAACGGCTTCCTGGAAGATTTCCTGCAACGTGCCAGCGCTGCCTGGCGTATAGAGGATTCCGCCTTTGGCTATCGTCAGGATGCCATCCTCGCGGATGCTGTTGTCGAAATACTTGGCAATGTGGGTGGCGAGTGGAGTGGAGGGCTCATGGCCGTACAGCCAGGTGGGGATGCCCAGGCTCAAGTAGTCATTCTGAGGATAACGCTGGCGAATGCGAAGTGCTGTATCGAGCCATCCTTCATCCTTGTAGGAAGGTGCAGTTCGCATGACGTGGATGGCGTCCATAAGTTCCAATTCGTTCCTTCCAGCCATCCATGCTCCCAGATGTGTTGCTTCCATCGCTCCAGGTCCCCCTCCGCTGACCATCAGGAAGCCTTTCTCTGTAAGCAACTTGCTCAAGCGGACGACCTGCTGGTACTCAGGGTCAGTACGCAGTATGCTGTGACCTCCCATGACGCCTACGATAGACCTCTCGTTGAATTGAGTCAGAAACTCGTGGAGGCAGTCGCTGATGGAGTGGTCGTGGAGAGTTCGAGCCAAGGTTTCCTTGATGTTGTCAGCGTATTTACCCATGGCGAGGTAATGTTTGTAGACGAGTCCGTCGTAGCAGGACTTGTAGCTTTCTGGGTTGCCCAATATGTATCCTTCGTACAGTTCGTCAGGCGTGTAGAGATGGTTCCTGTAGCTGAATGTCTCGCCCATGTTGGGAAAGAAGAGGCAATCGCGCGTTTGTCGCTTGAGTCCTTGCGGCAGGGTGCAGCCGATGAAGATGCAGTCGCGATAGGTGTGGCTCATGGCCATTTCCGTCTCGGCTGTGAGGTTGACACACTGGAAAGCGCAGCGGCGTATCTCCTTCTCGCTTTGCCTGAGAATCTTTGCCAGCTGCCAGTCATCCTTGATTTGATTATAGTTTTGTCGCATACAGATGTTCATCTATGGTGTACAAAGATAATCATTTTAATTCAATAATGTTGTATAAGCCATAAAAAATATGTAATTTTGCGGCTCGCAAAGAAAATAAGGAATCGTTTCACCCTGGATTATCAATGAAATCGTCGCGCATCGTCATTTTCCTCTTCAGCGTCATGCTTGGACTTGGGATTCTGTGCGTAGTCTTCCCTAAGGACGGCCTGCAGATAGGTTCCATTCGTCTGGAATTCCCTGATTTGGCATACGCACTCGATGCAAAGACTGAGGTGGTTGCGGATACCCTTTCCGAAGAACTGGAGCAGGAAGACAGCATGGAGACGGCAGAGGCAGTCGAACAATTCAAAGGGTTGACGGATGCCCAGGAGGCTGAGTTCATGATCAACAGCAGCAAGAGTCCAACACGCATCTATCTCCCTAACGACAGCATCGAGTACCTCGACGATTTCTTTGCAGCCTTGGACGAGGCAAAGGATCAGCGTGTCCGCATCATGCATTTTGGTGACTCGCAATTGGAAGGAGACCGCATGACGTGCTATCTGAGGCAGGCTTTCCAGGAAGCATACGGCGGCATCGGACTTGGACTCATCCCTGCTGTCCAAACGGTTTCGTCTGTCACCCTGACAGAAGACCTTCAAGGCGATGCGATGCGCTATTTGGCGTATGGACCCAAATCTGAGCAGGCAGAGCATCATCGCTATGGTCCGCTTTGCCAGATGGCAGAAATCGACGGAGAGGCATCGCTTGAATTCACATGCATGGGCGGCAAGAAGTTTTCCCATGGCGGACACTTCACTCAAGTCACCGTATTGGCAAGCGGAACAGGCAGTTTGGAACTCTTCGTGGGCAATGACTCGATTGGCGACATCAGAGAGATTGAGTCGGAAACCATGCAGATGCTGAACTTCCCAGCCGGAGGATACAAAGGGAGACTGGCAATCACAGGACACGTGGAAATCTATGGTTTGATGCTCGATGGCGGACGAGGGGTTCAGATGGACAACATTGGGCTTCGTGGTAGCTCTGGAACCCTCTTTACCAGCATCGACCGCAGCACCTTGACGCCTTTCTTTTCGCGAGAGAATGTACGCCTTATCATCCTGCAGTTTGGAGGGAATGCTGTTCCTTACATGGATGAGCAGAGCGACATCAATGGTTATGTTAGCGGCATGCGATCGCAGATTCGCATGTTCAAGCGTTTGGCTCCTCAGAGTTGTATCCTCTTCATTGGTCCGTCTGACATGGCGACACAAGTTGGTGAGGAGATGGTGACCTATCCGATTCTGCCTAATCTCATCAGCTCCCTACGCAAGATGTGTGGCGAGGAAGGTGTGGCATTCTGGAACATGTTTGCTGCTCAGGGTGGGGCAGGTTCGATGATCCGCTGGTGTGAACTGGGGTTGGCAGGTGAGGACTATGTCCATTTCTCGCCCAGTGGAGCACGCAGGATTTCCAAACTGTTCTTCGAGAGCCTGCAGAAATACTATCAATTCTATCGTTTGCGCATGGGTCTCGACAACATGGAAGAACCATCAGATTCTACAGAGAACGCAACAGGCAAAGATTCTGTCAGGAAAGCAGACGAAAAGATTCGCTCTGCCCGTAGGGATTCAATCAAGGCAACAATGGCCAAGAGAGATACAACCAAAACAGGAAAGGAGATGCTGCCATGAGAAAACTGATGCTCATTGTTTTGCTAATTTGGATGCATAATTTACTGGCACAAGTCGAGTTTCCGCCTTTTGTCCGTTTGGAGAAAGCCCATTTGGTGTTTCCTGGTGACTCATCAGCTCTTAGGAGATTTCATGCCAAGACATCTGATTTGATGGAAGGAAAACAACAACGAATAAACATTCTCCACATCGGCGGAAGTCATGTTCAGGCAGGTTTCCTGACTCAAGGGATACGCCTCCAGCTAACAGATTGGCTCGACAACCTGACAGACTATCGAGCAGGAAGGGGAGATCGAGGAATGCTGTTTCCTTATCGTGCCCTGAAGACCAACGCACCTCAGGATTATACCATTCAGGCAAGCGGTGAATGGACAGGTCAGCGCAATCTGATCAAAGAGCCTTTGCATCCCATGGGTCTCGCTGGAGCCTACGTTGCCACAGCTGACTCCGCCTCCCTCCACATTATGCTCGATTCGCTGTGGTCTTTCGAGAAGTTGCGTATTTATGGCACAACGCTGACGGACAGCATCAAGCCCCTCCTGGTAATTGGACAGGACACCCTGCAATCGATATGCCAGGATTCCTTGGGATGGACATTCATCACACCTAAGAACTCAAAAGAATGTAAGCTAGTCGTGGAGCCAACAGGCATCGACACTCTCTATCTGCGTGGCTTCAAGCCAATAAGCGAGCGGGTGGGACTCACCTATGTGGAATCCGGAATCAATGGTGCGAGCCTTCCTTGCTGGCTTCGATGTGAACTGTTCGAACAGGAACTGAGCGAGTTCATACCTGACTTGGTTATCTTTGGAATAGGAATTAATGATGCGAATTGCATACCAGACAAATTCAGTGCAGATACCTTCAAAGAGAATTACCGCCAACTGATAAATCGCATCCGTAGCGTGAACCCTGATTGTTCGCTTGTGTTCCTGACCAACAATGACTGCTTTATCGGACGGACACGCCGTTTCAACCTCAACACTCCTGTCGTAGAGGATGCCTTCATGCAACTGGCGAAAGAATACAATGGAGCCGTTTTCGACACGTATCAGGTGATGGGAGGCTACCGTTCTTCCAGCAAATGGGTTGCAAGTAAGCTGATGCGTCGCGACCATATCCATTTCACAGAAGAAGGATATAGAATACTAGCCGACTTGATCAGCAAATCAATCATAGAAGATTTCGAAAGATGCCATGCAACTAGATAAACTCATAGAAGCTCTGCTAAACTATCTGTTGAAAGTCTTCTCTTTCGACCCAGACAGCCCCCTGTTGTTTACTCAACTGCAGTTTTGGGCTTTCTTCTGTCTTGTCTTCTCTGGATTTGCCCTTGTGCAGAAGCGTCGCCAAATGCGCAATGCCTACCTGTTCTTCGTTAGTTTACTTTTCTACTACAAGACGAGTGGACTCTTCGTTGGAATGTTGCTCATTGTTACCTGCAGCGACTTCCTTATAGCGCAGGGAATTTACGCCTTACGAGAAAAAGAGGCGTGGAAACGAAAGCTTTTGCTTGGCCTTAGTGTCATCCTCGACATAGGCATCCTATGCTATTTCAAGTATGCCTATTTCTTTGTGGATGTCATCAATCAGATTTTTGGTACTCAGTTCACTGTTGAGAACGTGGTAGCCCGCTTTGCGAATGAGGTAGTAGGAGAGAACATCTTCTGTGTGGATCGCATAATCTTGCCCATAGGTATCTCTTTCTATACTTTCCAGATTCTATCCTACACGTGTGACGTTTACAAGGGATTGATCATACCTGTACGCAATTTTCTCGACTTTGGTTTCTATGTGAGTTTCTTTCCACAATTGGTTGCTGGTCCCATTGTGAAGGCAAGTGATTTCATTCCTCAACTGTATCGTCGATTCTTCCTCAGCCGAAGGATGTTTGGCATTGCCGTGTTCTGGATCATAAATGGATTGATGAAGAAGATTATCCTCTCGAATTACCTGGCAGTAAATTTCATTGATCGTGTCTTCACGAATCCTCATCTCTTTTCTGGATTTGAGAATCTCTCAGCCCTCTTCCTCTACAGTCTGCAGGTCTATGCTGACTTCTCTGGCTATACTGACATTGCCATCGGACTCTCGCTCATGATGGGGTTCCATCTGCCTGCCAATTTCAACAGTCCCTACAAGGCACCCAACTGCAGCAATTTCTGGAAACGATGGCATATCAGCCTAAGCAGATGGCTGCAAACTTATCTTTACATTCCTTTGGGCGGCAATCGTAGCATGGGATTCGGCACCTGCTTTTGGGTTATCTTCCTGACAGCCTCTGCTCTCATATTGTCAGGCAGTTGGTGGATTGCTGCCATTGTATTCATTATCTTTTCCGCAACCATTCTGACAGGAATCTACTGTCCTGATCGAAGAAGGAAGATTTACGCCAATCTCAACAGTATGATAACCATGCTCTTGGGCGGTCTGTGGCATGGAGCCAGCATGAACTTCATCATTTGGGGCGGTCTGAATGGAGTGGGGATGATTGTCTTCAAGTTCTGGCGCGATATGGGTTTGAAGACGAGAGTATTGATCACGACAGCAACAGTTATTCTGCTCTTCTCTCTTCAACACTTCCATCCGATGGGCTTGTGGAACGTGTTGCTGGCTTTCATGCTCTTCCTGATGGTGAGTATGTGGGTGCGACTCCTCTATAACCTTTTAGGTTTCAAGGCAAGCTTCTCGTGGCTTGAGCATGCGTGGAGCATCCTGGTAACATTCACCTTTATCACTTTCACACGTCTGTTCTTCCGCTCTGGTAGCAACCTTGACCCTGCAACAGCCAACCAGACAGCATGGGACACAGCAACGAAGATGATTCACAGCATAGGCACTCAGTGGAGCGTGAACATTCTGGATGTCATGTCGGCTTATCATCGAGTATTCATTCTCTTTGCGCTGGGCATGATTATCCATTGGTTGCCTACAAACCTGAAACGTCGTTATCGTCTCAGTTTCGCCATGCTCCCCCTGCCCGTCATTTGCCTGGCAGCAATCTGTGCAGTATTCTTTGTTTATCAGTTTGTGACAGCCAAGATGCAGCCTTTCATTTATTTCCAATTCTAAAAAGATGGACATTCAGGAACTAATATCTCAGGGCGAGCACCAGCAGCAGGACTTCAAGTATTGCATCTCCTCTGTAAGCAAGATTGCTCACTCCCTGTCGGCTTTCTCGAATACTGATGGTGGACGATTGCTGGTGGGCGTACGCGACAATGGCCGCATAGCAGGAGTCAGCAGCGAGGAGGAAATCTATATGATTGATGCTGCAGCCAAAAGTTTCTGCAGTCCTTCTGTCGAGTGTGAGATGCAGACCATAACTGCTGAGGGACACAATGTGCTTGTCGTCACGATTCCTCCCAGTTCCAATCGTCCAATTCGTGCACGAGAAGAGGATGGGAAATACTGCGCCTACATTCGCATTAACGACGAGAATGTCATTGCCTCACCCGTTCATTTGGCTTTGTGGGAAATAGAGAAAGAAGTTGGAGAGGCTTCCAAACGCGTCTTCTCAGACTTCGAGTTGAGATGTCTGCGTTTGATTCCCAGCGGAGGAACTACCTTGAATAAATTCACAAGACATACCCGTTTGTCTAGAAAAGATGCTGTCAGGCTGATGGCTGATTATATTCGATATGGCCTTGTATCCATGCACCACAGTAAGCAGAATTGGGTATTCTCTATTCTTTATGTTTGAAATAAACTTTAAATTGCCAACAGTTTGACAATCAATTATTTATTGTTAAAAAAATCACTTTTAAAAATCTTTTCCAACAAACTCCACATCCTTACTCAGTTCACCCTCCTGACTCTTGGGCGTAGACTTTTGGTTGAAATGATAGCTGAGACTCAGGACCACGTTTGGGTATTTAGGACGAACCCAGGTCTCACTGATGAGAGAATCTGTCCAGCGCCTATTGTGGTATTTTGCTGTATGAAACACATCATGAGCAACCAAACCTATGCTAAGTTTTCCTTTGGCAAGAGATTGACGATATGCCACATCGAAGAACACGTAGGCTTTCTCTTTTCCTTGTGTCAGATTCTTGGGACCAACGAGATGTCCATCAAACTGGAAACGTGAATTCTGAGTGAGAGGAAATCCGTTGATCCATCCAAATTGATAGGTGAATCCATCGGAATCGTGGCATCCCTCGTATGTCGCATGGAACTTGTAATGGTATGCGCTGGCATTCAACGTGGTGTTCCACCATTTGTAAGGTTTGACCACAGCCTGAAATTCCAATCCTTTGTCCCATTGATTTCCTGCATTGATGATGCTGTCGAGAGTGACACCAGGTTCATAGGCAACTCTCACATAATCAACCACATCCGTTCGCTGGCGAACAAATCCTGCTGCTGTTAGAGAAAGATCAATCTTGAAAGTCTTTCTCCAACGCAGTTCCATCGAGTTGACATACTCAGCATCCAAATCAGGATTGCCAATTATACGGGTGTAATAGTCCTCGTAAGTGATATAAGGCTCCAGTTTCCAGATTCCTGGTCGATTCGTTCGACGTGAATAACCTGCCATAAAACTGCCAATGGAAGTAGAGTAGGAGAGGTGTGCGCTGGGGAAGAGAGCCCAGTATTTGCGATGACGACTCGTATAGGTAGGCAAGTCCATATCGTCAATCAAACGATCTGCACGCAATCCTGCATCAAAAGCAACGTGTCCATACTGGTCATTCAACTGCACGTATGGGCTATGGGTTTGGCGGCGATAATAGAATGGAGCATATAAATCCAACTGATTCTGGAATTCCTGAATACCAGGATCGCGATTCCAATAATATATGTTGTAGTCACCATGCTCGCTATAGGTTGTATACTGGTATCCAGTCTCAATCTTTCCCATCTGTCCGTAATGGAGCAGATAGGATAGTGCTCCATCGCAATCCCAATGATGCTCTTTTTCGTATCCGCGAGTACCTTCATATCGAGACCCTTGCTGGTCAAACATGTTGCTCTCTGTGTATTCCATCGAGTACCAATCATAGCGGAATCGATTGTTGAGATTCACTTTATCACCTCGATCATTGATTTTCCATGTGTAGTCTGTGGCTGCTTGGAAAAGATGTTTCTCCAGTTTGTAGCGGTCGTGGCTATCGTAGCTGTTATCATTGACCACGTTGCCCAGATACTCGCGATGCTCCTTATAATCCATATCACCACCACGAGGATTGCGAGTGCGTCCGCCCTGTAGATCTAGTGTAAATTCATGATGTTTTCCATCCGTAAACTCATAACCACCTTGTCCGACAAATGTACCATAGTTGCGGAAACGTGTTCCATCTGAATTGGAAGTTGTCGTGTAGCCATCCACAACCGTTTGCTTGTATTGCTCAAAGTCGCTCTTTGTCTTCACGTATGAAGCCTGACCACCTAGATATAGATTATGGTGTCCCATCCGATAATTAATCTTTCCATCAAGACTTCGAGTCAACAATGTGCTTCCACTGGCATTCAGAAATACGCCTAAACCATTACCCAAGTTGCGTTTGGTCGTAATGTTGATGATTCCCACATCGCCTTCAGTCTTGTATTTGGCAGATGGAGTCGTCAGAATTTCCAGCTCTTGAATCATTGAGGCAGGAATTGATTGCAATGCCTGCGTACCATCCAAAGGTGAGGGCTTGCCATCGATGTAGACGAGAAAATTGCTGCTGCCACGAAAAGTCAGTTGACCTTCTGCATCTATTTGAATGCTGGGAAGCGTTGAAAGAACATCCACAGCCGTTCCTCCAAGAGCTGAAGTAACAGACGATACGTCAACGATCAATCTGTCTGGCTTGTATACAACCTTAGGCTTCTGACCAGCTACAGTAACAATCTTTAGATTCCCAGTTTTCATGATTGTGTCATTTTTTACTTGAGCATTTAAATGACAATATGAAAACAAAAGGGGAAGAAGATACAGATGTTTTATTCTAAACATAATCACGATTAGGTTATTTTTCTACACAAAATGAATAAAGTCTCTTATAGATGATGGTAAATGCAGGAATCAGGAACATCACAGCTGCGATCCATGTTGTTGGATCTCCAATGCAGACACCATAAAAACCAAGCCAAGGAACAACAAACAAACTGACACCAACACGTGCAATCATCTCATTGAAACCAGAGAACATACTGAGCGAAGTGAATCCAAGACCTTGCAGAGAATATCGCAAGATACATAATGTTCCCAAAACTGGATAAAAGACACAGCTTACACAAAGGAATTGTTCACTGCAATCCAGAATCTCTGTCTCAGACGCATAAATAAATAATGTGGAAATCTGTCGAGAAAACAAGCGAAGTACCAATATCATGAATGCTGCGTATACAACCATCCCTTCGAGAGCGCAAAAAACTCCACGACGGATACGTACAAGATAATTTGCGGCATTCTCAGCGAATCTGCGAGCTGCACCCAAATTTTGTCCACAATAGGTTGCCATCGCAACACCAAGGTTCTCGAAGGGACAAATGCAAAACATCTTGATGCGCATGCCAGCCGTAAATGCTGTAGCACAAATGGTCCCCAAGGAATTGTTGGCACTCTGCAACATAATACTACCAATTGCTGTAATGCTGAATTGCAATCCCATGGGAATTCCCATCATGAGCAGTTTATGAACCCGTTTTAGATTGAGCGAAAAAGACTCATCTGGATTATAGAGAATGCTGAAATGCCGCTTCATATACCTCAAGCATCCATCAATACAAATCAGTTGAGCCAAAGCAGTTGCAATCGCTGCACCAGCAACTCCACATCGAAGCAAGAGAATGAAAACGAGGTCAAATATTATGTTTAGAATAGTAGAGAGAAGCATGAAATAAAAAGGTGTTTTACTATCTCCTAAAGCACGTATAATGCTGGAAATCAGGTTGTAGTAAAGGTTTATAGGAATGGTGATGAAAGTAACTAGAAGATAAATGTTTGCCTCTTGGAAGATCTCTTCTGGTGTTTGCATCCATCGCAAGATATGACTGCACAGCATGCTGCACACAACGGCCAGGAAAACCGATATCACTCCACCCAACAAATAACTGTGACGCACATAATCACGAACATGGTCGTCTCGTTTTGCCCCAACTGATTGAGCCACTGGAATGCCAAAACCACCCGTCAGACCATTGCAGAATCCAAGAATCAGAAACAGGACAGACGAGCTTGCCCCTACCCCAGCCAATGCATTCATGCCAAGGAACTGTCCTACCAAGGCAGCATCTACCAAACTGTAAGTTTGCTGCAGTAGATTTCCCATAAGTAAAGGTAGTGCGAATGAGAAGATCAAACGCATTGGACTTCCTGAAGTCATATCCTTTACCATAATCCCTTGACTGCCTTTTAATAATTTATTTCGTTACAAAAATACAACAAAGATTTCGATTTGTCAGAGATTATAACTAACTTTGTCACCAAATAAACAGATTTAAGATGCGCAGAACAGTTACAGGTGAACAATATGCAGCCTCTAAGACCATAGAACTCCACGTAAGGCAAGAGACTACACTAATGGAGTTCCTGATGAAAGAAATGTATGGAATCAGCCGCAACAAGGTCAAAGATATTCTGCAAGGTCATGGTGTACAAGTCAACAAGAAACTGGTGACTCAATACGACTATCCTCTCCTGCCAGGACAAGTAGTTCACGTCAGTCGCCATAAAAGAAGTACTGAATTGAACAGCAAATTCGTTCGCATCGTCTATGAAGACAAAGATATCATTGTCATAAATAAGTCGGAAGGTATCTTAAGCATGGAATCAGCTCCTGGACAATATTGTGTGAAAACGATATTGAACGAATATTTCAAGAAACGTCATTTCAAATGCACAGCTCATGTTGTTCATCGCCTGGATCGTGAGACCAGCGGACTGATGATTTACGCCAAATCTTTAGAATCAAGAAAGATTCTGGAAGAGAACTGGCATGATCTTGTCTACGACCGCCGTTATGTAGCTGTGTTATGTGGCGAGATGGAACAGGAAGGTGGAACGGTTCGCTCATGGTTGCGCGACAACAAGGCATTCGTTACATATAGCAGTCCTACTGACAATGGAGGCAAGTTGGCCATAACGCATTATCATCGCCTTCGAGTGAAGAACGGACTCACTCTGGCAGAGATGAAACTGGAAACTGGTCGCAAGAATCAGATTCGAGTCCACATGAAGGATTTGGGCTATCCTGTCGCTGGAGACACAAAGTACGGAAATGGACGCAATCCTTTGGGTAGATTGGCGCTCCATGCTTATCGTCTTAATTTCTTTCATCCAATAACTGGAGAGAGAATGGTATTCGAGACTCCCTTCCCTACTCCATTCCTTAAATTCTTCGATGAAAAAGAAGAAAAGCAAAAGTCATAAAAGTCATTATTTTGTATAACACCTTATAATAACAACGACAATGAGAAAATCACTTATTTCAGTAGCAATCATCGCTGTAAGCATGTTGCTGAATGGTTGTGGCGCAAACAGCAGTAAACTTGGTACTGATCTGGCCACTGCAGCAGTAACTGGTGCAGCTGCGAATGGGGCGAATGGCAATTCCGGCTTAGGTAGTCTCGCCAGCATTCTGACAAGTGGAAACACTTTGACCACCGTCTTGAGTTCTCTGCTTGGCACTAAAACTACAGTTAACAGCCTGGTTGGAACATGGACCTATAGCCAACCCAAGGTTGTGTTTGAGAGCGAGAGTGTTCTCGCAAAGATTGGTAGCAGTGTTGCAAGCAGTAAGATTGAGAGCAGCCTGAATTCCCAGCTAAAGAAAATTGGTTTCAATGCAGGCAAGAGTACCATCACGTTTGATGCGAATGGAAACTACACGATGGCGTTGGGTAGCAAGACCTATACAGGAACCTATACCTACAACACCAGCACCAGCACGATGACCATGAAGGGCGCTTTGGGAGTAACCTCCTTGAGCAGTACAGTTACAGTAAACATCAACGAAATGTACATGCTGTTCAGCGCAGACAAGATTCTGAGCATCGCATCCTCCGTTAGCACGGTTAACAGTACCCTCAGCAGTCTTTTGGGTAACTACAATGGCTTGAAGTTAGGTTGTGCTATGGTGAAGACGCAATAAGCAGCGTCTCTGCTAACAATCTGACAATAAAATATTTCCCCAGCAGAACCTCTTATTCCTGCTGGGGATTTTCTTTGTTCTGTCTTTATCTTTGATGCCATAAAACCTTGTGAAAAAAAATGGCTTCGTTTAAAACTTGATATGGGCAAGGATAGACATTTCGTTTTACTTTATAAAGGATTTGATTCCACCGCATAAAAACTATTGAGACTCGATATATTTTCCTTTTTTCACCAGCAGTGCTATTGGCATGTATAGAGGAATAAACATCCGCCAGGGACTAACCCCCATGTCTCGACAACGTCTTATTCCCTGAACAATATAGATTAGTAACAATATCGACATTATCAGAGAATCGACTTCAAACTTCATATCCCATACATACTGGAATCCCAAAATGGACAATATAGACAAACTGCCAAATGATACAATTACCATTAAGTACCCAATATAATTTGAAGTAGAGTCCCATAGGTAACATACAAAGGCAAACAACATAAACGTCAGAACGAATTCCAGACGCCCACATCTCCGTTTGTTGAAAGAGATGTATTTCTTAAGGTTCATACTTGATCCTTCTTGGGGAGCACTCTTTGATGTCTCGCAATATTTTTCTTTTGCATCGCCACCCTTCTTAAAAACTAACACCCAAGGATTGAAAAGAGGAATGAAACTACTTTTCCATCCCCTTCCTATATCATGACAACGTCTGATGCATTGGATAACATAGAGCACATACAACACATCCACAACAATTGCTTCCATGAAGAACCAATAGCCTACTTCATAAGCCAAATGTATGGAACCGTATGTGCAATATGCAAGAAGCAGGATGTTAAACGGTACAATCCCACTTAAAAGACCTACAATCCCTATGCAATAATATATATATATATATAAATTCAAATATGAGTCTGTATCATTGAGATACCTTAAGTTACCTGACACCCAACTGATTAGCAACACAGAAGCTACGGCACAAAGGAAAATAATTAAAAATCCTTCTCTATTTTCCTTCCCTTTTGGAGAAAGGAAACGAAATAGCCGATTAACATGTTCCTTCATTTTCTTTTACATTTATTTCTTACATACAATTCCATAACATTCTCATCTGCATAGCGCATGTTCTACTCTCTCCTATAGGTATCATTACCCCTTGCACAGATGGTCATTTTATGTTCCCTTCTTCCCTTGGAAATGTTACTTCTTCCTTCTGACATCTTATATTATTTATAGTATGCAAAATGGAGGAATGTTACTGCTTCTTTTCTATGGCTTGGAAATGCAAGACCTCCATCGTTATCCCATCACGGAAATAACACTTGAACAGCTCATGGCTTAATGCCACCACTTGACGATAAACAGGGCTAGTCAAACGTTTGCCAGTGTTATCCATCAGTCCGCAACGTTCATTGTTCTCTGCATCGCAGACATAATAGACGTTGTATCCCGTTGAACTATCCGAACATTTTAACGGTTCCACCCTGACAATCAGGTCACTCTGCATGAGTGCCCCATCGTAGTTCAGTTGCACTCTTGAGGTAGCTGTGGAGGCATAAACGCAAGTGGCTGTAAGGTTGAGAGCTGTGTAAATGGGTTTAATGATCCACCGCCCCTTCTTGTCAATTACACCCAATCTGCCGTCACGTCCAGCCATTCTGCAGTAGCCATTGTGAAAACCGATTACTTTCATATCTTTGTTCGTCCTATGGAGATACTGGAAAGGGATAAGCAGATTCCCCTTGATGTCCACGAAACCGATCTTTCTATCCTGCAGCACAGCTGCCAACCCTTCAGAAAAGAAACCCACATCGTCATATTCCTTGGGCTCCCCGATGGAGTTTCTTACAAGCACCTTGTCTGTATTCATGTTATAGAACCCCCATTTCTTCCCTTTGCGATACAAGCCAATAGAATCCAATCCCTGCGTCTTAGTCTCATCCACTTTGATTCCATCAATCACATCTTTTTCTCTCACCACCTCTATCATACTTTTTTCAATTGAGTTTGTAATACGTTTGTCATATCCAGTATCGACATCCGGTTGGCAGCTATAGCATTCTATATATTGCCCTATCAACATGCCCGCAAACAAAAGTAATATCACTCGTAATGCCTTCTTGTAAAAACTCATAGTTTTTCCCTTTTCTTGCTGTATATCAGCATTCTTGTTTTTCAATTTGTTTTCCATTTTCCTATTTCTTTTTTGATAAATAAGTTTCATTGAGAATTTCTAATGTCGTTTTTTCAGTTCAAACGTGTCAAAGATACTTGGAGGATTTGCATAGCCGAGCTTCTGCCATTTCTCACGTACCTCGCCCCACTTCTTGTCCTGTTTGCCATTTGCTTGCTTGAAATATTTGATGATAAGCATTTGGTCATTGTGACCAATATGCTGGTATCTTTCTTTCAATTCTTTGCGAGCTAATTTCACATAATTTCCGTCCTTTTCAATCAACATGGCCCCCAGTTCGTCGATGGTTGCATCAAGGATCATAGCCTCCCTTCGCTCCAATTGCTCTTTGAATAGTAAGGTGAAAATCGCATCACGTACTTTACACTTCTCCTTCAACCATCGAGAAGTGAAGAGATTCAACAGTTCATCACGCGTCAATTTTTTTATCTTGTCGATACAGCGCACAATAGCAACATCTTCCCATTGGCCATAATGCGCTTTCTTGCACTCACCTAATATGTATTCGTAGTTTGTCATAACAGTATTGTTTTAATTTGTCTGCCACAAAAGTACGAATACAGCCGTACACCAACAAGCAAAACATCTCCACAAGCCTTGTGGAAATGCGATTTTATTCCCAGATTACCAAGTCACGGGGGAGAGTGATCTTCTTAACTTCCCCGCTCTTTCCTGTAATATAATATTGATCTGCAAGCGAGGCGTCCACTTGTGATAGAAAATAGGCCTTAATACGAGACCACTTTTCATTAATAGAATTGAGCAAGGGGTTAGTTACATCCTCAATACTCTTTATTATTCTATCGTTAAGGCCATAAGGCTTAATTTGAGCATAAAGCTCTGCCATCTCCTTTCTGAAATCAGGAAGATGTTTAAAGGTTATGCCCTCAGGATGTTTTAGGAATAAAAGATAAACAGCCTTTGTGATAGGCTCCATTTTCACCTCTTTATTATCATAGTCAGAGAGAAGAACGGCACTTTCTTTGGTAATAGTAATTCTGCTAAGTTTGATTTGGTGTTTTAGTTTATTATCATGAAAGCTAAGCCGCCATATAGTGATGTCGCATCGCTGGCCCTCATAGAATTTATATAACACATCGTTGAAGATATCATTGGGTGAAATCAAATCGAACAGAGTCATACATGATCTGACCTTGAAATCATCAGGGAATCCCAAAATTTCATTAGCTGACTTGTTGCTACAATTTAGAAGTGCCTGAGATATTTCTCTCAGGCGGTTTCCAAGTACAGGATGTTCAAGATAAGCCTTTGCCTCTTCCTTACTACTGATACCATAAAACTCTGAATTATAGCTATGTCCTAATCCTTTTATTTGAGGGAAAACATACCAAATCCAATTTCCGCTCTTATGCCCTTCTTTTATCTCGCTCAAAGCTTTTGAATAAGTTGCCCATCCAAAATCCTGAGCCTTTATGAATCTTTCCAAGCTATAATTAACTTCTTCCCCACCAAGTGCATCCACGAAACTCTTTGGTAAACTGACATTCTTCAATTCCAATGCCTCTTTAAAGAATTGAGCCATCTCTTCATCATGATAACCAGCTATGCCACAGCCAACACGAGTAACAAGGAAAAACAACTCTGTATGTTCTTTGGCAAAGGCTATGAATCTATCAACAGCGGCCTTGACCTCATTGTCTTTTCTTACATCTTTGCCAAAGTCAACAGGAATAGCATAACTCTGACCTTGTAATCCTTCTGCCTGACCCCAGACTGCTCCAAACTTTTTACGTGCTGTTCCTGAAGCGCCACCAGTATGATAACCCAAAGCATTGCTACCAAATACAAAAACCTGTTTTGGCAAAAGCCTCTCTATATAGTCAGGAGTAAAACCTATATACTCTTTCTCTTCCATAGTACTACATGATTGCAAATGAATAATCGTCGTGACCTATCAGTCCTTTCTTTTTTAAACCTTTGATGTGATTCTGAAGAAAAGGGCTAGTATAACAATTCTGTAATTTCTTGATGACATCTTTCTCAAAATCAATGTCGTCTGAAGCCATTGCTGTTTTAATGAAATTACTATTCTTGGTTTGAGCATTGATTGCCTCTTGTAACTCTTCTGTGAACTTATCTTTATGAGACACTTCATACTTCATTAATGTATAATGTGCCAAGGCGTCGCTAACCGCAAAGATTACGCTATCTTTCGTTACCTTGAACTTTCCACATCTGAAACCTTTCTCATATAATGGGTCTTTACAATTAATCAGATAAGGAGGATTGTTGAAATCTGCAAGTCGAGTGAATGAATGTTGAAGCTCTCCTGTCTTTTTGTTATAGCAGAAAGCCACACTGTCGCCATAACTAATCCAAACACCATTCTTCCATACTGCTACTAGTGTGGCAAACGAGCCTTCATCATAGAATTTGTTCAGAAATAGTCCACCTATTTTCTTGGCTTCTTTCTCACAGTTATTATAAAATGGTTCCCAAATTCCATCTATCCATTTGTCAAATGCCTTATAATTCTTAATAGGTTTATCTGGCAAATGATTCACCAGACATTGAGACCAACGTTCTGCAAACACACCACCACCGCCAGCACCATCAGAAACTGCTATTACATTTTCTTTAGCAATAGCCGCATCCTCATTGACAATGTCCTTTTCAAACTTAGCTAATGAT
>JAEEGK010014598.1_pt1 | contig 17528 bp, 6 predicted proteins | sample 8958771 | NCBI WGS metagenome assembly JAEEGK01 (sample SAMN16246547, study PRJNA631951) | gut metagenome | biome: gut microbiome; feature: rumen; material: SC-attached | host: Bos | place: Iran: Karaj | collected 2018-10
CTGCCATATTTACATTTTACTTTTATGATTTTAGTAATTTTTGAACAAAGTTATTTTTTCGAAAATGTATTTTTCTCGAAGAAAAATGAGGACATAAGTTATACATTAAATTTCCTTTACATATTGAACAAAATAATTTTGCACAACATTCACTTTCAAATACTTCATATATTAATTCATCACAGGAGAAACATTTAAAATATTTTTCTATTTTTATTTTTGATATTTTTAAATTTTTTTTCTTTTTGTATAATAATATGATTTTAAAGGAAAAAATTATAAAAAAAATTGCTTAAATTCATTGATTTTTTTTTTTATTTATAATTTATTTTTTATATATATTTATTTATTCTCTTTTTTTCAAGGAAATATAAAATCAATTATTTTGTGATGATTATTCTGAAAATAAATTATTTTGAATGAATTGATTATTATTATTCTCATCATTTGAATAATCAGAATGATTAACTTCAGTATCATTATTATCAATTCCAGAATCTTGATGATTTAGAAAATGAATATTAAAATTATTATTATTATTAATAGATTTAGGTGAATTAAGTAAAATTTTTTTTTTTTCTTCTTCTTCATCATTATTATCAAAATTATATTTATAAAGTTTTTGTTTCCATTCATTTTTTTTCTTTTCTTCTTCATACTTTTCATTTAAAATATCAATTTCTAAATTTTTAGGAAAATCTTCTTTTTTCATAGGGATTAAAATTTCATTCAATTTTGAATTTTGAATATATAAAAGTATATAAGCACTTAAATCAGATTGAAATTTGATAAATTCAATAATATTAAGCTCTTCATTATATTTAGGAATAGAAAAATCACCTCCGTAATTTAAATCAAAAACTTCAAATAAATCAGCTTTTCTAACATTTTCATCATTAAAACAAAACCAATTTTCTTTTTTATGTTCTATATCTTGATTAATATATGCATAATAATGACCTCCAAAAACATTTCCTTTATGAACTACTACTGAAATTAAAGTATATTTATAATCTTCATCATTATTTTTTTTTTCTATATAATTATTCATATTTAATTCATCTTCAAATTTATAATAATCATTTAATTTTTCTATAAAATTTATTTCATTATTATATTCAAATCTTTTTAATTGAAACATCAAAACTGGAGGTAAATGAATAAATTTCATTTTTTTTATTGCTTTTTCTTTTCCATGACCTTCAACTTCATATTTATCTTCATTATCTAATATTTCTTCTTTAGTAAATTCATTTAAACTTTCATATATATTATTACATCCTTTAACATTCAATTGAATATCATTAAATTTTTCTTCTTTAACACTTTGAAAATCATAATCAATACATTTAATAATATTTTCAGTTTTTCCTTCAAATAAATAATTAAAAGTTTCATTGGCTTTAGTTCCTTTAAATTTTTTTTCCATTATATCAGAAAGCATCATATTAAATTCTTGTATATCATGTTGAATAAAAATATCATTTTTACTCCATCCAAAACTATTAATTAATTTATTAGAAGAAACTAATTGATTTCCAAAAGTTAAATCATAAAATAATATTTGTAATGAAGAAGAAAGTGAATTTTCTTCTTTTTCAAATGGTAATGAAAATATTGCTTTTTTAAATAATGTTAATGCATTATATGATTGCATCATTGAATTTAAATAACATGTCATTCCTTCATTTATTATTCCATTATATTTCGTTGTTAAATTTTCTATTTTGTGAATTTTTTCTTCTATTATTATTGTTATGTAATTTTTATTTATATATGCTTTTGAAGAAATGTTTAATCTTGATAATATTATTTTTTTTCTTTTTATATTTAAATATTGTGTTATTTTTGATGAAATTGAAGGACAAAAGATATTACATATTATATTAAATGATAATTCTTCTGATTCTGTTTTTTCTTCTTCTTTTATATTATTTATTTCCTTCTCTTCTTCATCTAATTCAAATATGCTTTTATTTAATAAATATATTTCATATAATGATGATATCTTATTATTATTTATTTTGTTATTTATTTCTTCATTGTCATCTTTTATTTCTATTATTTCTTCTTTTTCATTTATATTATTTTCTTTTAAAATTTTTTTCTCATTTAAATTTTCATTTATTATTTTATTTTTAATAATGATTAATTCATTTTTAAATTCATTTTTATTTAAATTAATCCCATTTTGAAAAGCAAAAATTACACTTGAACAATTATATCTTTGAAAAAAAACATAAACGATTCCAAGATAATATATTTCATTATCTTTACCTTTAATTTCTTGAAAGTAAAAAGTACTTTTTGTATATTCGTTTTTTGTCAAATTCAATTCCCAAATAAAATGTAAATAATTTCTTATTCCTTCAGAATGTTTTAAAATTGAACAATATTCTGTTTTTTTTCCATCCTTATTTTCTTTATTTTGAGGATTAAAATATTGAGGAATTGTAGATTGAATAAAATTATTTTTTTCATTATTTTTTTTTTCTATTTTATTTTCCGTGTTTTTATCTAATGTTCTTTTTATAACATAATTTTTTTTTGGAAATGTATTATTTAATTCTCTCCCTCCTACTTTTTTATTTTTACAATTATTTTCTTCTTCAAATTTACTTGGCGCTTCTTTCATTAAATGAATATTAAAAATTAACCCCTAAATTAATATAAAATAAAAGTTTAAACCCTTATATATTAATCACCCCAATTAATAAAATAAAATAAAACAATTTCAATTTAATAAAAAAAAATATGAATTATAAAATAAATTTATTCTCCTTCCATTAATTTCAAAAATTCCTGAAAATTAATATTACCATCTCCATCATCATCAACTTCTTTAAGCATTTCTTCAATTTCTTCCAAAGAATAATTTTCTCCCATACAAAGAAAAACATGTCTTAAATCTTTAGAAGAGACATAACCATTTTCTCCTCTATCTAAAACACCGAAAGCATCTCTCATTTCTAATTCAGATTCCTTATTTTTTTTTGCCATTACTGCAACAAATTCTTGAAATTCCATTGTTCCATTTCCATCTTCATCTATCTCATTTAACATTCTTTCTAATTCACTTCTTGGAATGTTCTGACCTAAATTTTTAGTCAGAACTTCTAACATTTGAATGTCTATTGGAGTGTTAATGTCTTTTGCAACTGCTATGTATTGCTCTTTTAATAATAATAACTTATCTTCTTCTATTAGTGGTTGTGTCATTTTTTTTTTATTGTTTAATTTTTTTTCAACGGGAAAATATTGTTTTTCTCTTTTATTAATTTGGACTTTTAATTTTTTTAAGTATTTCGAAGATGATAGTTATTTTTTTTTATGTGAAAAAGTAAAAATTGTATATTAAGAATGTAAGTGGATTATTTTAAAAAGAGTTTTTTTTTAAAATAACTTTTATAATTTGAATTAATATAAAATAAAAAAATGTCATCTAATCTAACTGCAAAATTAGGAGATTTAGATTATTCAGATTATAATTTAAAAGAATTAATAGAAAATAAAGAATATAATAATGTAATAAAAAAGATTCATCCAATAATATGTGAAATGGATCCTGATTTATATTCATATTGTCAAGATAAAATCTCAAATATTTATGATAAATATTTAAATGTCGAAGGACAACCAAATTTTGAAGAAGCAGCTAGAATATTAAAATCAGATATGGAAAAAGATAATGGACCAACATGGATTTGTATTATAGGACAAGATTTTTCTTTTAATGTTAAATCACAAAAAGAAGCTTGTTTATATGGTTATCTTGGTCATTTTGGTGTTCTTTTATATAAGTGTTAAATAATATTTATTTTTAAATTTTTTTAAATTTGATTGACAAATATTTCTTTAAAGAATTTATTTAATATTTAAAGAAAGAATCTTTTACTTTATTAAATAATTTTACTTATTTATAATTTCTTATTTTATATATATTGAAATATTATTATAATATCATAATATTTCATTATTATAATTTTGAATTGAATAGAATTAAAAAAGAAGAGAAAGTGAGAAATTCATTTAAATAAAATCATATGTAATATACATTTATTAAAAAAAATAACAGAATAAATTTCAGTTCCATATTTAATAACATTATAAACATAAACAGAAATAGTGATAATAATTAAAACAAACTGAGAAAGTAATAAAAGAGTTTCATCAGTTAAAGCAGATTTATGAGCATTTTCCATATCAATATTCATAATTAAATAATAACAAATAGACATTTTAGAAAAAATATAATAAGTTTCTAATTGCATCATAACAAAATTATCTTTATTTAACATTTCAATATTATATTCAGGAGTTCTATTTAAATTACTTTTAAATTCATTATATAATATATTTAAAGTAGTATACATACTAACAAGTACAGTTTGAAAACCTTCATTATTTAATCCATGTCCAATTTTGTTACATTCATTTAATATTGATTCATAAGTTATATCTTCTAATAATTTAATATCATTTAATCTTTTATCATTTTTATTCTCACTTAAAAATTTAGCATAATTTTCACAGAAAAAACTTCCTTCAGTTTTATATTGAAAATTTATTAAATTTTGCATTTTTTTATCAGAAATACCTAAAATTAAAGTATCAACAGTAGGTTTAAATTCAGGCCAACATTGACTTAATTCTAAGAACATTTCATGTTTACTTATTCCTTGTTCATATTGACTTTTTAATTCACCACAAATTTCAGAATAAGGAGTTGATTGATAAATAGTATAAAATTCTTCATTTCTTAAAATTGACATTAATAAATCTAATAACATTTCATTTGGAAACTTAATCTCTGCAAATAAACTTCTAAAAGTTGACATTATTGTTATAAATGAATCTACTAAACTAAAAGAGTGATTATAATATATTATTGCATTTATTATTAATAATATTCCTAATATTGTTAATGTTAAAAATAATTCTATAAATAATATTGGCTTTGATAATAATCTATTTCCTATCATTCCATTTAAATTTTGTTTTGAATCTTTTAAATTTATTGAATTAATTAAATTTATACTACTTGTAAATGTTGACATTGATATATTTGTTCTTGTTGTATTTGTATTAGTTATTAAATTTTTTGTTATTATTGTTGTTTTCCCTTTTAATTTTTTCCTATTTTTATCATAATTTAAAGTTGAGAGTAAACTTTCATTACTTTTTAATTTCTTTTCTATATGACTCATTCTTTTTGGCATTAATGCAAACGAGGAATAATTATTTTTATTTTGATTATTTATATTTTTTAATTTTGAACTTTTAATTATAGATGTTATTATTGGTTCATTTTTATTTATTTTTATTTCTTCTTGTTCTGGTATCATTTCATTTAAAGGAACTTTATATTTTATTGATAAAGATTTTACTTTTATTTGTTTGAAATGTTCTATTTTATCTGACATTATATATTTAATTGTTGATACTTGTTCTAAATCATTTTCAAATTCTAATTTAGATAATATTTCCTTTGCTTTTGTATTATTTTCATGATTATCAATGAAATCATAAATTAAAACAGTTTTTTTATATAGATAATTATTGAAAAATCTTAATTGTGTAAAAGCAATAAAATACCTAGCAAATAATTTTTGAGTTTGAAAATAAAAGATGAAAAAGCAAATTATAGAATAAAAACAAAAAGAAGCAATAATAATAACAATAGTTCTAGTAATTCCTCTTTGAGAGCTTATTTTTTTATCCAAAGCTTTAGTTCCATAATAATTAGTAATTTCATTATTATAATATTTATAACTCGATAAGAAATTAACTAAGAAACCAACATAACCAGAAGCACAATAATAATAATCTAAAGGATGAATATTTGCTTTTTTAACCATATCTAAATTATAATAATAATCACTTCTATTATAAAAAATTGGAATTGGTGGATTTAAAGTTGCAGGAGATAATAATTCAGTCAAATGAATTGAAGACATTTGTTCTATTTTTTCTGTTTTAAATCCTAATTGATCTGGTATTTTATATAATACTTCTTTTTTATATAAATCAAAAAAATAAGGATCTGTTCCTATTACTCTTCCTGTGTAAAATTGATAAAATTTTATAAAATATGAATTATAATCATATATTCTTCTTATTAATTTTTCTGAATGAAATTCAAAAGAATTATTAAAATAATTTTCTATTATTTTTGGTTGTAATTTATTTCCTTGAAATTGCATATAAATTACTTTAGATAATACATCCATTAATGTTAAACCTACCATTTCAAAATTTATATGTCCTCTAAAATAATTTTCTTGATCTGATAAACTATTTAATTTATATATCATTGTCATTATAAAAATAATAGGAAAAACAATAAATAAAAGTGAAGCAACATATCTTATATAAAATTTATCACTTTTTATTATAAAATATCTATTTAAATCTAAATTATTATTTAAATTTAAAGGTTCTTTTGTATGTAACATTTCATCATTAAAAGAAAAATCTTTTAATTCTTCTTTTTTATCTTCATCTTCGAAAAAATCATTTCCTTCTTTTTTTAATTCTGTATTTGGAACCACAGTATTAAAAAATTTTTTTAAAATATAATATGATAGTTTATTTGAATACAAAATTTTTTGATTAAGTGAAGTATGTAATATTTTATCTACTATTTTAATTGAACTATCATTTAATGCAAGTGAATCATTTGTTTTTGAAATTATAGAATCTATATTTGAAGTTTCTAACATTGAAGTTGTTTTTGATCTTAATTTTTTAGAATTCCCTTTTATTGAAATATTTATTATAAATAAATAATAATTTTTCTTTTGAGAATTTTCTCTTTTCATTTGTCTTTTTTCATAATATACATTTATATTAAATATTATCTTTAATTGAATTATATTTTCTTTTACATCTCTAATTTCTAATATTGATTTTGAAAACAAATCTTCTCCAATTAATCCTATTTTCTCATTGAAAATTTCAATAATATTATCATAAATATCAATTAATTCACATTTTATTTTTCCTTTTTTTTCTAATTTTTCTAAATTAAAAAGATCTTTAACATTAATTCTATTTTCTTTAACAACTTCATATTTTAAATGAAAATACTCTTCAAATTCTTTACTTAAAGAGACAATTCTTCCATTATTATTAGTAAATAAAATACAAGAACCACAAAAATTTTCATATTTTTTATTTACTACATTTTTTTTATTATTTTTTTTTTCTACAATAAATATTTGTTCTTTTGCAGGTTTTAATTTAAGAAAAAGAACCATTCCTAAACTTGTATAAAGAGAAATTCCTTCTGCATCAAAAGTAACAACATATTTATCTTTATCTAAAAGACAAAAATTTTCTATTTTTATTATATCTTTTCCATTTCTTAAAAAATCTGTTATTATAAAGTTATATGATTTATAAAATGTTTTTGCAACTAAAGATTTAAAATCTAATGATTTAAATTGATTTGATGTATATTTTAATTTAGAAATTAATTCTGGAGAAGCATATTTAATTTGAAAATTAATATCTTTAATTAAAAATTTTACTTTAAATAAAAGTAAATAAGTATCTTTCATATAAAGTTCTATTAAAGAACTTCTTTGTAAAGAAAAAAATTTTTTAAAACTTGAATTTAAATTTTGAGGAACTTCACCATAAACATAATCAAAATATAAAGAAAATTTTTCTTGAGAATAAGGAATATTACATTTAGAAGATTCAAATAAATTCATAATTTTATCAGTTAAAATATTATATTCTTTAATAAAAGAATAAATCATTTTTGAAAAAGTAGAAAAATTAACAACTTCACTATTAAAAGAATTCATAATTTCTTTAATTGTATTTAAAGAAGATTTAATTAAATTTTCAGCATATATAATTTTACCAATATTATCATTATTAGAACTTAATAAACTTAAAGTTTTATGTTCTTTTCCTTTATAAAAAGATAATATTGTTGCTATTAAAAATTCTATTTGAAAACAATATAAACTTTTTCTATTTTCATTATCAATTGAATTTGTTTTTTCAATTAAATATAAACATTTAACATAATTTCTTTCAAAAAGCATATGAAATGTTATTGTTATAAATAATTTAGGAACATTTTTACTTCTTTCTTTTATTTGAAATGAATCATATAAAGTTGAAATTTCATTATATAAATATTGATATAATAAAGGGAAATCATTTTGTATATTTGTAATTTCTTTTTTTCTTTTTTTTCTTATAAAATTTTCCATTTGGAAATTAAATTCACTAAAAGAATATTTATAACAATAAAAACAATTTTTATCATGACATATTGAGGAATGAACTAATTTTTGAATATTAATATTTAATTTTAATAGGATTTTTTTTAATAAATCAATTCTATCTCCAAAATAAAGAATATTAAAAAAATTTACCATATTATAATCAAAATTTTTTAAGTTTTTAGAATGAAAAGTAGAAACTTTTTCAATCATATTTTTATTATCTCTATGGAAATAAATTAATGTAAATAAAAAAGATAAATTTATTTCTACTACTAATTTAATACATATTATTCCTAAATCTTTTTGAAGGACTATTAATTCATTTGAATAATCATAATAAAAACACCATTCAATTAAACAAGAAAAGAAACATATTGTTAAAAAAAATCTTTTGATAAATTCTAAATTATATCTATTATAATATTTATTAAATGTAATAAAATCATTTAAATAATAAATTACATATAATCCTCTTATTATGTTTTTAATTAGAATATAAATTTTAAATTTTAAATGCATTTCTAATTGAATAAACATTTGAATTATTGATAAAATAGAAGTAAAAAAATCAATTTTATTTAAAGGATTAATTCGAAGAGAATTATTATGAATAAATATTGGAATATTAACAAAAATAGTACAAATAAAAATATTTTCATAAATTAACATTATTAAAAAAAATCCAATAATTACTAATAAAAAAATATAAGAAGCATTATTTAAATCATATCTTTTTTGATTAGAAATTATTTCTCCAATAATTGAATAAATATATTGATTAAAAGCGTAAAATAAATAAAATAAAGGAATGACAAATATTTTAACTAAAAAAGGATGTTTTATAATAATTCTATAAAACCAAAAAATAAAATAAAGAATAGTTAAAATAATAATGAAAAATCCTAATAATATTATATAAAAAAAAAACATTTTTGAACTTGCAAATATTTCACATAAAGTAAATTTTCTCATCCAATATGAAATTCCTTTTTTATATGAAATATTCCAATCATGTGTTATTATAAATAAAGGAAGAAATTTTAATAACATCATTATCATATAAAATGATTTATTTTTTGGCAAATTTTTTGATATGAGTATAAATAATTTAGTTTTTTCTTTGATTTTCTCATCCATTTATTATTATTAATTATACAAGTTCAAACTTAAATCAATTAAATCACTTTCAAAAAAAATATAATATATATATGAATTTAAAAAAAATAATATTTAAAATTAAAAAAAATTTTCAATAAATTTATTATTTAATATTCAAAAAAGAATAAAAATTTGATTTTCCTTTTTCATTAAAAAATTTAAATATAAAAACCTTTAACAATTCAAAAACCAATTTTTTTTAATATTTAAATTATTTGTTGAATGTTTTAAAATAATCATACTTTTGAAACATTAGAAAATTCACTTTTAATTAAAAGTTTCCAATCTTTAAGTTATAAAGAACAAAAAAACCCTATTTTCATTAATAATAAACTTTCAATATTATTATTTATTTAATCAGATTATGATATAAAAATTTAAATATCAAAAAAAAAAGTATTTTTACTTCTAAATTTCCTCCTAAAATTTGTAATTTAAATTTACAAAAACTTCTAAATTTATTTTTATTTTTATTTACATCGATAAATTTTGTCGTATTAAATATTATACATTAACTAATTATAATTCTCATAGATTATTTAGGCTTCTGTTTTAATTGCTAATACATTTAATTTCGGTCTTTTAATTCTAATTTTTTCTTTTTAAAAGTTTGGGAATTAATGAATGGAATATAATTATCTAAATGAGTTTTTATTGTATTTATATATTTATTATTAAATTATTTTTAAATAACAAACAAACATTATTTATGTATAAATAAATTTGATTAATTTATTATAATTAAATCAAAGAGGTATTTATATTTTATTAACTAGGATTTATTGTAAAAAATAATCTTATTTACTGAATTTAAATGAAGTTTTTATAAATGTAAATAGAAAAGAAAATTTCTTTTTCAAATATAAAATTATTATTGAATATAAATTACTTTATAAAACAATAAAAAATACTTAAAACAATATTTTTAAAATAAAAAAATATTTTTCCTTTTCTCTTTTTATATATAAAAATAAAATACATATACAAAATGGATTATTTATAAAAATTTTCAATTATAAAGGATAATTAACAAAGAATCATACAATTATAATTAATGTATAACTTTTTTTTTAGAAATTTTAACAAAAGATAAACAAGGATCATGATAAACATAAGTTTTAATGACATCTTCTTTATTTTCAAAAGCAATTGGTAAACTTTGTTTGCTTTTTGATTTTTTAACATCAATATTTAATGAAGAGTCATTATCTATATTAATATTGTTATTAATATTTAAATGTATATTATTATTATTTAATTTACAATCTTTATTTTCATCACTTTTATTTAAAGTTTCACTCTTATTTAATTTACAATTTTTAATTTCTTTTTCATTGTTGAAAGAATTACTTATTGTTTTTTTTAAGGAAACACAATTTGTCATTATATGGTCATTATTAATGTAATTTTTTTTATATACATTTTGCCTATTTGAATTATTTACACTTTCTCTATTTGTTCCTCTTTCAATATTTTTAATAATTTTTTCTATATCAATTGATTTTTCTATTTTATGATGACAAGTTATACAATTACAAAATGTTTGATTTCCCATCAATTATAATTTTTTTTTAATAATAAATTATTCATATATTAATTAAATAATAAGTTTAATTTTCTTTTTTTTAGATTTATAACTAAAAATAAATATTAAGATATAGATTTTATATTAATAAAGGAAAAAACAATTTCAGTTTAACTCCTTTGAATTATAATTACAAATATTTAAAAAAACGATAAATATTAATTAAAAAAAATTTACAAAGATTGTTTTATTCTTTCAGCTGCCGAATGATATAATTCATGACTTAATAATAATGTTCCTAATTGTCTGTTTTCTGATAATATTTTATTTAATTCATCTTCATTATTATTATTATTTATATTTCTTAACTTTTTTCTAATTGGAAATTTTGGAATTAAAGGTAATTTACTTTTATTTAATTTGTTATTTTTTTCTTTATTATTTAACAATAAATTTTTATCAAATTTTTTTTCACTTTCTTCTTTTAATGAATCAGTTAAAATGTTTTTTTCATTTTCTTCTTTTTCATTTTCTTTTTTTTTAATTATTTCAGATTTATTTAATTTCTTTTTATTATATAACTTCATTCTTTCAAGTTCAATTTTTAGAAGAGATTTACAATATTCATATTTTTTTATATATTTCTTATTATTTTCCTCCCATTGAGGAGTACCAATATTACTTAAACTTGAAGGATATCTATAATTAAATTTTTTAGTGTTTTCTTTAAATTCTTCAATAGAATAAGGTTTATATAATATTTTTTTTTCTTTGTTTTTATTTGAAAAATTATTATTTTTATTAATTATTTTTGGTAATTTATTCTCATTTTTAGTATTATATGAATTTATTAAATCATTTGTAATTGGAAGTTTATTTGAATTTTTATTATCACTTAAATTATTATTTAAAGGAATTTGAGTTATAAAATCTCCTTTTATATTTTTCGATAAATCTACTGAATTTCTTTTTGTTTGTTCAATTTTTTTTTTTGAATTATTATTACTTTTATTTATTAACTGTTTCTGTTTATTAATTAATGATCTTAATAAATTATTTCTTTCATATATATTTGAATTCCCTTTATTCAAATATGGATATTTTAAATGATATATTTTATTTGATAAATTTTTACTTAGTCTATTATAAAATTGGGTTGCTTCTTTATTTAAAATATTCATTTGATATTTTGTTAAATTAAATGAATCATCATCACTTAAAGAATTTGTTATTATATCACTTTCATTTAAATTGGTTGGAATATTTTTGTTTATCTTTTTTTTTTCTTCCTTTTCATTTAAATTACTTTTATTTGTAAAATCTTTATTATATTCTTTATTATAATTATTTTCTATATTATCATTATTTTTTATTGTATCTTCAATATTTTCTTTTTTTATTTTTTTCTTATTTTCTTCATTAGTAAAATAAACATTATTATTAATTTCATTATTATCATTCATTTCAATAGTCTTTTCATTATTATTAATATCAAAATTATTTTCTTTAATTTCAATAGTATTTTCTTTTATGCTATTATTAATATCAATATTATTTTCATTAACTTCAATAATATTTTCTTTTATGTTATTATTACTTTGAATTGAGCTTCTATTTTCATTATCTTTATTTTCAGATTCAATTGTATTAAAATTATTAAGATTATTATTATTGTTAATTCCTTGATAATAATTTTTAATATATGGATTGGAAATTGGCATAATTGGTTTTTGTGAAAATTTATTAAATAAAAGAAATTCTTTATTTTCTTTAATAGGTTTAACTTCAATAAAATCATAATTCTTATTTTTATTTTTTTTATCTAATTTTTTTTCTTGTTGAAAAATATAATTTTGAATATTTTTTTCATCTTCTAAATTATTATTAATATTATTCAATTGTTGATTTTCATTACCAGAATTTATATTATTTGTTTGATTCCAATCTTCTAAATTTTCAAAATTGATTCCATTTTTATCTGTTTGTTCTTCAATATTATTATTTGGAAAGATTACTTCTGGTAAAGAATAATAATCTATATTTTTTTCTTCTTTTTGTTTTTGTTTTTCTTTGATTTTATTTATTCTATTTAATTTATCTTGAAAAATTCTTACATATGAATTTTTCTTATTCATTTTTTTTAATTTATTATTATTTAAAGAAAGAACGATTTTTTCAAATAGAAAATAAGTTATATAAAATAAATATATAAAATATAATATATAAAATTTTTAATTATTAAAATCATTTTCTATATAAGAAGATAATTCATGATTTGAATAAATGATATTAATAGGAATAATTCTAAAAATGCATCTTGCAACAGATAATAAATAAATAATTCTTTTTTGGAATATAAATAGAATATAAAAAATATAAATTAATATTTCAAATATAACTATAAAATAAAAAGTAAGGACAATAGATTTATTATTTTTTAATTTTTTTTTTTGATTATTTAAAGTAGCAGAAGCTATTTTATCAATAAAAGAAATAACATAATTATAAAATAAATATTCACATTCTTCTATTTCAACAGAAGAATACAATTGTCTTGTATCATAATTTTGATTTTGAGAAATATAATAATTCATTAATTCCATTAAAATTTCAACTTTAGATTTAATTAAATTAAAAATTGAATTTGTATTATTAACAACTTGAACTTTTGAATCAATTAAACAAAAATCATATTTTTCATTTTGAGTTTTACTATTAAAAGTAGCATCACAAATATTAATTTGCATATCATTATATAATTTTAAAATATCATCAAATTTAGCAATATTATTCATTATTTCTTGAAGAGAAAAATTAGAATTAATACTTAAATAATTTATTTTATGTTCAATTGGAAAATAAGTAAAACTATATTTTAAATCTAATAATGAAATTGAAGCTGATAAAACTAATTCATAAATATATATTTGAATATTTAATATTTTATTTGTTGATTTTACTATTGATTTTGTTATTATTAACGTTGTTAATATAAATTCTATTCCTATTATAGCTAAAATTAAAGATTGAATGTAATGATATTTAAATAATTGTAATGATTTTTTCTTATCTGATTCTATTTCTAATAAATTAAATTCATCTTCTTTTTTTTTCCTTTCTGTTGAAATATTATCTTTTTTGTCTTCTTCTTCATTTAATATATTCTTACTTAAGTTCCTTGACAAATTAAATGAAATATTTGTATTATTTATTTGATTTTCAATATCTTTTAAATCGATTAGATTAAAATAATGATTATCTTCATAATTAATTTCAATATATCTTTTTAATAATAATGTAAATTGTTCTAAATTTTTAATAGTTTCATCAATTTCAACAGAATTAATTTTTGAAATTTTTTCAAACCCATCTTTAATATTTTTATTAGTCTTATATAAAATAAAAGTATTTCCAATAATAATAATAATAATAATAACAAAACAAAAGCAACAACTAAATCTAATATTATGTAAGGAATTATTATTAAATTCTTTTAAAATTTCAGGTATTTCTTTAATTTTTTCTAAATTTTTAGGAAGAAAACTATAATAAGCATTATTAATAGAATTAAAAGCATAATAAATAAAATTTTTTTTTTTATATTTATTAATATCTTTTACATTTAAAAGATAATTAATATATTCATTATCATTTAATAAAACAGATGAACTTGCTAAAATTTGAAATAAAGCAAAAGGATAAGGTTCTTGACTATTATATATATTATTCATATTATTGATTGATTCTTTTTCCCAAAATAAATTTTTACTTTCTGAAGTAAAAGCAACAATTGATTTTTCAACTAAAGAAAAATTAGTCATGATATTATCAATCCATTCTAAAGAATAATTTTTAAGTCTATTAAAGTAAATATCATTTGAATTTAAATATATATTATATGAAAAATTTTCAATTAAATTATTTGTTGATAATATAAATACTGTATCAAAAGAAATTAAAGTAGAAACTAAAAAAGTCATCCAATTTGTAGTTTGATATAATTTATTATTTATATTTGTAACATTAAACAAATTATTACATAATTGATCAAATAAATTTAAAATTAAAGGAAGAAAAATGACAAAAGAAGTAAAAATAAAAAATAAAATAACTTTATAATATTTTAACATGTAATAACTATTAATAGTTTTAAATGCATTATTTCTATTTTCTTCAATTCTATTTTTTTTAGATAAATTTTCATTATATGTTGAAGATGTTTGAGAAGAATTTTCATCAACTAAAATCTCTAATTTTACTTTTCCATGAATTGAACTATAAGAAATAATTTCTTCTTTACTTTTTTTTAATTTTTCTTGAAAATTTATATCAAAAGATGATAATTTAAGAAATTCTTCATATAATAACATTACACCTTTTCTCTTTTCTAAATTTATTTTATATAATTTTTTTAAAAATTCAGTTTTTACTTTTTTGAATTGTTTTATTCCTTCATTTTTTTTTTCTGTTTGAGATAAAATATTGTTGTTCATTAAATCTTCTTCTTCATTTTCATCTTCAATAAAATTTTCTAAATCTTTAATTTCAATTACTTTTACATAATAAGCTGAATTTTCTTTTGAACCAAATTTAAATTTTTCAAAAATTAAATGGAATTTATTTCCAATTTGATATTCTCCTTCAAAATAACTTGAATTAATATAATCTTTTAATTCAAGAAAATCTCCTTTACAAAATAATACTTTATATTTATTTATTTTATTTAAAAAAATAATTTCTTCTTCACTTTTATATAAATCATTTTTATTTTTTCCTCTTTGACTATCATTATAACTAGATTTTAAAGTTTTACTTTTTTTAATTTCTATCTTAGAATTTTTTGCTTTATTATTATTATTCATTTTAAAAGGGATTTCTTCTTCAATACAATAAGTGAAATCATTTAAAGAGCTTTGCTCATTATATTCTTCATTAATAGTATCAACATTAATAAAAGAATCTTTTTTTACTAAATTATTTCTAAAATTTAAAATAAAGTAAGGAAATTTAATTTCACTTTCTAATTCAATATTTTCATTAAAATCTAATAATTCTTCTGGAGGTTGTAAATTAGATATATCTTCTAAAATAATAGTTTTTTCAAGTGCTTTATCATTGAAAAATGATGGTCTAAAAAAAAAAGATCTATTAACAACTGGAGTAATTGGAGTAATTGGAGTAGTTGGTTCATAATTATTTAATAATGATGTTCTTAAAAATTTATTTGAAATTTCACTTAAATTTGAATTCACTGTAATATTTTGAATTGAATCTAATGTTTCTTTATTCTTATTATTTCCTTTTATTACTAATGGTTCATTAGTATTTGAATCATTTTGAGTTTTTTTTTTATTTATTACTTTCTGAAGAATTCCTGACATTTTGTTTTTTATATCTGAAATTCTTCTTTTTGCCATTGTCGATGGATTCATTATTAATTTTTTATTTTTTATTATTATCATATTTTGATATAATCTTATAAATTGACGACAAATAGAATAAAAAGGAATATCATACATTATAAATAATTCTTTATTTTCAATATTAAATTTTTGCATTAAATGATTTGTCATTCCTATAATATTATATTTATTATCTAATAATATTAAATCTTCAATTTTTTCTTTTGTTATCATGACAATAAATAATACAGATTTATTTAAAACTGGAAATAAATTTAATGCTATTTTAACCATAAAAATATTATTATCTTTGTCTTTAGCAAAGCTTTTAAAACTTTTTTTTCCTAAAATATCTCTTTGTCCAATTTGAAGATAGTTTTCAATAAAAGAAAAATGAATTTCAGATAAAATTTTAGGCATTAAAATAGTACAAAATTTTCCTTTTAATTCATTTTTAGAATAACCAAATAAATCTATTGTAGATTTATTACATGTTATTATTTGTCCTTCATGTCCTATATCACCTGATCCTATTATTATTCCTGTTTCTTTTCCAAATAATATATTATAATAATTTATTTTTATTATATCAATTGTTATTTTATCACTTTTTTTTCTTATCATATCTAAATTTCTTTTTCTTATAAAATCATTATTTACTATTTCTACATAATTTGAATATAATTCAAATATTTCATTCACTCCATTAAATATTTTAAATAATTGTTTAAATAATTGTGATATTTTTAATTTTGTATTACATATCATTTCGGTTATTTTAAATATTTCATTATAATTTATTGTATCTCTACTCTCTTTTAAAATATACCAAAAATTTAATGATAAATTTGCATCATTTGCTATTTCTTGAATAAATTCTTTTGATATATCTTCATATTTAAAATATAAAGATGAATTTAATTCTTCAAGACAATAAATTTGTTTATTATTATCTTTTAAATTTTGAATTAAATAATTTCTAATTTTAACTTTTAATCTACAAAAAGAATAGAATTCAATATTTGTTAATTTTAATCTACTAACTTTGTTTAAAGTATAAATACTTAAACAAACATTACCAATAATATGTAAATAAAAAAAAGATAAAATGATTAATAAATCTGGAAAAGGTTTATTTTGAGTTATCCAATAATTAAGTAATTTAACAATAAAAGTGTTTAAAAACATTTTATTATT
>JAEEGK010014600.1_pt1 | contig 17528 bp, 12 predicted proteins | sample 8958771 | NCBI WGS metagenome assembly JAEEGK01 (sample SAMN16246547, study PRJNA631951) | gut metagenome | biome: gut microbiome; feature: rumen; material: SC-attached | host: Bos | place: Iran: Karaj | collected 2018-10
TGACGCTCGTGCAGGACGGCAAACGCGTGACGAAGTTCGCCCGCGCCGACGGACCGGACTACGACGGCTATGAGGCCGCTTTCGACGAGGCGATGAGCCGCGGACGGATGTACTTTGATCACGAGCGGCGCGCGCACGAAGCGGTGTGCAATCTGTTCCGCAACGCATAAGGAGGGACGCATATGGCACTGAATCCGAAAAAACATGAAATGCCGACACAGGCGCCGGAGGTCCGCGCGCACAACTTCCGGGAGGTCGCTTTGGGGTACACCGCAGAGATCGCGGTCGAGGAAGCGAAGCGCTGCTTAAACTGCAAAAACCGTCCCTGCGTTTCCGGCTGCCCCGTCAACGTCAATATTCCGGACTTCATCACGAAGATCAAAACGGGCGATTTCGAGGGCGCGTATCAGGTCATAAACGAAACCTCGTCGCTGCCCGCCGTCTGCGGACGCGTCTGCCCGCAGGAAACGCAGTGCGAAAGCAAGTGCTCCATGGGCGTGAAGTTCGAGCCGGTCGGCATCGGCAGGCTGGAGCGGTTTGTTGCGGATTGGCATAACGCCAACGCGACGGAGAAAGCCGCGGCGCCTGCGCCGAACGGGCATAAGGTCGCGATCGTGGGCTCGGGCCCCTCCGGTCTTACCTGCGCGGGCGATCTTGCAAAGAAGGGGTACAAGGTCTCCGTCTTTGAGGCGCTGCACACCGCGGGCGGCGTGCTCGTCTACGGCATTCCGGAGTTCCGTCTGCCGAAAGCGATCGTCGCAAAGGAGGTCGAGACGCTTCGTGAGCTCGGCGTGGACATTCAAACGAACGTCGTGATCGGCAAGACCCTGACGGTCGACGAGCTCTTCGATATGGGATATGAAGCGGTCTTTATCGGCTCCGGCGCGGGGCTTCCGAACTTCATGAACATTCCGGGCGAGAGCTTCAAGGGCGTCTATTCCGCAAACGAGTTTCTGACCCGCTCGAACCTGATGAAGGCATACCTCGAAAACCCGGTCACGCCGATCATGAAGGGCGGTCATGTCGCAGTCGTCGGCGGCGGCAACGTCGCGATGGACGCGGCAAGAACGGCGCTGCGGCTCGGCGCGGAGCATGTCTATATCGTCTACCGCCGCTCGATGGACGAGCTTCCCGCAAGAAAGGAAGAGGTCGAGCACGCGATGGAGGAGGGGATCGACTTCCGGCTTCTCAATAACCCGGTCGAGATCCTCGGCTACCGGAATCCCGACGATCCGCGCGATCCGAAGAACGGCTTTGTCACCGGCATGCGCTGCATCCGCATGGAGCTCGGCGAACCGGACGCGAAGGGCAGACGCCGTCCCGTTCCGATCCCCGGGAGCGAGTTCACGCTTGACGTCGACACGGTGATCATCGCGATCGGAACCAGTCCGAACCCGCTGATCAAGAACACGACCGCGGGGCTCGAAGTCAATTCGCACGGCGGGATCATCGTAACAGAAGACGGTCTGACCTCGCGCGAGCGCGTTTATGCGGGCGGCGACGCGGTCACCGGCGCGGCGACGGTCATCTCCGCCATGGGCGCGGGCAAGGTCGCGGCAAAGGCGATTGACGAAGCCCTTTCCGCACGGTAACTCCAAAAAACAGCAACGCCTCCGGACAGCGATCCGGAGGCGTTTGTGTTCGGTGCTTTCGGCGTTTGTCAAACAGCCGCAGCAGGTCAAAGATCGAGGTAACCTTCCCGTGCCTTGACGTTGAAGTGCGCCTCGAGCTCGTGCATCTGCGCGTCGGTGATCGTGTTCTTAAGCGGCAGATGCGCAATCTTCATCCAGATCTCGGCGGCCTTCTCGGCGGTCTCAATGAGCCCGAAGGTCTCGTCAAGATCGCGTCCCGCGCCGTAGATGCCGTGCTGTGCCCAGACGACCAGACGCGCGGTCTCCATCTTGTTTGCGGTGGCTTCACCGATCTCGTTGGTGCCGCAGAGCATCCACGGCAGCACGTTCACGCCGTCCGGGAAGACCACGATGCACTCGGTGCACATCTGCCAGAGCGTGCGCGTGAACGCGCGTTCGTCGAGATCGTGCACATAGGTCATGGCAAGAAGATTTGCCGGATGGCAGTGCATGACGACGCGGTTAAGAGGATCGACCCGCATGCGCGCGACGTGGCTCATCATATGCGCGGGAAACTCCGAGGTAAATTTGCCGCCGTCCGAAAAGCCCCAGAGGACTTCGGCTTCCGCGCCGTCCTTTGCAAGGCGGACGATGCCGAGGTTTTTTGCGGGATCGTACTGCACGTTCTTGAAATACTTGCCCGTGCCGGTGACAAGAAAGATCTTGCCGGAAAGCTCCGGTGCGGTAAAGCCGGTCGGGATCGTGCGGACGATCGCGGGAAACGTCAGGTATTTGCGGACTTCCGCTTCGTCCAGCAGCATGCTGATGTTGCCGCCGTTGCGCTCGTCCCAGCCGTGGGCGTACATGTTCGTCGCGGTGCGGATCATTTCGATCAGAAACGGTGCGTTCAGAATGTTTTTCATAATTCTATTCCTTTCATGCGCGTCAGCGCAATTCATTGACAACCCTTCCGACAGCCTTGCTCCGCTTCGGCTGCCGCCTCCCCTTACACAGGGGAGGCATGCGTTTTCGCATGCCCGGATTCATAAATCGATGCATACCTACAAGATACGCAAGATGTGTTCAATCCCTTGGCTCCCCTGTGCAAGGGGAGCTGTCGGCGTATGCCGACTGAGGGGTTGTCCGTCGCTCGCGTCATTTCCTTGTTGATAGAACCTGCTTTTCGTATTGTTCGATCTCCGGGTACCATGCGCCGTCGACGGGCTTATGGCATCTCTTACAATACTCGTTCCACACCTCGCCGAACGGCAGGGTCTTGAGTTCCTCCTGCATCGCCATGAGCTTGCTGAAATTGCCGGAATCCTGCAAGTCTTTGAGTTCGTCGTTCGGCTGTAAAAGCGCAAACAGCAGCGCCTTCTGCACATTGCGGAAGCCGGTCACCCACGCCGAGATGCGGTTGATGCTTGCGTCGAAATAGTCGAGCGCAATATGCACGCGGTCGAGCCCGCAGCGCACGATCTCCCGCGCGATCTCCCTTGTCTCGTCGTCGAACAGCACCACATGATCGGAATCCCAGCGGATCGGGCGCGTCACGTGCAGCGCGATCTCCGGGAAGAACGCCAACAGCGCGGGGATCTTGTCGGAGACCACCTCGGTCGGGTGATAGTGTCCGTTGTCCATCAGCGGGATGCACTTGTCGCGGTTCATCGCGGCATAGGAAAGCGCAAACTCGCCGGAACCCACTGTGTACGCCTCAACGCCAATGCCGAAGACCTTCGATTCAATGCAAGGCTTGACCTTAGTAAAATCATACGGCTCCTTCAGAATTTCGTCAATGCTTTCTTTGTAGCGCATGCGCGGTCCCATGCGGTCGGCGGGGACGTCCTTGAAGCCGTCGCCGGTCCAGATGTTCAACACGCACGGCTCGTCCAATTCGTTCGCAAGATAGGACGAAATGCGGATGCACGCCCTGCCGTGCTCGATCCAGAACCTGCGCGTGTCCGCGTTCGGGCTGGACAGCGTCAGCGGATCGCAGTTCGGATGGGAGAAGAACGTCGGGTTGAAGTCGCAGCCGAACCCCCGTTCCTTGCAGAATTTCACCCATTTCTCGAAGTGTTTCGGCTCCAGCTTGTCGCGGTCCGCCCAAGCGCCGTCCTCGAAGAACGCATAGCTTGCGTGCAGATTCATCTTTGGTTTGCCGGGAATCAGACGCAAAACCTCATCAAGGTCCTGCATCAGCTCGTCGGGCGTGCGCGCACGTCCCGGATAGTTGCCGGTCGTCTGAATGCCGCCGGTCAACGGCTTATTCGGGTCGGTGTCGAACCCGCGCACGTCGTCGCCCTGCCAGCAGTGCAGGGAGACCGGCACGGTCTTTAAGGTCTCGATCGCGTTTTCCACGTCCACGCCGTACGCGGCGTATGCTGCTTTTGCTTCCGTAAAACTCATGTTCCTTCCTCCGTTTGATTCTTCATGGCGAAGCCGATTCATGTCCGTCGGACAATTCATGACCGCAAGGTCAATTCATGCGCGTCAGCGCAATTGATAACAACCCTTCCGTCAGGCTTCGCCTGCCACCTCCCCTTACACAGGGGAGGCAAATTGCTTCCGCCTTTCTGGCTTCTCTGCGCAAGGAAGCGCAAGTCGTTTGAGCCTTCCTGGCTCCCCTGTGCAAGGGGAGCTGTCACCGTCAGGTGACTGAGAGGTTGTCTGCCTCCATCTGTATGTTCAAATTTCCCAGCGCCGTTGCCTCGATCGGCAGGGCGATCACCGTTTTGCCGGTGGCTTCTTCGGTCAGGCGGTTCAAAAAGCTGTTCTTTGCGCCGCCGCCGACGATATAGAGTTTGTCGTAAGTCCTTCCGGTATTGCGTTCCAGTTCCTCGATCGCCTGCTTGTAGGAGAGCGCAAGGGACCGGTACGCGCAGCGGAAGTAATCTCCCGCAGTTTGCGGATGTTCGGTCAGCGCGGCGTCGAATGCGGCGTGCATGGATTCCGGCGCGAGGAATGCCGCAGCGTTGGCGTCAACCGTTTCGTCGAATGCGCTTGCTTCTGCTTCCGCTGTGATCTCGCTCCACGGTTTTTCGGGGCACAGCTCCGCGCGCAGGCGATTCGGTAGCCACATGCCCATAATGTTTTTCTGATAGCGATTGTAGCCCACGCCGCCCTCGTTGGACCAGTTGGCGCGTTCGCTTGCTTCATCGGTCAGCGGCTTTTCCGTTTTGACGCCGAGCAGCGACCATGTGCCGGAGGAGATGTACGGGTCGTTTCCCTCCATCGGAATGCCCTCGACCGCGCTGCCGGTGTCGTGCGTGGCGCACAACAGGACCTTGATTCCATCATAGGTTCCGATCGCCGTCCCCGGCTGCTGCAGTTGATGGAACAAATGCTTCGGCAAGCCCAACGCGTCTATGATCTCCGCATCGTATTCCCCGGTCTCGGCGTTCACCATGCCGGTCGTGGTGGCGTTGGTGTATTCGTGACTTTTGACGCCGCAGAGCCGGTATAGCAGATATTCCGGGATCATCAGAAAATCGGTCGCGCCTTCAAGCCGCCCCGCGAGCTTGTCCGCATAGAGCTGATAGACCGTATTGAACGGCTGAAACTGGATGCCGGTGCGGCGGTACAGCGCGGAAAACGGCATATGCGCGTGGACTTTTTCGATCACCGCTTCCGTACGGTGATCGCGGTAGGCATACACGGGATAGATAGTCTCGTCGCCGTTCAAAAGCACATAGTCCACACCCCAGGTGTCGATGCTGAGACTCTCGATCTGCGGATATTTCGCCTTGGCAAGCGCAATGCCCTTTTTCACATGATCGAGCAGCGCGTCGATGTCCCAAGTGAGATGCCCGTCGGATTCCGTGACGCCATTCGGGAAGCGGTAGACCTCGTCGGTTTTCCACGCGCCGTTTTCGATCCGGCCCGCGATATGCCGTCCGCTTGACGCGCCGATGTCGATCGCAAGAACCCGTTTCATGCTTCCTCCGTGTAAAAATGCAGTCCCGCGCCGACGGTCTCCGTTCTGCCGGAGGGGAGAATGATCTCCGCTTCACAGTTTGCGGGCACGTCGACCGTATAGGTCGTTTTGCCGTCCTTCTTCTCCCATGCGCTTTTGACGCGTCCGAACACGCTGTTGTACGACGCTTCGGCGTGTGTGAAATGCCCGCCCGGCTGCGGCGCGACCGTAAAGTGATTCTCGCCGTCGACCCGGATGCCGCACATCGTCGTAAACAGCCATTCGACGACCGCGCCCTTGGAATAATGGTTCAGGCTTCCGATGCCGCCCTTTGCGCCTGCGGGACCTTCCCACGCTTCCCAGATCGTCGTTGCGCCGCCCTTGGGCATAGAAAGCCATCCCGGGATCTGTTCGTTTTCCAGCAGCTTATACGCCGCCTCGATATTGTATGACGCAAGCACATACAGGATCAGCGGCGTGGACAGAAAGCCCGTGCCGAGCCGCCAGCCGTAATGCTCCAGCGCCTGAATGAGCCGCTTTTTTGCAAACGCGGTCTGCTCCTCGTCCAGAAGATCGAAGTACAGCGGACGGACAAGCTGCGCCTGCCGGTCGGTGTCGAGCCTGAACGCATCGGTTTTCACAAGCGCGCGATACGTTTCCTTGCAGCCGTTGCTGTAGCTTTGAAACTCCTTTGCGTCCGCGTCGTGCCCGAGCCGCTTCGCGATCTTCGCCAAAAGTCCGAGCACATAGCAGGTATACGCGGTGGAAACCTCCGGATGCGGCGCAACAAAGTCCTGCCAACGGAACCCGCCGTCCACGTCAGCTGGCTCCGCCCACTCGCCGTAGCTCTGTCCGCGGTTGACGAAATACTTCTTTGCTTCCTTCGGCAGATTGTAACGTTTCGAGAACAGCGGCATATTCTTGCCGCAGCGCTTTTCCATAAACCGGGCGTAGCGCGCCATGCCGTCGTAAAAGGTTTCGAGGATCGAATCGTCCCGGTTGATCTCACTGTATCGCCACGGGATCAGCACGCCCGCGTCCGACCAGCCGACCGAACCGTTCATCGTCCACATGTAAAAGTCCGCGCCGCCGTCCGGCACAATGTGCGGAAGCCGTCCGTTTCTGCGCTGCCAGTCATACATATCGTGCAGATACTTCTTCGCAAACGGCGCAAAGTCGAACAGATACGACGCCGTTGTAAAGAACAGCTGCGCGTCGCCGGTCCAGCCGTGGCGCTCGCGCGTCGGGCAGTCGGTCGGGATATCGAGATGGTTGCTCTTCGCGGACCACAGCGTGGCGTCGAACAGCCGGTTCAGCAGCGGATTCGACGAGGAAAAATCGCCCGTGCGCTCGAGATCGGAATAGACCGCGATCGCTTCGATGTTCTGCGGATCGAGCGCGACGTCCGTTTCGACCTCGGCGTACTGAAAGCCGAACACCGCAAAGGTCGTATGGTAATCGTTGCGTCCTTCGCCCAGGGTGATGTCGAGCTTCTGCAGCGGCGTCGTCTTTTTCTTATTGGAAAGCTGAATGTTCTTCTGCGTGAGATTGCCGGTCTCGTCGAGCATCTCGCCGAAGCGCCACACCATGCGGCTCCCGATACGCGCGTCGACCGAGAACGCGACATAGCCCGCGATGTTCTGTCCGAAGTCGAGAATCTTCTTGCCGTTCGGCGCGGTCGTGATGACCGGATGAAACCGTTCGTGCTCGGTCACCGGCACGTTGTTCGACGCGCTCGGCACGACGGGATGGCTCGTTTCCTTCGCGTGAGCGGTGTACATCGGCGTGCGGAAGGCTTCGACGATCTCGCCGTCCTTGTTGTCCGCAAAGCGGATCGGACCGTCGTTCGACCACTGCCACGAACGGTCGGAAACGACCGTCTCCTTGGCGCCGTCCGCATAAACGATCTCCAGCTGCATCAGAAGCTTGGTTTCCGTGCCGTACTGATACGTCAGTCCCCACGCGCCGCAGCTGCCGCGATACCACCCGTCGGCAAGCTGCACGGTGAGCTCGTTTTCGCCCGCATGCAGGAGATCCGTCACATCGTAGGTCTGATACTGCACGCGCTTGCGGTAGTCCGTATAGCCGGGCGCAAAGCGGAAATCGCCGATTCGCCTGCCGTCGAGCCGTGCTTCGTAGAGTCCGCAGGCGGTGGCGTACAGCCGCGCGGAGGCAACCGGCTTTTCGATCGACACGACCTTTTTGAAGCAGTCGACCGGATAGCGTTCCTTTTTGTTCGGTACGTAATCGCCGGTGATCCACTTCGCCTGCCAGTCAAACGGATGCAAAAGCCCCGTTTCGAAAAACGCTTCGCTCCACTCGCCAACCGCGTCGTTCTCGTCCCAAAGACGAATCTTCCAGTTCACGCGCTCGCGGGACGCAAGCGGAAGCGGATATTCCGCGTGCATGGCGTCGCTTTGCACCTTGCCGCTCTGCCACCGGTCGCAGACGATCTCGTAGGCGGTCTGCTTGCTGCCGCCTTCGCAGTTCCACGAAAGCCGCGGGGACGGGATATCGATCCCAAGGGGATCAAAGAGATGTTCGGTTTTCAGTCGGATGGCGTTCATGGCTCACACCTCTTCCGGCTGCTCCGCCGCCTGCGCGGACTTCGCTTCGCGGCGCGCCTTGATCTCCGCCTGCTTTCTCGGCAGGTCCTTTTCGACGTTCAGGAACAGCAGAATGAGCGCAAGCGCGACGCCGGTAAAGACCTCGAGTCCGACGAACGCAAACGAGATCACCCAGTTGACACCGCTCGGCTGCGCAAGCGCAACCGTCATCACGCCGTCTGCCGCGGGCTTGATCGCGTCAAGCGCGATCTGCGATGTCCAGCCGTTTGCACTGAGTACGGAAGCCGCTTCGGACACGCTGTTTGCCGTGAACGGCGCAAGGTAGCCCGCCTTTGCGAGCATCCAGCTGAACACGCCGGTCATAATGCCGATCATCGCAACCGCGATGATGTTGTAGATCGACATGGCCGCGCCGTCGATCCGCAGGTCGTGCTTCCATTCGAGGTGATCGAGACAGTCCGCAAACAGCGCCATAAAGACGTAGGCGCACGGCAGACCGCCGATGTTCTTGATAAACTGCCCGATCAGCACCATGACGAGGTTCGTCTTGAAGATCCAGCACAGCAGCGAGCCCGCCGCATACAGGATGAAGCCGATCATCGTGACGTTGCGCTTGCCGAACTTCTTCGCAAGCGGCCAGACCGCGAAGATGCCGATGCCCATCGGAATGCCGCCGATCGCGGAGACGAGCATCTGCGTCAACCCGTCGTTGTAGGTACCGAGCACGTAGTTGCAGTAGTAGACGAGACCGAGGTTTTTGATCGTGGACCCGACGGTGTAAAGGAGGAAATACAGGTACATGAGAATCATGTACTTATCCGTAAACAGAATTTTCATCTGCTGGAAGAACGGCAGCTTGTTCTCCTCCTTCGCCTCCGCAGCCTCCGCGGTGACGCGCTCCTTGGTGAAGAAATACTCCATCAGCGTCAGCGGCAGCGCGATGATCGACAGAATGCTCATCAGCGTGATCCACTTGGACTTGTCCACGCCGATCGCGGGCATGATCAGCATCGGGAAGACCAGCGCGACAAGGATGCCGCTCATCATGATCGTGGTGATCTGATTGAACACCGAGAGCCCGCCGCGCGCCGTGGAATCGCGCGTGGAAAGCGGCACCATCAGACCGTGGCTCATGTTGAAGATCGTATAGGCGAACGAGTAGAACAGGTTATACGAGAGCATTACCCAGATTGCCTTGACGACGTCGTTCGATTCCGGCACGGTAAACAGCAGAATGCCGGTGACCGGTACGAGAAACGCCGACAGGAGCAGCCACGGACGCGCCTTGCCCTCTTTGGTTTTGGTGCGGTCGATGATCTGCCCCATAATGATGTTGGTGACCGCGTCGATGATCTTCGAAACGATCGGGAACAGCACGATGAACGCCCCGCCCCAGAGCGGCGTCAGGTTCAGAACGTCGGTATAGTACACCAACAAATACGTCCCGAGCACCGCGTTCAGCAGCAGCGCCCCCGCAGGGCCCAACAGGTAGCCGAGCCATTTTTCCTTGGCGGTGACCTTGTCGGACGTGATCAGACTCTTCGGCAGTTTCATGCGTTTTGTTCCTCCTTCGGCAGTTTCGGTACGTCAATCCTTTTCATAAAGCAGCGGATTCCCCTGAACAGGTGTCCGTTCGTCAGTTCCGCAAAGCCCTCGGCAAAGTTGTACGGCATCCGGTCGCCCGCGCACATCGAGAGCGAACGCGGCGAATTGCTGTCCATGATGCGCTTCATAAAGTACGCGCCCTTGATCGCATTGTCCTTTTCGGGACCGTCCGGGAGCTTCTCCGCCTGCTTCATCTGCTTTTTCACCACCGACAGCACGGCGTTGTAGAGGATGCGCCCCAAGAAGGTCTGGTTGAGATCGGTGAAGCGCGATTCGACCGTCACCGGATAGCGCGGCGGCTCCTTTGGCACAACGTACGTGTCGGGGTATTCGATCTCCGGCTCCTCCTCTATGGTGATCGTCACCTTTCTGCTCTCGCCGGAAAGGAGATAGACCTTTTCGAAGCCCTTCAGCTCGCCGTTGATGAACAGCTGCGCAACCTCGCCGCCGTAGCGGTCGCCGGTGTTCGTGACCGTCTGCGTGTACGTATTGCCGTCCTTTGTCCATTCGGAATGTTCGAACGTCGTATAGGAAAGCCCGAAGCCGAACGGGAAACGCACCGGAACGTTGTGCTTGTTGTAATACCGGTAGCCGACCTCGGTGCCCTCGGCGTAGATTTCGTTGATCCCCTTGCCGAACGTTTCGCAGCTCGGCACGTCCTCGTAGCGCATCGGCCAGGTCTCCGCAAGCTTGCCGGAGGGGTTCTTCTTGCCGAACAAAAGATCATAGACCGCCGTGCCGCCGTTCTGCCCGGGCAGGTACATGTTGAGGATCGCATCGACGCGATCGGCAAACGGCAGCTCGACCGGCGAACCGCCGAACAGCACGACGACCGTCTTTTTGCCGCCTGCAAGCAGCGCGTCGATCTCTTTGAGCTGGTTTTCCGGCAGACGCATGTGTTCGCGGTCGCAGCCCTCGGATTCGTATTCGTCCGTCAGTCCCGCAAAGATCAGCACCGTGTCGCTCTCCTCGAGCGCAGCGCTCTTTACGCCGTGCGCGTCGAACGCGTCCTTCGGCGTCGTGACCTTCGTCGGATGGATCATCGAACTGCCCGCGCCCTGATAGCGCATGTTCCGGAAAAGCTCGCCCGCGATGTGCAGCTTTTCGCTGCCCGAAAGCGGCAGCACGCCGTCGTTTTTCAACAACACCGCAGAGTCTTCGGCGATCTCGGCGGCAAGCGCGTGATGCGCATCCCAGTCCACCGGCTTCGGATCGGCGGGCTGTACGTAACGGTCGATCCAGTTCAGGATGTTGCGGCAGGCGCTGTCGAGCGCTTCCGCGGGCAGCGTGCCGTCATGGATCCCGTCGAGGATCCGTCTGCGGCAGATTGCGGTATCGCCCGGCATCTCGAGATCGAGACCGGCTTTGAGCCCCGCAACGCGGTCGTGTACTGCGCCCCAGTCGGTCATGACCACGCCGTCAAAGCCCCATTCCTTGCGGAGCACGTCGGTGAGAAGCCACTGGTTCTCGGAACAGAACGTGCCGTTGATCTGATTGTAGGCGCACATAAGCGTCGCAGGCTGCGCGTGCTTTACGATGTATTCGAACGGTTTGAGATAGAGTTTGCGCATCGTGCGTTCCGACGCGACGGAGTTGCCCATGAAGCGGTAGTTTTCGGAATTGTTCAGCGCGAAGTGCTTGACCGACACGCCGACGCCCTTCGACTGCACGCCGTTTACCTCGGCCGCGCCCATGACGCCCGCCAGCAGCGGATCCTCGGAGAAATACTCGAAGTTTCTGCCGCACAGCGGATTGCGCTTGATGTTGACGCCGGGACCTAAAAGCGTATGCACACCGTAGAAACGGCATTCCGCTGCGATCGCTTCGCCCATTTTGCGAGTGTTCCCGGGGTTCCAGCTTGACGCCGTCGTCGCCGCCGTCGGGAACGAGGTCGCCGGTTCGCTCTCGGAGATGCCGTTGTCCCCGCCCTCCTTCTGGATGCGCAGACCGTGCGGACCGTCCGACATGCGAAGCGACGGAACGGCAAGCCGCGGGATCGGATTCGTGTACATGAAGTTCGTGCCGGATACCAGCGCCGCCTTCTCCTCGACCGTCATTTGCTGCAGAATGGTTTCTGTCTCCATGGATATGCCTCCTATCGTTTTCAGGAACAGTATACTCGATTTTTGTCCGTATGTATTGCATTTTTGTATGATGTTTCGTATAATTGTAATGAATCGGAGGAATGATGAAGAATGTTGGATCTGCCATATATCGCCAAATCGATCGGCGCGCTGTCCGGCGTGCCGGTGCGGCTGTTCGAGCACGGCGCGCGCACGTACGAATGGTTCCCCGCAAAGCTGCCGAAGGATCCGCTGACGCTATATGAAACGGAGATCTTTTCGATCGCGGCGCACGTCGGGTACTATGTCACGCCGCTGTTTCACTACTACGGGATCATCCGCCGCGGCGATGCGGCGTTTGTGATCGGTCCGACGTCGCAGATCATGGCGAATGAACAGGACCTGCGGGAACTGGCGTTCAAGCTCGACGTGCCGAAGGAGGACGTTTCGGCGTTCGTCTCCAGCATGAACGGCATCATGCGCCTGCCGGTGGAAACGCTGCTGTCGATGCTCTGCACGATGAATCATTTTCTGACCGGCGGCGAGATGCTCGCGCTGTCGGATGTCGCGATCTACGGCGCCGAGCAGGAATCGATCAAAACGAGCGTCGAAAAGCGCCGCACGGCGCGCGTGTACGAGGAAACGCCGCGCGTTCAGCAGATGCACAACGTGCTTGCGATTGAGGAAGCGCTGATGGAGATCGTACGCAAAGGCGATACCGTGGCGCTCCGGCGCTGGCTGTCCGAGGCGCCTGCGGTCCGCGGCGGCACGATCGCGCCGAATCAGCTGCGGCAGCTGAAGAACACGTTCATTGTCGCGGTTACGCTTGCGTCGCGCGCGGCGATCCGCGGCGGCATGCGCGAGGACGACGCGTTTACGCTGTCCGACGGATACATTCAGCGCGTCGAGCTGCTGAACGATCAGAGCAAGATCATGAATCTGCAGTATCACATGATTCTCGAATTCACCGAGCAGGTCGAAAAGCTGCATCTCGGACGCCATCCGACCAAGCTTGCGACGGACGTCGCAAACTACGTGCGGCACCATCTGTCCGAACCGATCAGCACCGAGAGGATGGCGGAAGAATTCTATCTGAGCCGTCCCTATCTGTCCGCGAAGTTCAAGCAGGAGACCGGCGAAACGCTGACCGGCTTCATTCTGCGTGAAAAAACGGAGGAAGCCAAACGCCTCCTCCGCTATTCCGACAAGCCCGCGTCCGCGATCGGCGCGTATCTCGGCTTCTCCTCGCACGGGCATTTCATCCGCGTGTTCAAGCGGTACGCCGGCATGACGCCGAACGAGTACCGCGCAAATCCGTAATCAGACAAAAAGCACGCCAATGCGTGCTTTTTGCAATCAATCGCGTTTCCTGCGCCGCCCGAACAGCAGGAAGCAGGCGGAAGCGACCGCCGCGCCGAGCAAGGCAAACAGGACCGGCTTTTTCCATTCGTTCGGCTTTGCGTCCGGCTCCGGATTCTGCGGCGCTTCGGTCGGCGCTGCCGCATCGGGCCTTTGCGCAGGCGGTTCGGTCGGCTCCGGCGTCGGCGGTTCGGTCGGCTCGGCCGTCGGTTCCTCCGTCGGTTCCGGCGTCGGTTCGACCGGCGGTTCGGTCGGCGGTACATAGGAGGAAAGCAGCGACGGATCGATGTGATCGAATACGTCGTCGCCCGCCTCGACCGTGCCGTACACCATGCCGAACCGGTTCATCGCGTCCCGGTCGGTATCGGACTGCACCAGATGGTTGCCGTTCTGCTGGGACGCATGCTTTTTGAACGCGTCCTCCGCGACCTGCAGCGCCGTGCGTCCCCCGCATGCCGCAAGCGGCGTGCGGATATCCATGACGAACGGATTCTCCGGATACAGATGCAGATAGCACTTCCTGACCTCCCAGGTGCCGAACCGTTCAACGGAGAACGCATCGTACGACGGATCGGCGCAAAGCCGCACCGCGTCGGCGACGGCGGCGGAGACAACCTTATGCTGCCAGTGCCCGTATTCGCCGTTCTGCGCGTGCGAAAACACGACGAGCGGCCGGTACTCGCGCAGCATCCGCACGAGCGCGAGCGTCACCGTTTCCTTCAGGAAGCGGTTGTCCCGGTAGTCCTTTTTCATCGAGTAGATATCCAGAAAGCCGAGAAACAGCGGACGGTATCTTGCGCCCATCTCCCATGCGCCGAGCATGGCTTCGTTGACGCGTTTGCGCGACGGGACGGTGACATACGCGACCGTGCCGACATATCCGCGTTCCGCGCCGTAGGTCGGGACGATGCCGCCCATGAACAGCACGTCGTCGTCCGGATGCGTCGCGATGAGAAGATAGTCCATGCCCTTCGGCGTGTCCTCCCACGGGAAAAACGGCGCGGGAAGCCTGCCCTCGGAATACAGCGCCAGCCGCGCGATGCTCATGCCCTTCCGCCCGGCGACGATCGTGACGCCCGCCGCGTTGTCCGACAGCGAAACGATCGAGTCGTACAGCGGCCGCACCGTCTCCTCCGAGAGAATCGCACCGTCGGCGTCCGTCTGCCGCAGCAGCACGTCTTCCGGCAGCGCGCCCCACTGGATGCAGAGATGCGCCGGTTTCTGAGGCGCGTTTGCCCACGAGAGGAACACCGTCTCGTACGGCGCATACGCGAAGGTCTCCTCGAGCTTGGCGTCGATCATCTTTTCCCGATCGATGGTATGCGCCTCGCCCTGATCGATCCGCATGTGGCGTGTCAGGTTCTTTGCTTCTGGTTCGTCGTCCTCCGCAAGCGCGGACGGCACCGGCAGCAGCATCATGAGTGACAGCAGAAGCAGCAGCACTTTTTTGAGACAGGTCTTGTTCATTCCGGTTCCTTCTATCGTGCGCGGCGAGCGCCGCAATTATCCTTCGGTTCTGTTTGCCGATTCGGCAAGATTCGTCAGGCTTTCCCCCGCAAGGCGGTAGATCGTCCATTCATCCATCGCCTGCGCGCCGAGCGAACGGTAAAAATCGATGCTCGGCCGGTTCCAGTCGAGACAAACCCATTCCATGCGTCCGCATCCGCGCTCGACGGCGATCGACGCAAGCTGTTTCAAAAGCGCCTTGCCGTAACCGTTGCCGCGGTATTCGGGCAGCACATAGAGGTCCTCAAGGTACAGTCCCGCCCTGCCGACGAATGTGGAGAAATTATGGAAGAACAGCGCGAATCCGATTTCCTTTCCGTCCTCGCAGGCGAAAAGCACCTCGGCGCTGTGCTTTCGAAACAGCCAGTCGCGGAGCAGGTCCTCCGTCGCGACGACCTCGTCGAGCATCTTTTCGTAGTCTGCGAGCGCGCGGATAAAGCGTAGAATCAGTCCGCAGTCCGTTTCCTCCGCCTTGCGGAATGTCAGCTGTTTCATTGCAATTCCTCCGTGCTGCGAAGATGATCGAGATATGCGCAAAACTCCGGCGTCCTTGACCAGTACCGGACGCCCCAGTTCTCGAAGCTCCATTCGTCCGAATAGTCGTTGCACTCGTAGTCGACGTAATAGAGCAGTCCGCCGCTGACGACGAAGTTGGTCGGGAAATAGTCGATGTTCAGCCCGCACGCCTTCGCCTGCGCCGCCATCGCGCGCACCTGATCGAGATACGGCTCTGCGGACGCACCGTTTTTCACAAGGTCGAACACGGTCTCCCCCTCGATGTATTCCTTCACGATCCGCTCCGCGTCCGCATCGACGGCAAGCATCCGCGGGATCCGCACGCCTGCGCGCATCAGCCGTTCATAGTCGTGCCGCTCCGCCTCGATCTTGTTGCCGAAGGTGTAGTAGCTGCACGGCTCGTGATGAATCTGTTTCAGGACGACCGGCCGGCCGTTCCGTTCCGCAAGATAGGAGTATCCGCCCTTGCCGTGACCGAGCAGGCGTACGATGCGATATTCGACGCCGCATACCGATAAACGTTCATTCATGCATTCAGTATAAAATATTACAAAAACCGCGTCAAGCGTTTCCCGTTCCCCGCCGCGGCGACCGTGTGAAAAAAACGTGTAAAAACTGTAAAAAAGGGGATTGACAAACGCGCGGGAAGCGTTTATAATCGGTGACATGTTTTTTATATATCATATATCGTCCTTGCGGACCGCGAGGCGAACCGAACCGAATATGCGGCATTTCGATGAAGTGTCAGAAGATGAACGTCAAGCGTCCATCCGCGGGGACAACTCCCCTCGGACGGGCGCTTTTCTCTTTGAAGGAATTGCAGGAGGAATGGCATGAAGAAGTACATTTTTGTGACCGGCGGCGTGGTCTCGGGCCTCGGCAAAGGCATTACGGCGGCGTCGCTCGGCAGGCTTCTGAAGGCGCGCGGCTTTAAGGTTGCGGCGCAGAAGCTCGATCCGTACATCAACGTCGATCCGGGCACGATGAGCCCGTATCAGCACGGCGAGGTCTATGTGACCGAGGACGGCGCGGAAACCGATCTGGATCTCGGGCACTACGAGCGTTTCATCGACGAGGATCTGAACCGGTATTCGAACCTCACGACCGGCAAGGTCTACGCAAACGTCCTTGCGCGCGAGCGGCAGGGCGGATACCTCGGCATGACGGTGCAGACGATCCCGCACATCACCGACGAGATCAAGCGCTTCATCTACCGCGTCGGCGAACAGACGGACGCGGATATCGTGATCACCGAGGTCGGCGGCACGATCGGCGACATCGAGGGACAGCCGTTTTTGGAGGCGATCCGGCAGGTCGGACGCGAGGTCGGACGCGAAAACGCGCTGTACATCCACGTCACGCTCGTCCCCTACCTTCGCGCAAGCGGCGAACATAAATCCAAGCCGACGCAGCATTCGGTCAAGGAGCTGCAGGGCATGGGCATTACGCCGGACATCCTCGTGCTGCGGACAGACGAACCGATCACCGACGAAAGCATCTTCGACAAGATCGCGCATTTCTGCAACGTGGACCGCGACTGCGTACTCGAAAACCTGACGCTCGACACGCTCTATGAAGCGCCGCTGTACCTCGAACAGGCGCATTTCTCGGAGATCGTTCTCCGGAAGCTGCACCTTTCGGCGCCGGAACCGGACCTTGCGGAATGGCGTGAGATGGTCGATCGCGTCAAGCATCCGACCGGCTCCGTCTCGATCGCGATCGTCGGCAAGTACACGCAGCTGCACGACGCGTATCTGTCGATCGTCGAAGCGCTGAAACACGCGGGATACGCGCGCGGCGTTTCGGTGCATCTCAAATGGATTGATTCGGAGACGTTTGCGCCGGACGACGTGAAGGACGTCGACGGCATTCTGGTCCCCGGCGGCTTCGGCAGCCGCGGGATCGAGGGCATGATTCGGGCGGCGGGCTATGCAAGAACGCACCGTCTCCCCTATTTCGGCATCTGCCTCGGCATGCAGATTCTGTGCATCGAATACGCGCGCAACGTGCTCGGCTGGACGGACGCGAATTCCGGCGAATTCGATCCCGGGAGCCTGCACAAGGTCATCGATTTCATGCCCGGACAGAGCGACGAGATCGACAAGGGCGGCACGCTGCGGCTCGGCAGCTATCCGTGCATCGTACAGCCGTGCACGACGATGCGGCGCTGCTATGCGCTGGATGCGATCGCGGAGCGGCACAGACACCGCTATGAGCTCAACAACGAATTCCGACAGCGACTTGCCGATGCGGGCCTGACGTTCTCGGGCGTTTCGCCGGACGGACGGCTCGTTGAGGCAGCCGAAATCACAGAACTGCCGTTCTTTGTCGGCGTACAGTACCATCCGGAATTCAAGAGCAGACCGAACAAGCCGCATCCGCTGTTCCTCGGGTTCATCGAAGCGGCGCAGCATCATTAAAATCAAAG
>JAEEGK010014601.1_pt1 | contig 17527 bp, 13 predicted proteins | sample 8958771 | NCBI WGS metagenome assembly JAEEGK01 (sample SAMN16246547, study PRJNA631951) | gut metagenome | biome: gut microbiome; feature: rumen; material: SC-attached | host: Bos | place: Iran: Karaj | collected 2018-10
GATATTTTAATCTAATATTATTTAATCCTTTATAAATAGTTTGTTTTTCAATAAATGGTAAATCTAAATCAAGTTTTTTATTATTTGATTCATATGAAAATATTTTATTATCATTTGAATTATAACTTTTAGTTTTAAATACTCTATCAGTAATGTAATTAGTTCCATTTAAATTTGTTATTTCAGAATCAATATTTAAATCTTTATCTTTCATGAATAAAAGAGAAGTTTTTGTTTTATTAATTAATGATTTATATGATTCTTTTATTTCAGGATTTAAATAATCAAATGAAGGAAATAATTCTTCTTCTCCAATTTTATTTTTTTTATATCTATCATTTAAATTATTTTGAGAATATATTGATTTTAAATTTATTGGTTTATTATAATGAATTTTAATGTCATTTATTCCATTTGTTATATTATCTGACTTATTTCTTTTATGATAAATTACATTATTTATTATATAAGTTTTATTTGTTTTTTTTCCTTGAGATTTATTTAATTTTGCCATTGTTTTTTCATGATTAATATAAAAATTATGTTCACTTGTATTATTTGTAATAGGGAAATTATTACTATTTAGATTATTTTCATAAATATTATAGAATTTAAATTTTTCCATATCTTTAATATTATTACCTAAAGAGTAAAATTTAATTTTATTTTTATTATTTCTAACAGAGGTAATATTTCTAAAAGAATTTTTATTGTAACTTATATTGTTATTTTTTTTTATCTCTTTCATTTTTAATATATTTAACTAATTTATAAAAAAAATGAGTAAAGGTTCATATGGATTAAGTGAAAATGATGATTATGTAAATATTAATAGTGCTCAAAGATTATTTTCAAAAAAAGGATTATTAGATAATGATAATATTACAGATACATTAAGCTTAATAGAAAATAATTATGAAATGGAAAAAACAAAAAGAAAAAAAGGGAGAAAAAAAACACTTAAACAAAAATCATTTAGTTCAAAAAAAAAATTAGAAGCAATTATTATTGAAGATGAAAAAAAATTACCAAATTATATACAAACAAAACCTAGAATTAAACAATTAAATATTGATTTTATTTTTAGAAGAAATCAATATAATATAAATATAAGTCAAAAATCAACTATAAATGATTTAAAAAAAAAAATAAGTGAAATAATTGAAGTTCCAATTGAAGATTTTGATTTATATTTAAAACAAGATTTTATAAATAATGAACAAAATGATAATAAAATAATTGACTTAATAAATAATGTAAGATATCCATTTTTTGATGTTAGAAAAAAAACAAAAGAATTTTTATTATTATCAGCAATGTATAAAATCCGTTATAAAAATAAAGTTATTGTAAGTGGAATAAATGAAATAAATGATTTAAATAATATTGTTGAAAGTTTTTTTAATTATATATTAGTACATAAAGATTATTTATCAGAACCAATTGAAGATAATAAATTTTCAGTTAGTTTTAAAACTTCTGATTTAGCTTTTGATTTTCATAGATATTGTTTATTATTAAAAATGACTAATGAATCTTTACAAAATATTAAAACTATATTAAAATTAGATAACACTCCTAAATCTTATAAAAAAAAATCAAATAAAAAAAAAATTAAAACTGAATTAAAATTTAATACTCCATTTTTAAATTATACTACTCCTTATATTTCTTATGAAGAAATTAAAAAAAAAGAAGAAACTGAAAGAAAAAAAAAATTTATTGGTGAAAAAGATTTTATAACAGCAATTGGAAAAGGAACAGGAAGTTTTAATACAAATATAAAATAAAAATTATAAATATTAAAAAAGAATTAAAAGAGTTTATAAGAATAAAATTAATTTTATAAATAATAAAAAAACAATTCACAACTTTTTAAAAAAATTAATTTTTAAATAAACAATAACAAAAAAACAATAATAAAACTAAAACAAAATAAAAAAAAAATAAAACAAAAAAATCAAAAAAAAAAACAAAAACTCAAAATTTAAAAACCCAAATTAATTACTTTTCTTAATCATATAATAATGTTCAATAGTATCCATCATTAAATTCATAGCTTTTAAAATTTCTTCAATATTCCTTAAATCATTTTCATTATTTAATTTTTCAGCTAAATACAATAATTTATCTTTTAAAATATTATCAAAAGAATCATTTAATTTTTTTTTTTTAAGAGGTTTAACTAAATCCATATGTTTAATAGTAATATTTTGTTTTCCATGTAAAGGAATTAATTCAGTAAATTTTTTTTTTTGTCTTTTTTTATTATCAAATTGCCACATTTCACAATTTACACAATATTTTTGTCCATCTGGTGATCTCATTAAAGGACATCTACATGATTCTAATGGACATGAATCTGCTAACATTGTCCATCCTCTTAATATCAAATCTCCTAATTTTTTCTCTATTCCTATATAATTTTCATCTTCTTTTTCATCTTCTTTTTCTTCTTCTTCTTCTTTTAGTGGAATATCTTTTTCTATTATTATTTCTTTTTCTATTCTATTTGAATCCATTTTTTTTTTTAAAATTTTTTTTTTGGTTTTTTTATATTTTTTTTATGTTTTTTATTTTTTTTAATTGAATTTTTCTTTTTTTTTATTTTTTTTTTTAAATATTATTTTTACTCAATTAATTTTTTATTTTATTTTATTTTTAATTTTATTTAAAATATAAAAATAAAAAATATGTTTCTAAGAATTGATTCTTCAATAAGAAATTGGGTTTTTATCCCAGTAACACTAATTACAATATGTGTATCATTACTAATGAAATATTTAACATTTATTTTCAATCAAGGAACAGAAAAGAAAATAAAAAGTTCAACTAAAACAATAGAAGACTTTGATTTTAAAAATGAAATAAAAATAAAAGATACTGATATAGTAATAAAAAATGCAATAAACAGAGCAAATTTATTAAAAAACAATTTTATGTACATATCAGAAAAAGGATTTAAACAAAGAAAAGCATTTTTTTGTAAAGAAGAAACAGGATTTTTTTCTCAAAAATATGAATCAAAATCTCCTGATTTAATGAATCCAAATATGATGGGTGATATGATGAAAAAAAATTTAGTAAATGCATTATATTATATTGTAATTTTTGTGGGAGGTGGATATTTTTTTAGTGGTTTTATTTTATTAAAATTCCCTTTTGGTTTAACTCAAAAATTTCGTTCAATGATGCAACAAGGATTAAATTTACCTGATGTTGATGTTAGTTATGTTAGTGCAATTTCATGGTGTTTAATTTTAGTTTTTGGTTTAAATTCTATTTTACAATTTTTTGATGGTGGAGATGATTTTGATATGTTTACTCAACAACAACAAATGATGACTCAACCTATGAATATGATGAGTAATCCTATGGGAGGAAAAGATTATGAAAAAATACTTAAACCTGAAAAAGAAAGTATAAATATTTTACCTAATTTTTCACTTATTGATGATTCTGTTGATAGATTAATTGAAAAATATAAAGGAATAAATTAAAAATATTATTTAAAGAATAATATTATTTATTAATATAATAAAATATTTTTTTATTTTTTACATTTTTTATTCTTTATAAATTTAAACATATTCATACTTTAAATTATAAATTTATATAAAATATATTTGAATGAAAATTTAGACATAATATTAATATTATCACAATTTATAAAAACTAAAACAAATAAAAAGTATTTTAATTCAAATTTATTTATCTTTCATCAGACATGAATTTAGCTAATTCAGGATAAGCTTTTGCTTGACCTTTATTAATTTCTTCATCTAAAAGGAAAGAATGCATTAAAGCATCAGCACTCATACCAAAAACACTCAGAGAAACACTTCCAATAACTAATCCAATAACAGCCATTATTAATGTAGGTGCAATTGGAGAATCTATTTCACTTTTATATGGATTAACATTAGTAACAAATAAATAACCAACAATTCCTGAAGCAACAGCAATAAATATTGTACCAAATAAACTGAAGAAACTTCCAATTAAAATCAAAGTTGAAAATCTTCCTAAATTTCTTATTAATAAACCAAAACCTTCGAAAGCTGAAACACAGAAATTTTTTCCTCTTACTGCTATTTGAATATATGCATGTTTATTTATAAATTCTATAGTTCTTGCTACACAATTTAAACAACATTGACAACAATTAATTAAACATCTATAACATTTTCCAATTTTACCATTTCCAGCAGCTTTTTCAACTTTTTTCTTAATTTTTTCCATGAAAAACATAATAAATTTAACAATAGCAACAATTAAAGCACCAAAAGCTAATGAACCACAATGATATCTAAATCCTCTTTTAAATGATTTTAATATATTATGTGGTTCAGTTCCTTTCTCATGACTAAAATACCAAATTGCAGCACTTGAAGCATAAACAAATTGTGAATAAGCTTTAATAAATTCATTCATATATAATAAAGAAAAGAAATGATACCACCATAAATAACGTAATTTTTTAGAGAAAGAAATATCAGGAATAATATCACTTTTTCCTTCAACCGTTCCACTTGAAATCAAATATAAAGTACAAAAAATCCAATAAGCATACCAAAGAACAGTGACCAAGAAAAATAAAAATGGTAGAAAAACAACACAACAATTTTTATTAATATATTTCCCAGTAGCTTCAAGTAAAGCAACAGCTAATCTTATTTTATTACACATACATAAAATAAAAATTAACCAAATAGCAGCAAAACTCCAACAAGTATAAGCCAAAGCATCAAAAACATTTTCATATTTAGTATCACCTAAATCCTCATATTTGTTAGATTTTAATTTAAGAATAACTCCTGCAGCAATTAAAACAACCAAAATTAATATTATAACTGTATATACAATAATTGCTGTACAACAACGAATAAAAAGCATGAAAATCATACAAAAAAAAAGTGACCAAATAGCAGATAATCCAATTGGAAGTTTTGAATTTGAAATATCACTAATCCAAGCACCTATTTTATTTTTGAAAAAGGCAAAATTTAATAATGAATTAGCACTATCTTCTGCATCCTCACTTTCTAGATTATCTATCTTTATATACTTTTCTCCATCTGGTCCTATTATTATGTTATCAGGATTCTTTGTTGGATCATTATCTTCTTCTTTTTTTGATGCTGGAATACAAAATCTATTTAGGAAATTTTTTGATGTGAAATAATTCTTTTTTGATACTGTACAATCTGTGTTTTCACCTGTTGGATAACAATCTAATTTTATTGCTGAAAGATCATCGTCAAATTCTTGATTTGGACATTCTTTTAAACAAAAGGAATTTATGTCATGTTTAGTTATAATTTTATTTAAATTGTCTTTTGCTTTGTAATAATATAAATAAGGAAAATCTTTTGCTTCATTTCTTCCACATTGATTACCATCTTCATCATATGGATACAATAATAAATTTGGATCACCATTTTTGAAACTATATATAGCAACATATACACATGATGCTAGAAAAACTACAAATATAATACAACATACACAATCACGACAAACTCTATTTTCATCTCCCAATGGTCCATTGTCAAATTCTTTTTCATCCCAAGGAACTGCTTTATATTTTTCATATGGATCCTTTGCATTTGTTGGCTTTTCATTATCATTTGAAGAACTTTTATATTTAGTTACTTTTTCTTTTTTATTATCATCTTCGCTCATTTTTTAATTATAATAAATAAGGCTAAATCTATTAAATTAAGAAAAAAACGGTAAAAAGATTAATTATATTTAGATACCTTTAATCAAACAAAAATAAAAGTTATTAACATAAATAATGAAAAAAATATACTAAAAAAAAATAATAAAAATGAAAATTAAAATAAAAAAATGTTTAAATATAATTATTTTTTTTATAACAAATAAAAAAATGTCTGATTTACCCCCATTAACAAAACAGCAAGTTTGTGATGCTTTATGGAATAAATCCCAAGCAAAAATGTTATATAGTTTCCCAAAAGCAACTCGTTTCACAAAAATAAAAAATATATGTGATGCTGATTTTTATCCATTACCAGATGTGAAAGATAAAAGAGCAGCAGCAATAGGTTACGGAAATCGTTCTGAATTAGGTTTTGATACAAAAAGTACAAATAGACCAGCATTTTATCCAGTTAAAAGAGATTTTGATGTTGGAAATGAAAATGGTCCTCATTATTCTTTTCCTAATTCAAGAAATGCTTATGATAAAGTTTATAATCCTAATAGTCAAGAAGCAGAAAAAAGTAATCCTGGTCCTGGAATGTATAATATTAAAAATAGATTAGGAGAAGGTCCTAATTATAGTATGGGAATTAAATGTGGAGCAGAATCTTTTGATAATTGTTCTCCTGGACCTGGAGCTTATGATAATATTTTAGCTATTAATACAGATGGTGTTTATTCTTCAAGTAAAACTGAAAATACTAAACAAGTTAATTTTTCTCTTTATAAAAGTAAGAGATTTAATTATAGATGTAAGTTTATTTTTATTAATTTTTTTTTTAGATAATAAATTTCCTGGACCTAATAGTTATAAATTAACTCCTTTAATTGGTGCTCCTTTATTTAATAGTATTTATAAATCAAGCTTTAAGATTTCAATGGGTTCAAGATTTAATACAAGTGTTAAAGATAATTATCCTGGTCCTGGTTCATATAAAATTTATAGTGAGTTTGGTGATTTACCAAAGGTTAAAAGAAGGAAATTTAAATTTAGAAAGAAGAAAGATGAACAACCAGAAGATGCATATATGGAAAAAGAAGAAATTGATAAAGTTAAACCTGAAGATGAAGCTGAAAAAGTTGGACAAAAAGAAGGAGAAGAAGAAAAGAAAGATGAAGGAGGTGAAATTGAAAAAACAGAAGAAGGAGAAAAAAAAGAAGAAACAGAAAAGAAAGATGAAGAAGGAGAAAAAAAAGATGAAGGTGGTGAAATAGAAAAAGAAGAAAAAAAAGAAGAAGGAGAAAATAAAGAAGAAAATGTTGCTGGATTCACAGAAGAAGAAGGTAAAGAAGAAAAACCAAATGAAGGTAATGAAGAAAAAAAAGATGATGGTGGTGAAAATAAAGAAGAAAAAAATGAAGGAGGAGAAAATAAAGAAGAAAATGTTGCAGGTTTCACAGAAGAAGAAGGTAAAGAAGAAAAACCAAATGAAGGAAATGATGAAAAGAAAAATGATGGTGGTGAAAATAAAGAAGAAAATAAAGAAGGAGGAGAAATTGATAAAGTTGAAGATAATGAAAAAAAAAATGAAGGAGGTGAAGAAATTGTTGGTGGATATATGGAAGAAGAAAATCAAGATGATAATAAAAATGATAAATAAATTTTAAGAGTCTTTAAATTAAAGTTTTTAATTTTGTCTTCATAGTAAAATAAAATTTTTATTTATTTTTTGAATGCGCAATTTTTATAATTGTTTATTTATTTTATTATATAGTTATTTAAAATTAATTTAATTTTAATGAAAAGAATTCATAATAAAAAAACAAGTGTTGATCTAATAAATCTTAAAAAAATTCATTCTTATCATAATAAATCAATTAATGAAAAAAGCGATTTAAATAAAAGTCAAAAACATAATAAAAGTTTAAAAAATATATTTAATGTAAAACATATAATTCCATTAACACCTCATTCAAAGATTATTCAAAAAAATAATAAAAAAGATAATAAAAATCAATTTTCATTCAAATTATTAAGAAGTAATTCAAATATAATAAATTCTCCAACAAATATTTCAATTGATTATCATTCTTTAGATTATACATCTTTAAAAAAAAGAAATATTGAACTTAAAAATGAAATTACACATTATAAATTAAAAATTAAAATGATAGAAAATCAAATTAAAGAGTTAAAAGAATTTATAAATAAAAAAGAAACAGAAAATATAAATGAAGATACAATAAAATCATTATCAATAACATCAACTGAAGAAAATATAAATAAAAAATAATATTGATAAAAGAATCTTTATAAATCAATCATATAAATAATATAAAAAAATTTAAAATTTAAAATAAAAATTTTATCTCAAAAATAAAATAATAATAAGGCTATATATATAATTTCTTTTTTTATATATATTTTATCGATTTAATTTGGAGTAATTTATCAAAAAAAATAGTGAAAATAATAAATGAAACAAAGAAATATTTTTCAATTAAATAATATTTTTATATTATAAAATCTATTCAACTAATAATAACTTATTTTAATTTTTTTGCACAAAACAAAAAAAAAATATAAAAAAAAATAATATAATTAATTATTAAAAATAACTAATAAACAAAGAAAAAAAAAAATTTTTAAATGGCATTTCTTTGTAAAGAAGATAAATTCTTTAAAAAGAAAAACCTTCCATCAACAGAATTAATAGGTCCAGGTCAATATATAAATCAAACAGAAAAAAGGAAAATAAAGCAAAATTTCGCTCCATTTGGAACATTTACAGAAAGAATGAAAACAACAATAACAAAATCATCAGAACCAGGACCAGGTTCATATTATTCAGATGAAAATATAAAAAAAATGAAAAATTTCAAAGACAAAGAAAAAATATATAAAGATATAAATAAAGGAAGAAAAATAGAATTAAATTTACTTAGAAATACAATAACAAATGAATTTTATAAAACACATCATCCATCAAAATCAACATCAAAAAATGATAAAAAAGAATTAAAAAAAATATTATCAGCAAAAAAAAAAGAATTAATAGGATTTAATATACAATCAAAACGTTTTTTTACAAATCCAGAAGATAATATATCAAATGATACAACATCAATAAATACAACATTTTCAAATGGTTTTCGAGAAAAAGAAAATAATAAAATAAAAAGAAATAATTTAATAGATTTTGATAAAGTAAAATTTTCTCATATTTCATCAATTCCATCAAAACATCATTCATATGGTTATGAAATATTAGAAAATGGAAAATTAATTCCAAAAGAAAATCCTAATTTATATAAAACTTTCTCAGGAGAAAAAAATGATATGGTTGGTCCTGGAAATTATGAATTAGAAATTAAATGGAATTCTACTGGAACACAATGGAGTAAATTTAAAACTAATCGTATTATTGATTATTCAAGTAGTACTGATAAAATACAAAAAAAAATTATTGATAGTTTAAGTAAAACTCATGATAATGGTTTTAATAATTTTAATCCTGAAAAAATAAAAGAAAATGCTAATATTGTTAAATATAATATTAAACAAAAAGAATATCCAATTTATATTAAAGGAAGAAGTGATGAACATTTAATTAATAAAAATCAAAGAAATTTTCCTGGTCCTGGTTATTATTATGAAGATGATAAATGGAGTAGTTTTGTTAGTATTAATCATCCACATAAAAAAAATAAAAAATTTAATTTTGGTTCTGATCTTCCTAGATTTGATTTTAATATTGATAATATTAATCCTAATAAATTCTGTGATACAATATATGAAAAAAGAAAAAAAAGAGCACCTTCACCAACATATTATTTTAAAGATGATTTGAATAAAATAAAACAATTAAAAAATAAATTTAAAATATCACAAAATAATAAAATTTATAAAGAAGAAGAAGAAAATCAAAAAGAAATGTATCCATTTAACACAACAACAGAAAGATTTACAGAATTAGAAGATAATAATATAAAACAATTAAATTTACAAATACCAAAAAAGCATAAATCCTTTAATTCAAAATATGAAAAATTTGGTATAATAGAACCTCGATTTAATAAATTAACATCAACAAATCCAATTGATAGAATAAATAACAATCCAGGACCAGGAACATACATAAATCCATATAGTGCAACAGGAACAAGTAATACTATTAAATTTAAAGGTATAATTACTAATTTAGAACAAGCAAGAAAAAATAATGTTAATATATCTAAACCAACATATAATATTTTACCTCCTGATGTTTATCGTCAACCTCCTGTTGGTGCTTATCATCCTGAAACTGTTAAGTCTATTAATTATAATAATATTAAAAAAAGTTCTAATAAGTTAATTCCTCCTTTTAATTCTAGTATGCCTAAAGATAATTATATTATTAAAAATAGTGATGATGTTGGTCCTGGGAAATATATTAAAGATAAAGAAATTGTTAAAAAACAATCTTATCCTCCTTTTAATACTAGTGAAAGTAGAGATTTAAAAAATCTTCAATATAAAAATATTATTTTAGGACCTGGAACTTATGAAATGACTAATAATAAAGTTACTAAATGGAAAAAGAAAGAATTTAATGTAATATATTTAAATCAATTAGATATTGAATAATAATATTTTTATAACTTTTAATTTTTTTAAATAAAAAATTTTTTTATTTTTATTTTTTAAAATATTTTTTTTTCTACATTTTATATTTTTAAATGATTAAATTTATTAATTTAATAATAAAAAAAACTATTGTTCTTCCTCAGCTAATTTTTCTTCAATAATTTCAATTAATTTAATTCTAATTTCATTTTTAGTATGTCCTTCCCTTAAAACATCTTGATTATATTTACATTCAATTCTAATATTAATAGCTTCCAAAGCACCTCTAATAGCACCACAAATAATATTAGAATACCATAAACCTTTATATTTCTCAGGTAATTCAACATAATTATTTAAAGGATTATAAAAAAAAACAATATTATATTCAATTGGTGTTGAAATATTATTATTTCCTATTTCTTTATTTTGAATTGGTTCTGGTTGATTACATTTTGCTTTTAAATAATAATCTAAAGCTAAACATATTACTTCAACTGCTTCTTTAAAATTTTCTGCTGGTGGATTTCTACTTTTTGCTAAGTAATCATCTATTAATCTTATTCCTATGTTATATCCCATTTTATCAAGTTGTTCATTTATTTCTTCTGGTTTTTCATAATCTTTTATTAAACGAACTATTAATGCTCCATATGTTAATGTTAGTAAATCTTCATTTATATTTTCTACACTTTGTAAATATTGAAATGAATTATTAAATTTTTTTGACATTTCTTTTTTTTTTAAATAAAATTATTTTTTTATTTTTATTTTTTTATATTTTTAAATTAAATTTTTTTTATTTTTTATTTGATAAAAAAATATAAAAAAAGATTAAATTAAATTTAATGAAAGATAATAATATGAATGATAATGATGATTATGATGATAGTGAAGATGAAGAAGATGAACAAAAGAAAAATTTAGAATTATATTTAGAAGATAATATTGATAAAAATATTGAAAGAATGAAAAAAAGAGTAGATAAATTTGATAAAGAAGTAAAAAAACAAATTCAACTTTCAAAAAGTGGAGTAAATAAAGAAAAACATAAAAAAGAAGCAGTAAGTGCATTAAAAAAAAAGAAATTTTATGAAAAAAATTTAAAAAAATTAGAAGATAGAAAATTAACAATAGAAATCAAAATAATGGATATTGATATAAAAAAGCAAAAAAGAGAATTAAAACAAATTACAAATGATTTTAAAAGAAAAATTGCAATATTAATTAATCCTGATAGTCAATATGCTGATATTCAACAACAAGAAGAAAGTGAAGATGGATTTGAAAAATTAAATATTGATATGAGTGAAGAAGAAGTTGAAAAACAATTTAATCAAATTATTTCTTTACCTGAAGTTAAACAAGCATCAGAAAATTTAAATATGTTTAAATATATTTTTCAAAGTGATTAAAATTAAAAAATTAATCAATTTTTTTTTTTATAATATTTTATTTATATATATATTATTTTATATTAGAAAAAAAAAATATTAAATTATAAAGAAATTTCATATTCTTGATTATTTAATTTTACTAAAATTCCTTCATAATTTAATTTTTCAATTATATCATTATATTCATTTGAAGTTAATAAACCAAAATTTTTTATATCATTTAATGAAATATTTTTTCCATTAATTTGTATATATTGTCTTAATTTATCCATAACAAAATTAATTTTTCCTTTTTTACCTTTAATATTATTACCTTTCCCTTTTTTATTTATTAAATAATAAACATAATTTTGTTGAAGAAATTCTTTAGTTATAAAATAAGCTTTTATTATATCAGATTTAATTACATTTTCCCTCATTTCAATTCTTGCAGAAATTTTTGAAATTTTTTGTAATGTTTCAATACAAATCCAATTAATATCAAATAAAGAAAAATTTTGCAATTCTTGAAATTGACTTTTAATATGTTCTGATAAAATATAAATATCATTAAAATTACAATCATCAATTTTAGGATTAATATATTTATTAACAAAACTAATATATTCTAACATTGATGGATAATCAAAATCTAAATTTTCATTTTCTTCTATAATAATTTGATTTTTAAAATAATCATTTATTGACATTGTATCCATTGTAAATAAATCATCTGAGAAATTATTAATTAAATCTATTTTATTTAATTGTGTTTCTTCCATTAAAATAGAATTATAATTTCTCTTTTTTTTATTGTAAGAAAATTCTTCTTTTATTATCATATTTGATTTCTTTTTATCATTTGTTGAATCATTTATATCATGAATTATTGAAATTATATCATAACCATTTAAATTAATATCAAAATTTTCACTAAATGTAAATAAACTTTTTTCTGGATTTGAATTTAATATTATATTACATATATTTGATTTATTATTTGAAAATGCAATTTCATCATTATATATTAATTTAATTGTGTTTTTTATTTCAGGAGTTAAATTTTTATTTTCAAAGTTATTTATTATTAAATGTGAATTTGGATAATTTATAAATGAATCATTTTCTAATTTTGAAGAAGCATTTTTAATTTCATTTGAATAAAATTTAAATAAATTTGGAAATAAATTAAATAATCTTTTTATGTTTTTTAAACATGTTAAATTATTTTTTGACAAATTAATAAAATGAATTTTTAAATTATATTCAGAATTATTTTCACTTAAACTAAATAAATAATAGAACAAACATATATTACTATAATCAATTTTAGGAATTAATCTATTATAACAAAAACTAAATTTATTTTTTATATTTAACATATTTGAAATTTTACTAATAAATCCTAAATCGTTAAAATTAAAATTTTGAAAATTATTAAAAGAATTATTATCATTATTAATAATTTGATTATTGAAATCTTTTTCAATTTGAACAATTTTAATATATTTAGTAAAAAAATTTTCATTTTTATCAGTTTGATATTTAGTTTTAATAATTCCAGAAAATTTTAAATAACAATTAAGTATTTCAGAAGAATAATCCTCTTCTTCAATTAAGCCTAAAATTTTTTGTTCTTGAAATTCAATTATAATATACCTTACATAAATAGGTTCAGTATATTCAAAAATTATTTTTGGATTAAATTCACTTACATTAATTAATTCTTCACATTTATGAAAATCAATATTTTCTTTTTTAAAATTCGTTAATGATATTTTTTTACTTAAAATTATTCCACAATTTGTACAAATGTAATTTATTCTTGTATTTAATTTTTTTAATATTGAAATACTTGTTATTCTTCCATAAAATTGAACAAAATAATTTATTTTTAGATTTTGATTTGGTTCAATTAAAAATAATTCACTTGGAGTAAAAATTTTTAGTTTAATTTTTAAATCAGAACTATTTGATATTTTTTTTGTTTGAATACAATATAAATGAAGTAAAACTTTAATAAATGCAATACTTTCTTCTCCAAATGTGTTAATATATTTCATTAGTATTAAATAATTTTCAAAATTTTGATTTTTTAAAATTTCACAATTTAAAGTAAATAAAATTTCAGTTGAATTTTTTTTTATTTGAGAATTATTATCTTGTGTAAAATATGAAGAAATCATATTAGGTGATAAAATATTATTTATTTTGTTAAGGATTTCTGAATTGAATGAATTTATGAAAAAAGAATCTTTATCATAATAAAGTGAGATAATTTTCAAAAGATTTTTATTTTTTTTCGCATCAAGTAACATAAATTAATTATTTAAATTCTTTAATTCAAATTAATATAAAAAAAAAAATTAATAAAACTAATTTTTATCATGGAAAAATGTTCTGAATGTGAAAAGAATATATGTAATTATATTAAATGTGGTAAATGTAAATCTATATTTTGTAAGAATTGTTGTTCTAAAAAATGTCTAATTTGTAAGTGTTCATCTTTAATTAATTATTCAAATGTTAATCAAGAGAATTTATATTCACTTACTACTAGAAAAATTTTTGCTGAAGATAGTCGTGGAATTATTAAAGAAAAGAATGATGTAGAAAATAAAGTTGATTCAATCAATGAAAAATTTGATTGTAAAATAATATCTCTTAATAAATTAAAACATTGTAAAAAAAATTATTTAAAATGTTCATGTTGTAATGGTAAAAGATGTGATGAAAATAATTGTTTTTGCTTTGATTGTATGGCAAAAAATATTAAAAAAACGAAATTCAAAAATAAATTAATAAATAAAAAAGGACATATTGCAACACAAATTCAAAAAAATGGAAAAATAATTTATTGTTGTCATTATTCTTTTGATTCACAGATTTGTGATGGAGACAATATTTGTCCTGATTGTGTAGATTTAAATAACAATTTAAATATTTATAAAAATTTAATTAATAATTAAAATATTTTATACAAATACATTTTTAGAGATGTCTATAATTAATGAACTTTTAATTATCTAATATATAATTAAAAAAATATATATTTAAATTAATGGATAAATGCTATTTTAATTCTTGTGTATTAAATGATAAAGAAAAATTAATAAAATATAAACAACATAATAGAAATATAAAAAAATTGTTTGTTGTTCTGGATGAGAATAATCAAATATTAAAAGATTTGGATTTTAATTTAAAAAAATATACATTTTGTATTGAACATTATAATAATTTAAAATTACTAAAAAAAATTAAAGATACTTTAAAAATTGCTTCTATTATTCCAACTCAAATTTTAATAGAAATAAATAAATTATTACATTATGATATAGAAATCAAAAAATTATTTTCAAATTTATTAGTCAAAGAAAAACAAAATATAATAGATTTTTTATTAGAAACTATTTCTAAAAATTCAAAAGATAGAAAAAATGAACTATATATTTTATCAATTTTATATCATCTATTTAAAGAGTATCTAATATGTAATAATTTTTCAAATGATGAAAATTATGAAATATTAATTAATTATTTGTTAAATTTAAATTATCGTTTATATGAAGAATCAAAAAATAAAAAAGTTGATTTAAGTGATGAAGAGTTTTTAACTTTGTGTTTATTATATGAATTAACAATAAATAATATTTCACAATTATTTATTAATTCAAAAGAAAAAATTCTATCTCTTGAATTATCTGTTAAATTATTGGAAAATATAACGTTCATATTTGGTCAATGTTTATCTTCATATAATGTAATAGATAATAAAAGAATTACTGTTGAAACTTTTTTTACAATTATCAATTTTATAAATATATATTTTTTATCTAAAAACAAACAAATTGATATGATTTTATTTTTAATCAATTTTATCACTAAATTTTCAAATATGATTTATAATTTTATAAAATATGCTAATGATAAAAACACAATAAAAGCTTATATTATTACTTTATATTCAACATTAACTGAAATATTAAATCTAAAAATGAGTGATTTAAATATTGATGATTTATTAAATTTTTGTGAAGATTCATATCAATTTATGAAAGATAAAGAAGCTTATCCTCTTTTTTTTGAAATAATAAATAAAATAACTAAAATAAAATCAAAAATAAGAACTCATAAAGCCCAAAACTCTGTTCCTGATATATAAAAAATAAAAATTTTTTTTTTATTTTTAATATTATTTTATTTAAAAAAGAATATTAATTGAATTTTTATTTTAAAGATGATTTATTAAAATTTTCTTTACTTTGTTTTAAGTATTCTTTCTCTTTTGAAAATTCCATTTCATCTTTTTTATTTGAAATTTTAATTTTTTTTAAATATTCATCAGCATTAAAATTATTATTTCTTACTGTTTGATTTGGTTGAAATTGAGAATTACTAATATTATTATTATAAAAAGTTTCATAATTATTTTTATAAAAATTATTATTTGTAAGATAAGATTGACTCATTGGTAAATTATTAAAATTATTAACGCTCATATTATAATTATTATTATTATTATTATTTGAATTGACATTATTCATTTTAATTCTTAACATTTCTAAATTTTGAAACTTAATTCTCAAATCACTTTTTTGTTGTTCAATTTTAAGTTTTTCAGAATTTAATTCAATTTTTAATCTTTCAATTTCATTATATTGTTTTGCAATTAAATTTTTTTCTTTATCAATAATTTTTTGTTTTTCATCTAATTGTTTAATTGATTCATCAAGTCTTCTAGCAGCTAAAGTTAAATCATTTCTATCTTTATTTATTTGTTGTGTTTTATCTTCAATTTCTTTTTTACTTCTTTCAAATTGATTATACTTTCCAGAAAGAAAAATTTCTTGTTCTTTTAACTTTTTTATTCTTGATTTTATTTCTTCTTCTTCATTTTCATATGAATTTTTATTTCTTATAATATCTTTTTTTTGACTTTCAATCATTTTAATATTATCATCTTTATATTTTTCAAAATATTTTTTTTCTTCTCCTAATAATTTTCTTTGATAATCTATTTCATTTAATTTAATTTGATAATTTGATTTTAATTCTTCTAATTCTTTTTTCATTTCTTCATATTTTTTTTGATTATCTTTTTTTTCTTTTTCATATCTTTCTTTATTTTCTTCGTCTTCTAATTTTATTTTTTTTTGTAAAGCATTAATTTCTTCTTTTTGTTTATTTATTTTTATATTTTCTTCTTCATTTAATTTTTTTTTTTCATTTATTTCATTTTCAAAATTTTCTTTATCTTTTAAAAATTGTTCTTTATCATTCTTAAGATTTAATTCTAATTCTTTTAATCTATTTTCTAAATTTATTAAGGATTCATGATATAATTTATTTGATTCAATTTGATTTTTATTTTCATTTGAAAATTTTAAAAATATTTCATCTATTTGTTTAGATGAATTTTCAACTTTATTTACAATTTTATTAATTTCAATTTGTTGTTCTAATTGTTTTTTTAATTTATCAATTTCTTTTCCTAAATTTATTTCTTGTTCATTTAATTCTTTTTTATGTTCTTCTTTAATATTTTCTAATTCTTTTTGATGTATATTTGTTAATTTATCTTTTTCTTTAATTAATTCTTCTTTCATTTCTTTTTTTAAATTTTCTATTTGTTCTTTTAATATTTCTTCATTTTTTTTATATGTTTCTTCTGTTATTTCAATATCTTTTTTTTGTTTTGATTTTAATTCTTCTAATTGTTTATTAAACTCTTCTTCTTTTTTTTTTATTAATTCTTCACATTTATGAAAATCAATATTTTCTTTTTTAAAATTCGTTAATGATATTTTTTTACTTAAAATTATTCCACAATTTGTACAAATGTAATTTATTCTTGTATTTAATTTTTTTAATA
>JAEEGK010014602.1_pt1 | contig 17526 bp, 17 predicted proteins | sample 8958771 | NCBI WGS metagenome assembly JAEEGK01 (sample SAMN16246547, study PRJNA631951) | gut metagenome | biome: gut microbiome; feature: rumen; material: SC-attached | host: Bos | place: Iran: Karaj | collected 2018-10
TCCCTATTGTGGATTCCCAATGTCTTATTACACGCCTTGATCACGCGCCCTGCCGTCTCGTTCAGTGTTGTGGAATAAGCTTTCGAGACATAGGGGGAATTATGTCTCATCCTCGTTCCGATCTTGTTCATATCGAATGCCGACGGCAGTTCCTTCGTCTTCTTGTAATGGATCTTACAGGCTGTGAGCATGTTGTTGTAGACAAGACGGTTCGCATCGATCATCTGTTCTATTACCTTCCTTTGTTCGGAATTGGGTTCGATGCGGAACTTGATCGTTTTCATCATTCAATTTCATGATTGCAGAGTATATAATCGTGACAAGGGGGTGACCGAATTTTCCGAATTTTCAATCAGTTCCGTGGCGGCATCTTATGACGGTAATGTTGTTCTTCATTGGCATCTCGTTCTCACTTATCATTCTGGTAAAACCAGCATATTGTTCTGGTGTGTTCTACTCATTGTTTTTCTCAAACATTGATGCATTTGGGAAAGGTATCATTGACAGTTATAGCACCGAATTATCCGATAATCCGATCTTCGACTCGATCAACACGTAACTGAGAACGGGAACAGATGTTGCGATAGGGGTATTCGCTATCTGTCAAACACAAGTTAAAATCTCTTGACGTTATACGCGGTCTGTAAACAAACGGGGAATTTCTTATGGCAGAGAAGAAAGAGACCAAAGCAGCAGCGAAACCTGCTGCCAAGAAACCTGCTGCTAAGCCTGCGGCAGAGAAGAAGCCTGCAACGGCCAAGACCGCAGCAGCGAAGAAACCGGCAGAGAAGAAGACCGCTGCCACCAAGACAACAGCGGCCAAGAAGCCTGCTGCAGAGAAGAAGCCGGCAGCCGCAAAGAAGCCTGCAGAGAAGAAGCCCGCACCGGCAAAACAGCTCGTCGTCCGCCGCAAGGAGGACAACAAGTGGGCGGTCAAGAAGGCCGGCAGCGACAAGGCGACCAAGCTCTTCAACACCAAGGCAGAGGCCGAGGAATACGCCAAGAGCATCGCCAAGAACCAGGGATCCACCGTCCTGAAGCAGAAGAAGGACGGAAAGTTCCAGAAGAACAAATACTGAACCGGAGGGGATTTCCCCTCCCTTCTTCCTTTTTATCGGACATGCGTCACACGTTCCTGACGTGCGCGCCCATGCTTATACTTTTATAATATTCGCGTATAGTGGATGATGCAGGAGGCCTAGAAAAGATACATCTTTTTATAGAAGTACATTTTTAGGCAACTGAAGGAGAAGGGAATATGGAGAAGGACACCAAAAAGGAATCCGTAGCACCCCTCGACGAGTGGATCGAGGATCAGACCTTCAACAGCACCAACGACATAGAGATCCCGGAGAAGATGGCCGACCAGGTCATCGGACAGGACCGTGCCGTAGAGGTGGTGAAGAAGGCCGCCGCCCAGAAGAGGCATGTCATGCTCATCGGAGAGCCCGGTACCGGTAAGTCGATGCTGGCCAATTCGATGGTCGAGTACCTCCCCAAGGGAGAACTGCAGGACATCATCGCATACCACAACCCTGAGGACTTCAACGAACCGAGGATCCGCGTACTTCCCGCAGGGAAGGGTAAGCCGATCGTCACCGAACAGAAGCTTCAGGCAGCGGCACAGAGGAATCAGAAGAACAACATGATCCTCTACCTCATCTTAGGAATCGTCGCAATCGGAATCATCTACTGGATATACGCCAAGGATATGACACTGCTCTGGATCTCGGTCCTGGCATCGTTCTTCCTGTACATCGTGTTCAGGGGACCCGGCCAGAAACAGGAGATCATGATCGTACCCAAACTGCTGGTAGGGCATGAATCCAATGATATGCCCCCGTTCGTGGACGCTACAGGAGCACACGCAGGAGCGCTGCTCGGAGACGTCAGGCACGACCCGTTCCAGTCAGGAGGTCTCGAGACCCCGTCCCACGACAGGCTTGAGGCAGGAGCCATCCATAAGGCGAACAAAGGTGTCCTGTTCATCGATGAGATCAACATGCTCAGGATGGAATCGCAGCAGGCTATTCTCACAGCAATGCAGGAGAAGAAGCTGAGCATCACCGGCCAGTCCGAGAGATCATCAGGCGCACTCGTCAAGAGTGAGCCCGTCCCCACAGACTTTGTCCTTGTCTGTGCAGGTAACCTCGACGCTATCCAGGGTATGCACCCTGCACTCAGGTCGAGGATCAGAGGTTACGGTTACGAGGTGTACATGAAGAACACCATGCCCGACACCGATGAGAACCGTAAGAACATCATCAGATTCATTGCTCAGGAAGTCAAGAAGGACGGAAAGATCCCGCCCTTCGACAAGTACGCCGCAGGAGAGATCATCAGGGAGGCACAGCGCCGTTCCGGAAGGAAGGGAGAACTGACGCTCAGGTTCAGGGAACTCGGAGGTCTCGTACGTGTCTCAGGAGATGTGGCCATCCAGCGCGGAAGGAAGATAGTCCACGTCGAGGATGTCATAGAGGCAAGGCGCACCGCACGCAGTGTGGAGCAGCAGATCGCCGACCGTGTCGTCGAGGGCAGCAAGAAATACGAGCTGTTCAACACCGAAGGCGCCAAGGTCGGAATGATCAACGGACTGGCAGCACTCAATGCAAGCTCCAACATGGCAGAGTACTCGGGTATCGTACTTCCCATAGTCGCAGAGGTAGCACCTTCCCAGAACAAGAAGGCGGGACACATCGTCGCCACCGGTAAGCTGGGAGACATCGCCAAGGAGGCGGTGGAGAACATCTCCGCAGTGATCAAGAAGTACACCCTCACCGACATCGCCGATTCGGATATACACATCCAGTTCATCGGAACATATGACGGTGTGGAGGGAGACAGCGCATCGATCACCATCACCACTGCAGTGATATCTGCACTGGAGAACATCCCGATCGATCAGACCATGGCGATGACCGGAAGTCTGAACGTCCGCGGAAGGGTCCTCCCCGTCGGCGGTGTGACCGCGAAGCTGGAGGCAGCGGCGCAGGCAGGCATCAAGAGGGCGATCATCCCCAAGGACAACGCTCAGGATGTCATGATCGAGAGGAGGTTCTACGACACGATGGAGATCATCCTCGTCGAGACGCTCCGCGATGTCCTAGAGTACGCGTTCGTCGACTGTCCCAGGAAGCAGGAATACCTCGAGAAGCTCCTGCCCCTCAACGAGAGCGGAGCTTCCACCGCGGAGAGGCTGGAGCCCCCGAAGGCACTCCCCCCGAGGATCCCCCAGGAGCCCATCGAGGACGTCGTCACGACATCCACGATCGAGGACCAGGACGAGGAGATCCCCCAGGAGCCGCCCATCGTCAACGACGGCGGAGTGAACCCCACGCCCCTGTGAAATCAAACGCTCCCGCAAGGGAGCCTTTTATCTTTTGAAACGGAGGTATCGGTAGCATGGTGAAGGGTCACAGCAACGACGCGCTGATCATCGGAAGGTTCCAGCCGCTGCACAAAGGTCATCTGGAGGTCATCAAGAAGGTGGCATCAGAGTGCGACCGTATGATCATCGGCATCGGAAGCGCCCAGTATTCTCACAGCTGCGACAATCCTTTCACCGCAGGCGAGAGATACCTCATGATATCGGAGACCCTGAAGGATGAAGGCATCACCAACGCCTCGATCGTCCCCATAGAGGATCTCAACAGGTATTCCGTGTGGGTATCGCACGTAGTGTCGATGTGTCCTCCGTTCTCCAAGGTGTATTCCAACAACAACGTGACCAGACGTCTCTTCGAGGAGGCCAACATCGAGGTCCGCGATTCGCCGCTCTACAACAGGAAGGAGTTCTCCGGGACAGAGGTCAGGAAGAGGATGTCCGAGGGCGGCGACTGGGAATCACTGGTCCCCAAGGCTGTTGCCAAGGTCATCAAGGATATCGACGGCATCTCAAGGATAAGGGAACTGACGGGTGATTCTCCTGACGACCTCAAAGGCTGAATCCTTCTGCAGGAAGTTCTCAGGCAGCGGTCTCAAGCTGTCGCTTGCCGAATCATGCACAGGCGGTATGATTGGCTGCATGATCACATCCGTCAGCGGTTCGTCATCATTCTTCATGGGTTCCGCAGTGACCTATTCCAACGAGTCCAAGATGAGCATACTCGGCGTGAAGGAATCATCGCTGGCACAGTACGGTGCCGTCAGCGAGACGGTGGCTAAGGAGATGGCAGAAGGATCCATGAAGGCATACGGTTCCGACATAGCGGGTTCCGTGACCGGTATCGCAGGTCCTGACGGAGGAACGCCCGAGAAACCTGTGGGCACGGTCTGGATGGCCGTCACCGACGGCAAGACGACGAGGACGTACGAGAATCATTTCACCGGTTCCAGGAAAGAGATCAGGGAGATGACGGCATCCGTCCTTCTGGATAACATCGAAGAGTTCATCGGATCGCGCTGATCATATCCTCTCTTCAACGAAACCTACGGTCCTTTCATCGTTCTCATCGTAGATCTCCGAAAGGATGGCCTTCGCGTATTCCTCAGCCTTCTTCTTGTTATTGAAGAATGAGAACAGGATGGAACCTGCCGGATATACGGTGATCATCATCCCGTTCCAATCGAATCTGGCACTGTCCCTTGCACCCCTCGTGTAAGGGCTGTTCATCATCTCGAAGACCCTGTCGCAGTCCACAGGTATCTTGCGGTCAGGGGTAAGGACGAGATCCTGTCCTCCGCACAGGCGTGTGACCGTGAACCGCAGATCCGAGAAATCCATGTGCACGGTATGGTCGGCATGATATAACGGTTGTCCGTCCAAGCAATAATTAAATTAAGTACGTTCCTTATAAGGGGGTGCGCACGTATGCGGGTATGCACGTGTGCGACCAGAAAGCAAAGAGAGGATGCTGATGAGCGCAAAGGATTATTTTCAGAAGCAGGCAGAGGTCTGTATCGCCAACGATAACATCCCCGCTGAACTTTACACCAAATACGATGTCAAGAAAGGACTCCGTGACAAGGACGGTAAGGGTGTCATCACCGGTATCACGAACATTTCAAGGGTGGACGGTTTCACCAATGTCAACGGCGTCAGGACTCCTTGCGAAGGTAAACTGCAGTACAGAGGATACGAGATCAACGATCTGATCTTCGGTCACCACGACCAGAAGTTCGCATTCGAGGAATCCGCATACCTGCTTCTCTTCGGAAAGCTCCCCACCAAGAAAGAGCTGGAGGAGTTCAAGGGAATAATCGCTGAGAAGAGGAAGCTCCCGTCAGGATTCGTCAGGGACATCATTCTTGAAGCACACAGCAGGGATGTCATGAACTCCGTCTCAAGGAGTATCCTCACACTCGCTACATATGACAACAAGGTCATGGACAATTCCATCGAGAATGTCCTCAGACAGTGCGTGGGCATCATCAGTGTCATGCCCATGCTTGCAGTCTACGCATACCAGGCGTACAAGCACTACGAGCTCAATGATAGTCTGATTATCCACAACCCTAGGAAGGAACTGTCGATGGCAGAGAACATCCTCAGGATGCTCAGGCCCAACAAGAAGTACACAGAGCTCGAGGCGAAAGTGCTTGACGCGGCATTGGTGCTTCATATGGAGCACGGCGGAGGAAACAACTCCACATTCACCGCACGTGTCATCACATCCGCAGGTTCGGATACATATTCAGTGATCTCAGCATCGCTTTCATCGCTCAAAGGGCCCAAGCACGGCGGAGCCAACATCAAGGTCGTCGACATGGTCAGGGACATCAAGAAGAATGTCAAGGATACTGCCGACGAGAAGGAGCTCACCGCTTACCTGGAGAAGATTCTGGATAAGAAGGCATTCGACGGTCTCGGACTCATCTACGGAATGGGTCACGCTGTCTACTCCATATCCGATCCCAGGGCAAAGATCCTCAAGGGATTCGCGGAGGAGCTTGCAGTCGAGAAGGGACGTCAGAAGGATCTGAAACTCTATGAGGATATCGAGAGGATCACCCCCGGACTCATCTCATCAAGGAAGAATGCATTCACCGGAATATGCGCGAACGTGGATCTCTACAGCGGATTCGTCTACGATATGCTCGGACTCCCCAAGGAGCTCTACACGCCTATCTTCGCATGTGCCAGAGTGGTCGGATGGAGCGCCCACAGGATCGAGGAGCTCACATCATCCGGTAAGATCATCCGTCCGGCATACGTCAGTATGGTCGAAGAGAAAGTGGACTACGTCCCCATCACCGAGCGTAAGTGAAAGGATTCACTCGGACCACTCGAAGTTCTCTTTACCTGCTCCGCATTCGAAGTGGAACTTCACTATACCTAGATCGACCTGTTTGAGGGCACTCTTCCCTCCGGTGAGGGATACCTTGCCGTCGACCAGATCGAAACGGAACTTCTGGGCGTTGATGCCCGTGGGTGCTAGCATGGCCGCTTCCACACCTTTGACGAACCATTCCGGTTTGCCCTCGAGATCGGCCACATCGCTGACGGGTCTGTTCTTGTGGGGGACACCCTGTTCCTCCCCGTAACCTACCGCGATGTTGATGACCTGTTCGTAACCGTCATCGGCATCCAAAGATTTCTTGCACATCATGGCCCAGCATGTGTTCAGGCCCAGTGACTGTGCGTAAAGGACGATGTCCTCACCGTAGTAACCCGCCTTCATCGGGAGGTCGTCGCCTTTCGGTCCGATACAGGCGATGTAGTTGACAGCATTCTTGAATCCCGTCATCTTCGTCATGAACCCCTTGAACGATCTGGGTTCATCGAGGACGAGCTGTATCTTCATGCCTGATTCCCTGTTGACGGATTCTATCTTATCCTGGAGACGTGCAAGCACATCCCCTTCGATCTTCCCGTCGGTATATTTCCTGACAGAGTGTCTGTTGACGATCTCCTGTTCGTAGACCATGTTCATCTCCTCTTCTGGTCCTTGGGTTTCGCCCTGAGATATTTCAGTAGTTCCTCATCCTTCTCGGTCCATTCGGGCGTGTATCCGTTCAGGATGTACTCCTTGTACCATGCTTCTGCATCGGCCATGTAACCTGACATGTCCAGTTTGTCCTTGATGACCAGGAATGTGTTCTCCTCGGAAGGTTTCCATGAGTTGGGACGGAGATAATCCTCGGGATCCTTCAGGAATCCCACTGCGAAGACTATCCTGTCGAGTCCTGCAAGCTCTGCGTAGAGTGAGGCCTGAAGCATATAGCCCATGGGGACATTGGTGGGGAGGCCGTTCTCATCCTTCCACTTGTCGAAGTCATGCGAGGTCTTGATCTCGAGGATCGCATCCCTCTTACCGTCGACGAGTACATATCCGTCGACCATCCCTCCGAACAGTTTGTTGTCATGGAAATGATCGTACTGGCACTTCTCCTTCTCCACAGGCTGTTCTATAGCTGCCTTGGAACCTTCCGGTAACGATAACGGTCCTGAGAGCATCTTCGTCGCGCTGACTCCGATGTAGTTCCTGATCACGGGTTCCAGGATGTTCCCTGCGTCGATGTACTTATTGGACTTGTCGCCGGGGTAGATGCCTGCGATCTCGCACGCTACCTTGAACGGTGTGGCGAACTCGCTGTACCCCAGTATTCCGCCTATCTTCGTTCCCGAGATCTTCTTGGGTTTCCAGGTCTCGAAGTAGACGGTCTTCTCATCGTCGCTGATCTCGACGATGTTGCGTCTTCCGTCGTATACCATCGGATCATTCCTTGCCGACGGTCTCTTCCGCACTCTGGATGCACTTGGTCAGCACCGAGTAGGCGTTGATCATGTCGCTCTCGCTGACGATGAACACGGTGTCGGTATGACAGCTGACGGTCTCCTCGATGTTGATTCCGGCATCGGAGAGGTTGGTGATCAGGTATGATATGACACCGCTGGTCTCAACGATCTTCTCGGGTGATTTCACGGTGATCTCGACGAGATTCTCTCTGATCTTGATGATGTTGAATCTGCTGACGGTATCGATGATGCGCTCCTTCAGCATCTTGTCCGCGATGATGGTGACCGCAGAAGCGGACTGGACGATCTGCATGATCGAGTCCTCGTTCCACAGGTCCTTGAACAGGTTATCCATCTTGTGGAGGACGGTCCAGTCGTTCTTCGCTGTGACGATGCAGGTCTTCGTCCTCATCTCCAGGCGGCTGTCCTTGAGGATCTTGAGGATGCTCATCTCGTGGTCGGTGGTGACTCCGAGTTTGCCTGCATACCTTCTGCATGCGATCATCACTGCCTCTTCATTATCAAGGTCGAGATCCTTCATGATCATCCTTGCCAATGATGAATAGTTGATCAAACCCTTTGATACACAATCCTTGACACTGGGGTGTGCATCGATGTAAATCCTGGTCTTCTCTGCGAGACTTTCTTTCGTAGGACCTTTGCTCATGGATGCGATATTTTCTTATGAGTATTTAGAATGTCGGATATTAGACAAAAAGACTGAAAAGGTTTGGTTATGAGACAGCGAGTGTCTCATATGAAGAATTGTTTGAGAAGACCGACGAATCTGTCCGCCTCTTCCTTCTTCAGGATGAGCGGAGGGATCAGACGTACGACGTTTCCGTGGCACACGTTGACCAGTACTCCGTTGTCGCGGCAGAACTTCTGGAATTCCGGTGCCTTGGATTTCATCTCGATACCGATGATGAGTCCGTATCCGCGTACGGCGGTGATCTCTGGGTCGCTTATCTTCGAGATCTCTCCCTTGAGGTATGCTCCGACGTTTGCTGAATTCTCCACCAGCTTCTCTTCCTTCATGATGTCGATGGTGGCCTTCACTGCGGTACAGATCAGGGGTGTTCCGCCGAATGTGGTACCGTGGGTACCCGGCGTCATGACCTTGGATATCTCGTCTGTCGTCACGACAGCACCTACGGGGACTCCGCCTCCGAGTGCTTTTGCGAGTGACATTATGTCGGGGACGACACCGAAGTTCTCGAATCCGAACCATTTGCCTGTGCGTCCCATTCCTGTCTGAACCTCATCGACGATCATCATCGCGCCGTAATCGGTACAGAGGTCGCGCATGGTCTTCATGAACTCGCCGGTGACGGGTTTCACACCGCCTTCTGCCTGCACGGGTTCTATGATCGCCGCTGCGACATCCTTGTCCATCATGGATTTGAGCGATTCGCAGTCGTTGTACTCGTAATATTTGAAGCAGTCGCTGATGAGCGGCTGGAACGAATCCTGGTACTTCGTCTGGCCGGTCGCACCGAGAGCGGCCGCAGTGCGTCCGTGGAAGGAGTTCAGTGCCGACAGCACCTTCTTCTTGCCCGTGTAGCGGACCGCTACCTTGAGGGCACCCTCGTTCGCTTCGGCACCGCTGTTGACGAACAGCGTTCTGTCCATACCCTTGGGTGTTATGGATGCGACAGCCTCGGCCGCCAATGCCTGTTCCTTCACCTGGTACAGGTTGGAGACGTGGACGAGTTTCGCCGCCTGTTCCTGTACGGCCTTGACCCACTTCGGGTGGGAGTATCCTATCGAATTGACCGCGATACCCGCGACCAGATCGAGGTACTTCTTGCCCTCTGTATCGTAGAGGTACACGCCCTCTCCGTGGTCGAATGCGAGCGGTATGCGCCCGTAGTTCTGGAAGAGGTATTCTGAGCTTTTCTTTTCGATTTCGTTGTATTTCATGATCTTCACTTCGTGATTACCGTTCCGTGGTCCACCGATCTCATCACATCCGAGACGATGGAGCGCGGATCCTTTCCGTTCACCATACGTACCTTCGCGACGCCTGCGTTGAGCGCCTTGCGGCATGCCTCGACCTTGGGCACCATCCCTCCGGAGATGATCCCTTTGGCGATGAGCTCATCCACCTGAGCGAGGGTGAGCACATCCTGTTTGGACGAGGGGTCGTTGATGTCAAGCAGTATGCCTGGCACATCTGTTATCTGTATCATCTCTTTGCACCTGATTCCCGCGGCGAGGCCTGATGCCATAGTATCCGCGTTGATGTTCAGATGCTTCCCCTTCTCATCGGCACCGATGGGGTAGACTACGGGTGTCACACCTGCATTCAGGAGATCCTCGATGACCTCGGGACAGGCCGATTCCACCTCACCGACGTTCTGGAGATCCACCGTGACCTCCTTCCCGTCCTCCAGTGCGGTGTACGGTTCCTTCTTCCTGCATGCGGTGACCAGGTATCCGGGGATACCGATGGTCTTCACTCCCGCGTTCACCAGAGAGTCGACGACCTCGGCGTTGATGCTCCTGAGCGTCTCTTCGACCACTTCCATGGTGGCATCGTCGGTCACTCTGAGACCGGCGACCTTCTTCGGCACGATGCCCTTCTTCTCGAGGGCAGCATTGATCTCGGGGCCTCCGCCGTGGACGACGACGATCTTCGCGCCTTCCTTGATGAGTCCTGCTATCTCGCCTGAGAGGCGGTCGAGGTCCTTGCGGCCTCCGATGGCATTCCCTCCGAATTTGAGGAGATAGATATCTTCCATTCTACCAGCTCATGTAGCGTATTCCGCGTTGATGCGGACATAGTCGTATGTGAGGTCGCATCCCCATCCGGTCGCCGAACCGTTCCCGAGTCCGAGATCGACCAGGATGGATACCTCCTTGTTGTCCATGGCCATGCGGACCACTTCCACCGAGCGCTCTTCCTGGAAGACGGGTGCTCCTGAATCGAGGATGGGCACTTCCATGTCCCCACCTTTGATCGTCAGGTGCACGTTCTCAAGCACGAATTTGCATCCGCTGTTACCGAGGGCCATCATGATACGTCCGTAGTTGGGGTCGGATCCGAAGATCGCCGATTTGACCAGGGGTGAGTTGATGATGGTCTTGACTGCCTTGCGCGCATCCTCTTTGGATTCCGCGCCTGTGACCTGCACTTCGATCAGTTTGCTCGCTCCCTCGCCGTCCATGGCGATGGTGCGTGCGATCTTGTTCATGACGAACTGCAGTGCTGCGATGAATTCAGGATCCTCATCGGCGCATTTGCTGTTGGAGCGTCCGTTGGCGAGGAGTATGCATGTGTCGTTGGTGGACTGGTCTCCGTCGACGGACACCATGTTCATGCTGTCGTCGAGGATCTCCTGCCATTTATCGCGGAATGCCGTTGACAGTGTGGCATCGGTGGTGACCAGACTGAGTGTGGTACCGTGGAGCACTTTCATGTGCGGTTCTATCATACCGCTGCCCTTGGAGATGGCACCGATGTAGACCAGTGTCCCGTCGGTCAGGCGGACGCGGACGGCGCATTCCTTCTTGATGGTGTCAGTGGTCATTATCGCTTCAGCGAGCAGATTGTCGGCCTCACGTCCGCTGTCGAGCTGCGACGCTGCCTTGCTGATACCGTACTTGATCTTGTGCATGTCCATGAAACGGCCGATGAGGCCTGTTGACATGACACCGACCGTCTTCGGGTCCAGGCCGAGCTCTGCAGCTACGGTCTCCTTCATCGTTATCGCATCCTCGATACCGCGGCGTCCGGTGAGTGCATTGGCGTTACCGCTGTTCACCACCACGGCCTGCAGCTGAGGTGAATTCTCCTTCATCATCACCTGTACGGGTGCGGCCTTCACTTCGTTGCTGGTGTATCCGACACAGGCCGTTGCCGGAACATCCGAATACAGAAGACCCAGATCGAGAGAGCGATACTTCACTCCGCTGTGCACTCCTGCTGCTTTGAATCCCTGGGGAGTCGTGACTCCTCCGTCTATGATCTCTACCATCTTCATACCCCCAGACCCGGTGTGTCGAGTCCGGTCTTCTCGTCTATGTTCAGCATCAGGTTCATGCACTGGACCGCCTGTCCCGATGCCCCTTTCACAAGGTTGTCTATCGCTCCGAATGCGACGACCTTCTTTCCGAAGGTCTTCTCGCTGACCTGAGCGTGGTTGGAGGCCACCACCGCGCGGATGGATGCCTCGTCTACTACGTGGACGAACTTCTCGCCCGCGTACTGTTTCTCGTATATCTCACGGACCTCCTCGGGTGTGAGGTCCTTCTTGAGCTTCATGTAGCATGTGGACAGGATACCGCGGACTATGGGGAGGAGATGGGGCACGAACAGTACCTCGGGCTTCTTGCCTGAGAACATCTCAAGGGCCATTTCTATCTCGGGAGTGTGGCGGTGCGTCCCGACGCCGTACGGGATGATCGATTCCCCGCAGAACGCGTGGTGCGTGCGTGCGGAAGGTGTCATGCCCGCTCCTGATGTACCGCTCTTGGCATCGATGTCTATGTCCGATTCGATGACACCTGCCTTCATGAGCGGTGCGCATGTCAGGATCGATGCTGTCGCATAGCAGCCCGGGTTGGCCACCAGGTCTGCACCCTTGATCTTGTCGCGGAAGAGTTCCGGGAGTCCGTAGACTGCATCCTTCAGATTCTCCGTGTCGGTGTGCTCGTGGCCGTACCATTTCTCGTATGTCGGCACATCGTGCATGCGGTAGTCTCCCGACAGGTCGATGCACTTCACTCCCTTCTCCATGAACTGGGGCACTTCCTTCATGGCAACGCCGTGAGGTGTCGCTACGAAGACGAGATCCACATCTTTGTCGATCTTCTCCGTGAACTCCAGGTCAACGTATCCTTTCAGATAGGGGTGTGCTTCGGAGACCCTCTTGCCCGCATTCTGACGCGACGTCATGGATGCGATCTCTACCTCAGGGTGATTGCACAGCAGGCGGGCTAATTCGCCTCCCGTGTATCCGGTTCCTCCGATTATTCCTATCTTATACATCTAGATACTCTCCTCTAAGAGTACGCGTATAGTAAACAGCCCATTGATAAAGGTGATGTTCTGTTTCAGACAATTTATGTCTGGAAATAAACATCAAGATTGCTGGGGAGTCGTCTGACTGCATTTAAGACATGATCATGACGGTCTCCGAAGTGCCGGCAGAAGGTAGGTTATCCGCGGATCAACGGGATATTTGTCGATTTTCGACACATAATCGTGACTGTAAACCGACAATGGATGTTTGAACGTATACAGACATAATCGGAAGAGTTTGTATCAAAGGGCAGGCACAATGTCCCCGATAAGACAGGAGAGTTAGCGATACTATTTAGATAACCTAAAAGATAGCACGCACGATAATATGGCTGACAAGGCACAGAGAGATAAGGTCGTCCTCGCCTATTCAGGCGGTCTCGACACATCGGTCGCCATCAAATGGCTGCAGGACAAGTACAATTTGGATGTCATCGCGATAGGCATCAACGTCGGACAGCCCCCCAGCAAGGACGACATCGTCGCCCGTGCACTCAGGAATGGGGCCCTCAAGTCGGATTTCGTCGACAAGAGGAAGGAGTTCGTAGAGGAATACATCTGGCCCTCACTCAAGGCCAATGCGATGTACCAGGATGTCTACCCCCTGAGCACAGCCATCGCAAGACCCCTCATAGTCAAGACACTGGTCGAGTTCGCACAGGCCAACGGAGCGAAGTACATCGCACACGGATGCACCGCGAAAGGTAACGACCAGGTACGTTTCGATGTCGGTATCGTCTCACTGGACCCCACACTCAAGGTCATCGGACCCATGAGGGAGTGGGTCATGACCCGTGAGGAGGAGATCGAGTACGCGAAGAAGAACAACATCGAGATCCTCGTGAAGAAGGAGAACCCGTTCTCAGTGGATGAGAACCTCTGGGGAAGATCATGCGAATGCGGTGTCCTCGAGGATGCATGGACAGAGCCTCCGGAGGAGGCATTCGAGTGGACCGTCAGCCCCAAGGATGCACCCAACGAGGCAGAGTACCTCACCATCGACTTCGAGAAGGGAATCCCGGTCAAGCTCAACGGCAAGAAGCTCGGACCCATCGAGATGGTGGAAGAGCTCGACAAGATCGCATGCAAGCACGGTGTCGGACGTATCGATCACGTCGAGGACCGTCTCGTCGGAATCAAGAGCAGAGAGACATACGAGTGCCCTGCCGCAACAGTCCTGCTGAAGGCACACAAGGCACTCGAGTTCATGACACTCCAGAAGGACGTCCTCGAGTACAAGAGAGGCGTTGAGCAGAAGTACTCGGAGATCCTGTACAACGGTCTCTGGTTCGGTGTCCTCCGTGAGTCGCTCCAGGAGTTCATCGACAAGACACAGGAATACGTCACCGGTACCATCCGCGTGAAACTGTTCAAGGGAACAGTCACCGTCGTCGGACGCAAGTCGCCCTACTCACTGTACGATGAGGGACTTGCGACATACGCCAAGGGTGACGAGTTCGACCACAAGTCGGCTGTCGGATTCATCTACTGCTGGGGACTTCCCAACAAGACGACCGCGAAGGCGCACAAGAAGTGATTGAGATGTCCCAACAGGCACTGTGGTCAGGAAGATTCGAAGGCGGGATGGACGATTCCACACTGGATTTCACATCATCGCTGGATGTAGATGTGATGCTGTCGTTCTACGATGTGATGGGTTCGCTCGCACACGTCAGGATGCTGAAGAAATGCAACATCATCCCCGCGGAGGATGCCGACAGGATCATCGAGGGTCTGAAGACCATAGTCGCCGAGATGGAATCAGGGGAATTCGAGATCAACGAATCCCTGGAGGACATCCACACCAATGTGGAGTTCAGACTGACCGATCTCATCGGCCCGGCAGGCGGAAAACTGCACACAGGAAGGAGCAGGAACGACCAGGTCGCCGTGGACTTCAGGATGTACCTGAGGGACGCTTCGCTTGAAGTGGTATCGTCCATCGACACTCTCGTCGATGCTCTGATCACCATCGCGAAGGATCACGGCAACACTATCATGCCCGGATTCACCCACATGCAGCATGCACAGCCCGTCACAGTGGCGCAGCACATGCTCGCGTACGCGTTCAAGTTCGGACGCGACGCATCCCGTTTCCTGGATGCGTTCAACAGGATGAACCTGAGCCCTCTGGGATCCGCCGCTCTTGCAGGCACCACATACCCGATCGACAGGAAGATGACCGCCGAGGCGCTCGGATTCAGGGCACCCACCCAGAACTCCATGGATTCCGTGAGTGACAGGGACTTCGTGACGGAGATGGCATTCTGTGCCGCCATGACCGCCAACCACCTGTCCAACATGGCCGAGGAGCTCGTATTGTGGTCATCGCAGGAGTTCGGATTCATCGAGATGGACGACAAGTACACCACAGGTTCGTCGATAATGCCTCAGAAGAAGAACCCCGATATCGCTGAACTGATCAGGGGTAAGACCGGAAGCGTCACAGGCAGTCTCGTGACCATGCTGATGATGACCAAAGGTCTGCCGCTGTCGTACAACAGGGATCTCCAGGAGGACAAGGCACCCGTGATGCTCTCGCTCGATACGGTGAATACATGCCTGAAGATGATGGCACGCGTAGTCTCCACGATGAAGTTCAGGACCGAGACCATGTATGCAAAGGTATCATCGGGATTCATCAACGCCACCGATCTTGCTGATTATCTGGTGATGAAAGGCGTCCCCTTCAGGGAGGCGCACGGCATCGTCGGTGCATCGGTCAGATACTGCATCGAGAACGGCAAGAAACTGGAAGAGCTGAAGCTCGACGAGTTCAGGAAGTTCTCGGAACTCATCGACAGCGATGTCTACGATACCATATCGATAGAGAGCTGCGTCGAGAGACGCAACTCCGAAGGCGGAACATCCTCCCAGTCCACCGATCTGCAGCTGATGCAGGCTATCCAGGAATACATGCAGAGAGAGGAGATCGTCCGTCAGGAGACCGACCTCATCGACAGGTGCTGGGACGAGCTCGTCGAATAAACCCTTTAACAAACGATTTTAATTTTTCATATCTGGCTCATTTCAAATTCGGAAAAATCGGACACCTCCCCCCTTGTCAGCTTATATACTCTCTTCGGGGATTGTTCAATTAGGTGAGAAGGATGGGAGCCTTCATCTACAGTAACAAAGTCAACAGGATCGTAGAGCTTGAGAATGAGATCGAAAGGGAGAAGAGAAAGGAATTCCTCGGTGCCCTGGGCTGTTTCGTAATAGTGGCGGTATCGGTATTGGGCCTTATGGTCAGAGCAGGATTGTTCTGATCACTGGTAGCCGATGCTTATGTCATCGGAGATCTCGAAGTCCTTCGGGACGCTGTTTCCGGTGACGGTGATCTCATTGAACTGTCCGTTCGAGATGTAACCGAACTTTCCCTTCTTTGCCTTCTTGATCTTGATGTTGGCATGGATGATCTTGCCGAACTCGTAAGTCGCGGGGAGCGGGACCTCGGTGTTGTGGTCCACGAGACTGAACGTTCCCTCTGAGCCGGGGATGCAGTCGATGGTGTAATCGTACTTCATCTCGTAATCGATCCCTGCCGTGGAAAGATAATCGTTGATGTACGTGCCGATGCGCTTGATGTCGTTCTGTTTCATGGCAAGCTGCTTGACGTAGAACTCCTTCCTGCCGATGGGGAAGACCAGCCTGTACTTCGCCTTCCTGTTGTATCCCTCGGGCTTCCTGTTTTCCAGGATGTCCTGCATGTTCAGTTCCACATACATCTCGCGGGTCTCCAGTTCCTCGGGTTCCTGGAAGTGTTCGTTCTCCTTCAGGATGTATCTGAGGATGTCGGGGAAAACGGGTGCGAGATCCTTGTAGTCTGATTTACCCTTGAGAATGAAACGGCAGGTGAAGATCTTGGTCATCATCCCGCTTAACGGTCATGCTTTATTTAAAAGATACGAGGGACGGACCGGGCTGGGGGCTTTGCCACCCTTTATATATCCCTCTCTTATAGAGAGCATCATGAGATGCGCACTGACGATTGCCGGTTCCGATTCTGTCGGAGGAGCGGGTGTAGAGGCCGATATCAAAGCCATGGCTTCTGTCGGTGTGCACGCATGTGCTGTTATCACAGCAGTTACAGCACAGAACACGACTGCTGTCGAGCGCATCTACCCCATGCCCGTTGACATGGTGCAGGATCAGCTGGAGGCCGTTCTGAAGGATGTCGATATCAAAGCTATCAAGACAGGGATGCTGTACAGCGCCGAGATAGTCGAGACAGTCGCCGATATCCTGGAGGACCACGAGATGCCCCTGATAATCGATCCGGTGATGGTCGCCGGCGTAGGGGATTCGCTTGCCACATCCGATCTTGCAAGAGCGATCAGGAAGGAACTGATGCCTCTCTGTGAACTGATCACGCCCAACAGGCATGAGGCAGAGATCCTGGCGGACATGAAGATCAGGACCGAGGACGATGCGATGCTCGCCTGCGAGCTCATCGGAAAGGAAGGTTCATCCGTTCTCCTCAAGGGCGGACACATGAGCGGCCAGAATGTCGTGGATTACTTCTACCTGTCATCTGAGATCAACAGGATCGAATACCCCCGTCTCGAGAGGGCGGGACACGGCGGAGGATGCACCCTGTCATCATACATCACCGCACACATGGCGAAAGGTGTCGATATCAACAATGCCGTCCTCAAGTCAAGGGAGCTCATCCAGGAATCGATAGCATCGATGTATGCCATCGGAAAGGGCGACAAATGCGTCAACCCCATGGTCAAGATGCAGGATGATTCCATCATGTTCAAGATCCTCGACGACATCGACGATGCTGCTGAGAAGCTCATCGACATGATACCTCAGG
>JAEEGK010014604.1_pt1 | contig 17525 bp, 14 predicted proteins | sample 8958771 | NCBI WGS metagenome assembly JAEEGK01 (sample SAMN16246547, study PRJNA631951) | gut metagenome | biome: gut microbiome; feature: rumen; material: SC-attached | host: Bos | place: Iran: Karaj | collected 2018-10
ACATTTTCAATTGCTGGTGTCGATTTCCGTATCGACTACATAATGCACTCCAATAAATTCAAATGTTTAAGACACAAGGCTTTGGATTTCAATATTGCGGATGACCATTATCCAGTGGTAGCGGAGTTTAAAAGATAAAAGTTGAGAGTTGAGAGTTGAAAGTTGAAAGTTGTCAATGCCTAAATAAGGTTGACAGCGGCTTTTTGCCTTTTAGCCAGTTCGCCTTCAAGCCTTTTAGCCTCTTATCTGTTTGTCAATTCTGCAAAAACTTCTTCTATTGACTTTTCCTTTTCCTGCATGCTTAGGACGGCAAGCCCCTTTTGTACTGCCAGGTTGAAGACTGCTTTGCGGATGTCGTTGCTCTTGCTGAATTCGATGGCAAATCGGGTGGGGGACTGCTTGCGGACATTCCTAATGCCCTTTATCTGAGCAAAATCATTCTCCGAAAGTTCTCCATCTAGTTCGACAAGCAGAGTGGAAATAGAGTCGCTGTTGAGGTGGGCAAAATCTTCTGCCTTGTCGTTTGCAAGAAGTACACCTTTCTTTATCAGCAATATGCGGTCGCAGATAGCTTCCACTTCCTGCATGATGTGTGTTGAAAGAATGACAGTCTTTTCTTTGCCGAGGTTCTTTATCAGGTTTCTGATTTCGATAATCTGGTTTGGGTCAAGTCCTGATGTCGGTTCATCTAGTATAAGCACTTCGGGGTCGTGGATAATTGCCTGCGCCAGACCAACACGTTGTTTGTAGCCTTTCGACAAGGTGCCGATTTTCTTGTTTATTTCGGGTTCAAGTCCCGTTAGCGACACAATCTCATCGATTCTTGCCTTCTTGTTCTTTATGCCGTAGATTCCTGCGACAAATTCAAGGTATTCAACGATGTACATGTCGAAGTACAGCGGATTCTGCTCTGGAAGGTAGCCGAGTTTCTTGCGGATTTCGATTGGGTTTTCTAGGATATTCATTCCGTTTATAAGCACTTCGCCATCTGTGGCTGGAATGTATCCGGTGATAATCTTCATCAGCGTTGACTTTCCTGCGCCGTTGGGACCAAGAAATCCGACAATTTCACCATTGTTTATGTCAAAACTTACATTGTCGAGAGCCTTTTGTTCTCCGAAAACCTTTGTTATGTTTCGTACTTCTATTGACATGCCTTCAATTTTAGACCGCTAAATTACATCTTTTTTTGATTGGATGCGAGAAAATATTGTGCGAAACATGGTATGGCAGGATTATCAACTAGTTTCCGTCCTTATAACTCACGTAAGAGCCTTGAACACATTTCCAACGACCATCGTTAAGCAGAGTGACTTGGTCGCCATATACACCATCAATTTTGCTTCCATCCTTATCGCATGCGTACCAATATCTGCCTTGTTTTATGAGCCAGCAACCGTTCCAGAAGATATATGGCGATTCTTCCGAATAGAAATCCACCTTTCTGCCACTGCAGTGGTACACATCATAATATCCAGCACTGCGTTGTATAGTCACATAGCCCCATGGATAATACAAAATTTGTTTGCCGTAGATGCCATCTACGATATTTCCATCTGGATCGGAAAGATACCAAGTGCCACTGCGCTTAACACGATAATATCCGTTGTAAAGCAGGTTAATATCGTCGCCATAGAGTATTGAATTCCCTCCTCTGTATATATACACCTTTTTGCCTATGATACGGACTGTGCATCCATTCCATAGATCCTGGTAATTATCGGTACATTGCACCGATTTGCGAGTTGTCATTTCATGATCGGTGTCTTCGAACCATAGGTCATACTTGTCGGAAACAACATACTGCGCCCTCATACTTATGCTGGTTATCAATACAATACAGAAGAATAATATCTTTTTCATAGGACATTATTTTTTTATGGTTACACATATATTATCGTGTTGATTTGTCCCAAACATTATGCCATGATAAGACTTGTTTGTTGTGGATTTATTAATGAAAGTATTATAAAATGTCAAACTGCCTAGGGTATATAATTCTTTTAATTGTTGAATCCTTGAACTTTTCGTTCTGCGTAGCTAACCCTTAGCTCTCGCAAAAATTCCAGTCGTTGCTTGCTTTGTCAGTCGTTGCACGCTTTGTTAGTCGTTGCACGCAACGACTCTACAAAACGGATTATTAACTTTTAACTTTCAACTGATTAATACTCCAACTTTATATTGTCCACCCAGATTGTGTTGCCTATTGTTCCTGAAAAAGCTTCCTGACACGATGCACTAATAAGCAGAATTGCGTGTGTAACTGGCGTATTTTCATCGCCCCAGCCAACTTCTTGTATTTCAACATTTTTGCCTTTGCTGTTGATTGTATAGAAGTTGTCCTTCTTAGGACCGAGGTTCATGTATGGTTTATAATTAGGTGATTTTCTAGCGTCACCATAGATTACAGGTATGCGGAAGCCGTTCACCCAGCCGTTTGTCGGATTGCTAACATTGTAAATTGCTGTGCCTACGCGTTTTGCATAGACATTGCCTTTTTCGTCCTCCCAACGGTTTTGCAGTATGAAAATGATTTCGTGTCCGTCGTTTCCTGCTCTGCTCGATGAAGATAATGTCTTGCAAGTGGTTATCGTTCCTTTGTTTGGCATTGCCGACTTGTAGTCGAGGACAAGTGCTTTGGGCTTGTTGGTAAATGGCACGCCCCATCTCATCCTGCTGTACGGATTGTCGGTACCGCTGACTGGTTCGTGCGCCTTGCCCCAGTATATTGTGCCAGAGACCAATACCTTAATGTTTATTAAGCCGATCACCTTGCATTCTGCGTATTCGGTAGTGAGTTTTGCGCAATAGCCATCTCCTCGCTTTTCGGGGTATACGGTGTTGCTTGTCTTCGATATGCCTGCAACTTTGGCGTAAGTGTTGGATGTCGCCCATATTGACTTGATGTTCAGAGCTTTGTTTTCACTGATGGTGTCGCGTGGACCAATAGCGTATATGCGTTTTGTTTCGCCGCCAATAATCAGTGATTCTTCAATGTCGCGGACAGTCCAGCTTTCAAAGTTGCCGTATTGTACATTTTTGTATGTCTGCGCATTAGCGGTAATTGCTATGATTGTCAGTAATATATATGCTAAAGCTTTCATTTCCTTGTTTATTAGTATCTATGAGACGCAAGATTTTGCGTCTTTACATTGTTTATTATTAGGTCTGCGATTATTTTTTGTCCCTTCTGGTTAGGGTGTATTCCATCGCAACAGAAAAGTGAGCGGTAGTCGAGCCTGTCAATAAACGGCTGATAGATGTTGATGAGTTCAACATTTTCGGAGTACGCAATCTTTATTATTTCCTGGTTGTACATTTCGTGCCACAAGCTGATGACATCCAAATTGCCGTAGAGCCATTGCTTGATGTTGGCGATTTGTCTTTCGGTCATTCCTTTTGTAAAATGGCGGAAATACGAAACGGCATCAATAGGTGGCATTGTCAGCATATATATTCTTGCACCGATTCGTTTAAGTTTCTGTATGATACGATGATAAGTTTCTGCAAATGCAGGTAGTGGTGTTTTTGCTTTGTGTTCTGCATTTGGATTTTCGGCAATTTCTGTCCACATTTTATCGCTATCGTTGCCACCGTATTCGATAAGCACAATGTCGTTTTCGGAAATCTTGTCGATGTTCTTGTCGATTATCTTTTCTCCGGTAGTTATTATGCTGCCGAATTTTCCATAGTTGCAGACTCCCATTCCCAATTCGTGTCCGCAGATGTCGGTTGCTGTGTTTTCCGGAATCTTGTATTTGATTCCGTTGTCATCGCCTTCGGATATTACACCTTTAATTATTGAATCGCCAAAGGCTACAATTTTTTTTCTTTTTTCGTCCATTGTTTCTCGGTTTGTTTACGCTGCAAAATTACTGGGTATATAATCACGAAAAATTTTATGTGATTTACCATTTCTATCTTTGATAGAATGATTATTTTTGTGACGAATTTTTGAAATATGTGACGAATTTTGCGTGTTTATAAATTCGTCACAGTGGATTTTGTTTTAAATTAGTATGCTGATGACTAGGTTGTTAGAAAAATTTTCTTCTCTGGGCATACAGATAGCATATCTGTTCGGGCTATCTGGTTTTTTCATAGGCTTCGTGTTCTTGTATCGTCCGATTCAGATTGTTGAATTTTATGATATGGGACTCGGAATGCTGGCTTTCAATGCCACAATGCAGTTCTGTATATTGTTCGGGGTGCTATTGTTGTCAAGGACTTTGCTTTTCGCCTTCAGGCGTAAAATGTCGCTTAATTGGTTCTATATTTCGCTGTGGTTCGTGTTGGAGCAGATTGTTGCATCTTTGTTTATGGCTATGTATATGTCGTTGATGTATCATGGTGAATATCCTTATTTTGACGCAGTTGGAATTTGCATGTTCATAAACCTCATAATTCTGGTTTTTCCGTATGTTGTTATTACTCTTGCTGTTATAGTGTCGTATAAGCCCGAATCGGTTGATGTGTCGGAAAGGAATCTGGTGAGGTTCAGCGACAATACCCAGAAACTGAAACTGGTAGTTTCGTCTGATGCAATATTGTATGTGAAAGCTGAGGAAAATTATGTGAGAATCAAGTATATTGAGAGCGAAAGCATAAAGGATTATGTGCTTCGTAATACTATGAAGTCGCTTGAGCCGTTGCTTCAAAAATACGGACTGGTGCGATGCCAGCGGTCATTTTTTGTTAATCCAAAGCATGTCAAGGTGTTGCGTAAAGACAAGCAAGGTGTTGTTGTGGCAGAACTTGATATAAATGGTGCCGATACGATTCCTGTTTCACCGAAATATTACGATGCGTTGGAAAGATTGTTGTAAACGAAAATCTTGAGTTATGAAAACTAAGGTGCTGATAATTGACGATGTACATGCAATAATAACTGAAGGCTTGCAAAGCGCAGGCTATGACGTTGTTGATGCTATAAAGTGGAATCGTGAAAAGATAATTTCCGAGGTCGGCGATGCATTCGGTATAGTATTGCGAAGCCGCATAAACATTGATCGTGAATTTGTTGATGCTGCGAAATGTTTGCGTTATGTTGCGCGTGTTGGCGCCGGCATGGAGACAATTGATGTAGATTATTGCGAGTCAAAAGGCATTTTGTGCCTCAATTCGCCCGAAGGTAACCGCGATGCGGTTGGCGAACATACTGTTGGCATGTTGCTGTCGTTGTTAAATAATCTTAATCGTGCCGACCGTCAGGTGAAGGCTGGCGAGTGGAAGCGCGAGATAAATCGTGGTCGCGAACTTGGTTTCCGTACTGTGGGAATCATTGGCTACGGAAACATGGGTTCGTCTTTTGCTCATAAATTGTCGGGGTTTGGTTGCAAGGTACTTGCTTACGATAAGTACAAGACAAACTATTCTGATGGTTATGCCGAGGAAGTTTCACTAGATGAGATTTTTGCAAATGCCGATGTGTTGAGTTTGCATGTGCCTCTGACTGATGAAACAAAGTATATGGTTGACGATGAGTTTATTGCGCGTTTCAAAAAAACGTTTGTACTGCTCAATGCTTCGCGTGGACCTGTAGTGAAAACATCTGCTTTGGTTTCGGCATTGCAGTCGGGGAAGATTGTCGCGGCAGGGCTGGATGTGATTGAGTACGAGGAAACTTCTTTCGAGGCAACCAAAAAGATGACTGACAATCCCGATTTCCGCTATCTTGCGCAGTGCGATAATGTTATGATGTCTCCACATATCGCAGGCTGGACAGTAGAGTCGAAGGTGAAACTTGCGCAAGTGTTGTTGGATAAGATACTGAAGGTGAAATAACAAATGACAACCGAACTTAACCTATCGAAGATGCGCACCGAGTACGGATTTCCTGTCCGTTACTATCTTGCAGCCAGTGGCGCCGAAATTTTCATGAACGACTTGATAGGCAGTCGCGTAACGATTGAATACCAACATGTCATTAATTGTATCTCGTGCGGTGATGTTACTCGTCGAAGCTATATGAACGGACATTGCTACAAGTGCTACATGACCTTGCCCGAATGTGACGATGGTGTTTTCAACCCTGAGAAGGATATGGCGCACCTTGGTATTTCGCGCGACATGGAATGGTCGAAGCAGTATTCGCTTATCGATCACTATGTGTATCTGGCATTTACTGGCGATTTGAAGGTTGGAGTTACGCGCTATAACCAGATTCCAACTCGTTGGATTGACCAAGGGGCAGTTGCTGCAATAAAGTTTGCAAAAACTCCTTACCGCAATCTAGCTGGACAAATAGAGGTAGAGATGAAAAAACATTTGTCAGATAAGACAAATTGGAAGATGATGCTGTCGGTTTCGAAGCATAATGTTGATTTGGTTGAGAGAAAGAAATATTTTTTACACAAGTTGCCTGAGGATTTGCAATTGTACGCTTCATTTGATGATTTGGTAACAGAAATCGCTTATCCATACGATTATAAGTTGGCAAATGTAAAGGCGGTTTCGCTTGATACGTACGATAAAATAAGCGGAGTGCTTGCTGGAATAAAAGGGCAGTATCTGTTGTTTGACAATGGTGTTGCCCTGAATGTGCGCAGTCATTCGGGATATAAGGTAAAATTGACGGTGGATTGATTTTAAATGCAAGGTTGTGGAATCGGAAGAATTTGAAAAATATTTGTCTAAGGCGCAGTCGTATTGTTCTAGAGCCGAAAAGTGCGAGAGTGATGTGCGTACCTATTTATTTAAGCAAAGTGTTGATACAAATGTTATCTCAAAGATTGTCGAAAGTCTGGTTGCTGATAAGTTTGTCGACAATGCCCGTTATGCGCGAGCATTTGTGTCCGATGCTTTCAAGTTCAACAAGTGGGGGAGGCTGAAGATTCGTCAGGCATTGCTTGCTAAGGGAATTTCCGAAAAGTTAATGACACAGCCGCTTTCCGAAATTGATGAGACGGAATATATGTCGTTACTGGAGAGCCTTTTGCGTGCCAAGTTAAAGTCGGTGCATGACGATGACGAGTACAAGGTTAAGGCTTCGGTTTTCAGATTTGCGTATAGTAGGGGCTTCGAGCCTGAGCTTGTGGAAAAGGTGTGGGAAAAGATTCGCTAGAGCCTTTCCTTTTCTATTTCAACGCCAACCTTGCCAATTTTGCCTCCCATAGGGGGATTCAACTTTGAAATTCTAATTTTGGCTTTTTGCAATTGCGAAAAGCGTTGGAATATTGCATTTAGAATGTTTGAAGCAAGGTTTTCGACAAGGTTCGACTTGGTGTTTTTCATTATGTCGCTGATAATGGCATAAACTACCTGATAGTTTAGTGCATCATCCAGATTGTCTGATTTTTCGGCCTTGCTGGTGTCTGTCCAAAGATATATGCTTGCGGTAAACCTGTTTCCGGCAAACTTTTCTTCATCGTAGTGACCATGGAATGCAAAGAATTCCATGTCCTCGATGAATATTTGACCGAGATGAGCATCCATTAGTATTCGAGCTTAATGTTGTCCACCCACAGCGTGTTGCCGATAGTTCCCGAAAATGCTTCCTGACACGATGCGCTTATAAGCATAATTGCGTGTGTTACAGGTGTGTTTTCGTCACCCCAGCCAACTTCTTGTATTTCTACATTCTTGCCCTTGCTGTTTATTGTGTACATGTTGTCTTTCAATGGACCGAGGTTCATGTATGGCTTGTAGTTTGGCGACTTTGTAGCATCACCATAGATTACCGGTATGCGGAATCCGTTTACCCAATCCTTTGTCGGGCTAGTGATGTGATATATGGCTGTGCCTACGCGTTTTGCATAGACATTACCTTTTTCGTCTTCCCAGCGGTTTTGCAGAATGAAAAGTATTTGCTGTTCGTCGTTTCCTGGGCGGCTCGACGACGACAAGGTTTTGCAGGTTGTGATTGTACCCTTGTTTGGCATAGCCGACTTGTAGTCGAGAACAACAGCCTTTGGCTTGTTCGTGAATGGAACGCCCCATCTCATTTTGCTGTATGGGTTGCTGGCACCATCAATTGGTTCGTGGGCTTTGCCCCAGTATATTGAACCTGAAACCAATAGCTTTATATTAATAATGCCTATAACCTTGCATTCGGCGTATTCGGTTGTAAGTTTTGCGCAGTATCCGTTGCCACGCTTTTCGGGGTAAACGGTGTTGCTGGTCTTAGAGATGCCTGCAACTTTGGCGTAAGTGTTTGATGTTGCCCATATTGACTTGATGTTAAGGGCTTTATTCTCTCTTAACGTATCGCGTGGACCTATTGCATATATGCGTTTTGTATTGCCACCAATTACTAAGGATTCTTCTATGTCGCGGACAACCCAGTTTTCAAAGTTGCCGTATTGTACATTTTTGTATGTCTGAGCATTAGAAGTAAATGCTGTTGCCAGTACCAATAAAATTAATGTGTAGTCCCTAATTATTTTCATGTTTATTTTTTTTGAAATTTGTTGTCAGTTTAGTTAAATGTATTTCTTCCATATTTTGCTTACAATTCCACGAGGTATTGCGTTTACAAGATGTGGCCATATCAAGTTGATGAAGCCGGGAGTTTTGCAACGGCGTTTGCGAAACATTGCTTTAAGTGCCTTGTTGACAAGTAGCTGAGGCGGGTATACAACGCGAATCTTTACTCCGAATTTCATAAGTCCGCTGTATTTTGGATTTATGTTGTACAGAGTTGTATCTACAGCACCTGGGCAAACCACTGTGGTATGTACGTCGTATTGTTTCATTTCCAGATATAGCGACTTCATGAAGCTTTTTAGGTATGCTTTTGTGGCGGCATACATTGTTAGTCCGGGGATTGCCATAATAGAAGTGACTGATGATACTGTAAGTATGTATCCGTATCTGCGTTTCTTCATTTCGTCTCCAAACATCGAACATAACCTTGTAGGTGTATAGACATGAAGCATAAGCATTGCGCTAGCCTTCTCGATGGTGGTGCTATTCAGTTCCTTGAAGAAGAATATGCCTGCATTATTAATAAGTATGTCAATTTGAATGTTGTTTGTTTGGCAGAAGTCGAAAAGTTCCTTTGCGGCATCTGGTTTTGCCAAATCCTGATACTTGGCAGTAACCTTTACTTTATATTCGTTTTGCAGATTTTGGGCGACTTCATTCAGTTTTTCTTCCTCGTTGCTTACAATCAATAAGTTGCATCCAGATTGTGCGAGTTGTCTTGCGTATTCAAGTCCCATGCCTGAACTCGCTCCCGTAATTAGTGCCGTGCCGTCCTTTCGGATGTACTTATTGAAAGTTTTCATTCGTCCGTTATATTCTTTTAAGTCTTATAGCAGTGCTAATGCGTTGAAAATTATCAAATTTACACACCATCTGCACTGTTGCCTAATAATAAAGACGCGCAAAGGTAATACTTTTATTTTTTATAGGAGTTTTCCAATTGGGCATTTTTATTCTATTATTTGTGTTAATATGTTGAATATTAGTCTGTTGAGAAATAAAAACGGCAACATTTACATGTCGCCGTTTTTGTGTTTATTAGGAGTTGTGGTTAGTCGAGTTTTTCAAACTTTTGTACGGCTACTTTTCCCTGAGTGAACATTCTTGTAATGTAAGTTCCAATCGGTAGGTTTGTTGTGTTTATTTCAATGGTGTTACCGCTGAGGTTATAGTTTGAATAAACAAGTCTGCCAAGGTTGTCGAATATCTCAATGAAGTCGTTTGCTTCGAATCCATATTCGTTTTCAATGGTCAGTTGGTTTCTACATGGGTTGGGGTAAATTCCAATATTGCTGGAGAATTCTTGGTCTTCAATGCCGACAAGACATGATTTTACTTTTATTCCAGTTGATGTTGTTATACCGTCGTATGCATCGGATACTTTTTGCCAAACGTCGTCTTTATATACAAATAGAGTGCTTGGTCGACCATAACCTCTATTGTGTGATAGTCCAATTACTATATTGATGCCATTTCCGTATTCGATTGAATATCCAAGGTAGAAAGGTCCGTCAACTCTAAGCGGCTCTGTGAAGTTTATTTCCTGGAAATAGTTTTCTCTTAGGTCTCTTAAGTAAACTTTTTGTTCGGAAATTATGTTTGTCGGTACAGGGTCGTTGCCGTCCCATGTGATGAATGTGATATAGGAGTTTGGATTGCTGTACTCCAATTTCATAATAGGGACAATAATGGATGAAATCTCGTTGAATGTGTAGTATTCGAATTTGTCGGCATACATGGTGATTCTGTCGCCATTGTGTCCTCCGAGATAACCGTCAAGTCCGTGAGCACCCAATTTAATGGCGGTTTCGTCGTCGCGTAGGTTACAAAGTGTGTCGCAATAAGAGCCTACATAGTTTTCGTATACTACAATATAGTCGTGCTTTGTGAGGATATCACCGCCATTGGTGTTGGAGACAACAAGAGTGACATCGTATACACCAGACTGCTCATAAGTTATGCCTTCTGGTAAAACTTGGAAATTAGATGACGAAGGTGAACCTCCTTCAAATTCCCATGACCAGTACATTGGGTAACCTTCAGAGTGGTCCTCAAAATTTACTGGTGTGTTTACTTGTACAAGTCTGTTGTTGCATGAGAATTTTGCCTTTGGTACAGCATCGCCGATTGAAGGAATTACATGTATGTAATTTTCAAGCAAAAGAGTATCGGAACCGAGCATATTGGAAGCAATAAGCTTTACATTGAATGTGCCAATATTGTTGTATAATATGTTGTGCGGATGCTGATCTGTTGAGTTTGTCGGTTGTGCGCCTTCGAATGTCCATGTCCAGTTCCAAGGTTCTCCGCGTGAGAGGTCGGTGAAGTTTACAGTATTTCCAGCAATTACAGTAACTTGGTTTGCTGCAAAGTATGCAGTTGGAGCCTCGGTAGGAGGTGGTACAACCTCAATGTAGCTGGCGCGAGTCTTTGTGTCTTCGTTGCCTTGTCTGTTTCTTGCTGTGAGTGTTACAGTATATGTGCCTACATTGTTGTATGTTATTGTTGGGTTTTCTTCGGTTGAGTTTGCTGGTGTGCCACCAGTGAATGTCCACGACCATGCGGTAGAGCGTTGAGACCGATTGGTGAATGTTATTGTTTCTCCAGCAGGAATGCGGGTTCTGTTTGCAATAAAGTCGGCAACAGGCATGTTGTCGGGGCAAGCGCTTTCGTGTGCTCCTACAGCTGTAAGTTGCCCGGAACTGATAGGTCTATCCATTTCGTTCATAGATCTATTTGGCTGGATTAGTACGTATGTTGGCGTGCCATCTATTTCCCAGTTTTCGGCAAGTGTGTTTATTATGGGGTTCTCTTCTAATGGTGCTATTGGATAGTTGGCTCCGAATTCATTCATATACCATTCAATGTTATGTTCTGCATCGTGAGGAGAACATTCCAGACCTATTACGATTGCATCTGCACCATTACATCCCATCTGTGTGTAAAGGTTTACAACATCAGGAACCTCTGCCTGGCAGTGAGGACATGTTGTATAAAAAAAGTCAAATACAATATATTTGCCGTCAGCAAGTAAAGCATTAATATTGTATGTTTCACCATAGTAGTCGGTAAGTGTTACTGTTTCTGTAAACTGGTCAGGAACCATTTGCGAGAATGCCTGTATTGACAAAACAATAGCAGTAATCGTTATTAAAAGTCGTTTCATAAAAACACAATTATAGACGAATGCCAAAATTAAGAAATAAATTCGTATTATAGGTGTTTTTATTTTAACTTTTTTTGAAATTTTTTACGATTGAGTTTGTGTATGGTAAAATGGTGTTGTGGAGTGCTGCCGTTGGCACAAAAAAAGTTCCGGCCGAAGTCGGGACTTTCAGATTCAAAAAACTATTTTTCAATAATATTCTTGTGGTTCTGCAGGATGTTTTTGGCTGTACCAACTTTATCTGAAAAATCAAACATCGACATTGCATACCAGCCTTTGTAGTCGGGAGCCCAGTAGCGGATGCCAGCCATGCCGTGAGTCTTGCCCCACGATACAACATCGGAGTAAATGTCTGCTTGGCCCTGCTGGTCCTTGTTGTAGCCTCTTACCTTCTTGTTCCAGCCGGCAAACGGACCTTCCATCTTGCCCGAAGGATACGAGAATTCGCCGATGAAAACATTGAGGTGGCACTTTTCGTTAATCTTGGTAACGGTCTTTTTCAAAAGTTTCTTCTTGTTTGCCGACATTGATGGTGCACTTGGGTAGTAGCTAATACCGGCAGTTTCCATGGCGTAGCCGTTGTCTCGCATAAAGTTGAAGAATAATGCACTGCATTTTGGCGGGAAAACAACAGTTGCAATGTGAGTGGAGAATTTTACATTCGAAGCATCGATGCCCAATTTTGCGTATGCACTCAAAATACCTGCCTTAACTGCTGCGTAAGCCTTTGCGTCGTACTTCCATACATTGCGCTTTAGCCAGCCGGGGGCAACTACAGGTGCGGTATATCTTTTCATCTTCTTGGCTTTCTTCAGCTTGGGGTTAACTGCGGTTTCAAGTCCTATGCTTATTCCTGCAAAGCCGAAGTTGGCCTCGTTGCCTAGATTCCAGTTGTTTACGGTGCAGCCTGTGTTGAGAATGGCCTCGGCGACAAATTCTCCGTAAGCCTCAAGTACCGTGCAGATTTCATCGAGCGAAAGTTCCGACCAAGCCTTTCCGTTTTGCAGAGCGTAAATTTCGGGATATTCCTCGAAGCGCGGAGCCTGCTGCTTGTCCATGTCCATATAGGTGTAGGCGCACATGATTTCGGGATTGATAGGAATATTCAATGCAGCAGCGAGCTGGCAAAGTTGGATTCCCTGGTCGAATGTGTGAACATTGGCGTTCTCATCCTCTTCGCCGTCGGTAATATCCTCGTCGGTCTTGTGGCGCTTGGTGGCAATGCGGACATACATTTCGGTAGAGCCGAGTTCGCGGTAGATGGCCTGCAACTCTGCAGGTGTCGATGCGGTCTTGTCGCCAATCTTGAAGGAATAGCCATCTTCGAACTGGTTAAGCGAGAATGGACTGAGCGAAAGGGCAACGCGGAAATCGTCTTCCAATGCTATTTCACCTTTTTTTGCGCGTACAGCACCTTGCTGCAAGATGATAGTTTGCGAAACACCTTCTGCCATGGCAATCTCACGGATTTCCACTTCGGTGCCGTTGATGGTGGCGTAGCCGACATATTCCATAAGGTCGCCAAGTGAGATTGTGTTGTATGTTTGCTGAGACGCAAAATTTTGCGTCTTTACAGCTCCTACTATGCCTTGGTATTCGATTCTGTCGGCATTTCCGCTACCGTTGCAAAGCATCTTAACAGATGAAACACCACCGTTTCTGATGGCTGACATCAGGTAGGTGCCTGTGTTGGCTACTGATACGCGGAACTGGTGGATGCCAGATTGCAAGTTCTGTGACATTGTGGTTAAAACACGCCCATTCAAATCGGCAATTTCAATAGTTACATTTCCAGTTTCTTCTACAGAAAGGTTTACTTCGGTTGTTCCGCTGAAAGGATTCGGATAATTCTGTGACATTTCCAAGCCGCAGTTTTCGGTATTGTTCCTATTTGCGGTAACAATCTGCACCGTCAATGTTGTGTCGGGCCATAAAATGTTTTCCTGCCAGCCTTTGGTGTAATTCGTTACGACTACGCGGTTCAACTGCAAATAGCTGTTGTTCTCATCGCGACCGGTAAATGTAAGGGTAACATCCTGTGCAACAGCGCAAAGGCACATCAGCACAAATAAAGAAATTGTAAAAAGTTTTTTCATTATCTTTAATTTATCAGTTTTAAAATTTGCTTGCAAAGGTACTGTTTATATGTCATTATACATTATTCCAATCATTGCCAACATTGTTCCATTTTCCATATTTTTATTGAGAAAATATTTCTAAAAGATGTAACTTTGCATTTGAAAATTGTTTTAAAGTTCGCACACCATGATTGACGATGTTGCTTCGACAAATTTGCCCGTTCTGCATGATATAGACAACATTAAAAGTAATGTTTATCTCGGTAAAGACTTGCGGCTGGCCGTTATAGAAGGGCTTTCAACACCGTTGCCCGAATATTTCCAGACTGCCGTCTATGCGCTGAATCTCCATATCCGAGGCAAGATAACCGCCAATATAAATCATCAGTTGTACGAGATTGATGCACCTTGCTTTTCATCCATCCTTATCGGACAATCAATCGGAGTGGTTGAGGCAAGTGAGGATATGGTGCAGTATATTTTGAGTTTTTCGCCATCGTTTGCCGAGGAACTCAATTTGAAATTATCTGGCGAGGCTCATGTCAGGGCATATATGCGTCCTTTTATGCAACTGACAGAAAAGCAGATGTTAGTGGTGCAACACTATCTTGATTTGTTGCGAGAAGTTATGTTGTCTCCTGATGTGAGCAATGTCCGTGAGGTGGCGCTTGATCTTGTGCGTTCGATGATGTATTTCGTTTACGGGCTGTACGACAAGTCTTTTACAAAGCTTTACACGCTTTCGCGCTCGGAGGAACTGGCGGGACGCTTCCTTTCGTTAGTTGAAATGCATTGCCATGAGCATCATACTATTGATTGGTATGCTGACGAGATGTGCCTGTCACCAAAATATATTGCCAATGTAGTGAAGCAAGTTACGGGGCGCACTGCCTACGAATGTATAACGCAGAATCTTGTCAAGCAGGCTAAGTCGCTGTTGCAGACGACTGCGCTTCCCGTGCAGCAGATTGCAGACCGACTTGGATTCCAGAACCAGAGCCATTTCGGGACATTTTTCCGCAGGGCGGAGGGGGTAAGTCCAAGGGAGTTTCGGAAGAGATAGGGGGGAGAGTGGCTCGGCAAAAAACGATAGCATGCTTTTGCAGAATATCAATACTTGAAAAATTTCTCATTTTTATTTCTTGCATATATCAAATAAAAGCAATTATTTTGCGGCGTAGAAAACTACTCAATGCATTGAGTAAAATTACTCAGTGCATTGAGCTAAATTCTTAAATATTATGCAACGTGCTTATTATAAGTTAATTACAGAAAGGATTAAAGAGCCAAGCAAGTTTCTTCAGATAGTGGAAGGACCTCGGCAAGTAGGAAAATCCACTGTTATAAAGCAGGTATTAAAGACAACGGATATGCCGTGGTTACATTTTGCTGCAGACAATGTTCCAGCAACAAGCAACTATTGGATAAACGAATGTTGGATGGCTGCACGCAACAAGATGGTGGTGGAAAACCTTGCGGAACTGCTATTGGTAATTGATGAAGTTCAGAAAATCTCCAACTGGGCCGAAGCGGTTAAGAAAGAATGGGATGCCGACACTTTCAATGATATAAATATCAAGGTAATATTGCTTGGTTCATCGCGTGTAAGGTTGGAAAAAGGGCTGTCGGAAAGTTTAAAAGGTCGTTTTGAGGTCATCCGAATGCCAAACTGGTCGTATCAGGAAATGCAGGAAGCCTTTGATATGACATTGGACGAGTACATCTATTTCGGCGGATACCCGGGAGCTGCCGACCTTCGCAAAGACATTGACCGTTGGCACGAATACATAAAAAGTTCCATTATTGACGCGACAATCAACAACGACATTTTGATTGACACTCTCATAAGCAAGCCTGCATTGCTACGGCAGACCATGGAGCTAAGTTCTGCATACTCAGGGCAATTGCTGTCGCTCACGAAAATGATTGGGCAATTGCAGGATGCCGGCAACACTACAACAATTACAAATTACTTGAATCTATTAAAACAAAGCGGTATGGTGTGCGGACTTCAAAAATATACATTGGAACAAGCCCGTCGCCGTGCATCTGTTCCTAAATATCAAGTGTTTAACAATGCCTTGATGAGCCTGTATGCTGAACACGATTTTTCATCAGCACGGCAAGACCATCGCATTTGGGGAAGATTTGTAGAATCGGCTGCAGGTGCACACATACTCAACTGCGCGTATATCAATAATTTTGAAGTGTTCTACTGGCGAGAAGAAAACCTTGAGGTTGACTTTGTTTTGGCAAAAAATAGCCGCATCGTTGCAATCGAAGTTAAAAGCAACAACGAAAAAGATACTGCCGGCCTTCACGCATTTGAAGAACGCTTTCACCCGCATCGCACAATGATAGTCGGAGAAGGTGGTCTGTCATTAGAAAATTTCTTCAAGTCGGATTTAAAGGTGTTGTTTGAGTAGTGATAGTTTTGCATTACAAAAAACTGGCTGCATCTCACGATACAGCCAGTTTTTACGATGATTTGTATGCCTATGAAATTTTCAGTTTAATGGCTTTTATTGAAATGTAACTTTTTCAACTAATGATTTTTCTCCGTTTGTAAGTCTTAAGACATATACTCCAGCGGAAATACTACCTTTTTCGATTAGAATTTCATTGTCTCCCTTGTTGGCAATGTATGACCTTACAACTCTTCCACACATATCGGTGAGTGTTATTTCCGAAACCGATTCAAGTCCATTGATATTCAATGTCGTATAATCGTGTGCAGGATTTGGATATATTGAAATTGCAGGATTGTCGCTTGTGCTTATTCCTGTTACAACTTCAAGGTTGAGCGTTACAATGCTGTCGCAACCATGTATTGTGGTGAGAGGCAACTCGTATGTGCCTGCTACACTTTCGTTGAACCCGTTTTCGTTGTAGGTTTCACCTTCGGTAATTGAAGCGTCAATAGTAATGTGGTATGTTGGATTTACTACTACATTTAATGTCACTATGCTGTCGGCGTATTGCGAGTTGGCGTTAGGAAGCGTTATGGTGTAGCTGCCATTTTCGGTATATGTAGTGCCATTGAAGACAACTGAATCGCCTTCGCAGATTTCCCTATCCACTATAGATGTTGTTGGTGCACCAACGTTGACAAATGAAAGGTCGTCGATGTGCAGGTTGTAACCATAGTTTGAAATGCCCTTCAAGGTTATGTAGCTGCGACTTGATGTTTGCTGCGGAATTGCGAATGTGTATTCCTTCCATCCTTCTGCAGCAGAATATCCGTTTACGGTTGCAATCAAGGTTGCATCGTCAACAGAAGGGTCATCGTTCACATAGATTTCAATCTTGTCGTCGTATGGCTGTTCGGAGAAATAGTCTTCCATTGGTCCATACTGGTACAACTTGAAGGTTAGCACACGACTTTCAGTAAGGTCGATCGCTGGAGATGTCATTGTCGCCCAACTGCCATCGGTGAAGTTGAAAGCAGCGAAAGTTGCCACATTGCTTCCAGATGCAGGAGTGCAGGAAGGATATGTCGGATTGGTGCTGATTGTCCAGCTGATAGAGTTTGTAGAGCCGTCCAGCGACCAGCACATAAGTCCGTTTTCAAAATCTTCTGTCCACGGGAACTCAGTGATTTCTTCACAAGGTGTCGAGAATGTGGCTGTTGCCGACGGTTGCGATTCGTCATCACCGCATACGGTCACAAGATAGTACTCGTAATTTGTTGCAAGGCTAAGACCTTCGATTGTGTACTGATTTGTACCAGCGGCAATTTCTACGCTCTGGTATGTTTCTTCGCCCGAGGCCTTGTAGTATAGGCGTACGGCAGTGGTATTGTCGGTGGGTGTCCACGAGATTGTTGCTTCGTCGTTGTTGACGCTTGCTGCAATCTG
>JAEEGK010014607.1_pt1 | contig 17522 bp, 17 predicted proteins | sample 8958771 | NCBI WGS metagenome assembly JAEEGK01 (sample SAMN16246547, study PRJNA631951) | gut metagenome | biome: gut microbiome; feature: rumen; material: SC-attached | host: Bos | place: Iran: Karaj | collected 2018-10
CCCATGGCGCTCCAACCGTCGCACTTTGAGAACAAGGCAACGCCGAGTGAACGGGCAGGGTTCACTGAAGTGTTGGTCAGCGGGATGCTGATGAGGTGGATGAGCACGAGGGTGAGACCGATGGCCAGACCGCCGAACTTGCCGTTGGCATGGCAGCCGTCAGTGACACCGAGGATGACCATCAAGAACACGAAGGTCAGCAAGGCTTCAACGAGGAAGGCACCGCCAGTGGAAATGGCTTGATAGCCCGTTTCGGGACCACCACAAGCCTTTTGGAAGGCTTCGCCAAAGCCGTTGGCAGCGAAGACGCCGGTAGCACCGCCGCCGATAGCGTTCCAAATCACGAGGAGCAAAGCACCAGCGATGATACCGCCGATGAACTGGGCAGCCCAATAAACGAGCATTTCTTTAAAGCTCATGCGGCCGTTGACGAAAACGCCAAAGCTAACGGCAGGATTCAGGTGAGCACCCGAAATGTGACCGATACCATAAGCCATGGCCACCACAGTGAGACCAAAGGCGATGGCTACGCCAAGGAATCCGACATGTCCGAAGAGGGCGGTACCGCAGCCGCCGAAAACCAGAACGAATGTGCCGAACAATTCGGCGAAGAATTTGTTACATGTTTTCATAACGTTTTAAATTTTAGTTAGTTATAAGTTGATTTAATGTTGTTACCCGACTTGAGTCTACGTCCCTGCTTCCCTTTTAATACCGCAAAAATACAAAAAACTAATCAGAAACCAAATTTTCTTGATTTTTTGATTTTTCTGAGATTTTTCCTATTTTTGCGCTTTTTCAACAGTAAGTTATGATGGCAAACAAAAAGATATTGACCTTCGTCTTTTTCGTGTCGCTTGTGTTTTCGGGCATGGCGCAAGAGTCAAGTTCCTACCGTTTTTCGTTTGAGGACTGCATCCGCTTCGCCTTTGCCAACAGCTACGAACGTAAGTCTATGGAATTGACAGGCAAGTCGTTAGAGACGACCTATGAACAGTCGAAACAACAAAGGTTGCCCAACTTGAGCGCTTCGGTAGGACAGAACTTGTCGAATAATGAAAACGGTTGGTCGACTTCGGGCAACGTGGGTGTGGGCTCCTCGGTGACCATCTACCAAGGCGGCAACATCAACAACACCATCGAGCAAAACCGCCTCAATTTGGAGCGCAATGAGGTACAACTGGAACGCTACGACGACCAACTGACCGCACAGATTTTTCAGAGTTTCCTCGCCATCCTCGGCAATCAGGAACTGTTGAATTATCAGCTGGAAGTGCTGAACACCAGCCGCGAGCAACTGAAGCAAGGTCGTTCGCGTCATAAGGTGGGCGCCGTCCTCGAGAGCGACTTGTTGTTACTTGAGGCGCAATACTACAGCGACTCGAACAATGTGGTCGACACGCGCATTAATGTCGAGAACAACTTGCTGGATTTGAAGGTCTTGCTCTCGATGGACCCTACCGACAATTTGGAAATCATCTCTCCCAATACCGACAATCTTGATTTCTTAATGGAATCCTTGCCAACCGAGGAAGAAGCCATTGCACTCGCCATGGAATACATGCCTGAGCTGCGCATGAGTGACTATGACATCCGTTTGGCTGAAAAGAGCGTCGACATGGCGAGAGGCAACTACTTCCCGTCCATTTCCGCCAATGCTAATGTGGGTATGGGTGTGCTTTCGTTCGATGGTGACGGCAATTCAAGGTGGTACGGCAAACCAACCGAGTCCGTGGGCATTTCGATGAGCGTTCCGATTTATAGCCGTGGACAGACCAAAGCCAACGTGAAAAAGAGCCGTATTGCCTTAGAGCAGGCCCAGTTGGACTACGAGCAATCGACCCTTTCGGTGCGTCAAACGGTGGTGCAGGCCTACCGCGATGTGGTCTCGGCCTTCAATGCCTATAAGGTGTCGCAAATGAGGGAAAATGCCTATAGTAAGAGTTTTAACGCCTATAATGTTCAATATCAATACGGTACCATTACTACGGTGGAGTTGCTTCAACAGCAAAACAATTACCTGAACGTGTTGAATACCTACATCCAGAACAAGTATTCCTTGGTAATGAAAAGGAAGATTTTGGATATTTACATGGGCAAAAAGATTGAGTTATAAGTTTAGAGTTTAGTGTTTAGAGTTTAGAGTCAGTAGAAAGTTTAGAGTTGTAGGGCTGTCACACCGTGGCAGCCGCACAAAAACGAAAACAGAAAAACACGATATATGAAAAAGAAAAGAAAAATATGGCTGATTATCTTAGGCATCCTTGCCGTGGCTATTGCTGCAATACTGATTGTGAGAGCCACGAAATCAGCGAACAAGGAATTGGTCATCCGAACCCATGTGGTCGGGGAGTACACCGTTGAGAACACTGTCACTGCGACTGGAACCATCGAGCCGGTGGAGACCGTCGAAGTCGGTACGCAAGTGTCAGGTAAGGTGGAAAAGATTTACGTCGACTACAATGACGTGGTGAAGAAAGGTCAGCTGATGGCCGAGTTGGATAAGCAGACGCTCAACCAAAGCTTGAGTCGCGCCAAGGCCAGCCTCACCTCGGCTGAGAGTCAGCTCAATTATGCCAAGCTTACTTATGAGCGCACCAAACAGCTTTATGAAGCAAATGCCGCTACGCTGGCTGCCTATCAAGAGGCGCAAAACTCGTACACCCAGGCACAGATGAGCAAACGAAACGCGCAGGCTGCCTACGATCAGGCGAGGGTTGATTTGGCCTACGCCGAAATCTACTCGCCCATCGATGGCATCGTCCTCGACCGTGCCGTGGAGGTGGGCCAGACGGTGGCAGCATCCTTTAGCACACCTACTTTGTTCACCTTGGCCAACGACTTGACCAAGATGCAGGTGGAAGCCGATGTGGACGAAGCCGACATCGGGCAGGTGAAAGTGGGGCAGCGCGTGACCTTCACCGTCGATGCCTACATGGACGACGTGTTTGACGGCACCGTGAACCAAATCCGCATGAAACCTACCACTACGAGCAATGTGGTGACTTACACCGTCATCATTGATGCACCCAATCCTGAGCAGAAGCTCTTCCCTGGCATGACCGCCAGCGTGACCATCGTTACGGAAGAACAGACGGGTCTGGCTGTGCCTGCCGAGGCCTTCAACTTCACCCCTGATGAGCAGGTGCTGAAGGCTATGCGCAAACCCGAGAAGCCGGACGGCCAGATGCCTGAGCCTCCGCAAGGCGAACGTCCCGAAATGGACGAAAAAGCCATGTCGGGCAGTCATAATATGGTGTGGATTAAGAAAGGCGACAATATGATGCCGCGCCCTGTGAAAACGGGCATGAGCGACGGCGCATACAAGATCATCGAGCAAGGCGTGCAAGCTGGCGATTCGGTGGTGCTGTCTGCGCAATATGTCGTCAAGGAGAAAGCGGTGAAGAAGGGTGAGAATCCCTTCATGCCTGGCCCTCCCGGTAGGAATAAAAACAAAGGCAACAACAAGAGCGGAAGTGCTCCGAGTGGTCCTCCACCACAGTAAACCTTTTACGTCATGAGTGCGCAATCTATCATCAAGGTTGAGAACCTCAAGCGGACGTTCGTCGTCGGCAGTGAGGAGGTACACGCCCTCAAAGGCGTGAGCTTCGACATTTGTCAGGGCGAGTTCGTGAGCATCATGGGCTCGTCGGGTAGCGGCAAGTCGACCTTGCTCAACATCCTCGGCTGCCTCGACCAACCCACTTCAGGTGAGTATTACATCGATGGCATCTCGGTCAGGGAAAGGAGCAAAAACGAACTGTCGGACATCCGCAACCGCAAGATTGGCTTTGTGTTTCAATCCTACAACCTCTTGCCGCGTACTTCGGCCTTGGAGAATGTGGAGCTGCCTTTGGTGTACAACCCGGCAGTGTCGCACCGCGAACGTCACGAAAAGGCACAACATGCTTTAGAATTGGTGGGCTTGAAAGACCGTATGGGACATATGCCTAACCAACTCTCGGGTGGTCAACAGCAGCGTGTGGCCATTGCGCGTGCCTTGGTGAATGACCCTGTCATCGTGTTGGCCGACGAAGCCACAGGTAACCTCGATACCCGCACTTCCTACGAAATCATGAGTCTTTTCCAGAACCTTCACGAACAGGGCAAGACCATTGCCTTTGTGACGCATGAGTCTGATATTGCAGTATTTACAAGTAGAACCATCTTCCTTCGCGACGGTCACATCCTTCGCGATGAACCTGTAGCAACCAAGTCGGCAGTGGAGGCCTTGGCAGCCTTGCCGGTTGAAAACGATTATTGATATGGATATTCTGAACCTCATACGGATTTCGGTGAAAGCCCTGTTGCGCAACAAGACGCGCACGGCCCTTTCCATGCTCGGTATCGTGATTGGTATCGCTGCCGTCATCGCGGTGGTCAATTTGGGCGAGGGATTGAAGCAAAGCACGGCCAATCAATTGTCGGACATGGGCACTAACCTCATCATGGTGATGCGTGCCAATCAAAGACGTGGTGGTGTCAGCATGGGCTCGAGCAATGTGCAGTCGCTGAAAGTGCATGACTGCGAGTTGATTGCCAAAGGTGCTAAGAATGTCACGGCGGTCAGCCCTGTGGTGAATAGCGGTGGACAGCTGGTGAACGGTTCCAAGAACTGGTCGGGCACGGTCTATGGCGGCTCACCCGACTATCTGGAAATCAGAAAGTACGAAATAGCCACGGGTGTGAATTTCACTGATGAAGACGTGAAGAAATACGCCAAGGTCGGTTTGATAGGCCAGACCATCGTGGAGGAATTGTTTGACGACGGAGAAGACCCCATCGGCAAGACCATCCGCGTGGGCAATATGCCGTTTAAGGTCATCGGCACCTTGAAAGAAAAGGGCGAGAACACCATGGGCATGGACCAGGACGACCTTGTGGTGATGCCATACAGCACGGTGCAAAAGCGTATGTTGGGCGTTGACTATATCCAACAGATTGTATGCTCTGCTGCCTCTGAGGACGTGGCAGAAGCCGCCGTGGAGGAAATCGAGAGCATCTTGAGGGTGTCGCACAAAATCCCCGATGGGGGCGACAATGACTTCGAGGTGCGTACTCAGCAAGAGATGCTGGAAATGATGTCGTCTATGACGGGCATGATAACCACGGTTTTGGTCGCCATCGCCTTGATTTCCTTGCTGGTAGGCTGTATCGGCATCATGAACATCATGTATGTCACGGTGACAGAACGCACCAAGGAAATCGGTCTGCGTATGTCCATCGGAGCCAAGAACTCCACCATTCTGTTGCAGTTCCTGACTGAGAGTATCATTTTGAGCCTTATCGGCGGTGTGATAGGTCTTTTGTTGGGCTTGCTGCTATCCTATGTGGTTTCTTTGGCCATGTCGTTGCCTTATGTTGTCAATGTGGGATGGATGGTCATCTCTTTTGTTTCGTGCGCCATCTTGGGTCTCATTTCGGGATTCTTCCCCGCTTTGAAGGCTTCGCGCACCGACCCAATCAATGCTTTAAGATACGAATAACTCTTGCCTATGAATGGAATCAGTACGCATAAAGATGTAGATAAATATCTGTCAATCAAAATAATAGTTCTTCTTTCCATAGGTCTCACGATGGCGTACTATTTTTTGTACACGTTGAGCCATTATTTTGGTCGGCCTTCTTTTTCCACTCAGGAGAGTGAGCATGATGAGCAGGTATCGGAAAAGGCGAAAGCTAAGTCGAAGATCATCCAGTTTAGGGATGCCCGTGCCTTGGCGCATGAGCACAAAGCGCAAGCCCCGATGCCACCACCGGTGGAAGACAAGAAAGATTTCTATCAAAAAGTTGCTTTGAACATTCCGCTTACTTTCATCATGGTTTTCGCGGTGATGATTTATTGTAGGAAAATATTCAGCAGGAACTTCAAGCGGCGAAGCGACGAGTTAGTGGTGATTGTTTTGGGCACATTGGTGATCACATTTTTGTTGAGTGCCATATTTACCACATTCCAGTTGATTATCTTTCCCGACTGGCCTGATCCGAATAGGACGATATTCACCTATATCATGAGGGGTTATCTGGGTGATTGCTCACTGATGGCCATCGCTGTCATGGTGGTGTATCTGGTGCGCGCACAATATCGCGAGAAAGTGGCCGATGTCGAAAACGAGACCCTTCGGGCCGAAAATGCAAATTCGCGCTACGAAGCCTTGAAAACCCAAATGGATCCCCATTTCCTCTTCAATTCGCTGAATACCTTGAAAGGTCTTATCGATATTGATTCCGACAAGGCTGAAAATTTTGTCCATCAGCTCTCTTCCGTGCTGCGCTATACGTTAAAGAACGAGGAGGTGGTGACCCTGGCCAAGGAGTTGGATTGTGTGCGTTCTTATTGTCAAATGATGAAAATTCGCTATGGCGACAACCTGATTTTTGACCATCACATCGACCATGATGCCTACGACAATTACTATGTATTGCCGCTTTCCATTCAAGGGCTGATTGAAAACGCCATCAAGCACAATGTCATCTCCTCTAAACAGCCTCTGACGGTTCATATTCAGACCGATGATGATAATCATTTGATAATCAGCAATGAAATTCATCCAAAGATAGGGAAAGAGGAAGGAAGCGGCATAGGATTGGCCAATTTGGCGGAACGATATCGTATCAAATGGAACGAAAATGTTGAAATTTTTGACGACGGAAAGAATTTTACTGTAACTTTGCCACTTAAACAAAACGAATAAACGCTATGAAAGCTCTGATTATTGAAGACGAGATGATGGCTGCGAAAGCACTGAAAAAGCTTCTCGGAGAGGTTAGCCCGGGTATTGAAATCGTAGGTGTCCTTGAATCCATCGAGGACAGCGTCGAATGGATAGAGGAGAATCCCATGCCTGATGTCATCTTTATGGATATCCATTTGGCCGATGGCTCCTCGTTTGCCATTTTCGATAAGGTCAGCATTACGTGTCCTGTCATTTTCACTACGGCTTACGACGAATACGCGCTTAAGGCCTTTGAGGTGAACAGCATCGACTATCTGCTGAAGCCTGTGAGTAAGGAGGCATTGGAACGCGCCATGCATAAATTGCTTACGCTGTCGGAGACCCGTGTCAATTCTGATCAGATTGAAAAGCTATTGGCGCAATTGGGCGAGAAAAAGAAATACAGGAATTATTTCTTGCTTCCTGAGCGTGACAAACTCGTTCCGCTGTCTGTGAGCAATGTGGCTTATGCCTACATAGAAGCCAAGACGGTTAAGATGGTCACGTATGACAACAAGTCTTACTATCTCACCCAGACGTTGGACGATTTGATTGCCCAGTTGGATCCGCATGAGTTTTTCCGTGCCAACCGTCAGTTTGTAGTGGCGCGTAAAGCCATCAAGGATGTCTCGGTGTGGTTTGGTAACAAGTTGGCTATCAACTTGATTATGGAGACCCCGGAACGTGTCATTGTGAGTAAGGCCAGAGTAGGCGAGTTCAAGTTTTGGTTTACCAAGCAGTAATATCGCTTTTTCCGAAAAGTGATATTGTCGATGATGCACCTATACCCTTGGGGGTGTTGGATTGATATTATTGTAAACAACTGAAATCCAATCAGATAATTCTCGGAAAGAAAAAAAGTTGGAGAAAAACGTCCAACATAAGGAAAAAGGTTGTACTTTTGCACCCACAAAACGATGCTTCCGTAGCTCAGTTGGTAGAGCACCTGACTCTTAATCAGGGTGTCCAGGGTTCGACCCCCTGCGGGAGTACGATATAAGTCGCTGATATTCAGCGACTTATTTTTTTATTCCACAATCAGTTTTTGGAATCCGTCTGTTGCAAAAGTCTCCAATTCGCCTTTCTCGTTGACGAAAATATAATATGCCTCCACGCCATTTAAGCTGTTGATAAGCGTCAGCGACGCCTCCATGCCCATAACCATGCAGATGGAGGCCAAGGCATCGGCCCAGACGGAGTTTCCAGCCAAAACAGTGGCGCTGAGCAACTGATGCTCAACAGCATAGCCTGTGTGGGGGTCGATGCAGTGGGAATAACGCTTGCCGTCGCGTTCCACATACTTTCGGGTGCTGCCTGAAGTGACCAGCCCCTTGTCGCGCAGGGCGATTCGGGTGTGTACTATTTGTTCTGAGTCCCAATGCTCGGCGGGCTTTTCTATACCTACAATCCAAGGCTTTCCGTTGGGTTTCTCGCCTTTAGCCATGATTTCGCCTCCTGTATCGACCAGATAGTTCTTGATGCCACGACTGTCCAAAAATGCCGCAATCAAATCGGAAGTATAACCTTGAGCGATGGCATTGAAGTCCAAAGTCATGGCAGGGTTTTCTTTGATGACTTTCCCGTTTTCGATGCGCACTTTTCGGTAATCGACCAATTGTTTCAGGCTGTCGATGAGTTGCGGTGTGATGCTGTCGCCACGCTTGTAACTGAAGCCCCAGGCAGCCACGATGGGCGAGATGGTGGGGTCGAAGTAACCGTCAGAAAATTGCGCGGCTTCTTGTGCAATGCGGAAGTTGTCAATGAAGATGGAATCAAGCGTAACCTCCTCGTTGCGATTGACTTTCGAGATAACGGAATGATTTACCCAAAGGTTGACCGACATATCCACGGCATGGAAAATGGAATCGATTTCACGTTGGAAATTGCGCCCTTGTTCGTCAAAATACGTGATGGCATAATAGGAGCCTTGGGCTTCGCCTTGCAGCACGATTTTTTGGGGCTGAGAATTACAAGAAGCAAATAATATAAGACCATAAGCAAGACTTATTGCTATGTTTCGGCGGATTTGCAATCTGCCGATATTGAATTTGGGGATTTTAAATCCCCTTTTCCAAGCGGTCGGATTGCAAATCCGACCGAACAATTGAAACAAAGTAATTCTTTTCATATGGCTTACATGTCAATTATTGCACTCCATTTCCAGGCGAAGTTGTCCCAAACATTGGGCAGACTATACGGCCCATAACGGTAAAACACTCCTGCACCGATTTTCGTAAAAGGCGTGGCCAACAATCCGTCGATGACGAAACCGCTTTCGAAGTAACCTTTTTCCATCGTCTTGAAGTTCTTGTCGGGGAAGGCCTCGGCTCGGCGCATGTCGCCCCAGCCGATGTTGGTGACGATGGATAACTCCGGCTTAAACCATTGGGAATTAGTCTTCCAAAGCATCCCGTTGAAATTGTGGCTCAGATAGAGAGCGACGAAACGGTCGCAGAAAAACTCATCCAAGCGCATGGTGCTGAAACTACCCGGTGAATAGATCCCGAAACGGTCGTAGGTGCCAAGGATGTTGAAGGTCTCCATGACGGGACACGATTCCGTGGCGTATCCGGCTTGCAACACGACTTTGGCGACACCAATATAATGCGTGTAGAAATGCTTGGAAGCCTCAAACTTGAATCGATCGTATTCAAATTCTCCTCCCAGCAGGTTGGGGAAGGCATGTTGGTATGAAACCCATACAATGGGATAGAGCGTGCCTAAAGAGCGGATGCCTTGGGGCGTGCTGAGAAACTTTTCATTATAAGCAAAACGGAGTTTCAATTCGGCCACGGTGAAACGACCTTCTGTCAGCGAGTCGGAGGGGACATGGAAAAACTGGGCATTATAGTGCTTGTGGCTCTGGCTGAGGTTGAGGTATGCCTTGAAATAGCGGGCAAAACGAGTGGAGTAAGTGAGGTCGAAACGGTCTCTGCGTGTGCGGATGTTCTCGTAGAAAGTGTATTTATAGTTGCTCGCGGAAAGAATAGAGTTGTTCTCCATTTCAAGAAGGCCGCCAAATTCGCCCATGGGTTCTGATTTGTGGGAATATTGGAAGTCGAGCTCCATCTGCCGTTGTCGGTTGAGTTTCAGTTTGAGGCCGCCATTGTAGTCAAGGCTTTTTATCCGTGTCCAATAACCGAAGGATCCACGGAGGCTGAGCCATCGCGAGAATCTGTCGTTGGTGCTGACGCCGATGCCGAAATAAAACCCTCTCGTCCCGGAAAAATTGATGATTCTGTTGAGGTCGAGGTTGAAGGGGCCGGCGGTGATAGCGGACTCATACAACAGTTTGTCGGTGAAGCCCAGGACGCGGTCGAAGATGTTGTTGCCTTCGGTGAGGGAATCAACGAGGAAATAGGTGGCTCTCACCCTTTCGGTGAGCGAGTCGATGCGGTGTTCGTTCCAGAAGGTTTCGTCGCGATAGGCGGCATTGGGGTCCACCTGGATTTCGATGTCGGAGAACTGGCGCTTGCTGAGTTCGGGGTTGATTTCGATGTCACTGAGGTAACTCTTGCCGATGGCGACCATGGGGAAGGCGTTGCCGTCCACGTCGACCACCATGCTGGGGAATTTCAGGTTAGTGTTGAACTGTTTCGGAAACCATTGGCCTTCCACTTTTTGGTAAAGCTGCTGAATGTCAGCGACGAAAACGCCTTTACTCTCGTTGGGCGAGGCTTTCACGCTCTGCAATGCCCAGCCGTCGGAGTTAACGGTCATCGTACCGCGTAGACCGTTGAAGGTGCTGCCCCGCATCGGGTGGAACGAAATCACATAGAGCGAGTCACCTTGCCCAATGGGTTGAACCGTTTCCAACGTGAAGAAATAATGCCGTTTGCTCCCTCGGCTGATGGGGTTGACATATTCCGTACCAGTAATAGTGACGGTTTCGTCATAAAAGCTGACGCTTTGCATGCTGTTGACCAAGTAGATGAAAGTCGGCTCCTTCATGCCTGCCACTTTGGTACCGAGCACATGCTGCAACTTGCGGTCGGGTGCCTTGAACAGCACCTCGGAGGCCGTTTCCATCACCATCAAGTCGCTCTTTTTCATGATGTTGTCGAAAAGCTGCAAATTGGACATCTCATATGCGGTGTCGCTGGCTATGGCTTGACCGAAGCTGCTGCTGTCGACGGTGAAAACCATCTTGTCGTAGATGTTGTAGCGATAGGAGTCCAACGAATTGGGATTGTTGGCTTTGCGGTGGGCCATCAGGCTGTCGATGATGCGATGGGCGGGGTTTTTGCCAGCTTCAACGGTGACCTCACCTAGCTCAAAAGTCATGGGTGTCAGGGTGACATTGCATTTCTTTTGATTGGCTTGCAACTTCATCTCCTTGGACTCGTAACCGATGGACGAAAACTTGACTTTTTCGATAGGCTCGTTGGAGGTGATTTCATATTTCCCGTCAATATCGCTGATGACACCGTGTTGTCCCTCTTTGACCACCACATTGACGAAAGCCAAAGGCTGACGGTTGCGCTCATCAGTGATTTTGCCGCTCAAGGTATACGATTGGGCAAAAAGTGCTTCTGAAAAAAGGATGAAAAACAGAAGGAGCAGGGAGGAAAGAATCCTTGTGCAGGAGGGCTTCATTCTTGGGTCTCAATTAGATAGATGACTTCATTGTCGCGCTTCATCAGATATTGCTCCCGTGCCACCTTTTCCATTGTGGCGGTATCGTTTTTCAAGGCGTCGAGGTATTCTTTGTTCGTCGAGATTTCCTTTTCGTAATACTCGATTTGCCGCTTTTGGTCTTTCAATGCCCTGCGGAGCCTGATTTGTTCGAAGAGGTTGAATTGGTCAATAAAGAGTATGACCACGATGAAGATGACGGTGGTGTAGACGTAACGGTTATTGAGTTTGCGCAAGACTTCCTTGAATGTCATGGTTATTGAGTTTATCGAAATATGATGGCTCCTTTCTGCTAACGGATTTTGAAAAAAACCGAGTGCAAAGGTAATATATTTCGATGAACTCAATGAGCTTTTTTCTTAATTTTGCGCTCAGAAATCCTATAAATTTTGAAACAATGAAAAAAGTTATTGCTACAACAAAGGCTCCAGGAGCCATCGGGCCTTATAGTCAAGCCATTGAGGCCAACGGAATGGTATTCATTTCGGGTCAACTTCCCATCAATCCCGCCACAGGCGAAATGCCGGAGGGTGTCAGTGCCCAGACTGAGCAGAGCTTGAAAAACCTTGAAGCCATCCTTAATGAAGCCGGTTGCACCTTCGACAATGTGGTGAAGTCGACTTGCTATTTGGCCGATATGAGCTATTTTGGCGAGATGAATGCCGTTTATGGCAAGTATTTCAAGGGCGATTATCCCGCTCGTGCCGCTTTCGCCGTGAAGGAACTGCCCAAGAAGGCTTTGGTCGAGATTGAAATGATTGCCGCAAAATGAAAATCGTCTTTCTTGAGCCGTTGGGCCTAAAAGTCCAGCAGATTGAAGCCGCTTGCGAAGGCCTGAAAAAAGCAGGCCACGAAGTCGTCATTTACCCCGACCGCAACGAAAACCTCGACGAGCTGAAACGTCGTGCCGAATGTGCCGAGGTCATCATTGAGAGCAACATCCCGTTGCGCAAGGACTTTCTCGATGCTTGCCCCAACTTGAAAATGCTCTCCATTGCCTTCACGGGCTTGGATCATATCGACATGGAGGAGTGCCAGCGTCGTGGCATCGTTGTGAAGAATGCTGCAGGTTACAGCACCGAGGCCGTAGCTGAGTTAGCCATCGCCATGATGATTGATGTATATCGTAAAGTGCTTGAAAACGATGCAATTACGCGTCAATGCAATCGCAAAGGCATTATGCCTGGGCGCGAGATTGGCGGCAAGACCATCGGTATCATTGGCATGGGCAACATCGGTCAACGCGTGGCTAAGTTAGCGAATGCCTTTGGATGCAAGGTGTTGGCTTGGAATCGCACTCCGAAACAAGTCGAGGGTGTTACTTTTGTTGATAAGGAAACTTTGTTGAAGGAATCCGACATTGTTACTTTGCACATTGCATTGAACGCTGAGACCCGAGACTTCATCACCGAGAAGGATTTCGCCATAATGAAACAGAGTGCCATTTTGATTAATACCGCTCGTGGTCCTGTGGTAAACGAAATGGCCTTGGCCAGTGCCTTGAAGCAGGGAAAGATTGCTGGTGCGGCCACTGATGTATATGGCACGGAACCTCCTTTGAAACCAGAGAATCCGCTATTTGATGCGCCCAATCTCGTCATGCTGCCCCATATCGGTTTCGCTACCGAGGAGGCGTTTGTCCTTAGGTTGGGGATTGTTGTAGATAATGTGAAACAATTCGTGGGATAACCACGAATTGTTTCAATCTAATTTGGGTCGATAAATCATGTCTGCCGTGACAAAGGCCTCCTTGAAACGGGGTTTGATGCGGCGCAAGCATTTTTCAGCCTCTACACGGTTGCGGAAATCACCGGCACGCAGGAGGAAATGCGGCTCCACATAGGTCAAATAGATGGGAATGTCGGGGAAGGCCCTCTCGAATTTACTCTTTACAGTTTTGGCATGGTTCAAGGCCTCGTTGCCGATTTCACTGAAAATATGGATGCGGTAGCCGCTGAACGAGCTGTCGACTTTGTAGAGTGAGCGTTGCTTTGCGATGAGGCTTTCGATGCGGCTGTCTTGGTCAACATGCAGAGAACCATGGTTTTGCGCGAAGGCGATGCTTGCCCAAACAAAGAATATGGAGAGGCAGATGATACGTTTCATAATGAAATTGTTTTAGACTGCAAAGATACATTTTTTTGATGATATGCAAGTTTCGGGCGAAAGTTGTATCTTTGTGCCAAATTTGAAAGATGAACAGTAATCTAGATGCGAATGCCTCTCACTTGTCGAAGGCTGAGAAAGACCTTGAAAACGCCTTGCGTCCCGACATGTTTGAAAGCTTTGCGGGACAGCAGCAAGTGGTTGACAACCTGCGCGTTTTCGTGAAGGCCGCCGCCCAACGTGGCGAGGCGCTTGACCATACGTTGCTCCATGGCCCGCCGGGATTGGGCAAGACCACGCTTTCGCATATCATTGCGCATGAACTCGGTGTGGGTATGAAGATGACTTCGGGCCCAGTGTTGGATAAGCCTGGCAACCTTGCGGGTTTGCTCACGAGTTTGGAGCCTAACGACGTGCTGTTTATCGACGAGATTCATCGCTTGAGTCCCGTGGTGGAGGAGTATCTTTATTCCGCTATGGAAGACTTCCGCATTGACATTATGTTGGAGACGGGCCCCAGTGCACGAAGCATTCAAATTACACTGAATCCCTTCACTTTGATTGGTGCCACCACCCGTAGCGGTCTGCTGACGGCACCTTTGCGCTCGCGTTTCGGCATCAATTTGCGTTTGGAGTATTACGATGCCAAGACCTTGGCCAAGATTGTGAAGCGTTCGGCGGGTATCCTGCGTGTACCTATCGACGACACGGCAGCTTTTGAGATTGCCCGTCGCAGCCGTGGCACGCCGCGAATTGCTAATCTGCTGTTGCGTCGTGTTCGCGACTTCGCCCAGATCCAAGGCGACGGCACCATCACCATCGACATTGCCCGCATCGGTTTGAAGGCCCTCAACGTGGACGAACACGGTCTAGACGACATGGACAACAAGATTCTCTCGACCATCATTGACAAGTTCAAGGGCGGTCCTGTTGGTGTCAATACCATTGCAACGGCAGTGGGTGAAGACCCCGGCACTATCGAAGAGGTCTGTGAGCCGTTCCTCATCCAGGAAGGCTTTATCATGCGCACACCTCGTGGCCGTGAATGCACGGATTTGGCTTACAAGCATTTGGGGAAGACGAGGATTAAGCCTACTGGGGAGATGAGTTTGTTTGAATAAGATTTTCTTCTTCAGGTTTGTAACCCATCCGCTTATGGCGATGTCATCACATTTTGTGACAACATATTGTACCACGAAGTTTTGTGGAAAGCAAGGTTATGTTAAGATGTTCTTGAAGCGCTATCGGGAAGATAATCACCGCTACAACGGTTCTTGCAACCAATCTTGTGGGAATCCCATAGCCGCTTTGTCTATTGTAGGATAGTCAGCCAGCAATTGGAGTAGTTTATCGCGCATGTCGTTTTGAGGGGAAATCACATCAAGGAAGTACTTGATAATGCAGAGGTCGAAATAAACGCGTAAGGGGTCAGTGAGTGTTGTCAGCCAGGCACCACTCATGTGGTTGGGCATCATCGGTCGTATGGTGTTCTGTTTGTTCCAAACGCGGGCATGGTGGCAACAGTAATTGCGTGTAAGTGCAACAATGGTAAGCCACGATTCGAAAGGAGCCACCTGCAATCCGAACTTCTGTGCAATGCGTTTCTTAATGCGTTGTACTTTGATGTTGCTATAAATATTGGTCATCACACCGAAAGGCAACACTTCGGCCAAAATCCACGCGGGAGGATAGGGGTCTGAATAGGTTCGCTTGAAATGATTGATGAATTCCTCGCGTGAACGGTTGATTTCGGTGTCAATCAGCGACATTGTGTGGGAAAACTTTGTTTGATCGGTAAAGTTGGCTCCATCGGTCATCCAAAACGGATTGCCTGTCAGTTCGCTACCTGTGTTGACAATGGCGCTGCGTACAGCCACCTCGATTTTCTCAATTTCATTAAAAATGAACAACCGTAACTTCTTATCGAACCGATAGAGCGTCATTACTTGACTGAACGAGGCACCCGGTTTGTACCGATGCTGTTCCTTAGGAATTTGAAGCAATGGGTACATATATGCTGATAAGCGATAGTAGCCGATATATTCGAGGTAGCTTTCGGCTTTTGCAGGGTCGTCGATGGTAAGCCCCCCGTGACTTAAGCAGAGTAACGAGGTCGTGGACGTTGGAGTAGGTTTTATGAAAAGGTGTTCGATTCGACATAGGCATAAAAAAACGACCCGCACATTTGAGCATCGTTGAGAGGCTTGGCGGGTTCTGGTACTGCAAAAATACGAACTTTTTTGTTCTCTTCGCAATTTTTTAGAAAAAAGTGGAAAACTTCATTCGATTCACCTGCCTGAACGGCAATGACCTTAATAAATATGTCTTAGTAGGATTGCTGAAATGACACCATTCAGAAAGATTTTTTCTATATTCTTCTTGCATTTCCCGATTTTTCGCTACTTTTGCCTTCGGATTTGGTATGCCAAGTCCGTTTTATAGAAGCGTTATGCTTGTCTTGTAAGTGAAAACGTGAGAAATTTTCGTAGGCAAGTAAGTATAATGGTTCACGCATTTAGCGTGGGCTATTTACTACATCTTCCTACATGGGTTATTCTCACGACCTTCACTTAAAGATGGGTATTCAGTTCCACGCTTCTTTTGTGTCAATCAAATGGGATATAAAGGATATTCCCGTGCTTTTGAAACTGGAAGCCAAAAAGAAAACTAATGAAGAAATTGTTTATTTTTCTGTGTTTTGCATCAATTGCATTATCTTTTTCGAGTTGTGCAACAATTATTGGTGGTGCTAAATACAATGCGAAAGTCCAAGTGCCAAATCACCCCGATGCGACCATCAGCGTAAATGGTGAGTGGAAGGGAAAAGGAGAGGCTAATTTCTTAGTCAAAAGAAAAGACGCGAACAAACTTGACATCACTGTTCAAGAAGAGAATTGTGAACCCGAGACCGTGAAATACACGAAGAGGTCTTTTAGAGGATGGTCTTTTGTGGGTTCTTTAGTAGGATGGACATTTTGGCTGACCAACGCTCCCTATGTGATAATTCCTGCTGGCGTAATTGTTGATGCTTGTACAGGCGCATGGTGGAAGCCCGATGTGACAGAAAAAGGAGTAAGTAAAATTGATTATGATAATTTCTTATACACCATAACATACAAGGCAATTCCTAAAAAAGATTCAGCTATTAAACCTGAGGAAATGAATAAAGAACCATTAAATTCTCCTACAAAATCAAAAGCAGAAATACTTCGAGAGTTAAAACAACTATTTGATGATGGTGTACTAACACAGGAGGAATACGAAAAAGAAAAAGCTAAGGTTTTAGGGTCGGAGTAGTAATGTTATCAAAAATTGATTTTATAAAACTAAGGCAGCTCACGAGGCTGCCTATTGTTTTGTGATAAAGATGGTCAAAGCGGGTGCTTTATGTTTAATTGTCCGCAGTCAATTCGTTCCTTAAAAACCCATAAATATAAGCTGGGCTTTGCGGCTTTATGTCTAAATCGTTTTGGGGAATCAAAAATAATACCTATCTTTGCGGCGTAATTAAACCAATTGATTATGCCAGAATTATTTAGACAGTACGGTTTTATTTTCATGTTCTTTTCTCATGAACATGAGCCTATTCATGTGCATGTAAGAGGCCATAACGGAGATGCCAAATTCGTTTGGGATGGGGAAGGCTTCGTTTTTGAGAGTTCAAATAACATCAAAGCGAACGACTTGAAACGTATTGAACGCGCCATCCACGAGAATGCCGATATAATCATCAATCGTTGGTATGAAATCTTTAAACCAGAAGAAGATGAAAATCAATAAAATATGGTTTGAAGGCGAGTGGCTCTATGGCCTTGGCGATGATGGGAAAACGTATCGCCAATCGCTACTTTGGTATAAAGATTTGTTGAAGGCTTCTGATTCGGAACGCGAAGAATATGAAATCAGTACAATCGGCATCCATTGGCGGGAATTGGATGTGGATGTCAGTTTTGAGAGTTTCACTTACGATGAGGCGGAACCCTCTGAGTTGCAACGCTTTTTCTTGACCCATCCAGAAATCAACGTGGGGCAGTTTGCATTGAAGGCAGGTATTAATGCTGGAGT
>JAEEGK010014609.1_pt1 | contig 17521 bp, 7 predicted proteins | sample 8958771 | NCBI WGS metagenome assembly JAEEGK01 (sample SAMN16246547, study PRJNA631951) | gut metagenome | biome: gut microbiome; feature: rumen; material: SC-attached | host: Bos | place: Iran: Karaj | collected 2018-10
TCCGCAAGAGTACCGGTACCCTTGGCTTCGTCGGAACAACCGCCGCCACCGCCGGTACCCGTGTCGCCATTCAAAGAGTAAAGATAGCAGCCGCTTGCGGTTTCAGGGGTATTTCCACGATAGTTCATAAGTTTACCGTAGATGATAACCTCGTCGCCAACCTTAATATCGGTCTGGCCGGTCACATACTTCTTATTACCCAGATAAAGGATGCGATAAACGTAGAACTCCGTTCCGGTAGATTCGCCGGTCTCGGTAATATAGAAGGTTGCATTGCCATAAGTACCGCCATCGGTATAGGTGCCCTTGTCTGCAATCTTGGAAATCTTGCCCTTTACGTAAACCTCGTCGGTAGTCTGATAATCTGTAGTACTGGTCCAGGTAAGACTTGCTACGGCTGCAGCTGCGCCTGCAGGGTTGTACGGGTCATCAAGAGTACCGGTACCCTTGGCCTCGTCACCGGATCCGCCGCCGCCAGCAGTCTCTCCGTTAAGAGAGTAGAGGTAGCCGCCGGTAGCGGTCTCGGGGGTCTTGCCACCATAGTTGAATACCTTACTGCAAACGATTACCTCGTCGCCCTCCTTGATGTCAGTCTTTCCGGTAGACCACTTCTTGTTGCCAAGATAAAGGACATTGTAAGCGGTGAAAGGATCGGTGCTGCCCTCGTCAACCATGGTGAAACGGGCATTGCCATAAGTGCCGCTGGCCTCGTAGGTCAGGGTGACGGCAGCCACCTTACCCTTGATGTAAACAGCGTTTTCGCTGGTCTCGGTACCAAGGGTCTGGATGAATGCCAGAACGCCGGCTACGGTGTAAGGATCGTCCACGGTACCGGAGCCTTCGCTCTTTTCGCCCTGAGCGCCGGTCTGGTTGATTGTAAGAGTTTTTGAATCATAACCAATGTCGAACTTTACAGTTCCGACACGGTTGTATCCAGCATTTTCAAGAACGGTAACGGTAACGGCCGTCTCCTGGTAAGCAGAGCCCTTTGAAGGGTTAACAGAAATCCAGTCTGCGGCAGTTGATACTGTCCAGTTTCGTGTTGCATATACATTAAGGTTAACGCTGTTCACGTTCTGGTCCAGTGCCAACTCGTTCTGTGTAATCTTGATCTCGGGCAGGCCGAGGTCTTTTTCTTTCTCCTGGCAAGAGGTCATCAGAAGACCTGCCGCTGCAAGGATAGAAACGAATAGGTGTCTTAGTTTCATTGTATATTTTATTTATTGTTTGCTTACAAAGTAGGCGTACATTACCTCTATTTTGCTGTTGAAGGAGCCGCGGTAACCGATGATGGTTATCTTGTCCCCCTTCTTGAGGCCAAGTGAGGCAAAGCTCTTGTCGTTCTTGGCACCATAACCAAGGTCGGTAGCGGTAAGGCCGTAAACGTAAACGGAGCCACTGTCGTCCTTAAGGTCAAAGTTGCCGTAGGTCTCGTTAACAGTACCGTCGATAGTACCGGTAAGCTGATACTTCTGGGTGTCGGATTCTGCCGCAGCGTTGAATTCTGCAACAGTAACCTTCTTGGCATCGCTGCCGCCGCCACCGCCACCTTCGCTAGTGAGCTCGTACAGGGCAGGCATTGCACCCTTGGCAGAATCGTAAGAACCGTAAGTGCCGTACTGGCTGTCAAGCTGCATGTACTTGTTGACGCTGGTATTCAGCACCTTAGCAGTACCGTCAGCATTGAAGCTGATTGCCCAAACCTGACCCTCTGTGGGAGCTGCATTAACATTGAAGCTGTTGAAGGTTCCGGTCTGATAGAGATAACGACCGTCGGCCTGCTTGATGGTGTAGCCGCCGGTTGTAGACTCGATTGTGAAGGCGTCGTCAAGGTTATCTACGGTAATCTTTCCGCCCGTTTCGGTAACATCAAGAACCTGCAGATAGCCGTAGGTCTTTTCTGCGACAATCGCCTTGGCAGCCTTGCCACCGGATACAAACAGGTACTTCTTTCCGGAAGTAACAGTGGTAACCTTGGTGAATACATTGCCGCCGCCGGTAGATGCGCCGGCCTGGCTAACCTTAAGCTCCTGGCTTGCAACCTTGCCGTCGTAGGAAGCGGTTACGGTTACAGTGGCCGTACGTGCGGCATCTTCGTTAGCAAAGGCCTTGAATGCCAGCGACATACCGTCATCGCCGTTAGAAATGCCGGTAAAGGCAAGCCACTGTGAGTCGGAAGAAACGCTAAGGTCGCCCTTGTACTCTACGCCAACTGTGAACTCTTCACCATCGGCAGAAACCTTCTTTTCTGTCTCTGCAAGGGAAAGAATGCTCTTTACGTGACTGATATACTGGCCGTTAACCATTTCAACGGTGCCGTTGTAAGTGGTCTTGGGGCCCTGGAGGGTAAGAAGGTCACCTACGCCGATACCAAGGCTAAGGAAGTTCTGGGTCTTGCCTTCCCTGTCAAGGATACCATAGATGTAAACCTCTCCGGTATCATCCTTCAGGTAAAGGTTACCATACTTGGTATTTGCAATCTTGGTAACGGTACCGGTAATCTCATATTGCTGGGCACCGTCCGGCTTGGCATTGAATTCGGCAATAGTAATAGGGAGTATCTCGTCAGAAGGCTCGTTGGGGTCGCCGGCCTGGCAAACCACAAAGCTGGTGGCGCCGCTGGCGCACTCTACTGATACTGTTCCGTGGCGAACACCGCCCATCTTGCGCTCTATGTTACCGGCTTCATCGGTTTTCAGGTAATAGTTATCCTCGAAGGTGAGGGTAATTGCACTGTTGCCGCTGCCGTAACGGGGAGTAGCTTTGATCCATGTAGGAACAACAACTACCCAGTCGCCATCGGACTCTACGCCGAATGTAAAGCTTCCTGCAGACTCCGCGGGAATCTGAAGTTCTTCTGTCTGTGACAGACTCACGCGCGATCCAAGATTAACATCTTTATCCTGGCAAGAGAAAAGGGCCAGGACAGCAGCGCAGGAAAGTATAACGTTGATTATCTTTTTCATAACTGTCATCCTTTAGAAAGTGAGTCTGAGACCAAGTTGGAGTCTCCATCTGGAGTAGAAGTCGCCCAAAGAAATGCTCTGTGGATTGAAGTGGTAGGTAGGAGTTGCATTGCCTGTCTCTTTATCTACGTCCATACCCTTGATTTCCAGGATCTGGAGGTTGTAGGCGCCGCTGTTGTAAAGACCCCAGTTGCGGTTAAGCAGGTTGCTTGCGTTCAGAAGGTCCACGGTAACGGTGAACTTGCGTCCGTTCTCCTTGTCGTAGATGAAGTCCTGTGCAAACTGTACGTCGAAGTGATGCTCGAAGGGAGCGATTCCTGCGTACCTCTTTGACCACTGGCCACGGTGCTTGGACAGGTAGCTGTCGTTGCGGATGAAGCGCTCGAAGGCAGCTGCATCGCCGGGCTTGCTCCAGTTCATCTGGCCGATTTCGTCCTTTGTAGGGATGTACATTACGGAGTTGCCCTGACGGCCGTCGTTGTTAAAGTCTCCTGAACCCTCGTTCATGGTGTAGGAATAACGCTGGCCGCTGCCGCCCTCGTAAGAAAGGGTGATGGTGGACTGCATGCCGCCAAGATAAACGGGAGTCTTGTAGGAAGCAACGGCAATTACTTTATGAGGCTTGTCAAACAATGAGTATGAAAGCTCCGGAGCATTGGTGTCCTTGGAGTAGTTGTACTGCCAGTTGGACAGGGCTACTGATGAAGTGCCGTCGTTAACTGAATATGAATGGCCGAAGGTGTAGGCGGCCATGAGGTCAAGACCAAAGTCGAAGTGCCTTTCGATCTTGCCGCTGAATGAATAGGTATATCCCTTGTTGGTATTCCTGAGCGCGATTACAGCGCTGTAAGGAGTATCTACGCTGTCTGAATTGTAGTAAGGAGCAACGTTGTTCTCGTTGGCAACTTCCTTATTGACACCGTATACGACACCCTGCTTTTCAATTGCCAGGTTGGCAAAGAATACATTGTTCAGGGTCTTTGAATACAGACCGTCGAAGGTGAACTTCCATCCGTCGCCGAAGATCTGCTCAAAGCCCAGGTTTGCACGGAATACCTGAGGATATTTGAATTTCTTGTTGATGGTGTTGATGGTAGCTTTTCCGCCTGCGGCAGCGATGCCGGTAAGGACGATGTCCTTGTAAGGATTGCTGGTCATAGGGAAGCTATCCATACCCTCGATTACCTTCTGGCTAACCTTAACTGACTTAGCCTCCATACCGGTGTTGTTGTAAGCGTTTGAAAGCCAAACGAAAGGAACACGGCCGGTGAAGAGACCTACGCCACCGCGGAACAGGGTCTTGTGACTGTCATTGGTGAACCAGCGGAAACCGAAGCGGGGGCTCCACAGAGGAACTACATTAGGAACTGTGCCAACCATTTCTCCGGTCTGACGGCTTACAGAAAGCCTGGTCACGCCCTTGTAGGGAACGAATTCTCCGTTTTCGTCCTTAGTACCATCGGTCAGGTACTTGTTATTGAAGGCCGGGTTGGGGGTAGGATCGTTCATGAGCAGGGGAACATCCACACGCATACCCAGGGTAAGGGTAAGATTGGTGTTGGGCTTCCACTCGTCCTGAACATAGAAACCGAACTGGGCTGCATGGGTAGTAGCCTTCCAGCGGGTGTCGCCGCCGGTCAGTTCAGGATCTGAGTACCTGTAGTTGAACTCGTAAATCTTGTTAGAGAAGAAGTCTGCAAGCGAGCTGTAGGTGTAGCCGCCGAAGGCGTACTGCAGGAACAGGTTGTTGAACTTGTAGAATTCGTTGTGTGTACCAAAGGTAAGTTCGTGCTTGCCAAGATACCAGCTAAGGTTGTCGGTAATGGTGTAAGTGTCTGATGCCATTGAGTTTGCACCTGAGCTGTACTCTGTACCAAGGTCAATTGTAACGTTGTCCTTGATGTACATGTTGGCACCGTTGTAAGGAACCTCGCGGTGGTCGCGTACAAGCACTGCAGATGCGCGGAAGGTGTTCTGGAACTTTTCGTCTATACGGCTGTTCAACTCTGCCACGAAGGTGTTGGTCTTGTTAACCTTCTTGTGGCCGGAATTGTTGAAGTAGTATGTATAGCGGCCTGAACTGTAGATGTCCGCAGAAGCGTCCATGTACTGGTAGCGGAACATTAACTTATTGTTATTGTTGATGTTCCAGTCCATGCGGGCCAGGATGTTGTAGAACTTATCCTCTACCTGATGCTGGGTGAACGATTCGCCGGTGTTGCCTACGCCATAGGTGGCCTCGTAGTGCTCTATCACCTTCTGGGCGAGCTCTGCGTTGAAGGTCTCGTAGGTCTTGTCCCCGATGATAACGGGAGAAGCCAGTTTCACGTCTTCCCTACCCTCGTAGCTTCCGTTTGCAGGGGTGTAGATGTTGGGGCGGGACTTCTTGTAGTATTCTCCTGCCACAAAGAGGAAGAGTTTGTTCTTAACGATAGGACCGCCAATGGTGAAGCCGATGGTGTTGGACATCTGGGTGTCGTACTTTGTACGTTTCTGGCCCTCTGCCATCTTACCGGCTGTTGTGCCGATGAAGTCCTGGTTGTTGTAGTAGGTGTAAGCGGTACCCTTTACGGTGTTGGTACCGGATTTTGTGTTGGCGTTGATGGCACCGCCGGTAAAGCCGGACTGGCGAACGTCGAAGGGAGCTACTACAACCTGGATTTCTTCAATTGCGTCCAGTGCGATAGGATTGGCGCCCGTCTGGCCGCCATTCGTACCGGATGACGCAAGGCCGAAGGTGTCGTTTGCCACGGCACCATCGATCTGGAATGAATTGTAGCGGTTGTTGGCACCGGCGAATGAAATACCGCCGGTCTTGTTGATGGTTGCCTGAGGAGTGTACTTCACAACGTCGTACACGCTTCTGTCGATGGTAGGCATTGTTTCCACGGCACGCTGACCAAAGCTCTGGCCGGCACCGGTTATGCTGGCATTGAAGCCTTTCTCCGCTACGATGGTAACGGCATCCAGCTCATTGGCCGAAACAAGCTTTGCATTGAGTTCGTACATTTCACCAAGCTTCAGGTAGATGTTTTCATACCTGACGGTGTTTGTGCCGATGAATGAGAACTCAATCGTGTAAGGGCCGCCGGTACGCATACCGCCTATGGCGAAGCGTCCGTCGTTATTGGCGATTGCAGAATATTGTGTGCCGGAAGGCGTGTGTGTGGCGATGACTGCCGCACCGGGAAGTGCCTCTCCGAATTCGTCTGCAACCATGCCTCCCAGACTTGAGGTAGTGACCTGTGCAAAAAGGGTCGCTCCACAGAAGATTGCGGCAAGAGCCGCTAAACCTTTCTTAAGTAATTGAGACATAGGTTATTAAATATTGTTTGTTTTTTATTGTATCGCTTTTGTTGCGGTTTTATCCAATATAGATAGCAAATATAATAATTTTATTTTATAAAACCTTTTAAATACGTCTCAATAAATGCAAAAAGACCGGCCAAAAAATTTGGACCGGTCCTTTATTATGAAATCCGACGGGGCGGGGCCCCGAAGGACTTAGAATGACAACTTAGCGCTGAGGAGCATCTGCCATGTGCAGAAGGTGCTCTTGTACTTGGTAACGGTAGGCTCAGTGAAGGTGTACTTACCGTTCTTGTAGTTGAGGATATTCTCTGTGCTAACCTGCTTGGTCAGACCCCAGCTGGAGTTGAGGAGGTTGGCAACGTTAAGGATATCGACACCAAGCTGAAGGGTGTTGTTGCGGCCTGCGATGCTGAAGTTGAAGTCGTGAGCAACCTTAAGGTTGAAGCGACCCTGCCAAGGAGCAGTCTTTGCACCACGGGTGCTGTACTGGCCACGGTGATTCTTGGTGTAGCTGTCACTTGCAAGGAAGTCCTTGAAGGCTGCCTTGTTGTCAGCGTTTGTGAATTCCATCTGCTCGAGCTGTGCATCGGTAGGGATGTACATCAGGTTGTTGGAACCACCTTCGCCGGTGAGCTTGCCAAGAACATATGAGTAACGGGTGTAAGAGTAGTTACCAACATAGCAGTGGTTGTAACCCTCGTAGAAGAGGCCGATGGTGGTAGCGTTCTTGCCTTCGTTGATCTTGTAGCTTACGTTTGCAATGAAACGGTTAGGAGATACGAATGCAGAGTTACCAAGCTCGGGCTCGTTAGAACCGTTAACGCCGTAGTTACCGCCGCTGAAGAGGGATGAAACCTGGTCGCCGTAGCCTTCCTGGATGCTCTTGGAACCACTGCGGGTGTAAGCAGCCATGAGGGAGAGACCCCAGTTGAAGTCCTTAGAGAGCTGTGCGGTTACTGAATAGTAGTGACCCTTAGGAAGCTTCTTGCCATCAAGAGTCTTATTGGTCAGATAGTAAGGAGCAACTGCGTTGTTCTGAGAGTTCATGATACCCTCGCTCTTCCAGCTGTTACGTGCCTTAGGCTCGCCGGGGAGCTGGAGGCCACCTTCGGTCTTGGTGTAGCCAAGACGGAGAGCTGCAACAGTCTCGATGTCCTTATTGTAGATACCCTCGATGGTAGCTTTGATACCCCAAGGAAGACGTGCGTCAACTGCGAGTGAAGCCTTAACGGTGGTAGGCATCTTAAGGTTCTTGTCGATGATGGTAGCGCCGGTAGGTGCTGCAAGATCCTGAGCCTTGAACTGGCCACCATAGATATCGTTAAGGATGTCTTTTACGTCAGCGTGGAAATTAGGATATTTAGCCTGAGAGTTCCTGGGAAGGATGTACTGTGCCTGGAGGCAGTTGCTGTTACCAGCTACAGATACGATCCATACGAAAGGAATACGACCGGTGTAGATACCTGCACCACCACGAACGATCAGGCTGCGATCCTTAAGAGCGTCCCAGTTGAAACCGATACGGGGGCTGAAGTTGATGCGGTTCTTAGGCATGTCGGCGGTTGAGTGACCGCTAAGAGAGTTGTTACCCTGTGCAAGCTGGAGGAACTCTTTGTTCTCGTTGCCTGCGATCTTAGGATAAACGGGGAGCTCAAGACGGAGACCTGCGGTGAGTTTGAAGTACTCGCTGAAGGTGATTTCATCCTGTGCATATACAGAGTACTGGATGTACTTGAATGAAGGGAATACCTGTGCAAGGTCGTCACGGTTAGAGTGAGTGATTGCGAAAGCAGCGGGCTTGCCACCGGCTTTGAAATCCTCCCAGCTGTCATATACATAGTAGCCAAGGCCACCCTGCATATAACCGTTCTTGGTATTGTTCCACTCGTACTGAGCACCAAAGGTCATGTTGTGGATACCCTTGTTCCAAACGAGCTCGTCGGTAACAACGTAGGTCTGTACGTCACGAAGGTTTCCGTAGGTGAAAGGATCCGGACCGAAGGAGGTGAGCACTGCGTTTACAGTGTTGCCAGAAGCATCGGTGTAAGGCTCCATGATATCAACAGTCGGGAAGTTGCCACCCTCGAATGAACGAGGCTCATCCTGGTGTGACCAGGTGAAACGGAAGGTGTTGCTAAGGCTGTTGCTCAGACGGCTGTTAAGCTCGGCTGCAAGAGAGGTGAAGTTCTGCTCCTGATAGTAGCGGTTGCTCTCGAAGAACTGAGCGTAGTTAGAGGTACGACCGTAGTTGTTCCTGTCGTAAGGGTTAGGAACGATAGGGTTAACAGAGTTTGAAGGGTTGTTTGAACCGTAAGTGTGAGTGTGGCTCAGACGAACGTTCAGCTTGTTTGCCTCGTTGATGATCCAGTCAAGACGTGCCATAACTTTGTAGTCAGGAGTCTTGAGTGAATAACCCTGATAGCGACCGGGGTTGTAACCATAGGTATCGTTAAGATACTTGGCAACCTCGTTCATGAAGGTCTCGGTAGGACGAAGAACGGTACCGTCCTTAGGGTTGAAGTTAGCGCCTGTACGGCCGGTGCCTGAGCTTACGACCTTGCTTGAACCGGGAACGTTATCCCAGGTGTACTCACCATTAACAAAGAAGAAGAGTTTGTTCTTGATGATGGGGCCGCCAACTGATACACCAACAGTGTGGTTCAGGAACTTAGAGATAGAAAGGGTTGCGTCGTCTACGCTGTGGCCCTGGAGTTCCTGGTTTGTGAAGTAATCGTAAACGGATGCGTGGTAGTCGTTGGTACCGCTCTTGGTAACTGCGTTGATAGCACCACCGGTGAAGCCAGAGTGACGAACATCAAAAGGAGTGATGTTAACGCTCATCTGCTCAACTGCGTCAAGAGAGATAGGTGAACCACCTGCAGGAAGGTTAGAACCAATACCGAAGGCATTGTTGAAAGCTGCACCGTCAACGGTTACATAAGAAGAACGGTAGTTACCGCCACCAACTGCAAGACCGTTAGAGGTTGTAGATGCCTGAGGGGTAAGTTTCATCACGTCATTCATGCTGCGGTTTACAGTAGGGAGAGAAGACATAGTCTTCTGGCTTACTGCGGTACCGGCGCCGCTGCGACGGATGTTCATGCCAGAATCGGTAGCATCGGCTACGAATACTGCTGCGTCAAGGGTAAGATCCTCGACCTCAAGAGTGCTATTGATAACGATAGCCTCACCGAGGGGAGCGTACACACCCTGATTCTCTACCTTGCGGTAGCCAAGCATGTCAACAGATACGGTATAAGGGCCACCAGGGGTGATACCGTTAATACGATAAGCACCGTTAACATCGGTAACGGCATAGTAAGTAGCACCTGTAGGCTGGTAAACTGCCATAACAGCAGCACCTGCTACAGGGCCTTCGTTGTCAGAGATACGACCGGCGATAGACGCGGTGGTAACCTGAGCATAAGAAAGGGTGCCGGCTACCATAGAAATGACAGCGAGCACAAACAACTTGATAGAATGTTTCATAGATGTTTATTGAGTTGTTATGAATTTTTCCGCGGCAAAGGTATTGCAAAGGTTTAAATCTACAAAATAAAAATCGTTTTACCGTATCAAGTTTACGTTTTAAGGCCCGTATTGGATTGGATTTTAAAGATTTATACGTACCTTTGCGGTCCCAAAAATACAAGTGGAAAGATTTGTCTGCTTGCAACCACACTAAAAAATGCTAAAAAAATTATGAATTATCTTTTTACATCGGAATCCGTTTCCGAAGGCCATCCTGATAAGGTGGCAGACCAGATTTCAGACGCAATCCTTGACGAGTTCCTCAGGCAGGACAGGCACGCAAAAGTGGCCTGCGAGACTTTCTGTTCTACAGGTTTGGTAATTGTCGGCGGCGAGGTCCGCAGCGACGATGCTTATGTAGATATCCAGGAGGTGGTTCGCGGTGTCATCGCGCGTATAGGATATAATAAAGCGGAATACATGTTCGACTCCAACTCCTGCGGTGTGCTTTCCGCCATCCACGAGCAGAGTATGGACATTAACCGCGGTGTTGTCCGCGAAAACCCTGAAGATCAGGGCGCCGGCGACCAGGGCATGATGTTCGGCTACGCTTGCCGCGAGACAGAAGACTACATGCCTCTTCCCCTTGCACTGTCCCACCTTACGCTTCGTACTCTGGCCGACATCCGCCGCGAAGGCAAGCTTATGACTTACCTGCGCCCGGACGCAAAAGCCCAGTTTACAATTGAGTACGACGGGCAAACTCGCAAGCCTTTGCGCATCCATACCATAGTTCTTTCTACCCAGCACGACGAATTCGCCGCAGACGAGGTTATGCATGCCAAGATTACCGAGGACGTTCGCAACATCCTGATTCCCAGGGTGATGTCCCAGCTCCCGGCTTCTACCGCTAGCCTCTTCGACGGCAACTTCATCCTGCACGTGAACCCCACCGGCAAGTTCGTGATTGGTGGCCCTGCCGGAGATACAGGTCTTACCGGACGTAAGATTATCGTAGATACTTACGGTGGCCGCGGCGCCCACGGTGGCGGTGCGTTCTCCGGAAAGGATCCTTCCAAGGTGGACCGCAGTGCAGCCTATGCAGCGCGCTACATAGCAAAGAACCTGGTAGCAGCAGGAGTTGCAGACGAACTCCTGGTGCAGATTTCCTATGCAATTGGCGTGGCCAAGCCCGTAAGCATCTATGCAAACAGCTATGGCACAGCGCATAACGGCATCTCAGACAGTGAAATTGCCGCCAAGATAGGCCAGTTATTTGACCTTCGCCCGGCAGCAATTATCCGCAAGTTCGGACTGGAGAATCCTATCTACGGCCCCACCGCCGCATACGGCCACATGGGCCGCAAGCCTTACTGCGCGCCCGTTCAGGTACGCCGCGACGGCCAGACCGTCACCCGCGAGGTGCAGTTCTTCGGCTGGGAGCTCCTAGACGCCGTTCCCGCCGTCCGCTCCGCCTTCACCCTTTAAGCCCCCGACCCCGCCGAGCCGCGTTATGCGAGCCGGCGGCGCAGGGCCTTCGGCCACGCAGTCCAACGTCCTCAAAGCTTTGCTACTTCCACACCGCCTTTTGCAAAAAGATTCCGAAAGTATAGTTTTGCGAAATTGTGGTGGAATGTCCTTATTTGTGGCGAAATGTAACTATCTTTGCGAAAGAACTAAATTGATAACATGAAAAATATAGCCGTTTACACCATTACTTCCGGCCTTCATGACGAAGCCGCAGTGAAGCACCTTTCTGACGCATTTCTGAAAGGAATTTTTCCGGACTCGGACTTTGATTACGAAGGTAGCGATTTCAGCAGCTATGACACCCACACGCTGGATTTGATATATGTACGTACAGGTGGCGCAGAGGGTATTTTTAAGTCCCTTTTGCCGGAGTTGCCTGCGAATAAACCCTTCTATCTTCTGACCAGCGGAGCAAGCAACTCGCTGGCAGCCTCTCTGGAAATATTATCTTTCCTGCGCCAAAACGGGCTTCAGGGAGAGGTACTGCATGGCAGCAACAGCTATATTTCTGGCAGAATCGCACTATTGTGCTCTGCCGCAGGTGCTCTAAAAACGCTTTCCGGAATGACTCTGGGCGTGATTGGCAAGCCATCAGATTGGCTTATCTCAAGCGGCGTTGACTATACCGTTCTTGAGCGGAAGTTGGGGATTAAAGCCCTTGATATTCCCATGGAAGAAATGGTGGAAACTATCGGTTGTGCGGATTGCGGTAAGAAGAATTCCAAAGACAGGGAGTCCAGCTTCCTGTCCATGGTGTCAGAAAACTTTGCGATTAATGGAGAGTTGTTTGCAAAACCGGAGGTCGAGGCCAAAGTCAAGGATGCTCTTCCGGGTGCCGAGCAGATTCATCAGGCGCTGCGGACAATTGTTGCAAAATATAAGCTTAATGCGTTGACTCTCAGGTGCTTTGATTTGCTCACCAGCGTGGGTAATACAGGTTGTCTGGCTCTTGCAAGTTTGAATGCAGAGGGTATCCCGTCTTCCTGTGAAGGCGATATTCCGGCTCTCCTTTCCATGATGATTTCCCAGGCGGCTACCGGCGTTACCGGTTTCCAGGCCAACCCGGCTCGAATTGATGTGAATACCGGAGAAATGCTCTTCGCTCACTGTACGGTGCCTTTCAATATGGTAAAGGACTACTGCTTTGACACTCACTTCGAGTCCGGAATCGGTGTAGGCATCCATGGTAATTTGCCGGAGGGGGCCGTTACTGTTTTCAAGGTTTCAGGAGATCTGAGCCGCTGTTTTGTGGCAGAAGGCCAGTTGTTGCGCAACCAGTACGAGCCCAACCTTTGCCGCACTCAGGTTGTGCTTAAGCTGCAGCCTGATGATGCCAGGTATTTCTTGACCGATCCTATTGGGAATCACCATATTATCATTCCTGGTCACCACGCCGCCCTTTTGCAGCACATAGTGGATGCAATCTAAGGTCTTTGTGTAGTCCTCATACACCGCCGGCTCGCATAACGCGGCTCGCCGGCTACCGTGCGGACGCTCCGGTGGGGTTGAGCCAGTGGATGGGGACGGAGCGGCGGCGGGAGAGGCCGCGGAACCAGGTCATCTGGCGTTTGGCAAACTGGTGGATGGCGTTGGCCAGGAGGATGCGCATTTCTTCGTAGGAGAGGATGCCAAGGACGTACTGGGTGACGAATTTGTACTCGAGACCATAGTAAATAAGGTCATCGGCAGGGATGCCGGAAGCCAGCAGACCGCGAACCTCCTCTACGAGGCCTTCCTGCAGGCGGGCGTCAAGGCGACGGTCAATGCGGGCAACGCGCTCTTCGCGGGAAACCAGCGTACCAATGTAGTAAACATTCTTGGGCAGGAAATCAGAACGCACAACAGGATGCGAAGCCTCGTAATCAGCAACCTCCAAAGCCCTGATAATACGGCGTTTAGACTCCAGAGTCCCCTCCTCTGCATCCGGACGCACGGCCAACAGTCGCGCGCGTAATATATCTAAGGACAAAGGCTCCAGGGCGGCACGCAGTTCCGGATTGGGCTGTACTTCAGGCAGACGATAGCCGCAGGTGGCCGCCTCTATGTAAAGACCTGAACCGCCGCACAGAATGGGAATCGCCCCGCGGGAACGGATGTCCCTGTAAGCGGCCTCGAAGTCCCTCTGGAAGTCAAAAATGGAATACCTGGAACCCGCTGGGCAGATATCGATAAGATGGTAAGGAACATCTCCGTACTCTGCCAGATCCTTGCCGGTACCTATATCCATACCGCGGTACACCTGGCGCGAATCCCCGGAAATAATCTCCGCAGAAACAGCGGCATCGGCAGAAACAGCAGAAAGAGCGCGGGCCAGGCGGACGGCAAAGGCCGTCTTCCCTGAAGCCGTAGGGCCCAGGACGCAGATAAGATCCACGTCGCCACGACGGTAAGCATCGTAAAGCGCCTGAACATCAAGCTCTTCCGCCTGCGGCATAGGCGCCATCGGCGGAATACCGTCACGGTCCGGCAAAAGTTCTGTTTTATTAGGTACTGCCATATCGCAAAGATACGGAATTTTTCTATCTTTGCAGAGAAAGCCCATAAAACTAAGAACCATGACTATTATAAAAAAGACAGTCAGAGCCGGCATCGCCATGGCCGCCCTGCTGCTCATGACCGCCTGCGGCACAACCATCGTCCGGGATCCGCAGGTTGTAGATATCGGCTACGGCCTCAGGCTCAAGGATAATATGACGACATCCGTTTCTACCAGCGACGATGCAGTCATTCCGGTATCTGAATATCAGTCCATTTACGACTATCTGGCAACCATCCCCGGCATTATTGTCAACGGCACGGGCAGCACCAGATCCATTCACATCCGCGGCATCAGCACTATTTACGGCAGCACCGATCCGCTTATCCTTATAAATGGTGTCGAGTGTAACGATATTTCCTCTGTCCACCCCAGGGAAGTGGAGCGGGTTTCCGTTCTTAAAGACGCTGCATCCTGTGCGATTTACGGTGTTCGAGGCTCAAATGGCGTTATTCTGATTACCACAAAACGGTAGTATTTATCTCCGCCCATCAGCAATTTTAATAGCAAAAAAGGTGATTTTTAAGACGATTTTAGCAAATTTTAATCGTTTTAGTTGGCGATTTATGAAAAATTGCATAAATTGCGCACTCTTCCCAAAAAATGTTCCATATAAGAACAGGAGGAGAACTAAGACCTAGCACACAACCTAAATTATTAATACTAACCAATTTTACTAGCTTATGGGTAAAAAAATCTTTAGTGTAATGCTTACGCTTGTACTTGGTATGAGCATGGCATTCGCTCAGACCCGTACCGTAACCGGTACAGTCACAAGCGCTGAAGACGGCCAGCCTGTAATTGGTGCATCTGTATTTGTAAAGGGTGCAACCAATGTTGGCGTCGTAACAGACCTGGACGGTAAATTCGTCCTGAACGGTGTCCCCACTTCAGCAACCACACTCGTCGTTTCCAGCATCGGCATGATTACAAAGGAAGTTCCTGTAGCAGCCGTAGTTAACGTAGTTCTGGACGCAGACAGTGAAGTATTGGAAGAAGCAGTCGTAACCATCGCTTACGGTGCAGCCAAGAAATCAACCCTTACGGGTGCCATCTCCCAGGTTAATTCTGAGAGCATCCAGACCCGCCCCGCATCAAACGTGGCAACCGTTCTGGAAGGTTCCGTATCAGGTGTTCAGGTTAACAGCACCTACGGCGCTCCCGGCGACGATCCCTCAATTCGTATCCGTGGTTTCGGAACCATCAACGGTGACGCAAGCCCTCTGTACGTACTTGACGGTGTTCCGTTCTCCGGAAACGTTTCCGACCTCAACCCCGCCGATATCGAGAGCATTACCGTCCTTAAGGATGCCGCTTCTGCAGCTCTTTACGGTAACCGCGCTTCCAACGGTGTAATCCTCATTACCAGCAAGAAGGGTTCCCAGGGCAAGCTCAACATGAGCATTGACGTACGCCAGGGTACCTACAGCAGAGGTATTCCCGAATACAGCAGGGTAAACGCAAAGCAGTGGATGAACGTTGCATGGGCAAATATGTACAACCAGCGCATCGAGGCTGGTAAAACCCCCGATGAGGCCAACGCATATGTTTATGAGCACCTCATGAGCGACTATGTAATCCAGAACATCTTCTCCGTCAAAGGAAACAACAATCCTACGATGCAGGAGCTCTTCTCTACTCCCGGTTCCCTCAGCGCCGACGCCACCATCAAGGACGGCTACAAGAACGATATGGACTGGTACAAGGCTGCTATCCGTCACGGATATCGCCAGGAGTACAACATCAACGCCAACGGCGCCAACGATAAGAGCGACTACTATTTCTCTGTAGGTTACCTGAACGAGGACGGTTACGTTAACAACTCCGGCTTCGAGCGTCTGACCGCACGTGCCGTCATCAACGTTAAGCCCGTTACCTGGTTCAAGACAGGCCTCAACATGTTCGGCAGCCACCAGAACTATGAAAACACCAACGGCTCTAGCGACGATTCTTACACCAACGCATTCATGTATTGCCGTAACATAGCTCCTATCTACCCTATCCACGTACATGATTATCTTACCGGCGAATACATTCTTGACGCCAATGGCAAGAAGATGTATGACGGTGGCGAGTATATCGATGCAGACGGCAATCTGCACCAGACCCGTGCTCAGTATGCCGACCGCCACGTGATTTGGGAGAACGAACTGAACTCCGACAGAACCGTACGCAACACCCTCGAGGCTATTGCTTACGCAGAGTTCTACCTTCCTTACAACTTCACCCTCAACATCACCGGCAACCTTAACGTCCGCAACAGCAACAACTTCACATACAATACCGCTGTTATTGGTGATGGTAAGGGTTCCAACGGTCGTGGTAAGAGAGTTGACTATCGCTACAAGAAATATCAGCTGCGCCAGCAGCTCAACTGGGGTCAGAGCTTTGGTGACCACACCATTACCGCCCTGGTAGCACACGAGTCATACTACTTCAACTATGACTACGCTTACTTCTACAAGACCAACGAAATCTTCCCGGGCAGCCCTAACATGAGCAACTTCACCGTGAATGTTTCAATGGATGGTTACCAGAACAACTACCGCACAGAGAGCTACCTCGGCCGCGTACGTTACAACTACAAAGACAAGTACAACGTAGAGGCTTCCTTCCGCCGTGACGGTACTTCCCGTTTCCACAAGAACTCCCGCTGGGGTAACTTCTGGTCAATCGGTGCGAACTGGATGATCAGCAAAGAAGACTTCATGCAGGGTCTCACCTGGATTAACAGCTTGAAACTCCGTGCTGACTTCGGTCAGGTAGGTAACGACTCAGGCGCCGGCTACTATGGCTACATGGCTCTGTACGACAACGAGCAGAACGCCAACAAGGGTGCTTACTACATCGGCCAGCTTGAGAACCTTGACCTTAAATGGGAAACCGGTCAGTCTTGGGGTGTAGGTATTGAGGCTCGCCTCTTCAACAGGTGGAACCTGAATATCGAGTACTTCGACAGAAAGAACAAAGACCTTCTATTTGATGTTCCTCTGCCCATTTCTGCAGGTGCCATCACAACCTCAGGCTCTCCTAGCGCCAGCATAACCATGAATGCGGGTTCAATTGCCAACAGGGGCTTAGAAATCGAAACCGACGTGGACATTTACCGCAACCGCGACTGGAAGGTTAACTTCGGCACCAACGCCACCTTCCTGCGCAACAAGGTTACCAGCCTTCCTAAGGAGCTCAACCAGAACAATGGTTTCACCTCCGGTAACAAGAGGATCCAGGTTGGCAAAGACCGTTACGCATTCTATGTTTACACCTTCGAGGGCATAGACCAGATGACAGGCCGCTCATTGTATAAGTTCAACGATAAAGACTATTTCATCAAGACCACCATCGACGGAGTAGAAAAAACCTTTGGTAACCCCGAGGGTACAGAGTGCACAGAGAACTACGTAATCATCAACGGAGTTCCTTACTCTACCAACCCTTCAAGCCAGGCCAAGAAGGAATTCCACGGCTCTTCAATCCCGAAGGTTTACGGTGGATTCAACTTCAATGTAAGCTACAAGAACTTCACTGCCAACGCAGTATTCACATACGCTCTTGGTGGAAAACTTATCGATGGTGTTTATGCAAACCTGATGGCCCAGGGCAAGACCGCAAAATCACAGCACGCCGACATACTCAAGTCTTGGAGCGGCGTTCCCGCAGGTATGACAGAGACCTCTGCAAACCGTATCTATCGCAATGGTATTCC
>JAEEGK010014610.1_pt1 | contig 17520 bp, 9 predicted proteins | sample 8958771 | NCBI WGS metagenome assembly JAEEGK01 (sample SAMN16246547, study PRJNA631951) | gut metagenome | biome: gut microbiome; feature: rumen; material: SC-attached | host: Bos | place: Iran: Karaj | collected 2018-10
GGATTGTTAATTATGCAAAGGAGTGGGTGCAAGCCCTATATAAAGTACGAAATTGGGTGCAAAATGGGTGCAACTTTGAAATGTGAGAAAAAGGAAAGTCCCGTAAGTTATTGACCTACGGGACTCTTTCTAAGGCGCTCCAGGATGGGCTTGAACCAACGACCCCCTGATTAACAGTCAGGTGCTCTAACCAACTGAGCTACTGAAGCAGGTTTTGCTGTTAAGCGGGTGCAAAAGTACGGCGATTTTTTGAAACTACCAAACTTTTGAGCGAAAAATTTCATTAAAAGCACTATTTTTTGCAAAAAAAGCAAAGAAAAGGGTGTTTTCTTAATAGAATCGTGTAATTTTGCAGCGCCAATTAAAGGTAAAAAGGTAAAAAAGTGAAAAGGTGAAATATAAGAGAATATGAAAAAGTATATCGCACTGATGCTGTTACTGTCGGGCTTGTCGCTCACGGTGAAGGCACAAAAGATTAAGGATCATAACTTTGAGGTGGCCAAGCATCTGGACATCTTCAACCAGTTGTATAAGAATCTGGAACTGCTGTACGTGGACACGCTGAACCCGAAGGAGACCATCGGCAGGGGCATCACGGCGATGCTCAGGGGTCTGGATCCCTATACGGAGTATTACGCACAGGACGAGACAAAGAACCTGCGGATGATGCTCACGGGCAAATATGCCGGCATCGGTGCCCTGATACGCAAGCACCAGAAGCTGGACCGCATCGTAATCGACGAGCCCTATCAGAATATGCCTGCCGCCGAGGTGGGACTGAAGAAGGGCGACGTGATACTAAGCATCGACGACTCAATGATGACCGACAAGACTGTCAGTTTCGTGAGTGAGCACCTGCGTGGCGAACCTGGCACGAGCTTCCTGCTGAAGGTGATGCGCCCCTCGACGGGTAAGCTGATGAAGTTCAAGATTACCCGTAGGAACATCAAGTTGCCTGAGCTGCCCTATTATGGCATCCGCGAGGAGAACGTAGGCTATATCAACCTGAACTCGTTTACCGAAGGCTGTGCCAAGGATGTGCGCCGTGCGCTCATCGATCTGAAGAAACAGGGAGCCACCTCGCTCGTGCTCGACCTTCGCGGCAATGGCGGCGGCTCTGAGCAGGAGGCTGTGGACATTCTGAACCTGTTCCTGCCGAAGGGAATCACCGTGGTGGAGAATCGTGGTAAGATTCCTCAGGCCATGAAGAGCTATAAGACGCGCGTGGAGCCACTCGACACGGTGATGCCAATGGTGGTGCTGGTAAACAGTGAAACGGCTTCGGCCAGCGAGATCACCAGTGGTGCCATCCAGGATATGGACAGAGGAATAATATTAGGTACGCGCACGTACGGGAAGGGCCTCGTGCAGATACCCATCGACCTGCCCTACAACACGAACATGAAGGTGACGACCTCGAAATACTATATCCCCAGCGGACGCTGCATCCAGGCCATCAACTACAAGAAGGGCAGCGAGGGCTATCGAGAGCATATCCCCGACTCGCTGACGAAGGTGTTCTACACCCGTAACGGCCGTGAGGTGCGCGACGGGGGCGGCATTAAGCCCGACGTGGAGTTGAAAGGCGACACCATCCCCAACATCGCCTTCTACCTCTCTGCCTCAGGACAGGACTCGACGGAAGTGATGTTCGACTATGTGGTGGACTACATCGCCAAGCATCCGACGATTGCCCCAGCAGCGGAGTTCCATCTGACTGATGCCGACTGGCAGGAGTTCAAGGAGCGCGTCGTCAAGAGCGGTTTTACTTTTGATCCCGTCAGCAAGAAGCAGTTCGCAGAACTTGTGAAGACCGCGAAGTTTGAGGGTTATTACGAAGGTGCCAAGGCAGCTTTCGACAGTCTGGAGTCAAAGTTGAACCACGATGTAGCCTTTGCCCTTGACCGCAATGAGAAGGTGGTTCGTCAGATCCTGGAGGCTGATATTATTGCAGCCTACTATTATCAGGCTGGCGCCATTGAGGCTGGCCTCAACTACGACAACCAGCTGAAAGAGGCCGTCCGTCTGCTGAAGAATCCAGAAGAGTATAAGAAAGTATTGGTTCCCCAGAAAACCAAAGATACTTTTTCTCTGATCCGTTTAGAGAAGAAGCCTTTGGGGACTATCACGGCAAAGCGGCAGGAGCCTCTGATTTTCAGTTCGATAGCTTAGTATTGATGATGAACTTGCAAGCCGCCTGCTGGCCATGCTTGCCTATGACGTTGGCGATGTAGACGCCAGCGGGCAATTGGCTGACGCTGATTTCTGCATAGCCGCCGCTCAGCTGGACGGGCGTGTTCATGAACGTCTGTCCGGCAAGGTTGACAATCTTGATTTGCAGGTCGTCTGTCTGTGAACTGCTGATGACGAGGCTACCCAGATGATAACTGATGCTGACACTTTCAGCAGCATCGGCCATAAGGTCGCGGATGCCTGTCTCCTGAGGCTGACTCACCGCAGTCAGATAACTGCTGGTGATGTTGGCCTTGGCGATGGTGGGGACGTTCATCACGAAAACATCAGAGGCACCGTCAGGATAACGTCCCACCGTCTGATCCTCCTGATGCTCTGTGTAAGTAAGCAGGTCACTCCACGACTCGTCAGCAGCGGTGAGCATCACGATGCCACCCTCTGCAGCAAGTTTGAAGTCAGCATGCAGCTGTGATATTGGCTCCAATTTGTCGCACCATACAATCAGATAGCCGTGGGCGGGAATGATCGTAGATGCATTGGTCTCGCCTTTGGTGATCTGGTATTTCTTTGGCTTTGACTCCTTGTCGGTCAGATACATTCCCTCCACATCGATGGGCGAGTTGGTGGTGTTATAAAGTTCCACCCAGTCGTTACGCTTGAAATATTCGTTGACATAGATGCCGTTGGAGGCACTGACCTCATTGATGCGGACGGGCGTGACACCCTGAGCCGTCTGCTCCTCACTCGACTGAGGCGTAAAGCAAGCCACAAAAATCTGTTTGCCACTGTCGGCTGTCAGATTGATAACGGGATCGGTCGATACCAACTCATCGGCAGTAGAACCTATGGAGGTCAGCAGCTCAGCTGCCCAATACTGGTCGCTGGACGTATAGCTGTTGTTGTGGATCTCGACGGCGATGACGTTGTCGCCACTCTTGAACAGCGAGGGTGACAGTTCGATGGTGCCTGTGAGAGGCGTGCTTTCAGCATAGCTTGAGGCGAAAGTGTTGAAAGTGATGTTACCATCGGGCATATTGAAGCGTCCGGCTTCCCGCCCGTTGACATAGACCACAAAGCCATCATCCACTTGGTAATTCAGCAGGAAGGCATCGCTACTCGAAGGCGTGGTGCTGAGGTTGACGGTCTTACGGAAATAGGTGGTCGGATTCTTTTTATTGGCATCGGAGCCATAGCTGACAGTAGTCTTCACGCCTGTCATCTTATAACCCAGGGGCGCCTGTCCGGACGACCAATTAGAATCGTTGTAACTATCAAATTTCCAATTGAGCGCGAGAGTACCTCCGTCATAATATTTCCAGGTATCATTCATCTTGATGAGTTCGCTGGTGGTACTTGAGCCTTTCTTCCAACCTGCGAAGGTGTAGCCTGCGGGGGCCTTGGCCTCAATAGTGACAGGCGTGAAAAGATTTCCGTCAAAAGCGGCATAGGGCACCTGGAGACCATTGACATAAAGGCTGGCCCCATCGGTATCGGCAGCAAGTGCGACACTCTGTTTCTGGGCGCTCGTGAGACTCATCGGCTTATATTGCTGAAGCATATTGGTCATCGTGGTCAGTTGTGTCTTCAGTTTACTCTTGATGGTGTTGGCGGAATTGTCGGGCACATAACCGTCAATTTGCGACATCGAGCGCATAGCCGTTGCCAGTTCGTCAACGATGGCTGAGGCACGCTGTTTCTCAAAAACGCTTCCCGCTACGATACAGAAGGTGTCGATGAACTTCTTGCGGAATTCGTCGTGCTTGAGCAGATTCAGGAACAGGCTGACTATTGCGATCCCTTTATTGTTGTCGAGTGCCTGTCCTAAGTTGCTATACATTTTTCGACCGTAGAATGAATAATCGAGGTCGAAGAGAACAAAGCGAAAGCGTCCGTTGTCCTGACAGCGAAAGGCCTTGACATTGTTGTCTGGCCAATCATCGTTACCAAGAAATAACTCTACAGCCATATAGTTGGCAAACTCGTCGATGTCGAGCAGTGCCTTCACCTCGTCGTAGACGCCTGAGTCATTAATACGGGAAGCGAGTTTGCGGAGTTGCTTGAAAGCCTCATCGGTACCGTTCTTGAAGTCTGCGTTCTCAAAGAAGTCAATCTCTTCATCGTCATAGCCGTAGTTGGCATAGACAAACCTGTCATTGTTGGTCTCGCGGAGATTAACCACACCTTTGAACTTACCGTTGATGTATTCTATCACCTGCACGGTGCTCTGCACATCGAGGTCGATGCCCGAGCGCTGGACGATAGTGGTCAGGGCGGGATCCATAAAACGGGCGTGGTTCTGCCAGACATCGTTGCCACCATTACGCAGAAGGATGGCCTTATTACGGATGTAGGGTTTCTGTGGGAAGAAGGAATAGTCGAAGCGGTTCAGCCCGTCGAAGATCTTGTTCGACTTCAGTTTCATCGAACGAGGATCTATCTGTCGTGTCCATCCGCCAGACACGCTGATGTTCACATCCTGGTTGAAGAGCATACCCTCCGTAGGACTGATATAACTGAAATTCACAGGACGGTCCCAGTCCTGATTCCAGTTGACAGGATCATTACGTCCATTACCTGTGATACCGTTCTTTCCCACGACGTCTATGCCCCACATCTCATCAGTGAAGTATTTCTCATTGCCGACGATGGAGACGATGGGAACAGTATAGTTGGTGCTGGTCTTGATATAGCTTCGGGTGACGGGCACACTGGGCAGATAACCGTCTTTGAAGAGACGGAACACATAGTTGGCGGTCTTGTTGATGGTGAACAAACCGTCCTCGCTTTTCTTGCTAGCAGTATTGCCGGAGGCGGTAGGCACGCTGCCATCGGTGGTGTACATCAGAGTCGTGCCCTCAGGTATTTCCACCAGAATGCTGAGGGTGTTCTTGAAGATCTGGCTACCCTGATCGACAACAGGCTGCGGCAGACGGTCGCTGGCGAATACGGCTGTGGCATTCGTGGCACCAGGTGTCGCCATTGACGTCCATCCCCACTCTTCACCGCCATCGGTCTTACGGGCGTAAGCCGTCCGGCTCAAGGCTTTGGGGTAGTCCTGACTCATCAGGAGTTCGCCATTCGTGTCACTCAGGTAGATAGTTCCACCGTCGCAGTCAAGCTTGAAAGGTGCCTGGTTGGTTTTGATATAATCAGAACCCAGCCACACCACCAGGAATCCTTTTGCCGGCACCGACCCAACGCTGCTGGGCATTCTCCATCGCCTGAGATTCTCTGCATCGTTGCTCAGATACATTCCACTCAGGTTGATATCCTGATCACCTGGATTATAGAGTTCTATCCAACTGTCGAAGTTGGTGGCGGGACTCATCACCTCTCCCGCATTGGAGGCCATCAGTTCATTGACGACAAGGATGACAGAAAGTAAAGTTGACCACATATTTTTAAATAATTGGCTGCAAAGGTACTATAAACTTTGAACTTTGAACTTTAATCTTTGAACTTTTTGATTTGACCGACGGTTAAAAAAACTTAATCAACCTCACTTTTTCAATGCTCCATGTTCTATATTCAATGGAAAATTCGTACCTTTGCACCCGTTCAGCGGAATGAGAGACTCGAAAGGGTCTCTCATTTTCGATATTAATAGGTAATAGATGATCAATAAGGAAACAATTCAAGCATTGACGGAAGAGTGGTTGCAGGGCAACGATTACTTCCTGGTAGACATTAGTTTTAGTGCTGATGACAGAATCGTCATCGAGATCGATCATGCCGACGGCGTGTGGATAGAGGACTGTGCCGAACTGAGCCGGTTCTTGCAGGAGCGCTTGGGCGATGAACTCGGTGACTACGAACTCGAGGTGGGCAGTGCCGGCCTCGGACAGCCGTTCAAGGTGGCTCAGCAGTATGTGAACCATATCGGCGACACTATTGAGGTGCTCGAACTTGAGGGCAAGAAGGTGCAGGGCGTGCTGAAATCAGTTGACGGCACAAACTTCACCATCACCGTACAGGAGAAGCAGAAGCAGGAAGGCAGGAAGCGCCCCGTGCTCGTGGAGGTCGACAAGACCTATGCGATGGACGGCGTGAAGTATGCGAAGTATCTGCTGACATTCAAATGAATAATTGAAAACAAAAAATAAGAATCAATGGCAATTAAAAAAGACGCGAAAGGCCCCTCAATGATTGAGACCTTTCAGGAATTTAAAGAGAACAAGAACATCGACCGCACCACGCTGGTGAGTGTGCTCGAAGAGAGCTTCCGTAACGTCATCGCCAAGATCTATGGCTCTGACGAGAACTTTGACGTGATTGTAAACCCTGACAAGGGTGACTTTGAGATTCACCGTAATCGTGTGGTGGTAGCCGACGATGAGGTGGTGGATGAGAACAAGGAGATTGCCCTCTCCGAGGCCCAGAAGATTGAGCCCGACTACGAGGTGGGTGAAGAGGTATCAGAGGAGGTGAACTTCCAGAAGTTCGGCCGCCGTGCTATTTTGAACCTGCGCCAGACACTGGCTTCGAAAATCCTCGAACTGGAGCACGACTCCCTCTATCAGAAGTATAAGGATAAGGTCGGTCAGGTGGTCAGCGGTGAGGTCTATCAGATCTGGAAGCGCGAAGTGCTGCTGATGGACGATGAGAGCAACGAGCTCCATCTGCCGAAGAGCGAGCAGATCCCTTCTGACAACTATCACAAGGGTGAGACCATCCGTGCTATCGTGAAAGAGGTGCAGAACGAGAACAACAATCCCCGTATCATCCTCTCCCGTACCAGCCCTGTGTTCCTGGAGCGTCTGCTCGAGGCCGAGGTGCCTGAGATCAACGATGGTCTGATTACCATTAAGAAGGTGGCCCGTATGCCGGGTGACCGTGCTAAGGTGGCCGTCGAGAGCTATGATGAGCGTATCGATCCAGTGGGCGCCTGCGTCGGTGTGAAAGGTAGCCGTGTGCATGGTATCGTCCGTGAGCTCTGCAACGAGAATATCGACGTCATCAACTATTCTTCTAACGTTCAGCTGTATATCCAGCGCGCATTGAGTCCGGCTAAGATCTCCAGCATCGTGCTCGATCAGGAGAACCGCAAGGCTGAGGTCTATCTGCAACCTGAGGAAGTGAGTTTGGCTATCGGACGTGGTGGTATGAACATCAAGCTCGCGTCGATGCTGACGGAGTATACCATCGATGTCTTCCGTGTGGTCAACGAGAGCGAGGCCGACGAGGATATCTATCTGGATGAGTTCGCTGATGAGATCGACCAGTGGGTTATCGACGCCATCAAGGCCATCGGTCTGGATACTGCCAAGGCTGTACTGAATGCTCCCCGTGAGATGCTGATTGAGAAGGCAGACCTCGAGGAGGAGACCGTTGACCATCTGCTGAGTGTACTCCGTGCGGAGTTTGAGTAAAAGCGGGCTTTGCCCTAAATAATAAATGATAAATGATGAATGATAAATGGGTGTCAGATTAAATAAAGTATTAACGGAACTGAACATTGGCCTTCAGACGGCAGTCGACTATCTGAAGAACAAGAAAAGTCTGGGTGAGATCAAGGATGACGCCAATATGAACACCAAGATCAACGATGAGCAATACGAAGCGTTGGTCAAGGAGTTCAGGGGCGACAAGGATGTGAAGACCCTGGCTGGAATGATGTTCCCCAAGAAGAAAGAGAAAGAAAAGGAGAAGGTCAAGAAAGAAACCAATCCAGAGCCTGTCGTCATAGAAGTGAAGGAAGAACCTCGTCAGACGTTCACGCCGCTGGGAAAGATTGACCTGAGCCAAGTGGGTAAGCCCGCTCCCAAGGAGAAAGCTGAGCCCAAGCCGGAGCCCAAACCCGTGGAAGAGAAGAAGGTAGAACAACCCGCTCCTCAACCCAAGGCTGAGCCGAAGCCAGAACCAAAGCCCGAGCCGAAAGCGGAGGAAAAGGTGGAGAAAAAGGCGGAGGAGACCACTCCTAGCCCCTCCAACTCAGGAGAGGAAAAACAAGAGACAAAGCCTGAGATCGCTGAGAAGAAGGCGGATCAGACCACCCCTAACCCCTCCAACTCAGGAGGGGAAGCCAAGGAGCAGGAGGTCTATAAGCTGAAGACAGAACAGAAGGCCGTGCCTAACCTGAATGTCGTCGGCAAGATCGATCTCGACTCGCTGAACCAGAGTACGCGTCCTAAGAAGAAGTCGAAGGAAGAGCGTAAGAAGGAGCGCGAGGAGAAAATGGCCCAAATGCACGGTGGCAACGGTGAGAAGAAGAAGCGTGAACGTATCCGTAGTGGTAAGGAGCGCGTGGATATCGAGGCTGCAGCCAACCAAGACAAGAGCCAGAGCCAGAGCAACAAGAAAAATAAGAACAAAGGTGGCAACCAGAACTTCCAGGACGGTGGTCAGCAGGGTGGCAAGAGCAAGAAGAAGAGCCGTCCCGTGAAGCCCCTCGAAGTGGACGATGAGGCCGTAGCCCGTCAGGTAAAGGAGACTTTGGCTCGTCTGACCTCGAAGAACCAGAACAAGAAGGGTGCCAAGTACCGTCGTGAGAAGCGTGATGCCGTCCAGGAGCGTATCAGCGAGGAGATGGCAGCAGAGGCAGCACAGAGCAAAGTGCTGAAACTGACGGAGTTCGTGACGGTGTCCGAGTTGGCAACGATGATGAATGTCGGCGTCAATCAGGTCATCGGTACCTGTATGAGCATCGGCATCATGGTGAGTATCAACCAGCGTCTGGATGCTGAAACCATCAATATCGTGGCTGAGGAGTTCGGATTCACCACCGAGTATGTCAGCGCTGAGGTACAGAACGCCATTACCGAGGAGGAGGATGACGAGAACGATCTCGTGAACCGCGCTCCGATTGTAACGGTGATGGGTCATGTCGACCATGGTAAGACCTCGCTGCTTGACTTTATCCGCAACACGAATGTCATCGCCGGTGAGGCTGGTGGTATCACCCAGCACATCGGTGCCTACAACGTGAAACTGAAGGACGGCCGTCGGATTACCTTCCTCGACACCCCAGGTCATGAGGCCTTTACCGCCATGCGTGCCCGTGGTGCCCAGGTGACGGATATCGCCATCATCATCGTGGCTGCCGACGACTCCGTGATGCCTACCACCAAGGAGGCTATCGCCCATGCCCAGGCTGCCAACGTGCCGATGGTGTTCGCCATCAATAAGATTGATAAACCAGGTGCCAATCCCGACAAGATCCGTGAAGACCTGGCTAACATGAACCTGCTCGTTGAGGAGTGGGGCGGTAAGTACCAGTGTCAGGAGATTAGTGCCAAGAAGGGTATCGGTGTCGACGAACTGTTGGAGAAGGTCCTGTTAGAGGCCGAGATGCTCGACCTGAAGGCTAACCCCAACCGTAAGGCTACGGGTTCCATTATTGAATCATCACTCGACAAGGGTCGTGGCTATGTGTCAACGGTGCTCGTTTCGAACGGAACGCTGAAGGTTGGCGACATTGTCGTGGCAGGAACGAGCTATGGCCGTATCAAGGCTATGTTCAATGAGCGTAACCAACGCATCGAGCAGGCTGGTCCAGCCGAGCCCGCCATCATTCTCGGACTGAATGGTGCTCCGACGGCTGGCGACTCCTTCCATATCATGGAGACAGAGCAGGAAGCCCGCGACATCACCAACAAGCGTACACAACTCCAGCGTGAGCAGTCGCTGCGTACCACGAAGACCTTAGGCCTCGACGATATCTCCCATCGTATCGCATTGGGTGAGTTCCATGAGCTGAACATCATCGTCAAGGGTGATACCGACGGCTCTATCGAGGCACTCTCCGACTCGTTCATCAAGCTCTCTACCGAGAAGGTTCAGGTGAACGTCATCTCAAAGGCTGTGGGTCAGATCTCTGAGAACGATGTCATGCTGGCTTCGGCTTCCGATGCCATCATCGTCGGCTTCCAGGTGCGTCCTTCTGCCGATGCCCGCAGACTTGCAGAGCGAGAGGGTGTTGAAATCAATACCTATTCTATTATCTATGACGCCATCGATGAGGTGAAGTCAACGATGCAGGGTATGCTCGACAAGGTGAAGAAGGAAGTGATCTCTGGTGAGATTGAGGTGAAGCAGGTGTTCAAGATCTCTAAGGTGGGTACTGTGGCCGGTGGTCTGGTGACCGACGGTAAGGTACACAACAAGGACAAGGCCCGCGTCATCCGCGACGGTATCGTGATCCACACCGCTCCTATCGATGCCCTGAAGCGCTATAAGGACGATGCCAAGGAAGTGGCAACGGGCCTGGAGTGCGGTATCTCACTGGTGAACTTCAACGACATCCAGGTCGGCGATATCATTGAGACCTTCACGGAGATTGAGGTAGAACAGAAGCTATAGCGGGCAAAGGGCTTTGCCCTAAATGATAAATGATGAATGATAAATGAGTAAGCGCCCTAAGTTCCGTTCCTTTTCCAAGCGCCTGACGAGGTGGATAGCCTTCACACAGTTCATTGTGATGGTTTTCTCCTCGTATTGGATCTTCATGCTCGCCAAGAACTTTATATTAATGGAGGAGGCAACCCTCCACAAAAGTTCCTTGTCGACAGCCAATGCAAAAGTCAGCCGGGTGTTATCCGGGGTAACTTCCGCCACAAGTAATCGTGTGGACGAGATTCAGGCGAATCTGGGTCAGCCAGACAAGTTGGTGGGTATCATGGATGAGATGGTGACACAGAATCCGATGATCCGCAGTTGTGGCATCAGCTTTATTGATAGCTACTACCCGCAGAAGGGTCGCTGGTTCTGTCCTTACGCAGTCAAAGGTGAGGACGGGAAGATTGAGAGGCGTATCATCGGCAATGCCAGTCACGATTACCTGAAGGACGAATGGTTCATCGAGGCCCTGAAGGCCGATAGCAACTATTGGTCAAGACCGTTCTTCGATTCTTCCGACTCCATTACGCCGTTGGTGTCATATATGATGCCTATCAAGGATAAACAGGGAAAGACGGTGGCTATTCTTGGGGCTGACTTGTCGCTGAGCCGGATCCGAGAACAATTGTTTGGCGGACTATATTCTGAGGACGACACCATCAATATCCAAGTTGGAAACGGACGTAGGAATGGCGGGGATCTTCGTGACGGTGGCTTCATCAACTTCGATTGGCGGGGCGTGACGAAGAAATTCATCATCGACGATGATGGAACGTTCATTGCACATCCCACCAAGGACTATATTATTAAGAAGAATTATTTCGAACTCGCCAAGACAACGAATGACACCATCGACGATCACGTTGGTCATCAGATGGTGACAGGCGGGATGGGTACCTATAATGAGAAGCATGGAATCATCCCAAAGTCGTTCAGCATCTTCGACAGCGACTCCTGGACATCCTACGTGTTTTATGAGCCGGTTAAGTTTACCCATTGGAGTATTGCCTCTGTCGTTCCAAATATCATGATCGATCTGATTGCCGTTGGCATTGCAGTTATCATGCTTCTGCTGATTGCCCTTGCCTTGTTGGTTACCCGTATCTTCGGACGCATCATCATCAAGCGAGCCGTCAAGCCGCTCAAGGCATTGGTGTCCTCGACAAACGAGGTGGCAAAGGGAAACTTCTCGGCACCGTTGCCGGTCATCAAGCATCATGATGAGATATGCCAGTTGCGCGACTCTTTTGAGTCGATGCAGCACTCGCTGACGCATTATGTGGATGAACTCAAGTCGACGACGGCCTCAAAGGCCGCTATTGAGAACGAGCTGAAGGTAGCACATGACATTCAGATGTCGATGCTGCCGAAAACCTTCCCGCCGTATCCTGAGCGCGATGATATCGATATCTACGGTTTCCTGAAACCTGCCAAGGATGTGGGTGGCGACCTGTTCGACTTCTATATCCATAATGAAAAGCTGTTCTTCTGCATCGGCGATGTCTCTGGTAAAGGTGTTCCTGCCTCATTGGTGATGGCGGTCACCCGCTCGCTGTTCAGGAATATCTCAGCCCATACGGCAGAACCAGAGCAGATTGCCTATACGCTCAATGAGGCATTGGCCGATGGAAATGAAACGGCGATGTTCGTCACAGCCTTCATCGGCGTCCTTGACCTTGAGACGGGTCTTATGCGCTATTGCAATGCAGGCCATAACAATCCGCTAATCATCGGAAAAGAGGTCTGTATGCTTGATTGCGATGCCAACCTGCCGCTTGGCGTGATGGACGGTGTGACATTTGAGAAGCAGGAGATGGTCGTCGAACCGCAGACCACTATATTCCTTTATACCGACGGACTCAACGAGGCCGAGGATATCCGACATGACCAGTTCGAAATCGAGCGTGTCATGGATTTGGCCACATCGTTGGTAAAAGAAGGACAAGACCAACCTACCACTATCATCCAGAAAATGACAGAGGCTGTTCATGTCTTTGTGGGTGAGGCAGAACAGAGTGATGACCTGACGATGCTGGCGATCAAGTATTTAAAGGAGTCAGGAGTCAGGAGACAGGAGTCAGGAGACAGGAGTCAGGAGTCAGGAGTCAGGAGACAGGAGTCAGGAGTGAAGGAGTAAAGGAGAGAAGGAGTAAAGGAGTTGGGAAATCAAAAAAATAATGAATATGTACGTCAGGTAGCCGAACAGAAATATGAGTTCGGCTTCACGACGGATGTACATACTGAAATCATCGAGAAAGGCCTGAACGAGGACATCGTCAGACTGATCTCTGCCAAGAAGGGGGAACCCGAATGGATGCTTGAGTTCCGCCTCAAGGCTTTCCGCTTTTGGAAGGAACAGACGGAGCCCACATGGGGACATGTCCATGTGCCGCCTATTGACTACCAAGCCATCAGTTACTATGCCGACCCGACTGCTAAAAAAAGGAGTCAGGAGTCAGGAGACAGGAGTCAGGAGTTAGGAGACAGGAGTCAGGAGTCGGGAGACAGGAGTCAGGAGATTGACCCTGAATTGGAAAAGACATTCGACAAGCTGGGCATTCCTTTGGAGGAGCGCCTCGCCCTGAGTGGCAATACGGCTGTCGATGCCATTATGGACTCTGTCAGCGTAAAGACCACTTTTAAGGAGAAACTGCGTGAGAAAGGGGTCATCTTCTGTTCGATAGGCGATGCCATCAAGGAGCATCCCGATCTGGTGCGCGAATACCTTGGTAGTGTGGTGCCTTATCGTGATAATTTCTTTGCAGCCTTGAACAGTGCCGTATTCAGCGACGGTTCCTTTGTCTATATCCCCAAGGGCGTGCGTTGTCCGATGGAGCTCAGTTCCTACTTCCGCATCAATGCCCGCAACACAGGACAGTTCGAACGCACGCTCATCATTGCCGACGACGATGCCTACGTTTCTTATCTTGAAGGCTGTACGGCTCCGATGCGAGATGAGAACCAATTGCATGCTGCTATTGTGGAGATCATCGTGAAGGACAGGGCAGAGGTGAAGTACTCCACCGTCCAGAACTGGTATCCTGGCGATGAGAACGGTAAGGGTGGCGTGTTAAACCTCGTGACGAAGCGTGGAGACCTGCGTGGTGTAGACTCCAAACTCTCCTGGACACAGGTGGAGACAGGTTCGGCCATCACGTGGAAATATCCCTCCTGTATATTAAGAGGTGACAACTCTCAGGCTGAGTTCTATTCTGTCGCTGTGACGAACAACTATCAGGAGGCTGATACTGGTACGAAGATGATTCACATCGGCAAGAACACGAAGTCGACCATCATCTCAAAGGGTATCTCGGCAGGCCACTCCCAAAACTCATATCGCGGTCTGGTGCGTGCTGCTGCTACGGCTGACAATGCCCGCAACTACTCCAGCTGCGACTCATTGCTCTTGGGCTCTGACTGTGGTGCCCATACCTTCCCCTATATGGATGTCCACAACGATACCGCCATCTTCGAACATGAGGCAACCACCTCGAAGATCAGTGAGGACCAGCTCTTTTACTGCAATCAGCGTGGCATCCCCACCGAGCAGGCTGTCGGCCTCATCGTCAACGGCTATGCCAAGGAGGTGCTCCAGAAACTCCCGATGGAATTCGCCGTCGAAGCCCAGAAACTATTAAGTGTATCATTAGAAGGAACAGTAGGATAAAAGATAAAGACTATGTTAGAGAAGCTATTTGGATTTGATCCCTCCAAAATGACCTTGCGCAAGGAGGTGATAGGTGGCATTACCACCTTTTTGACGATGGCCTACATCTTAGCCGTCAACCCCAGTATTCTTTCAGCCACAGGTATGGATGCAGGAGCAGTGTTTACCACCACATGTATCTCGGCAGTAGTAGCCACCCTGGTGATGGCGCTCTATGCCAAGTTGCCTTTTGCCTTGGCTCCCGGCATGGGACTGAATGCCTTCTTTGCATTCACCGTCGTACTGACCATGGGCTATTCGTGGCAGTTTGCGCTTACCGCCGTCCTGATAGAAGGACTGATTTTTATCCTGCTGACCGTAACAGGTTTGCGCCAGCATATTGTCAATGCGATCCCTCTGGTGATGCGACGTGCCATCAGTCCTGGCATCGGACTCTTTATCGCTTTCGTAGGACTGAAGGGTGCGGGTATCGTCACCTCTTCGGAATCTACATTTATCACACTGGGCAATCTGCACGACCCTGCTGTGCTACTTAGTATCTTTGGCATTATACTGACGGCAGCCCTCTTGGTAAGGGGCATTACGGGTGCCTTGCTTATTGGTATCCTGACGACTACCATCGTAGGTATTCCCTTAGGTATTACCAATTTTACCGGCATCATGTCGATTCCCCCATCCATCAGCCCCATCTTCTGGCAGTTTGAGTGGCACAATATTCTCACGGTAGATATGGTTGTGGTGGTACTCACATTCCTGTTTATCGATATGTTCGACACCATCGGCACCTTGATTGGCGTATCCAACCGTGCAGGTATGGTGGATGACAACGGCAATGTGAAGAACCTGAATCAAGCCTTCATGGCTGATGCCATCGGTACTACTTTAGGTGCCATGCTGGGTACATCGACGGTAACGACATACGTTGAGAGTGCCTCTGGTGTGAACGTAGGTGGACGTTCTGGACTGACCAGCTTTACTGCCGCCATCTGCTTTGCTGTGGCATTGCTCTTCGCGCCTCTGTTCCTGGCTATTCCTGAACAAGCTACAGCTGCGGCACTGATATTGGTAGGCGTGATGATGATGTACGACATCCGCAAGGTTGATTTCTCCAATTATGTTACGGCAATACCTTGTTTTATCTGCATCGTGCTCATGCCGCTTACCTATAGCATCTCTGATGGTATTCTGATGGGTGTGATTTCATATGTGCTGATCCATCTGTTATCAGGCACGTTTAAAGATAAGGACGAGCGCAACAATATGAACTGGGGCACCATCCTTCTGGCCATATTGTTCATCTGCCGCTACGCATTCCTATAGTTCTCGAAGCTAAATGATAATAATATGTTAGAGGTAAAAAATCTACACGCCAAGATAGGCGACAAAGAGATATTGAAGGGCATCGACCTCGTGATTAACGACGGTGAGACGCATGCCATCATGGGGCCCAACGGTTCTGGTAAAAGTACGCTGAGTGCCGTGCTTGTGGGCAATCCGCTCTATGAAGTGACGGAAGGCGAGGCTTATTTCAACGGCAAGAACCTGTTGGAGATGAAACCAGAGGACAGGGCGCATGAGGGATTGTTCTTGAGTTTCCAGTATCCTGTGGAGATTCCTGGGGTCTCGATGACAAACTTCATGAAGGCGGCCATCAATGAAAAGCGCAAGTATCAGGGCTTGGATCCGATGAATGCGGCAGAGTTTCTGAAGTTGCAGCGCGTGAAGCGGAAGATCGTGGAACTCGACTCAAAGCTGGCAAACCGTAGTGTGAACGAGGGCTTCAGCGGTGGTGAGAAGAAGCGCAACGAGATTTTCCAGATGGCGATGCTGGAACCCAAACTGAGCATCCTCGATGAGACAGACTCAGGCCTCGATGTCGATGCAATGCGTATTGTGGCCGATGGCGTGAATAAACTCCAGACGCCTGAGACATCGTGTATCGTCATCACCCACTACGACCGTCTGCTGGAGATGATTCGTCCACAGTTCGTGCATGTGCTCTACAAGGGGCGTATCGTGAAAACTGGCGGTCCAGAACTCGCCAAGGAGATTCAAGAGCATGGCTACGATTGGATTAAAGAGGAGATAGGGGAAGAGTAAGAAATAATTAGTAATTAGAAATTAGGAATTAGTAATTATGATTACTTCAGAGCAGCAATACATCGATCTCTATGAGCAGGCGAGGCAGGTCATCTTTGATCATGCTCCTGAGGCGATGAACGCCGTAAGGGACGAGGCCTTTGAGGACTTCCGCAGGCAAGGCTTCCCGTCGAAAAAGGTGGAGCGGTATAAATACACCGATATGCAGAAACTTTTTGAGCCAGACTATGGTGTAAACCTGAATCGCTTGCAGATTCCTGTCGATCCCTATGAGACTTTCCGCTGCGATGTGCCCAACCTCTCAACAAGTCTCTATTTCGTCATTAACGATTCATTCTTTCGTGGAGAGAGGAGTGTGGAGGGAGGAGGGAGAATACCCTATTCCAATCCAAAACTCCCAGAGGGTGTGGTGATAGGTTCATTGAATGAACTATCCTCACTCCACACTCCACACTCCACACTCCTCGAAAAATATTACGCCAAACTGGCTAAGACCAGCGATGATGCCGTCACGGCACTCAACACCATGCTGGCACAGGATGGACTGCTGGTTTACGTACCTAAGAACGTGAAAGTTGATCGCGCCATCCAGGTTATCAACATCCTGAAAGCCCCCTCCAACCTCCCCCAACGAGGGGAGGCTATGATGATGAACCGTCGTGTGCTCATCGTGCTTGAGGAGAGTGCCGAAATCAAAATGCTGTTCTGCGACCATACGGCCGACGACCGTAACTTCCTTGCCACACAGGTCATTGAGGCATACGTTGGTGAAAATGCATCGCTCGATCTCTATTGCTTAGAGGAGACGCATTATAAAAATGTACGCGTGAGCAATGTCTATATCGACCAGCAGGCCAACAGTCGTGTGAACCACAATGTGATTACCCTGCACAACGGCATTACCCGCAACAAACTTGACCTGACTTTCTCAGGCGAGGGAGCCGAGTGCCAATGCTATGGCTGTGTGATTGCCGACAAGCAGCAGCACGTGGATAATAACACGTTAATCACCCACAAAGTACCTCACTGCACCAGCAACGAACTCTATAAATATGTGCTCGACGACCAGTCTACAGGTGCCTTTGCAGGTCGTGTACTTGTGGAGCATGGCGCCCAAAAGACCTCGTCGCAGATGACGAACCAGAACCTGACGGCTACCAAGGAGGCGCGTATGTACACCCAGCCGATGCTGGAGATCTATGCCGACGATGTGAAGTGTGCCCACG
>JAEEGK010014611.1_pt1 | contig 17516 bp, 11 predicted proteins | sample 8958771 | NCBI WGS metagenome assembly JAEEGK01 (sample SAMN16246547, study PRJNA631951) | gut metagenome | biome: gut microbiome; feature: rumen; material: SC-attached | host: Bos | place: Iran: Karaj | collected 2018-10
TAATATTCAAGAAAATTATTTATAATTTTGTTGATAATAATTTAAAAATTAATATATTTTTTATTCTTAAATTTTATGTTATTTAATAGAAAAAATTTTTATATAAAATAGTTTATAAATTTATTTAATAATTTTAAATATTTAATATTAAAAAAAATCTTTTATATAATATATACTTTATTTTTATTTTATTATTATAAATAAAAAAATGAAATCAAGAAAAAATTTTAAAATTAAAAATAATATAAATAATTATTACAAAAAAAATAAAGTAATTAATAAAAATATTGGACCAAAATTATCATCATATAAACTAAAAAAGTCAGATTATCAAAAAGAAAATATTAAAAAAATTCAAAACAATAGTAATTTTAAATTAAATAAAATTGAAGAAGATTTAAAATTAAATAATATTTCCAATAAAAATCAAATTAATGTAACTTCTAATGATAATATATGTGAAATTGATAAAGAAAAGAATGTGGATTTAATTGTAAAACGATTAAAAAAATTAATAAAAAAATCAAAAAAAATGCAAAAAAAAATTGAAAAATTACTTTCAATTAACAATAATTTAAATGTAATTTCTTATGAAGGTTAATTTTAATTATATTTTTTATTTTATATAACTAATTATATTAAAATTATTCTCAAAAATTAAATTTAATTTTATAATAATAAATATAAATAATATATAAAATAAAATTTAATTAAAAATAAATTTAATGAATTTTCCCACTTCAATTCAAACACAAGAAACAAACAATTTTTCCTCAATTTTTAACCAAAATTCCCCAAAAAATAACCAAAATATTTTTGAAAGTCCAAAAAAAACAAAAAACATAAATTTTAATTATTATAACAATAGCAACGAAGATAATAAAAATTATAATACAATTCCAAAACCAGATTTTTCTCCTTTTAATTCAAATAAACTTTCAGTTAAACCTTATGGTTCATATAAAAAACAAAAAATTATTTATCCTGAATCTCCAGCGAAAATTCCTGGTTTAAAATATTTTACTCCAATTAATACAAAATTAATTAGTAAACAATTGTTTAGCACAAATCAAACAAGTGAAAATAATAATGTTAATAATAATAATGTTAATAATATTATTATAAATAAAAATCATATGTTTATAAGAAAATTAAATTTCGATGAAAACGAAAATTTTAAAAAAAATTTATTTAATGAAGATGATGATGAAAATTATAATTTAAATTTAAATTTAAATTTAAATAATTTTGAAATTAAAAAAACGAATGATTATGAAATAATTTCAATAATAAACAATGGAAATTTCGGCGAAATTTACAAAGTAAAAAATAAAAAAGATAATAAAATTTATGCAATGAAAAAAACAAAAAAAATTACAAATGAATCTCAATATGAAAAAATATTAAAAATAAATAATATTTTTAATCAAAATCAAAACGAATTATCAAATTTTATAATAAAATTCAAAGATATTTTTTTAGAAAAAAACGAATATAATCTTCCAAATTTACATTTAATTACAAATTATTATTCAAATGGTGATTTATTTGATTATTTATCAACATTAGAAAAAAAATTTTTTTCTTTTAATTCATGTTTTTATTGGAACATTATTTTTGAAATGATGTGTTCGTTATTATATATTCATAATTATTGTAATTTAATTCATCTCGACATTAAACCAGAAAATTTTTTAGTTGATTTGAATGGAAATCTTCATTTAAGTGATTTTGATTTAAGTCAAATAAAAAACAAAAATAATTTATATAATATTAATTATAATGAGGGGGATATTAAATATATATCAAATGAAGTTTTTACACAAAAAAATATAGATGAAAAAAGTGATATCTATTCTTTGGGAATTTCTATACTAGAAATTATGAGTAAAATTGATTTGCCTGAAAATGGAGAAGTTTGGAGATTAATGAGAAGTAAAAATTTTAATATTAATTTGTTGCCGAAGGATTTTTTTGAACATTGGAATATTAAAAAAGATAAAGATAAATTTTGTATGTTAATTAATGATATGATTTGTGATTATGATAAAAGAAAAAATATTCAATGTTTGTTTAATGATTATGATGAATTAAAAAAAAGATTTTTTTGCTTGATGAATAATAATTATTTTGGAAATAAAGAATTTTTTAATAATGGAAATGAATTAAGTCAAATTAATGAAGAAGAGGGAAATTTTAGTTCATCGAAAAAAAAATTAAATTTAAATTTGGATTTTGATAATGAATTTGATAATAATAATAATAATAATTTTAATAATGATTTTAATACTCCTAATAAATCACCTAAAATAAGTCCAGTTTATACTCCAATTAAAAATAATAATAATAATAATAATTTATTTTGTAATTATTATAAAAATGAAGATGATAATATGCAAATTGATTAAAATATATAAATTTTCAATAAATATATAAATAATTATAAAATTATAATATTTTATTTTTATCATTTTTATATATCAAATAATACAATTTTTTCATATATTTATATATTTTAATATTATTATTTATAAATAAAAAAAATATATATATATAATTTTAATTATAAAAAAAACATAAAAAAGAAATTTATTTCAAAAAAATAACTATTATTTGAAACAATAAAAAGAATAATTTTTATATTTTTTATGAGCATCATAAATAAGTAAATAATTATATATAAAAAATTTATTTTAATTATTAAAAACATTTAAATAATAAATATTAATTTTAAAATAATATTAATATTATCATAATATTCTATATTTTCAAATAATAATATGGAACATAATTATCATAATTATTAGAATAATATTCATAATTAAAATTATTATATGTAATGTTATTCAATTTCATTTGTATTTTTTTATATTTTCTTAAATTTTATTATAGTATAAAAATTATAATATAAGAAAAACAACTTAAATAATTATTTAAATATTAATAATAAAATATTATAATATAATAATATTATTCATAAATTTTAATAAAATAAAAATAAATTTAAATGGCCGAAAAAAATACAATAAAACCGGTAATGAATAACAACAATAGAGTTTTAACTATTTATGCCGAAATTTGTTTAAGTTGAGGATTTAAAGATAAATCTTCTAGATTAAAAAATTCTTTAATAAAAGAATTAAGTGAAAGAGGTTATACAATAAATTATCAAATAAATCCTTTAAACGATAAAAATCTAACATATAATGTTTATTTAGGTTATAAAATAAAAGATAATTTAATTTTTTCTAATGATAAACAATTAAGAGATGAAGTTGGTTGTGTTTATGGAAATTTTATTGATAAATATAATTCTAGAAGTATAATTGATTATATAGAAAATATGATATAAATTTTTATATTTTTATTTATATGTGATTATATAAAGAAAAAAAATATATTCTTTATATATGATTTAAATAAAAATATTAAAAATTTTTATTATAAATAATATATAATTATAATAATATTTTTTTTCTTTTTTTAATATAAATAAAATTAAGCAATTTATTTATTATAAAAATAAATAATTCAATAAAAAATTTTAATAAACTAATTTTTTATTAATATATTAATTTTTTATATATTTAAAATTTATATAATAATTAAATTATAAATAAATAATTTATAAATATAGTATAAATTTTTTAAATACAAAAATATAATAATAAAATAGAATATTTTTTCATTTAAATTTCATATCTTTTCTCTAAACAAATATTCTTATTTACACATAAAATAAATTATTAATAGCAATTAATATTCTATATATTTTTTTTAAGCTTATAAATATAAATAAAATAAAATAAAATAAACATAATTGAATTAAAACAATATACAAGAGCTACATTCACAGTTAACTTTATTAACAACTATATAATCTTTCAAAAAATTCATATCATAATGTTTATTAATTAATTTATTATTAGTTTTAATATTTTTATTTTTATATTGTTTTATTAATATAGTTTCAATTAAATTGCCTTTATTAATAGAATCTTTAAAAGTAACTTTATGTTTTTTGCTATTTTTTTTAATTACATTTCCAAAAGCATCTTTTCTATAATTTTTTTTCTTTTTTAACTTATTTAAATTTAAAATATTATTTTGAGCTTGAAACTCAACATGTGAAATTTGTACATTTTCATTTAAAGTCGTATTAGTAGAATTAGAATTTGAATACATTTTTTTTATTTATTTATTTATTTATTACTTAATAATATTTAAATACAATATTTAAATAATAAAAAATTAAATAATTAAAAATTTATTAAAAATAACTCAAAATATAATAATTTAAAATAATAATAATATTAATTAATAATTATTTATTTTCCCTTTTAATTAATTTATTTTTAGAAAAAATTCCAGTCATAACTTCTCCATCAATAAGAGTTTTACTTCCTTTTCCTTCAGCCATATCATTTAGCCACATTCCTTCATATGTTTCAATTTCATTTCGTTCTTTGAAATAAAATATTCCATACCCTTCTTTTCTTCCTTCAACAAAATCACCTTCATATATATTACCACTTTGATATTTATAAACACCCTTTCCATGTCTTTTTCCATTCAAAAAATCACCTTCATAATAATCTCCCATTGATTCATACCAAAACTTTCCTTTTCCTTCAATTTGATTATTTTTAAATTCTCCTTCATATCTATCACCGTTTGCAAAAATATAAATTCCATTTCCATGTTTTTTTCCATTTAAAAAATCTCCTTCATATCTTTCTCCTTTTTTATATTTCATTTTTCCTTTGCCTGTTCTTTCATCATTAACGAAATCTCCCTCATATTTATCACCATTACTATAAAAATATGTTCCTTTTCCATGTTTTTTACCATCTAAAAATTCACCCTCATATTTATCCCCTTTTTGATAATAAAATATTCCAACTCCACTTCGCACATCTTCTACCCAATCGCCATAATATTTATTCCCATCATTGAAATAATAGGTTCCTTTTCCATCTTTTTTATCGTTCTTAAAAAAACCTTCATATCTCCCGTTTTTATATGTTTTTATATCATATTTAATATGACCAAATTTACTATCTTCTTTAAAAAAAGGGTGGTTATAATAATCTTTCCAATTGATTCTTTCTTTAGGAGAAAAAATTAATAATTTTCTAATTAAATCATTTAAATTTTCGTTTTTTATTTCTTTTATAGCAATTGGAATTTCTCCTTCAGAATTAATATATTCTGTATATTCATCTAATGTTTCAAAAGGAACATCATTAAAAAGCATTTTATAAATTAGCATTCCAATCGTCCATAAATCTGATTTATAATTATATTCATCTATTAAATATGATTCAGGTGCTCTATAAAAAGAATATATATCTTTTTTTTTGTGATGAACTAAATTTCCTAAACAATAATTTTGAACTTTTATTTGTAAATTTTCTTTTTCGGTTTTTTTTAATAAAATATTTTCAGGACATAAATTCTTATGAATCACATTATTAAATTGCATGTTTCCAAAAATTTCATTTAATTCTATTAATATTATTCTAATTATATCGAAACTTAAACTTTTTTCAGTATTAATGTATTCGTTTAAGTCTACATCGCAATATTCTGTTACAAAATAAAAATAATCATCATCTTCTAATAAATCTTTGTAATTTAATGAATATCTAGATTTCATACTTTGTAATAAATGTTTTTCTTTTTTTATTATATGTTTTTGATTTTTCATATTTTCTTTTTTTTTTATGAACTTTATTAAAACTTTCTCTCCGTTTTTTGTTAATCCTTTGTAAAGTGTGTAATATAAACCTTTTGATACTTCTTCTTTTACACTGTAATCACCTATTTCAGTAATATTATTCATTTTTATATTATATAAATATTGTTAATTTATATTATTATTAAATTATGTTTTAAATAATATTTTTATTTTTAATATTTATAATAATATTTATAATAAATATTATAATAATGTTAATATAATTTTGATATTTTAAATTTAAAATTAAATTATATTTTTTATTAAATAAAATTTTTAAAAATGTAATTTTATTTATTTAAATGAGTAATTCAATAAATGAATCAAATAAATCAATAAATATAAATAAAAAAAAAAATTTAGAAAATTCTTTAAAATTAAATTCAATAGAAGATAGAAAATTAGATTCTTCAATTTCACATGAATTGACAGAAATTAATTTAAAAAATAAACCAGATCGTATTAAAGTAATTTCAAATAATAGTTTCGAAATATATTTAATTAACAAAGAATTATATAAATTATATTACATATTATTATTTTTATTTTTCGCGATAATAATAATTTTTATTTTATTATATTTATATATTTCTTATTTAATAGTGATTGTTTATTTTAGTTTAAAATATTTTTTATATAATACGTTATTATTTATTATTTTAGTAGCAATTATAATTTTAATAATATTCATGATTTATAGATTAATTTCAATTCCTTCTTTTTCTTACATAAAATTAACAAATAAAATTCATATTTATACAAGAAAATTATATAATTTAGATATTTTTGATGTAGATGAAATTCAAAAATTTTCGTATAGAAAAATTAAAAAAGGTTGTTCAAAAAATTTTTTTCATTATTTAAAATTTTATATTATTTTAAAAAATAATAAAAAATATAATATTTTTGAATTTTATGATAAAAATGAAAATTTTGATGATGCTGATTTAGTAAATGATTTTTTAAATAATTATTTACTAAATATAAAAAATAAAAAATCAAATTTAACATCATTTTGTAATTAAATAATTTGTTATTAATAATATAAATAACTTATATTTATAATATAAGAAAATATTTATATTAAATAAATAAAATTAATATAATTTATTTTTTATAATTATCCATTTTTTTTCTAATTTCATACATTTTAACTTTAACAATATTTTCTAAAAATAAATTTCGATTATCATTAATTTTATTATTAATTTCTCTTAATTTTCTAAAAATTTTACCTTTATTTGAATCTTTATCTAAATTTTTTTCATTAATTTCTTCTTCTTCTTCTTCATTTATATTATTATAATCATTAATATTATTTATATTTTTTTTAATTAAACTTTTTCCAATATTATTTGAAATTCCTTGTTCAATTTCATTTTTTCTACAAACTTTACATACAATTTCTAAATCATCATAATTAGAAATTTTTAATACACATTTTTCATGTAAAATATGACCACAATTAAAAAAAAATAATTTTTCAATTTTTTTATTTTTTTTTGATTTAATATTATAATTTATTAATGTTTGTTTACATTCATCACAAACATCAATTTTAAAATATTTTCCACTCAAATTTATTTTAATAAATTTATCTTCATTAAATAAAATAGAATTTATTAATAATTCTTTAGTGCATTGAAATATATTCAATTGACTACCATAAGTATTAAAAATTTTTAAAATAATATCTTTAAATTCTTTAAATTCAGCGTTTTTATATTGTTCAAAAACAACATTCATAATATTTTTAATACTAACGAAATTATACATTTGTTCTAATAATATTTTTATATTATCTAAAATCATATTATCAATTTCATTAAAATATTCTAATTTTTCTATTTTTTTATCTTTTTTTTTTAATTCTTTAAAACTCATATCAAATTTATATAAATTTTCAAGTAATTTAAACCATAATTGTTCTTGATTGTTATTATTCATTAAACATATTTTTATACATTTATTTATTTTTTCATTGAAATTATTTTTATCTATTTTAATAAAATTATTTAATTCATTTTGATTTTCATTTTGAATTTTATTTAAAATAGCTTCAAATTCTTTATTTAAATTCTCAATTAATAAATTTAAAGCTTCTGAATATTCACCTATTTTTTCATAAATAAAAATAGCTGAATCATATGCTTTATATTCTAAACAAATTTGTAAACATTCATCAAAAGGATAAATGTTACTTTCTTGTAAATTTTTTAAAATTTCATTGTATTTTTTTAAACGACACAAAATTTTAATATGAGTTATAAATAAAAATGATATATATTCTTCTTCATCTATTTCATCATAGTTATCTTCATTATAATTAAAATTATTATAATTTTTATTTTCTTTTAATTTTTTTTTTATATTTTCTATACATTTTTCAACATAATTAAATAATAAATTCGGATAATTATCTAAATTTATTAAAATTTCTTTTTTTTCTTTTTGTAAATATTCATTTGATAAATTTATTAATTCTTCAATGCTATTTTCAGCTAATTTATGAACATTTTTTAAAATGACCTTTTTTAATTCATAAAAATTTTCTTCATTTTTTTCCATTTTTAAAGATTTTATTAATTTTTTAAGCCAATTAAAAATTTGTTTTGGTTTGTTAATTGAATTAACTTTTTTACTTAATAATAATTCTAAACAATTTGAATATTTATGATTTCTTTGATATAAAAATAATTTAACATCATAAAAAAAACAATTTTCACAAATATTTAATATTTTAAAATAATATTCATCAGTAAAAGAAGAATTATTAACAAACAAAGCATAAATTATATCATTTGAAATTAAATTAATTTCTTCGAGATTTAAATTATTACTATTTAAATATTCATAATTTTTTAAAATAAATAAAATAGAGTTAAATAAAATTTCGAATGGAATTGAAGTTAATTTAGAAGATTTTAAAATAAATTCATTTAAATATAAATTTATATCATTATTTTTATATTCTTTACACATATTAATTATATATAATATTAAATCAATTGGTTTTATGCTTTTAATTATTTCTTTACTATTCGAAAGCATTTTTATTGTATCTTCAGTGATTAAATTATTTTGAGAATTTTTAATTAAATATTCATATGAATTATCAATAGTAAAAATATTTTTTAATAAAATAAAATAATTTTTAGGATCAAATTTAATCATTTCATTTAAAACTTTTTGTTGAATTAACCAATACAAAATTTTAGGAATTAAAATAGAAATTTGTTCTTCATTTATTAATTCTTTGTAAGGAAATTTTCTACCAGTCAAACACCAACGAATATACCATAATAATTTATGGCCATAATATTGTTTACTAGTTTTAATTTCTTTTAAAGATTTTTCTTTGTTTTGTAATAAAGTTTTATAATCTACAAATCCAATTAATTCTATAGATTTTTGATATTTTTCAAATAAAATATTCATAGGTATTAAAAATTCATTTTGAGAACTGTTTGAATAAATGTAAATTAAAGTTGTTATTAAATTTAAATTTTTACATTTATTTATTATTATTTCATTTTCTAAACAATCATTATTAATATGAATTAATAAATTTTCTAAATTTTCTAATTTATTTTTTTTGTTATATAAATCTATAATTTCACTTATAATTTTCACATCGAAATTATATTTTTTAAATCTATCATTTAAAATAAACGGTTCTAAATATTGTAAAAAATTTTCGCCTAATTTTTGAGTTTCAAACATTGGTTCAACAATTTCAATTAAATAATTAATATTTTCAATATTAATACAAAAATCAATAATTATTTCAATACAATTTTTAATTTCATTATTATTAACATTAAATTTATTTTTATTAATTATAAATATTGTATATTGTGAAATAATATTTTTTAAAAAGTTTCCTATTTTATTTTTTCTTTCTTGTTCTTCTAAAGGAATTCCCAAAAGAGAAGTTAAATTTCCTTTGTAAATTTCTGTTCCTAATGACAATAATTCAATCCATTTTTTTTCTTTTAATAATAAATTTAAACAATTTTCCCATGTGAATAAAATTACTTTATAAATTTCATTTGTGCTTTTTAAAAATAAATTTTGATATGAAATACAAATTGAATAATTATATGATTCAAAAATTATATTATTAATTTCATATTTTTGATTTATTATTGAAGCTTCTTTTAATTCTCTTTTTTCTAAAATTGCATTTTCTTTTTTTGGAATTTCTATTTCATTATTTTTACTTAATTTTATATCACCTACATTAAAATTTCTTGTTGAAAGAGCAATTAAATTGTTTTCTACATCATATAAAAAAATTATACTTTCTTGCAAAAAACCAATTCTTCTAATTGAACAATTATTAATAAAATTTCCTATTAAAATATAATTTGAAAATTTATTATTATCCATTTCAATTTTATATAAATATATTATTTTTCCCCAACTTGTAATTAATAACAATTCAATTTCATCTGATTCATTTTCCTCTAAATTAAAAGAAAAATTATTTAAATTAACTTTTCCTATTCCAATATTAACATCAGTACAAACATCATCATCATTTAAATAAGAAGGTTTTTTTATTGTTAAAATAGGTTTTTCATCGTTTTTGCAATTAAAAATTCTAATATTACTAATTGAAACAAAAATTACATTTTTTTCTATTTTATTTAATAACGGATATTGATCATAAACATATTTCGGAAATTTCATTAATTTTATTAAAAAAACAGGTTCTGGATTTTTACCATATATTTTTTCACTATTTTTTCCCAAACTTTTATATTTTTCTAATTTAAATTTTTTATTACCCATTTTAACACTGTCTAAAAAAACATCACCTATTTTATCAGAAACATAAAAATAAATATAATTTTTATCTAAATCATAAAATTTTATATCTAAAATTGAATTTAATTCAAATTTTTGATTTAAATAATATGATTTATGAACATTATTAATTAATAATAAACATTTTTCTCTTCCTATGTCAAAAATTGAAATGTAACCACAAATGTAACCAATTATTATAAACTCTCCATTTGATGTTAAATCAAAACAATTCACTGATAATTGAACTAATTCTTTAATTGGACATTGTAAATATTTTATTAATGTTGAATCTAAAATAGAAAATAAACGAACGTTTCCATAAATGTCTCCAAAAAATAATAATTTTCCTTTTGTTAATATGCATGTTATTTCATTTTCTTTTTTTTGATTTATTTTTAAATATGAATTTAATTTTTCTATGCTTTCTATGTTTAATAATTCTATGTTGCTTTTTGATTGGGTAAAATAATTTGATAAAATATTATTTTTTTCTTTGTCGATTGGAATTTTATTTTTTTGTTCATATTCAATATAATCTATAAAATCTAAATTATTTTTAAATGTTGGAATTAAATTTATGTCTATTTCTTCATAATTTTTATCATTTGAAATTTCATTATTATTGTTGTTGTTATTTGATGAATTTAATGTTTCATTTTGATTATTTTCTTCTTTTATAATATTATTTTCATTGTTTTTTATGTTTTCTCTTTTTGACCTTTTAATAAAATTTTCTTTTGAATAATCAATTAAAATTTCATCAATTATTGAATCAATTTCTTCTTCATTGTAATTATAAAATTTATTATAAATTGTTTCATAATCATTAAAATCTTTAATTTCAATTTCAATATTTTTTTCATTATTATTTTCATTTTGATTTTCATTTATTGCATTTTCATTAATATAATTATAATTTTTAAAATAAAAATCAACAATTTCATCCGAATTCGAATAGGAAAACATTAAAATAAAAATAATTATTTAAATAAAAATAAATAAAAATAAAACATTTTTTTTAAAATGAATAATTTAAAGCGAAAATCATTTGATATTTTCACTAAAAATCATAAAATTTTTATTGAAGGTCACAGAGGCGTAAACAGAGAAAAGCCTCAAAATACAAAAATTTCATTTTTAAAAGCAATTGAATATCAATTAGATTCAATAGAATTAGATATATGGCTTTCAAAAGATAAAATTCCTGTTGTTTTTCATGGTGGAAACGAAGGAGAACTTTCTGATTTTTTTAATTCAAAAGGTTCAATTAAGAATTTTAATATAGAATATTTAAAAACATTAGAATGTGAAGGAAAAGAAAAAATTCCTCTTTTAGAAGAAATTTTTCAAATATGTAAAAATAAAATTTTCATTAATATCGAAATTAAAGATGATAGAATAGATTTATTATTTCCCATACTTTTAAATTTAATAGAAAAATATGATATGTATCAACAAATTCAAATTTCATCTTTTATTCATGATTATTATTATAAAATTAAAGATTTTAATGAAAAAAATCAAAATAAAAAAATTGAATTTGGATTTTTATATCATCCAATTATTGAAAGAAATGTTTATAAAAATGAAGAATTTAATTTTAATTTTCCTGGATTTCAAATTAATATTTATGCTTTTGATATTAATGAAGAATTAGTTAACAAAGCTAAAGAAAATAATATGAGTGTTATGGCTTGGTTTAAAATGTTGGATGAAGAAAATGATCAAATTTATAAAAAATTATTTGATTTAAATGTTGATGTTATTTGCTCTAATGAACCTAAAAAATTAATGATTTTTAGAGAGAATTATTATAAAAAATAATATTTTTATAAATATTTTTTATAAAATATTTTTTGAAAAATAAATTTCAATAAAAATTATGATTTAAATATGAATTTTTATTAATTAATATTAATATATTTAAATAATAATTTTTTTAATAGAAAATTAAATTATTTAAAGATAATTTAAGTAAATTATAAACTAAAATTTATTTTACTATTAAAATATTTTTCTATTAATTATAGAAATTTTATATTATTATTTTTTTACTAAATTTTTTATTTTAAATTATTTATATATTTAATAATTAAATATAAAATAAATTTTATAATTTTAAATTATATTAAATATAAAAATAAAAAAGTGAAAAATATTCTTAATAATTTAAAATTAAAATAATTTGATTTTGAAATTAAATTATAATTACTTTTATCAATTTCATTATTTTGTATTTTTTCCATATTATCTTTATTATTATTTAATATTGAAAAATCAAAATTTAAATCATTAACTTCTAATTTTTCATCATTTGAATTGTTAGTAAATTGAGTATTTTTATCATCAAAATCATAAAATTCTTTGAATAAATATTTTTCTTCTTCTTCTTTTTTATTTTTATAAGATTGTAATATTAAATTAATACCAGTAAAAGCACTTGGGCGAATAGCAATTCCACCTAATAAAAAATGTTTATAAAATAAATTAAATAATTTATTATTATCTTTATCATCTTCACCATAAATGCTTTTATCTATAACAGCTGGATTTGCATTAATATAATCATAAAAACCTGCTTTTTTACATTTATAATCTAAATTAATTCCACATTCTTTTGTTATAACATCTCTACAAGCGTTTTTATCATGTTTTCCTCCTGAAGTAAAAACTCCAAAACATGATTGAATTATTAATAAATCATTTCCTAAACTTATATCATTAATTACTAAATCATGATAAATTTTATCATCTTTTTTAAATTTTATATAATAAATATCGTTGTTATTACTTTGATTAACAAAATATTTATGATCTAATACTTTATCGTTATTAATATGAGATTTTTTAATATCATCTTTATTTAAACGTAAATAATTCAATGAATTAGGATAAAAATTAACATAATCAATTTTTGAATTATAAATATTAGTTAAATTTTCAATTAAAGCTGTTCTATTAGGATAATTAGGATCATTATAAATAGTTTCATTAAAATCACGAATTAAATTATAAAAATTAAAAGGAAAAGGTTTGTAATTTTCAGATTCACTTGTTCCTAAATAATATCCAAATTGTAAATCATACCCATTCATAGTTTTTTTATCATTTCTTATTCCTGAAATATCATTTATTCCAACTATTTTTTTGTGGCGATATGTAATTTCAGGATTACTAACTGTTTTAGAAGATTCACCTGCATCATAATCAGGATCATCATAATTTTTACATCCATCCATTCTAGAAATATCCATTATTATTTTCATTGCATTTTTATTTAAAATTATATCATATTCTTCTTTATTTTTTAAATAATTTCTAAATTCTTTTGCAATATCTGTTTGATTATCTGAACTATATTTTTTTCCAATTATTTCATTTTCATTATTATTATATTTGTTTTTTTTCATAAAATAATTTTCATTTTCATCTTCATATTTGATAGTTTTTAAAAAAGATAATCTTTGAGCAAAAATATATTTATGAATTTTTTTTAGAAATTCATTAGTTTTTTCAATATAATTTCTTTGAGCTTGTAAAATATTATTTATTTTTTCATAGGCATCATCGTATAATTTTTTATTAAGTTCTGTTTTGTATCCATATTTTTGTAAAACTGATTTTACACATCCTAATCCGGATAATAACATCTTTTCATTTTTTTCTAAATAGTGAGAAATTGCTTCTACTTCTTTATTCCAATAATTATTTTTTAATCTATTTTTAAAATTATCATCCATAATTGAATCATTAAAAATTTTACCATCTTCATCATTAAGTTTAACATAATTATTAAGCAAAAAATATTGTTCAGTGAATGGTAAATAACCAAATATTTTTCCAATTTCATTAGTTAATTTTACTATTTTATCTTTATTTTCATTATTGTAATTTTGAATAATAGTTGGAAATTCATTTGGTAATGAATAATAATAAGTTTCTTCTGACATATCATAATATTCTTTAAACTGAGAATTAATAAAAGAAAAAATAAAAATAAAAAATATTGATTTTATTTTTATATTCACAAACATTTTTTCTTTTTAAATAAATTTATTTATTTTAATTTAATTTTATTGATTTTAAATATAAAATAACAAATATTAATTTTTAATATTATTTTTTATTTGAATGGAACAAAATCAAACTGAAAATAATATTATTTCAAATAATAATGAAAATAATAATGTAAATAACAATGAAAATAATAATAATATTAATAATAATAATATCTCAAACTCCCAATTAAAAAATGAAATTCTCGATTTTGGTTTTGACGCCGAAAAAATAGACATCGCAATGAAAATTTCAAACAACAAAGAAGAAATAATAAATCTCATAGTTCAAATGATGGAACAGCCAGAATTTTATAATCAATTAAAATCACAAACATCTCATAATCAAAATTCATTAAACACTCAAATTATAAATTACTTTAATCAACAACCACAACAATATAAAATGGTCATTGTAGTTCGTACAGATTTAAATATGTCTTTAGGAAAAATATCCGCTCAAGTTGGGCATGCAGTTTTAGGTGCATATAAATTAAGTTTACAAAATGATATAACTAAAACAAATAATTGGGAAAATTTTTCAGGACAAGCAAAAATTGTTTTGGGAGTTTCTAATAAAGAAGAATTATTTGATATTCAAAAAAAAGCTAAAGAAGCTGGATTAATTACATGTTTAATTCATGATGCAGGAAGAACACAAGTTGCACCAAATACACCTACTTGTTGTGCTATAGGACCTGATATTGTAGAAAATATTGATAAAATTACGGGAAAATTAAAATTGTTATAAAATGATAATTTTATTAATATAAATTTATTTTTTATATGTTGCTTTTTATATAATAAATAATAAATAATAATAATAAATATTAATAATAATAATAATAAATATTAATAGTAAATAATATATAATAATAAATAATATATAATAATAATAATAATAATTAATATATAAAATATATAAAATGTTATTATTATTTATATTTCTTAATTAAATAATATTTTTTTATTTTTTTTAACATTTTTGTCAATAATTATTATTAATATTATTATTTTTATTTCCCATAATAACATTTTTATTATTATTAATATTAAATTTATTATTATTAATATTAATATTATTATTATTATTATTAATATATTTTTCTTGTAAAATTTCTTTTAAATAAAAATCTAATTGTCTGCAAGTTTTAGCTGATAATTTATCAATATCGAATTCTAAATATTTATCTTTTTTATCATTAAAATTTCCGCTATTAATTAGAATTCCAATAACTCCTTTACATTGATTAATACTTAAATTTTTAATATTAGCGCCTATTCTTAATTTTTCTTCTCTATTCAAAACTAAATCACAATCAATTTGTTTTGCTTTATTATAAATTTCGAAAATTTTAATTTCTTCTTTTTTAAAATCATCAACATTTTCATCATCGAATAATTTAAAAATATTTTCAGTATTTTTGCTCATTTTTAAAGCATTATTAAAAATTTCTTTATTTTCTTTGTATTTTTCTAAATAAAATTTCCATAATTTTCTCAAATCACAAACTAAATCAAAAATACATTTATATTTATTTTCTTTTATTTTATTTTCAATGTCAATTAAACTAGGTTCTTTATATTTATCGCGAGAATAGAAAATTTCTGAATAATCAAATTTTAATAATTTTTCATAAAAATTTGTGAGTTTTAAATGAAGAGAATCTTTTTTATTTAAATTATTTTTTTCTATTGGAAAAATTCCATTTAAAATTTCTTCTGATTCTAATTTAAATCCAAATGGCATTAATTTATTTATATAAATTGATTCTAAAGGAGTTAAATTAAAAATGTTGTTTGAAAAATTATTATTTGAAGACATTTTAATAATTTTTTAATTTTTTAAAATAATTTTTAGAAATTTTATTAATTTTTTTTATTTAAAAATTAAAATTAAATAATAATAATAAAATTATTTTGATAATAAATTTTTTAATTAATTTGGTAATAATTCAATAAAATTTCTTTATAATTAAATTCTAATTTTATTTTTCTTTATTTTTCTCTTTTTCTTCTTTTTTAAAAAAATCATCATTAAAATATTCTTCCCATCCAATTCTTTTATTAATATCAACTTGAATTAATTTTCTAATTAATTTATTAATCATTTCATTATCAGTTTCTTTTACTATTTTTCCTTTATATCTATTATCATATTCTTCTTCTGGATTTTCTGAATAAAAAATATATTTATTAGTATATAATTCATATAATATTATTCCTAAACTCCAAAGATCATTTTTTTTATTATATTTAAAATCATCTACTTCAGGAGCCTCATATTTTTTTTCATGTCCAAAAATAAACCCCCCTGAAAATATTGAAGATTTAATTTCATTAGATGAAAAATTAAAATCTGTTAATTTAATATCAAAATCAGTTTTATTTTCATCTGTATATTTTATTAATATATTTTCTGGCTTTAAATCTCTATGATTAATATTGTAATCTAACATTATTATTAACGCTTCATTTAATTGTGTAAATATTTTTTTAATAATATTTATTGGTAATCCATTTGGTTTATATTTATTTAAAATATCTCTTAAATTGCAATCATATAATTCCATTACTATACAATAACCTTCTTGTTTTTCATCAAAAAAATAATCTTTTAATTCAATGATATATTTATTTTTTATATATTTCATAACTTTTATTTCTCTTTCACACTGTCCTTTAAAAATTTTTATTTCATTATTTTTAACAAAAGGAAAAAATTTTAATGCATAATATTTTTTTGTTTCAAAATCTAATACTTTATAAATATAACTAAACCGCCGTTTTCCTATTCTATCTTCACATTTATATTTGTTATTAAATATTATTTCCATTTATTTTTATTTATAATATTTTTTATTAAAGAAAATAAAAAATAAATAAAAAATTTTTTATTATAATTA
>JAEEGK010014612.1_pt1 | contig 17515 bp, 9 predicted proteins | sample 8958771 | NCBI WGS metagenome assembly JAEEGK01 (sample SAMN16246547, study PRJNA631951) | gut metagenome | biome: gut microbiome; feature: rumen; material: SC-attached | host: Bos | place: Iran: Karaj | collected 2018-10
TAATAATAATAATAATAATAATAATAATAATAATAATAATAATAATATTAATAATATTAATAATAATAATATTAATAATATTAATAATAATAATATTAATAATATTAATAATAATATTAAAGAATATTTAACTGAAAAAAAATCATTTAATGATTTACCAAAAATAATTTATAAAAAAGAAGAAAAATATTTTATAATTACTATTTTCATTCATTCATCTGAATCCACAATAGAAGTTAATACAACTTTAAAAGAAAATTCTATAATAAATATTAAAATATTAATCTCAAATATAAAAAAACAAAATTTTTTTGAAAAAATAATAAAACAAAACATAAAAGAAAATAAAATTGTTTCATATGACTTAAATTTTCAATATAAATTTCTTCAAATAATAAATTTTAAACCAGAAATTATTCAAGAAAAAGGAATAATTTTAATTAAGTATTTTATATTTAAAAATAGTTAATATAAAAATATTATAATTTTTGTTTAATATTTAATATTTTTAATTTATTTAAAATGGCAGAAATTCTTCAAGAATTGCAAGATAAATTTTTATTATTTCGTTATACAAAATTACCAAATGAACTAATTAAAAATAAATTAAATAATAATTTAAAAGAAAATTATAATAATATTAATAAAGAAGATTTAATAAGAGTTTTAATAATGGGCGAAAAAAAATCTGGAAAAAAATTTTTATTAAATCAAATAGCAAAAAAATTTAATAAAAAAGAAGAATTTTATAATAATTATTTTAAATTTAATGACATAATTTTAAAAATTTTTGATAACAAAAAAGATAATTTAGACATTGAAATATTTAATTCATCAATAATAATTTACATAACATTTAATTATTCAAATCAAATTCAAGAAAAATTAATTCAAATAAAAAAATCAAAATATTATAACAATAATACAAAAATAATAATAATTCATAATATTTATATTCAATTTGTTTTTAAATTTTTTGAAAAATATTTTGAAAAAATTTTTAATTTAAATAAAAATTATTATAAAAAATTTGATGATGTTGATTATTTATACAATAAATTTTTTGATAATGAAGGTTTTTTTCATTTAATTTTAGGCGATTTTTTATCAAATGATGATGAATTATTACATCAAAATAATTTATCAATTGATATTTTATATGATATTATTAAAGATAATATTTATTATAAAAAATATGAAAATGATTTAAATTTAATAAAAAAACAATGTAAATTTTATCCTGATTATTTTTATGGAATTGAAAATAATAATTTTTTTATTAAAGTTATTAATCATGATCAAAAAAATAATATTAAAATTGAGGCAAAATTTGATAATAAATCAATTATTGAATTTAAAATAATTTGCGAAAATGAAAAAATTTTTCCATTTAAATTTTTCAAATTAATTAAAGAAAAAATTAACAAAAATAAATATGAAATTAATTTTTCTGTTTTTTATAAAGATTTTCCTTTAATTAATTTTAAACCAAAAACAATATTTAAAAATGGAATGTATATTTTTACTTTCCCAATTTTTGATCCGCTTAGTCAACAAACACCCGAATTCGAATAATAATATTAAAGAATAATAACTAATTTTTATTTAATATATTATTATTATATTATTAATTAAAATAAAAATATTATTAAAATAAAATAATAATATAAATTTAAATAATATTATTAAATGGAATCATTATCGGACATTAAAGACGATAAATTATTACATATTTCATTCAATCAAGATCATTCATGTTTTTCAATAGGTTCAGAACAAGGATTTCGAATATATGATTTAAATCCTTTTAAAACAATATTTGAACGAAGTAATAAATATATATAATATTATTTAATACAGAATTTAATCAAGGTATAGGTATTATAGCTATGCTTGATAAAAGTAATATTATAGCTTTAGTTGGAGGAGGGAAAAATCCTAAATACGCTCTAAATAAAGTTATTATATGGGATGAAAATTTAGAAAAAGAAATTTGTGAATTGAGATTTAATACAAATGTTAAAAATGTTAAATTAATAAATGAAAAAATTATTGTTGTTTGTCAAAATAAAATTCATATTTTTAATTTAAAAAACTTCGAATTTATTAAATCAATAGAAACGGCTGATAATGAAAATGGAGTAATTTGTGTTGCAAATAAAGACGGTAATATTTTAATCGCTTTTCCCGAAAAAGAAATGAACGGTTCAAAAGGAATAATAAAAATAAAATTATTCGATAATTTAATAAACGATTTTACTACAATTAACGAAAATTTATTAACAGCGCATTCAGCTCCTTTAGTTTGTTTAGAATTTAATATAGATTCAACAATAATAGCCAGTGCCTCAGAAAATGGAACATTAATAAGATTATTCAAAACGAACGAAAATAATAAAATAAAAGAATTTCGAAGAGGCGCTGATAAAGCAAATATTTTATCAATTTCTTTTGATAAAGAAACAAAATTTTTAGCATGTTCGAGCGACAAAGGAACAATTCATATATTTAAAATAGATAATCAAAATAAAAAAAATTTTTTTACAAATTGGTTAACAGATAAAAGTATTGCACAATTTAGATTAAAAGAAATTGGATATTGTAGATTAGCAGAAGATAATAGTATTATACTTATATCATTTGAAGGAAATTATTTAAAAGCTATTTTTAATCCCACAAGAGGAGGAGAATGTTATAATCAAAGTAAAATTAGTTTGTATTAAAAAATAAATATAATTTTTCATATATAAATATAATTTTATATATAATATAATTATAGTTAATAATTTTAAATATATATATTAATATATATATTTAAATAAAAATAATTAATATATATTAAATATTTAAAAATGGTTTTATTACATTTCAAAATCGGAGAAAAAAATCAATTTATATATGAAGTTCCAGCAACGACTCCAATAACAGACGTAATTAAAGGTGGAATTCAAATTAATAACCTTCGTTGTAAAATAGATACATTATGTATGGTAATAGAAGAACTATTAAAACATGGTCCTTTAAAAACCGAAGAAACTCGAGGTTTAAAAGAAACAGAAAATTTAGATGAAAATCTCGAACCTCAATATAGGGCACCTAAAACAAAAATGCCTGAAAAAGTAGGTACTAAATACAACGAAGATAAAACAAATCAAAGAACAGGGTGGATATTAGAAGATGATTTAACAAATAAAATCATGGAAGCTGTCACAGCTGCAAAAGAATATATATCTCCTAAAAGAGCCGAAGCTAGAAAAACAACGACAATTGAAGATTTAAATAAACATATTCAATTAATGTATGGAGGAGTTATGATAGGATATCCGGCATATCATGGGTTAGGTGAATGGGAACCCTGTCGAGTTATATTTGAAGATAAAAGTGATATATTAGAAAAAAACGAACCTAATCAAGACTATTATCAATTTAGTAATAGTACTTTATGGTATGCAGGAAAAGAATTAGAAAGAGGAAAAAATTTATGTGATTATATTGGAAAAAACGAAAAAACTAAAGTTGTTGTGAAATTTGGAAAAAAAGGTTCGGGTGCTCCTGTGAGAGAACCTTTAATTGATAAAGAAACGCATTCTAAAATGTTGGCTTATTATTATAAAAAACAAGAAGAACAAAAAAAATTAGAAGCTGAAAATGAAGATAGTTATTTAAATTCACAATGGGCAGATCCAAAAAGTATGGAAAAACAATTGTATTTAAAAGGTGAAATAACATGGAAACCACATTAATTTTTTATATAATTATAATATTAATATTTTTATGATAAATTTTTAATATTTTATTATGAAATATAATATAATTAATAATAAAATAATAATATCTAATTTACTCAAATAATTTTTACAATTTTTTATGCATAATCAAACATAAATGAAATAGAACCAGTCACACCAGGTTTAACTTTAACACTAAAAACTCTTCTAGTATAGCTATTAGCAGTGAATTTAACTTGGCTGCTGTTTGGATTATTAATTTCATATAAACCATCAAGAACTAATTTCATATTTAAATTTCTCTTACTTCCATTTTCAAATCCTATATAATATCCACCATCTCCTGCATGAACATATTGTTTAATAAGACCTTGACTATCTAAAGCTTCCCCACTCTCAGAAAAAACAGCGTTTATTATTTCATCTTGACTATTTGAACTTTTATTAGCTGTTGTATTATTATTCGTATTAGTTGTATTGCTTGTTTTATTAGTTGTATTTGTTCCAGTTGAACGTTTAGCTGAAGTTGATAATGAATAAGAATAAACAGATGAATATGAATAGGGCATATGAATAAAGATATCCCATGTGTTTGGAACAACAGTTTTAGGTAGACTTTCTGCACTATTGTTATTGCCTTCTAAATAAAAATCTGCACATCTTGTGCTACGGAAAACTAAACTATCTGTTAATGTTACGTCATATATTCCTCCTGCGTTATCAAATAATATAAAATTAAATGGGAATTCACTATCATTTGTTTTACTTTGGTATAATTTTCCGTTTGCAAAACTCTGAGATGTTAAATTATTTTGAGTATAACTATATAAACCATTTTTAAACACAGTTTCTACATTTTTTGTATTATCTTCTTCGAAATAAAGAGGAACTGAAGAATATGAACTTATATTATAACTATGTATATTACCGTTTGGGATATATCTATAGTTGATATCAGTTATTAAATAGTAGCATCCTTTTTTTAAATCAACTTCAATGCAACAATTTTTTTCACAGTTTCCATTTGCTTTAATATAATTGTTATTCTCATCTACCAACATTAAATAATTAATAACCGCAGTTTGATATGTTCCATCTTTCAAAGCAATTCTTGGATTTTTTTGATGCAACATAATATAAGCATGAACATTATCTTCATTACATATAACTTTAGTTAAAACTGGACCATTTTTACTCTTTTCATTTCCAATATGATGGAGAGTATATTGAAAATCATCATATAAATGACATATACCTATCATTGTATAATATGTTAAAAAGTTATTGAAACTCATCCAAAATGAACCATCATTATTATTATAATTATTACCCTCCATTCCACATTGTTTTCTAAAGTCACTCGTCCATTTTCTACTTGAATCGCTCCAATCTCCTGACCATTCAGTATTACCCCAAGGATTTCTTAATCTAACAAGTCTTTCATTTGATTTTCCAGTTAATTGAACAACTTGTAATAAAGTATATGCATGTCCTGGGACTAACCCCATCTCTTCTAAATTTAAATTATAGGTATCACTTGATGTTCCTGCTGTCATTAGATAATTTTTAGCTTGAGCTGATTGAAGTATTTTCCATATTTCTTCTGAATTGTTATTTGTTATTTTCATTTTATCACTATATGCGTTTGATATAACATCAAATACTTCATGGGGCTCACCTCCTATAGCCTTTGCATAGTTACCATTTAATTTCGCCCATGCTTTTTCAAGAAGAATGACCCAAAGTTCGTTGTCATTTGTTGAAGTGAAGGATAAATTTTTAGCTCGAGTTCCATAGCAAGGAAAGTAATCATCTATTAAAACTAATTCCCATGTTCCGTTGATTTTGAAATAAACTCCATAACAATTTTCTTCAGAACGTTCTTTGAAATAGAATAATTTTCTAACTAAATTTGGGAATTTACATAAAGCTGAAATGGCACTTAGGAAATAGCAATCACCTAATCCTCCTTGAATGATATCATCTGCTATAATTTCTTCATGAAAAACTTGATAATTTTTTGTATTAAAAATTTTAGATATTCTTTCCCATTTTATGTTATCCCATCCATCTATATCTTCACTTGTTATACCTTCTGGGCAATTCCATCTACCATAACTATCTACTGGACATAAATTAGCTCTAATTGGTTGGAATTGGTCATCGGTATATGTTGTTCCTGATGGTGGAAATTCTTGAGATTTATATATACGTGTTCCAGGGGGTATATCTAAATTTCCTATTGAAATTGATTTATTTTCTTGTTCTGTTTTTTTAGCTTCTTCGATTTTTTGTTCTTCGATTTTTTTATTTTCTTCTTCGATTAATTTTTTACGTTCTTCTTCGTCTTTTTTTATTGCATCTTCGACGTTATAATTTAATTCATTTGCTAATTCTTTTTTTTCTTCTTTTTCTTGAAGTTCTTCGATTTGTTCTTTTTGTTCTAAAAGATCTTGATAATAATCATTTAATTGTTCTTTTTCATTTTCTGTTAAATCTTCTTCTTTTAATATATTTTCAATTTCGGATATCTTGTTTGAAACATCTGAATAATCTTCAATAGAAACTTGTTTTTTTTCTTCATTTTCTTCTTTTTTATCTTCTTCTTTATTTTCAACTTTTTCCTCAGTTTCAATTCCTTTTTGTTCATTTTCTATCTTTTCTTTTTCTTCTTGCAATCTTTTTGCCTCTTCTTCAGCTTTTTTAGCTAAATTTTCTTCATCTTCTTTCAATTTTTCTTGCTCAGCTTGTCTTCTTAATGCCTCACTATGAGCTTGAGCTAACATAGAAATGATATCTTTATTAGATGATAAAATATCATACATTTTAACTTGTTCTTCCATTGAATATTCTGATGTATCACCATCTTCGACTTTTTGTAAAAATGTCAATGCTTTAATTACATTACCAATTGTATTTAAAATAAATATACCACAACTTTTACTATATTTTTCGGATAAATTTTTCCAATTTGTTTGTGCTTTTTGAGTTAGTTTTTTTATCTCTTTTTTTGATAAATTTGTTGTTGGTTGAGTTTGAGTTGGTTTAGGTGGAACTTCATACATGTCATATCCTTGCGCGAGAATGGCATCTAAATATTCTTCGTAACTTGAATAACTGTTATATGTTACTGCTGAAGTGGGGAGGGTGTTTGATGTTGTTGATGGGTAATTATTAGTGCTATAATTGTTATAATAGTTATTGTTATTGTAATTATTGTTGTTGTTGTATAATGAATTGAAATAGTCTTCTAATTCATCGTCATTTGAAAATCCATAGGATGTTGTTGCTATTTTTGAGGTCTTACTTGAGGGAGTTGTTGTTGTTTTTTTTGCTGTAGATGATGTTGAAGTTGTTTTTTTTGCTGTAGATGATGTTGAAGTTGTTTTTTTTGCTGTAGATGAAGTTGTTTTTTTTGTTGATGTGGTTGTTTTTTTTTTGGTTGCTTTTAATGCTTCGTTTTCTTCTTCATTTTGTTCAAAGTTTTGCTCTATAACTTTTACTTCTTCTTGATTTTCTTCTTGATTTTCTTCTTTATTTTCTTCTTGATTTTCTTCTTTATTTTCTTCTTGATTTTCTTCTTTATTTTCTTCTTGATTTTCTTCTTTATTTTCTTCTTGATTTTCTTCTTTATTTTCTTCTTTTTGCTCTTCCGCTACAGGAAGTATTTCTTCATTTTCTTTTGGAGGTTTTCCCATTCCAGGTGGACCTCTTCTACCTCTTCTATCAGGTCCACCTCTTCTTTTATGAAAACCATTATTAATTTGATCTCCTAAAGCTCCTAACAAATTATTAAAATTCTCTTTATCAATCAAAAAATTATTAAGTCCTTTATCCTGCATATTTTTAAATTTATCATATCTCCCTTCAATTTCCAAAGGACCCCTAAATCTTCTACCTCTTCCTCTTCCTCTGCCTCTTCTTCCTCTACCTCTTCTTCCTCTTCCTCTAAAACCTTCTTCTCCATTTTCATCTCTAAACTTTCTAGCAAGTTCAAATATCTCATTTCTATCCATATGAGGAGGTGGCATCTCTCCATCAGGGGGGGGTCCATGATGATGTCTTCTTCTTCTTCCTCCTCTTTTATGAATAAATTCATTGAATTTTTTACCTGAAATTTGATCGTTGAAATTTGGATTAAAAAAATGGTTATCTTCTATTAAAGGTTGAAATAGATGTTCATTTAATTTTTCTTCATCTTCAATTTCTTCTAAATTAATTTCTTCATAAATTGGTTTATCATCATCTAAAAATTGTTGATTAATTTCGTTTATATCTTTTTGAACAAATATATTTACTCTATCTACAGTTTCAAATCCAGGTAAAATATAAGTTAATAAACCATCTTTGACTTCAGTTTTTATAGTTTGTAGTTGTTTTTTATTAACTCCGTATAAAAATGAATTTCCATTTGGAGTTCCAACAAAAGAAGTTTTTCCTGAACGACATTTAAATCCTAAAAATGTAATAGCATTTTCAGTATATGTTCCAAATAAATGTGTAATACCATCTCTTGCATTAATGTCTGGAAAATCTTTGTTTGAAGAAGACTCATCTAAAACACTTAAATTAATTTCTAAACTTATGTAAATTTTGTCTTTGCTTTTATTTAAAAATAAATCGTTTTTAAAAAAATCGTCGTAATATATTCGAAATCCTTTTATGTTTTCTTTCTTTTCATCTGTTACGACACATAATTTTGATATTGCCCACATTTTATCTGCGTTTTTTGTATTGTATTTTATTGCACCTTCAAATTGATTTCCTGTACAATCACCTTCATTTTTTAATGTTTCATTTAATAATTTATTAAAGAAATTTTTTGTATCTTCATTTATTTCATCGGAATTTTCTTTGCATTTTAAATAAGCTTTTAATAATCTACGAAATGTTAAATATTTTCTCTTTTTTCCGCATAAATTTTTATAAACTTCTTCTAAATTAATGTTTAAATCTTCGGAATCTTTATCTTTAAAAAACCCTCCAATACATTCTTCAAAACGAGGAAAACTTGCCATATCTTTATATTGATCAAAGAATATAAAATCGCATAAAACTTGAAGTTTATTTAATTCACCTACTGTGAGATTTAAATCATTTACAAGATCATCATTACTCATTTTTTATTATATTTTATATATTTATCAGTTATTTATTAAATTAAATAATCATATTTAATTTATTTTTTTATATTATAATAAAAATATTATTATAATTATATTATAAATTAATAAATAAATTAACTAAGAACAAAATTATTTCTACAATTAAATGAAAAATTGATAATTTAATATTAATTCTATAAAATTTTATTTAATAATATATTAACTAATATTAACACATTTATAATATGATGATTATATTTTTTATCTTTTTAAATGAAATTCTATTTCCATTTTTATTAAAGGATATGATAAATTTCTCATTAAATATCCAAATATTAAATTATTAATATTATTTTTACAATGTTTTTTAAAAAATTTTTTTAAAATAAAATATTTTTTTGTTTTTTTATATCTAAAAATATTAATTTTAAAATAACATTCAGAATTTAAATCTTTTTCATCGTTTGTTTTTTTTAAATTTATATCATAAAAAATAATAAATTCTTTATTTAAATTCTCATTTGATAAAATGTTTTTTAATTTTAAATAAAATTTATTCCATTTAAAATCATTTAAATCATCAGAAAAACATTCAAAAATAAAACTAATTTTTTTTCCTAAATTATTATTTAAACATAATTTATTTAATATTGTTTCAATTAAAATTGAATATTCATCTTCAATAAATGAATTATATAAATAAAATTCAACTGTATTTAAACTTTTCACAAGACAATTTTCAAAAAAATCATAAATTCCTTTAAAATCAGTTTCATATTCATAATTAATTTTAATTATTAATGATTTTAAATTTGCAATAAATAATTTATTATTAATCAAACCTGCTCTAACAAAAGAAAAATCTAAATTTGATAAACGATGAAATTCTAAACTCGTTAATTTTTCAAAAGGTAAATTATTAAAATTTAAAAATGTTGAAGAATTATTAATTTTTAAAGATAAATTTTGAATATTACATTCATTTAAATTTATTTTTTTTAAATTATTAAAATATTTTGAAACTTCAATGTTACTTTCAATTTGTAAATTATTAAGATTCAATGAATTTTTTCTCGTTACAAATAAAAATAAATTATATAAAAAATAAGCAGAACTATAAACAAAACATTTTTTATTTAATAAAAATTGAGGTAAATTTAAAATAATATCAATAGAAATTCCTTCGAATTTTTCTTCAAAAATTAATATTAAACTTAATAAATTTTCATTAAAATCATCATATAAATAATCAAAAATCGAAGAATCATCAACTGAAGATAAATTATTTTTATCATTTTTCCATCTAAAATAATCATGTCGATTCCAATTATAATAATTTTCATTAAAATCTTTATTATAATTCGTCATTAAATTTTGATGAAAAATTTTATTAATAATCATTTTTCTAAAATTCAATTTATAAATTTCTTCAGGAAAAATATCAATTTTTATCTTTTGTAAAACATTTTTATCCGAAAAATTATACAAACAAAATAAATAATTTTTAAATAAACAATTATCTAAACAATTAATTTTAATATTCAAATCAAACAAATTCTGAAGATTAAAATAACAATTATAATAACGTAAATTAATATATTTTGGTTCAATATTAATATTATTTAATTCATTTTTATAGCAATCATTTAATTCAATAATATTATCATCAAAATGTTGAATATTTAAAAATAAAGCATCATTACTAATTCCTATTTTATTAATAATATCTATAAAAACATAATTTGCAATTAAAATTTTATAATATTTTTCATTATTATTTAAATTTTCATTCAAATTCATTTGATATAATTTTTGATACCCATCTAATGAATAATCATTATTTATTATTTCATATATATTTAAATCTATTCGAAATTTTAATGCATTTGGAAAAAAATTATTAAAAAATAATTGTAATATAAATAATCTATAAAAAAAATTTTTATCGTTATAATAATTTTCATCTATTTTTTCATTTGAACCAATATTAAAATTAATTTCTGTTGTTTTTTCTAATAATTGAATACAATAAGATAATAAATTTATATTTAAATTATTTAAATTTGGATTAATTTGATGATAATTTGGGAAATTTAAAAATATTTCATTAAATTTAATTTTTTTTTCTATTAATTCAATTAAATTATTTGATTTAAATATTTTTTTATTTTCTATTAAAACAGTTAAACATAATAAAATAAAATCAGTTATTTCATAAAATTTAATTAAATTTAAATTAAAAATGTATTCTTGATTATCTAAAAATTTAATATCACATAATTTAACCTCATTTTTTAATTTTACTTGAATAGTTTTAATAATATTAAAAAGATTATTTTTTGGGTCTTTTAAATTTAAATTACAATATTTATTTAATTCTTTGAAAGATTTTAAATTTAATATTTGAAAATCTCTTAAAATTTGTTCATTTATTTTATCATAATCTTTTTTCATACTATCAAAATTTGTTTTTAAACTTTTTTGTGTGACAGGATTAATAAAAATTGTTTCATTTTTATTAAAAAAAATATATTCTGAATTAATATCTAATTTATTTAATTTATTACTACTAATAATACTATTTGTTTTTTCAAGAGATGTGTTCATATCTGAATTACTATTATTTAAAAAATTATTATTATTTTCTATTAATTTTTTTGTTATTGTATTATCATTTAAATCATTTATATCATTTATTATATTATTAATATTATTTTTTTCTTCTTTATTATTATTTTTATTGTTTGTTTCTTTTGGTTTATCAATATTATTTTTAATATCTTTTATTTTTGTTGGTTCAAAATTATTTTTTATAACTAATATTAATTCATCATCATTTTTTTGCATTGATAAATATTAAAATAATAATTTAAAAATTTAATTATTAATTTATTATTTATTAAAATTCAAATTAATATTTATTTTATTATTATAGAAATTCACTATTTTTTTAATTTATTTATTTATTTTTTAAATATAATAAATATTAAATAAAAATTAAATATAATTAATAAAAAATTTTTCACAACAAAAAGTTGTTTTAAAATTAATAAAGACTACAATAAATAATAAGTAGTCTTAATATATAGATAAATTTAGTTATATAATAAATTTATCTTTAAATTTAAATTTAACTCATTTTAGGAAAATCTTCAGGATTATAAACAAATTGTTCTTTTTTTTGATGATAATTTCCTCTTTCTCTTCTATTTCTATTATTTTTATTAGTATTTTGTTTATTCGAAACATTTCCTCCGATATTAATGTTTTCATAGAAATTTTTATCAAAATCTTCTTCTTCTTTATTGACTTTTTTTTCAGAAACTTTATTTTTCTTTTTTTTCTTTTCTTGAGTTGTTCCAATTATAGCAGCTTTATTAACTTCTCTTTCTTTTAATTCTTCGGTTTCTTTTGGTCTTTGGAAATCTTTTTTTTCTGTTTCTTCTAATTTTTTACTTTTTAAATAATCATCAACAGAAATTGCATTTTCAGGTTGAACATATAAATCATTTTTATCAACTTCAGCATCTTTTTTTTTCTTTTCTTTTTTAACCTTTTTTTCTACTTTTTTTTCATCTTCACCTTCATTTTTTTCTTCATCATTTTTTTCCTCATTTTTTTCCTCATTTTTTTCCTCATTTTTTTCTTCATTTTTTTCATCTTCTTCTTCATTTTTATTTCTATTATAATTTCTATTATAATCTCTTTTTTTATAATATTTTTTTTCACTTTCAGGATTTAGTGCATTATTTATATAATATTCATCATTGTTATAATCATCATAATTATCATAATTTTTTGATATGGTTTTAGGGTTGGTACCCCATGTACCTTTTCCACCTGCCCCTCCTTTAGATATCTCTTTTCCTCTTCCTGTTCCTGAGCGTCTTTCATATTCTCTTTTTCTTTGGGGTTTACTTTCATCTTTTACATGATATTTAACATCATCTCTTTTTTGGTGATGTTCTTTTTTTTTTCCATAATTTTGTTGGTCTTCATTATCATATCTTCTTGTTGATTCTTTGTGCTTATGTTTTACTACTTCTTGAAAATCGGTGTCGTCTTCGACTTTTTGAGGGTTTTCTTGATTTTGAGGACGGACCTTTTTCTTTTTTTTGGATTCTTCGGGGTTGGTACTTTTTTTTACTTCTTTGAATTCTTCTTCACTATCTTCCTCATGTTGAACTTTTAGTTGTGAAAATGGGTTTGATGTTGACATTTTAAAATTAAATATAAATTAAAGATAGAAATTTTTTTTAAATAATAATTATTTTTTTTAATAATAATAATATTAATATTTTTTTTTAAAAAATATTAAAATAATTTCTTAATAATTAATTAATATAATTAAAAATAAATATTAATAATAATTATAATTATTTTTTAGTATTTTCATTTAATTTCTTTTTCATTTTAATTTTATCAATTAATTCTTTTTTTTGTTCATTACTTTTATCACAAAAATCGCATTTTTTTTTACTTCCTTCTTCAGGAATTTTAAATTTTTTAACTTTTTCTCCATATTTATTAGCTTTACCTATAACATAACAATCTCCAGTAGGTAATTTTTTATTAGTAGGTGACACACTTCTTAGAATTCTTTCTCTATTATTTTCTTCATTTTTTTTAATTTGTTTCAAAATTTTTTCTTTTTCTTTATTTAAACTCGTACTTCGTTTTTTTTTTCTAATTGCATCCTTCATACCTGCTCTATATAAAGGATCATAATTAACAAAACCTTTGCTATTAATAAATCCTTTATTTAATAAGTCTTTTTGAACTGATTTTGTAGCGAAATATTCATGTAAATTATAATCAAATAAAGGCACATAATATTTCATTTTTGATTTATTTACATTCGTACAATCTAAAACGAAATTTCCTTCTTTTTTTGCGATTTGTTCTTGTTTTAAATATTCGTTTATTTCTTTTTGATTTAATTTTACAATATAAAATTTTTGATTTAAAGGCAATTTCATATTATTTACAGATAAATCTAAAATTCTTTTTAATATTTCAACTCCGATTAAATGCGATGGATAAAATATTTCATTTCCTTTTATTTTATTTTTACATGTTGTGAATTTTGAAAAAAATCCGCCGAAATAAACAGCTTTAAAAAAATCTCTATTTTCTCTTAAAGTTTTTTTATAGTTATCTATAGAATTAATATTACTATGATTTATTTTTGGAAAAGGTCGAATTTCATAATTTAAAACATTTGCTTTGCCATTCATTGGAACTTCTATTATAGTAATTTTTGTAAAATTTTCATCTATAAAAAAACTAATTTTTGAATTTAAAATACTTAATGCGCCCCCGCAACAAATTGTAGCTGAAAAATAGTCAACTAAATCTTTTTCGGTCATTTCTTTTTCGTTTTTTTTATTATTTGTGAATTTTTTATAATGAATATTAAAACATTTCAATGCGGAATTTGTGTCCATTAAAAATGTGTCAGTTAATAAATAAATTTTATTTAAATTTTTCATATTTTCATCATTTTCAAATTGTTCGCTTGTGTCATTAAAAATTATACAAATATTCGTTGATTTATTTATTTTTAAATCTGTGATGAATTTTATAAAATCTTCGATTTTTTCTATGTCTTTCGTATCTTCTAATTTACATAAAAAAAAGGTATATTTTTTTGATATATGACATTTTGAAAAAATAGTTTCTTCATTTTCTTCTTTTTCTTCTTCATTTGTATTATTATTATTATTAGTATTATTATTTAATTTTTTTTCTCCATCATTTTTTCTTAATTGATCTTCATCTCTTTCTTCTTTTTCGTAATAATCTTCTTCTATTGCGCCATTTCCTATTTCGAAATTTTTAATTTTGTCTCCACATTTTAAATTCAATTTAAATTTACATTCTATGTCACTTTTTAATGGTCGCGGAATGAGATTTAAATTGAATTTTTTATTGACATATAAAAATATATTTTTAAAATCTTCTTCTTCAATAGAAAATTTCGGTTTTTCAAATGTTAAATAATCAATTTTTATTTTAGGTTCACCTAAAACTTTAGATAAAAATAAAGCACAATTTAACATATCATTTGATGTTGATATGTCTATTTTATTCCAAAGATTTTGATTTTCTACTAAAAATTTAAGATCGTTTAAATCATTTAATTTTTCTATGTCTTCAATATTTAATTTTATTAATTCTTGTTCTGTTAATTCTAAATTATATTCTGCATCAAAATGACCTAAAAATAATAATGAATTTAAATTTTCATTTATTGTTGTTTTTTGATTTGATAATTTTGTATTATTATTTCTTTTTCGGTTTTGATTTTTTTTCATTTTTTTTTATTTTTAATTTTTTTTTTTATTTATAATAATAATATTATAATTAAATAATAAATTAATTATAATTCATTTGTATTAAAATCAATTTCGTTTAATTTTATTAAATAAAAATAATTTAATTTTTTCATTAATAAATTACCTAAATTATCATTATTTAAAATATTATAAATTTTTTTTACTTTTTGTTTTATTTCGTTATTTTTACTAAACAAACCAATTAAAAAAATATGAAAATCATTTGTAAAAGTTGTAATAAAACTTAAAAATAAATTTATATAAAAATTTCCACCTTCAATAAAATTTTCAATGTCGTTGTAAATTAATTTTAATTCTTCTTTTTCTATAATTTTTCTATTTAATAAAGTATTAATATGTCTAATAATAACATCAAAAGAATTATTATTAAAACAAATTAAACTTCGAAATTTACAATATTCATTTTCAATTTTATACAAATTCGAAGAATTCATTAATAATTTTCTTCTTGATTGTTTATTAATTTCATTTTTTATACTTTCATCATCAGAAAAATATTCTTCTTTACATATTTTAAATAAATGATAAGTATAATTATAAAAATATTTTTCAACTTCATATTCACTTAAATTTTCATTATTAATCTTATTAATCAATTCTTTAATAAAAATTTTATCACTTTCTTTATTAATATTTTCAGTTAATTTTTCATAATGTTTACTAATAGCAATATGACCCGTATTAATTTCGCATAAAATATCCCAATAATCAATTTTTTGTTTAAAAATAGGGTTAGTCACCCCATAAATGCAATTTTTTTTTTTTAAAAACTCCAAATCATATAAGTTTTTATAAGGATGCAACCTTTTTAAAAAACCATACCCTAAAGGACCTATCATACACAATGTACTAAAAACTAATTTACTTAATTGCGAACATGAATTTCCTACAAAAATTATTTTAACATCATTTAAAATTCCATCATATATAGTCATTGTATATTCCTTGAAAATTTTTATTAATTCTAAAACACTTCCATTAAATATCTTCTCTTCATTATCGGCTAAATTAAGTTCTACTGGAACACTATCTTGAATATTAATTGATATATTTTCAAAATTTGTTGTTGTTGGTAGTGTAAAATAATTATTTGCATTTAAATAAGAATATATACCTCTTTCGTATCGAGATATATCTGTTCCGAATTTAAATTTTAATGAATTAAATGCGTTATAAACATCTGTTATTACTTTTCGAATGATGTTTATTTTTTCTTCATTTTTTACTGTGAAATTATGAATATTAAATGATTGATCTAATAAATATTTACATGATGATTTAAAACTATTTAAATTTATTAATTTTGTTGTTCCTACTGCAATGCTTTTTAATATAGCTCCCCTTTTTGTTTTTTTATCTAATTTCGTTTCAGTCATACATAAAAAGTATATATCATTTTCGTTTTTGTTTATTATATTTGTGTTATTTTTAAATAAGTTATTTGAAAAATTTTCGTCTGTATTGCAATAAATTTCTTTTAAATTATTTGAATCTTTAAATAATTCATTTATTAATGATAAATCATTATCTTCTTTAAATTCAAAGCCTATTGCTTGATTGTTATCTAATGTGTAAACTGAACAAAAATTTTTTTGAAGTTTTTGAAATTGAATGTCCGAATGAATTGGAATTTCATATACATATTCAATGTTATTTAAATCGTTATTTTTTAATGTAAATATTTTAATTTTAAAATATTTTTCTTTTTCTTCTTGATAAATTTGAAAATATAATGTTTCTTTAGATTCAATGTATTTTTTAGTAATGTTTAAATCTTCCCATTTATTTGAAAATGAATTTAAATTATAAATTTTTTTTAAAATAAAACCTTTATTTTTAATATTTTCATAATATTTTGATTTGCTTAAATCAATGTATTTTATTTTTCTTGAATTTTTAAATAATTGTTCTGTTTTTTTAATTTCGTTTATTATGTTTTCGTCGGGATTGTTTTTTTTATTTACAATAAAACAAAATGTGTCGTTCATTATATTATGTGTTCCTTCTGGAATCATATATGATGATAATATTGTTTCTGAAATTCCTGTTTTTTTTGGATATTCTATTTTAACTACGTTTCCTTCGTTTATATCAAATTCACTATATACAATATAATCAATCATTTTAAATTAAATGTTTAATTTTTTTTAAATATTATTATTATGTTTTTAATTAAAAATTAATTTTATATTATTAAATATTTTTTATTAAAATTATAAATAATTTTAATTAATAATTTAATAATAGATTTTTTTATTTTTTTATATAAAATTGGGGATTGGGGATTGGGGATTGGGGATTGGGGATTGGGCCCAATCCCCAA
>JAEEGK010014613.1_pt1 | contig 17515 bp, 9 predicted proteins | sample 8958771 | NCBI WGS metagenome assembly JAEEGK01 (sample SAMN16246547, study PRJNA631951) | gut metagenome | biome: gut microbiome; feature: rumen; material: SC-attached | host: Bos | place: Iran: Karaj | collected 2018-10
CTGCCGCCCTCTTTCATCAAAAGACGATAGGTTACAACAGAATAATGCTGGGCAAAATATTTTTGGGCCACCAGATAGCAGCTGCCTTCGCTTTCTATCACTGCCGCGTCCACGAGGCCTTTTTCTTGAACTGAGAAAAAACGGTCGCGCTCAATGTCATAAATCTTAAGGCGGGCCTTTGCTCCGCCAGAGTTTCCGCTTATGTAAGCCGTAGCCAGATACCGTCCGTCATTCGAAAGGCGGACATTAGTACAGTCTCGCAGAGTAAAGAGTTTTTTGTAAACAGTCTTTGCTGAGTTTTGAGCTCCGGCTTCTGCAAGGAAAACCCGCCCCGTGGAAGCTTCGAGCCAGACGAGGCGTTGGGCGGCTCCCGATTCCCCAAAGCCACCACTTGTGAGGCTTTCGTACATTGAGCCCGCTTCATTTTTTAAAGAATAAGACAAAGCTTGCGGTTCAAAAAAATCCTGCACTACACCAGCCGCAACCGGATTGGCGGCCACAGCCGGCACTTCATAATCCGCTTCAAACTGTTTCCAAGCCTGGCTAAGCTTAATTCCAAACGAATCTTTAAAGGCACCGGAAATAGTAAGATTCTTCCCATTTACAACACGAAACCAGAATTGAGCATAAGACTCAAGCCCAAATTTCTCCTGAAGCCACTGATGAAAAGCCCCGTTAAAATAATAAGCTGCCCCGCTCGGCGGCGCATCCGACGCTCCAGAAACATCATGATAAGCAGGAAACTTTCCTTCGATTTTAGCCTGCTTTACATAGTGCTTTGAATACTCGTCGTTGAGTCTCCCCTCCCCTGCCGCACTCTCGCTGGTAACCGTAGCACCCTCTGCCATTCCGGTTGTAACAGAAAGCATTCCAGGCGCAATACAGTCTCCAAAAATATTTCCAATAAAACGCCAGAAACCATTTTTCATATTGTAAGTTACTGCATGAGTCAGCTCGTGACGAAAAATAGAAATCAGAGTTTCACTAAAAACAGCAATCTCAGTTGAGGCAGAAACGCCAGTATCATAAATTGCAATGTGATTATAAGGAGCGCCTTCCCAGAAAGCATTAAACTTTTCTACAGCAGGAGTAATCACTACAGGCATTCTAAAGGAAGGAGTAAGACCATACTGGGCTGTTACTTCTTCATAAACTGAATCGGCTTTTTCATAAAGAACCGACGCACTTTCTTCGCAGCGCGCCGGGAAGATAATATCAAACCATTTTGTTTTTACAAGGCGAAGATCTTTTTCACCGGCAAACATACCGCTGTGTGCACTAAGCATAAACTGAGTGCACACAAAAAAAACTGCAAGAATTGAAAGAAACTTTTTTAATGACTGCTTACATATCTTTAAGCTTTTTTTCTGCATATCTGAAATAACCCGCTCCTACAGGTGCGGAAATTATAACATAAATCACGCTCAAAATCACAAGAGAAATCATCTTCTGTGGCAATACCAGAACTACGAGTATAACAACAAGTCCTATAGTAATCAGGGTAAGCAGCATAGACCACAAAACATTCAGATTCTGTTTGCAGGCAGCCATAGGAGTTTCCCAATTAAGCTTTGGATGAAGAGTATCAATAAGCATATCAATAAAAATCAAAAGAACAGAAATTGATACAGCCACCAGAGTCATTAAAAGGCAAACTGCAATCATGTCGCTTAAGGTAAAAGGCAGCTTCAAAATCAGATAAAGGGCCAAGACTATATTGATTGAAATGATATCTGCAATTCCAACATAAAGAAGGGCATGCCAGAACTTTGCTTTTATAATCATATTGAATTTTAAAGGCATGGCTTTAAGATCATTCAAAGATTTTCCTTCGCGCGAGAAAGATGTTGTTGCAATATTTGCAAAAGTACCGGAAAAAACAGTAAAAGCCGCCCCACCCAGTGCTATGAAGTATTTAATAGAAGAAAGTGTTTCTGGAGAAATTTCAGAGAGTTTCTTTTGTGTAGCAGTTACTAACTCGCTGATATTATTCCCACTGGAAATAAAACCAATTGCAAAAGAAATACAAAGAATTACTGGAAAGAGAAAAACGAAAAGCGGTCCGTTCGAAAAGAAAGCCGGTTCACGCAAAACATTCCGTACATCACGCCAGAACAAGGCATGAAACACAGAAAAGGAACGAACATCTTTATTTATAACTTCTTCTGCTTTTTCCGATGAAATCTTTTTTGTTTTTACATCAGAAAAACCGTTCAAAGTTTTTATATAGAGATTTGCAAAAAGGGGAACCAGCACAAAAAGCACAAGCGAACCAAGTGCCGCCAGAATCAGAATCGGAATTATCTTGCCCTTAAGCGCACCAGAAATGTACATAAAAACCGGAAGGCCTGAACCAATGCTGTTCAGCTTATCGATTGCTTTTCCTAAATTGTCATTCACAAACTGAGGATTCGAAAAAGACATGGAAACCGAAGAATTCATAAATCCGTAGAACATACAGAAAACAATCAAAAGCACAGTTGCAATAATTGTCATTACCTTTTTTTTACGAAGGGCAGGAACAAAAAATAAAACCACAATAAAAAGAAGATAAATAACAAAAACCGCAGTTACCGAAAAAGCCAGAGCCGCGACAAGAAAGCCGAGATAAAAAAGCGGATTTGTCAAAAGTCCTTCATTATAACCATATACAATCGAACTGATGGCAAACATTCCCACCCCAAAGACTGCATCCGAAACAAAAGAAACAGCAAATTTTGCAGCAAAGAATTGTTTTGCAGAAAGCGGCAGGCTCATTAAAAACTCTTCGCCAGTACCTGTGTAATAACTGGAAGCAACTGAAGTAAAACCAAAAAACATAATTACCATCAGGGCAACCATCATCGAAATGAAAGGCATAAAATCCTGCATGCTGTTAGCCGCCAGATACTTATAAGTTCCAACCATGTAAATCGCATACATGCCAATCATTACAGCAAGGAGATAAATTGCCAGAAGAATCAAAGCAATGCTTTTTATGATTCCCTTAGGACCTTTTTTTAAATCCCCGACAAGGCCCGAAAAATTAAAGGTACCCTGACTCAAAATCTTGAAAAGCTTAAAAATCATATAGCTGCCCCTGCAATGTCGCCGCCAGCCTTAGCTGTACTGCCAATCAATTCAAGGAAAATATCTTCCAGAGACTGACCTGATTTTCCGTGCTGCGCTTTGAGCTCATTCATCGTTCCCACAAAAATCAGTTTACCCTGCTTTATGATTCCAATGCGGTCGCAGAGTTTTTCTGCAACTTCCATTACATGGGTAGAAAAGAAAACGGTTTTACCATTGTTGGCACGCTCACGCATGATTTCCTTAACAATAAAGGCAGCTTCCGGGTCTAAGCCAACCATAGGCTCATCAAGAATCCAGTTCTGAGGATCTGTTATGAGACTGGCAATCAAAAAGAGCTTCTGCTTCATTCCGTGGCTGAACGAAGAAATCTTGTTATTTAAAACTTCCTTCAAACCAAACTTTGTACAATATGCCTCTATTCTTTCCTTGCGAAGATCTGCGGGAATCTTGTAAACATCACCAATAAAATTGAGATACTCAATAGCCTTAAGACGTGAAACAGTTTCCGGATTATCAGGTACAAAAGCAAACTGACGTTTAGCCGCAACAGGTCGCTCCTTAATAGAAATACCATCCAGCTCCAGTTCACCTTCGTCTGCCTGAATTATTCCTGTAAGCATTCTGATTGAAGTAGTTTTTCCGGCTCCGTTTGGCCCAAGAAAACCAAAAATCTCGCCGTTATTCACCGTGAGCGAAAGGCTATCTACCGCTTTCACTCCACCTTTATTGTAGGCCTTCGAAACATTTTTAATTTCAAACATTTTTTCCTCCAGATTTTTATAAAACAAGAAAGCCCAATAAGTTTAGATACTGAAACAGGTTCAGTAAGACTAGACTTATTGGGCCTCCCTTTATAATTATAATAAATTAAGATTATTGTTCACCAGCTTTTCTGCTTTCGAACTCATTAAGAATATTATCTGCATTAGCAAATTCTACAACTGAAAGCTTTTTATGTAAAACTGCACGAACAAGAGACCCTTCAAGTTTATTAATCAACTTTGTGTATTCCTCTGAAGAACAGTTCTTGTCCATATAGGATTTGATAGCTTTATCAACACTATCAACCACCAGCTTTTCTTTGTTTTTCGTTACCATCCGAATACTCTCCTTTGGGCTATTTTGAATTTAGTTTTTTTAATACGTTATTTTGTAATAACTTGTTATATTTTATAAAATAAATACGTTTTTTGCAATGTTTTAATTAAACTATGCCTTTACGCCACGGCAATCTTTTTTTTAAATTTTTCAAATCCATTTCCTGAAATGTTCACTTTGAGACCATATATATAGTGTGGAATATAAAAATCTCGTATGTAGGGTTTTTATTCATTCCTTATTCTAATTTATAAGAGGTAACGCGATGTCTCAAATTCAAAACAAAACAGAAGAACTTACTGTTCAGAGTAAAGTTTATGATAGCCTGTTTATAGCTGTTTTTGGAAAAGATTCGGAACGCAGTAAACGGTGGCGGCTTGAGCTTTATAACGCACTCTCAATAACACTAATTACACAGACCCGAATGCTCTGAAACTCAATACCCTTGAAAATGTACTTTTCATCAAAATGCACAATGATGTTTCATTCCTGATTGATTCCCAGCTAACACTTTACGAACATCAACGTACAACAAATCAAAATATGCCGCTGAGAGGCTTTTTTTATTTTGCACAGCTATATCATAAATATCTTATCGATGCGGAAGAACAGCTTACAACAAGTAAAATGATTAAAATTCCAAATCCAAATTACATTGTCTTTTATAATGGCGAAACAAACCGCGATGAAGATTATGAAATGAGACTTTCTGATGCATTTATGATTGAAGATAAAAGTGGTAAATTTGAGTGGACTGCAAGAGTTTTAAATATTAATAAAGACTATAATTTATCTCTTCAAAATAAATGTAAAGCGTTGTATGATTATATTCAGTTCACAAGCCGGATTAACGAAAACAAAGAAAAAGGTATGACAAATGAGAAGGCCATAGATGAAGCTATTGACTGGGCAAGTGAACAAAACCTTTTAGAGGGCTTCATAAAGGAGCAAAAGGCGGAGGTAAAGATGACGTTACTTACAGAATTTAACGAAGAAGCAAGCATCCGAGGCTGGCGTAAAGAAGGCGCCCAAGAGAAAGCCGAAGAAGCTGCCCGCAGTTTCTACGCTAACGGTGCCTCTATCGAACTCATTGCAAAATCCCTTCACATGACCGAAGAAGAGGTTAGAGAAATTGTGAACGAACCTGTAAAAGTTAATGCCTGACTGGAAATACCAGGCATATGCAGATTACTTTACCCCTTTAGTTGAACTGGCGGATTGGTAAAACTATACCACCGTCAGGAGAATTATAATTGTATACATGAGCAGTAATTCTTGTATCTCCATCTTTTATATTTCCAAGATAAACAGACCAGATTTTTAAATTCCCAGACCCCGCATACTCTTCTGTATTGGATGACCAGTATGGAACATATCGAACACCATTTGCTCCACCAAGTCCACTTTGTCCACCAAGATATGTATATGCCTCCATAGATCTTCCTAAAGCATTGGTAAAAACCGCACTTATTGTTGTAATATTTTCATAAACTTTATAAAGCTCTCTAATAGAAGGCAGATACCAGCCAGATTCATAAGTGGTTCCACCAAGATTCGCTTTATAATTCTTATAATTTGCACAATACCGCATAGCCTCAAATATTGTATCAGGACTATTAGTCGATGCATAACTATAATTTGAACTTCCATCCGAGAATCTTGTACCTGACCCAGAAAAATTTGTACCACTCACATTTGCTGCAAGAGCAGGAATATCTGAAGCAGGATTACTATTTGCCCAATTATAGTTTTCTAGTGTACTAAGGTCTGCAGCCATTCCTAACACACGGGTACCTGCACCTAAACCCGTTCCATTATGGAAAATAATTGCCACTGCATCTGATGCCTTTGTACCTAATTTTAACCCTGCCTCATATTTAATTATATCACCATCTATCATTACTATATCACCAACTGATGTATTTGTAATATTGCTTAATAGCGTTGGGTAGTTACAGCTTGTCTGACAAATTTCCGGGTCTGTTGTCAATTTTTCGGAAGAATAAAAATATGAATATTTTGATCCTGAAGGCTGCTTTATACCAAACTTGCTAAGAGAGATATTATAATCATTAAGTGATGGTGTATAATCATCACTTGTCTTTATAATTGTCTTGCCTTTATAAGTCGAAAAATTTGTAGATATTCGCATATAATCACACCCATATTGAAGTAACCCCGTAATGGTTATCTGACATGGCTCTGTTGCGCTTTTTCTACCTAAGTAAATTGTGTTTGTACTGTTTATACCTGAATCACTGCATGGAATACTTATGTAAGCAGCATTACTAGTGTACGGAGTAAAGGTAAAGGATGCATTTGCACCGTTTTCATATACAGCACCACCACTTAAAGCATAATTTGTTTTTATTGTTTTACTTCTAGCAGCCTGTTTCAGTGAGAGTTTACCTTCATTATATATGCCACCACCATAGTTAGTAGCTGCACAATAAGAAACAGATCCTCCATAAAAATTTATAATACAATTGGAACAGTTATAAATACCACCACCATAGTCCCCTGAATAATTATACTCTATCTTAGGTGAAGAATAATTATTCTCTGCGTCTTTTCCTATATTAATTTCCCCATAATAAGTATTTCCGTTATAGCTGCACAAATCATTAAAAATTGCGCCTCCAAATTTTCCGGCATAATTTGAATATTTTTTTGTTGGTGTAGTCTCATTTTGAGCATACCCTGTAGTATCATCGCCAGCAGCTCCTATTATTGTAGTAGCACCATAAATATTCACAATTCCACCTTCGTTTCTAATTGCACCACCTCTTCCATATGATGTGTCTGTTGCCGAATTATCAGATATTTCTGCTCCAACAATTGTTAATGTACCAAAATTATAAATTGCTCCTGCTCGTGTTCCAGAATTACTCTGAATTATAGCTCCTGTTGAAAGTGTTACATCCGATTTTCTCGGGCCATTCTGAGTGTCTATCGTTATACCAGCTCCGTAGGAATTACCATTAAAATAACCATTATTAATAGAAATATTAGAAATTATAACAGGAACTTCTGTAGCAATTGAAATGCATCTATAAGTATTTGCCCCAGAAATTATTGGTGGGTTAGTTGCATCAGTTACACCCTCAATAGTTATTGATTTTGCAGTTACAGTTGGATTTGTTTGTGTTGCAGTTTTTACCAGCTTTATAGGATTAGTAGAACTACTGTTATTAGTAATATTTATTTCTGTTGAACTGGCTACGGTGTAAGTTCCCACTATATGAATTGTATAATCCTGCTCACTTGCCTGATAGGTAATGAATTTTAATGCGGTATCAATTGATTTAAAGGGCTTAGACTGCGAAGATGTTGCTGAAGCATTAAAGGCATAAGTAGAGTTATTCCAGGTTGAATCATTTTTTGTATAACTACCTGCGGCAGGAGTAAAACTATTATCTGCAGTTGCATTTTTATTTACATAAATATCGGTTACTATTACATCTAAATCTATTTTTCCCTGATTGTTGAGACCCATACCATAAACATTATTCAAGGCAAACTTGGTATACACATCTGCAACCTTGTCACCTGTAAGAACCTGGGTGCCGCGAGTGGTTGTTGTTATATCCAGAGTAAAACTTGTCTGGTCTAAGGTATTATCTACTGTAATTTTTTGACTACCTGCAAGTCCAATGTCATTATTCTTTACTGCGGTTGAAGCTATGGATGTCTCTTTTCCAAGCTTAAAGGTTCCCGAATAATTACAGATTGCACCGCCTTTCTGCCCGTTTGTTGCATCCAGAGTATTAGAAGTAAACGTACCCTTTTGGAAGTCGAATTCTCCACCTCCTGATATTTGTACACCACCTCCATACTCTTTAGCCATATTATTTGTTATGGAACCACCTGTCATTATTAATTTTGCGGAATTTGTTAAGTAAACACCACCACCTTGGGTTCCGTAATTATAGGAAATATCTCCAGAATCAAAATATACGGTTCCTCCAATATTATAAAGTCCACAAGGATAGTTTCTTGTTATTCCGCCTGTGAGTGTACATTGATGTTTTTGTGGTGGGTCATCAGTTGTAAAGCCATCATAACCAAGATATACCGTTCCAGAATTATATACACCACCGCCTCGAACATCTGTTGGACCAGAGGATGGTGCATGATTTGCTGCACTATCGATGCTTTCTGCTGTTACCGGAGTTGTTGTAGTATCTCCAACTCTTGCAGACCCATACATAAACAGAGAGCCCGCATTGTAAATACCGGCACCATATTGTGCAACATTACCAGTAATAAGCGCTCCATTACCAAGCTTTACGGTTGCTCCGGAATTAATATATATTCCTCCACCTCTATCATATTGTCGTTTGCCACCTGTAATTTTTAGACTCTCAATTGTAACGGGAACACTTGTTTTTACACTAAGTATTGTACCAGTCGCATTATCACTAAGGTTAAGTTCATCCTGAGGAACATTATTTAGCAACCCTCTTGCACCCACAATTCTAATTGAAGCGGCTTTGCCATCTATATAATAATTTGAACTAGTTGATAAGTCGCCGACAACCTGAGTTCCAAGTACCGAGCCGGTAATAAGGATTGTATAGTCGGCGGTGCTGTTGTTTCTGTCTTTGATTACGCTAACGGCATCGACGATGGAGGTGAATGGTTTTACCGGAGTTCCTGTATAGCCCTCCGCTCTTGTTCCTGTTTTTTTGGCCAAATCTTCTGTAAAGATAGTAGCTCCGACATAGAAGATATTTGACTGGAAGTTTGTAATCATAGTGTCGGTTACGGTGTAGCTTCCGCTGCTAATCGGGTCGGAGTTGCCGGTGCCGCCGTTGTTTACCCAGGTGTTTGTTTCGCAGTTATTGAAAACATTTATGGTCTGTCTGTTGCTGTATAAAAGAAGATTGTTAGTACCGTAAAAATTAAATCTGATTGAATAGGAATCGCTGGCAAGTGTGCCGGTAATTGTTACGGTTTTAGGAGCTCCAGTCGGCGGATTTGGAGTTGCCGGAGTATTTATAGTAATAGCGGAGGTGTAAGAATCCACGGTTACGTTTGTTACCGATTCCGGCACTGTCATAGTAAGATTGAGAGTTCCATTTTTTCCCGAGCCCGTTACCGGTTTTACAATAAAGTCGTGAACGTATACTGAATTATCATCGGTAAGAGTTATTTGACAATAAGCTGACAGTATTGCAGATGCTTCTGCAGTTGTAGCTGAAATATTCTTAGCGGCCTCGGCAGAAGCTGCTTCTAATACCCTTACTGTAACAGTCCAGGCAACTCCTGATGCGCTGGTCTCAAGTCCTGTAATAGAATAACTTGTGGAAGAAATAGGATAAACTGTTGGAGTTGGCGATGTTTTACCCGTGGCAGTTGCATACAAAACATAATACCAGTTGCTGGAAGCTTGAGGCATAGCAGTGCGGCCACTGTTTTCGTTATTTATAACTGCCAGAAGCTGCGAAGGAACTGCTCCACTAAAAGAAATGCTGCCCTGGAGCGTTGCATATTTTACCTGGGAAGGGCCTGTAAAGCCAGACGCTCCTGTATTAACAGGTTCTTCCGGCAGGCCGATAAAGGGATTTTCTTCCATAACATTAAAGCAGGAAACAAAATTGAATGAGACTGCTAAAAGCGCTGTAAAAATCAAAAAAAGCTTTTTAATCTTCAAAATCTACCTCCGAGCCTTATGGTAATGATGCACTATTAAAATCAAAACTTGCGCTATAATCTATGCCCATGTAGCTTGCAGTAACGTTAAGTGTGTAAGTTCCTGGTAAATCTATCGAAAAAATAAATTTATTTCTCGGTGTACTTCTAATTGGTTGATATACCGTAGGATAACTTGGCAATTCATCTCCGCCTATTGACAGCTCAGCCCCAAAGTCAACTAAATCATCCGATACCTTATTATTAAGTGCTGCATCCCAATAAACCTTTCTATCAGTCTCGTTATAATACACAGTTACGCCACCATAGGTTACTGCAGGAGTTATTATTACCTGTTTTTTTGGAGGATTGGTTTGTGCCTGACCAAAAGTGACTGATAAACTAAAATTAAAATCTCTGGCAGAATAAAGCGTACCACCGCCCTTTGTTAAAGCGGCTTCGCCAATTATGCCGGTTTGTGTTGCACGTACAAAAACATAAGGGCGTGATGCAGAATATTCATCATAAGAAAAGAATTCTGCAGGCGACTCATTATTTGTGTAATTTTGTGTAAGTGCAACCTGATTTGTTGTTGTAGGTATATTTGCGCCAAAAGAAGCGCTTACACCAATATGTGTACCAGTCGCAAGCGGTGCATTAATTATAAATTTGTTACCCGTAGAAAGCAAAACGTTTGCCTTACTTCCATCTGAATGCTTGTTATCTGTAGAAGTAGTACCGCCAATTTGAATCAGCCCGCTTATATACATTGTGCCATAAACTCCTACTGCAAAGCCTGTATCCATTGTTGAAGTATTATTTATGATTTTACCACCTTCCATAATAAAGTTGTTGTAACCAGAGCCTATGTACACTCCAGGACATATGGCTCTATTTCCGCTGATTTCTCCCTTGCGCATTGTAAAGACTCTTCTTTTCGATGAATCAGTATTATCCGGAAGATTTACCGCACCAATACCAGTTGAACTTGAAATTCCAAATCCAGTAATTTTACCGCCGTCCATTATGAAGTCGCCGTTATAAATTTGTATGCAAGTGTGGTCTTGATTATTGCCGAATAAGGTAAGGCCACAGGAATCATTTGCGGATACAATCGTTATTTTTCCCCTTGTTGTAGTGTATCCAATTTGCAGGGAAGTATCATTTCCAGTCAAAGTCCAGGTAGCGCTGCCCAGCATGTCGTTTGGTACGTTTTTCCAGCATTCAATTTTTATTGATTGTTGGATGATAGTACAGCCGCCATTTGTAAAAGAAGAACCGTCCTTTATGTGAATAGTAAACTCATTTGTTTCATTTCTAGCCTGAATTGCCGATATTGCCTTAGTCATTGTCTGGAAAGGAAAGTTCTTTGTTAATCCAGAGTTATTATCCAAGCCGTTTACACTGTCTACATAAAACTGGCGTGGAAGGTAATCTGTTACCATCTGACTTGTGATTGTAAATTTGTTTCCTGTAGGATTAGAACCATTTATAAGCCAGTGGTTTGTTGTAAGCCCCGCATAAATGATTACATCCTGAACAGAAGAATAAAGCTGATTTCCCGTGTTGTCGTAATAATCATAGGCATTTATAACGATTTTCTGTTTGCCGTTTGGAATGTTTGATGCAGTAAAAGTATCTACGCTTCTGCTTGCAGTTATAGTAGTACCGTCGCCGCATTGAATTATCATTTCTATAAAATTGATTCCGCTGCCAGATTCTGCTTCTACCTTAAGTTCTATGCTGCCTTGTCCGTTTTCTGTAATCGGCATCTGTAAAAAGAAGCTCTCGTTTACTACAGGTTGGTCCGGGGTTAGGGGAATGTCTTTTTTTGCCGTAAGCTGTTTTACTCCTCCATTTTTTATGCCTGCTTCTACAACCCAGGTGTCGTTAGAAAGAGGAAGATAAAAGTTTTTTACAGCACCGCTTCCGTCCACCATAAAGGCTGTTGGATCAGAAGCCGGAGTTATTACTATATGTTTTGTTACATCATCCCAGTCGCTAAGCGTTGAATATTCTACATAGTATTCCGGAGTAGACGGCCAGGTTGGAATAGCTGTACGCGGAGTTTCTCCCACTAAAGTTGCATAAATACCATATTCGCCCGGAAAAACAGGAGGCAGAATCGGAGTAACACTTTCTACATTATTAAAACACGAAAGAGGCAATACCAGTGCTGCCGCAAGAGCAATTGTTTTGAGTGATTTTTTTATCTTCGAAATTGTCAAAATCATTCTGCCTCTCTCCTTAGTTATTATTTATTGCCAAGTTACCAGTAGGACTATAGTTGTTAATTTGTATGCCATAACTTCCTTTATGGAAGTAAACTTTGTCGCCGCTTATGTTCGCTGAACAAGTATTATTTATAACAAAAGCAATAGCAGTTTGTGAAAGAGTGCTCATATCTGCCGGAATACTCAAAGCTATCATGGCTGTTGTTTGATGACCATAAGCTGTCAGATAAAGGGCTCCACCATATTCAGTCGCACTACAGTTGTGAATTGTAGTATTTAGAGAAATTGTTACATTTGAATTGATATATGCCGCTCCACCATTCTTAGCATGACAGTTATTAAATTCGCAGGCTAAGAATTGTGTAGTTCCAGCGTGGTTGCCGACCATTGCGCCACCACCGTTTCCATTTACATTATTGTTATTCTGGAATTTAATATGATAAAGCTGATCACAACCATAGTTATCTATAAGTAAAGGAGCAGTTGCAACAATACCATCTTCGGAACCACCGTCAAGAATAAGGGTTCCTGTAGTATTCTGATTAATCTGGATTTCTTCTGCCAGTGTAATCAAAGCGCCTGTATAACCCGGCGCACGCTTAAGGGTAATAGTTTTTCCGTTAGTTTCTATTACTGTTACTGTACTTTCAGCCTGGTCTGCATTTGTAACACCATTTTTCATTAAAATTGTAGTTCCATCTGCAGCACCTTCTATCATAGCCTTAAGGTCTTCTATTGATGAAGATTCAAATACCATCTCTGTGACCGGTTCAAGACGAATCTGTGTATCAAAGAGGCGGCCTTTATATATAAGGTTTACATGAACATAATAAACATCATTAGAAACAGAAGCGGCGGCAAGGGTAATTGAGCTTGTTGTTGAAGTTGCAATTGTGTCGCCGTGGCAGGTTACGTAAAGCTCCCACTGCAGGTCGGCAGCCGGAACAGTGCTTGTTATGTCAGCTCCATTTCGTTTAATAACCGGTGCTACAGAAATTGTTTTTGCCACTCCCGGAGTAATTGTTGTATTAAAGCTTGCACTTCCATCTGCAGGAACAAAGTCAACTGTATATTCATATTGATTAGAAACAATACCTGAGCTCTGAGAAATTGCTGCCTCGCCACTTTGCAACATAACTCCATAAGCTGCATCCGAGAAGAATATGTAACCAGGAGCTGTCGAGTTGTAAGTGCCATAGCCACTTGTAATTACTATTTTATCATCGCCAGAAGGCAAAACAATCGGAGTTACACCAATTCTTGCAGATGCAGCAAGAGCACCATTTACATGAACTGTTGAACCTGCACCGTTTGCAGAAAGAAGAACATTTGAAGTTCCGTTGTTATTAATTACAACATTCCCCTTTACATTGAGAGTTCCACCGCTTCCTGTAGAAGCTGCAAATTCAGACTTCAAGTCTACACCGCCGTTATTTCCCGTAACAGTTGTATCAGCAAGATTACATATAGCCGTAGTTGAAGCAAGGTATATTCCAGAACCATTATTATTTACTGTACAGCTTTTCAGGGTACAGATAGCAGAGTTTTCAAGTACAACACCAAAATCGCTATTATTATTAACGGCAACATCAGTAAGATTACAGGTTCCTCCCTGAACATAAACCGCCGTATTTCCGTAGTATTTTCCAGAGTTATTTAAACTGTTACCGTTGATTGTTCCACTGTTGTAATCTACAGTTCCAGCCGCGATTGTAAGCTGAAGTCCATACCATGAACAGCCGCTTATATCTGTTCTATTCAAAGTAAGAGTTGCATTTGCATTAAGCTTAACACCAATACCTTCTGCTGCAGTATTACTTATACTTATATCATTTACGGTTACTGTCTTTGTACCGTTTACTGTAAGTGATTTTATCTTTGCAATAGATGCACCTGTTTTCTTTTCAATCTCGATTTCATCTACATTCAATGAATCTTCAATTACAACATCTTCCTGCAAATCACCTTCAATACAGATTGTAAACTTAATTTCTCTACGGCGGTCTGGACTATTGATATCTGCAAAAGCCTGTGCCATTGTTGTCCATGGAGCTGCCTCTGAACCATCTCCATTTACTGAATCAGGATTTACATAAAGTACATTATTCTCAAAGCGGAATTTGGCAATTCTTGTAGCTGAAGTTTCATAATTCAAAAGTGTTGCATAAGCTTCTACGCGGTATGTATTCTGTGGAAGTTCAAGCGTTACCTCTTCTGTAGAACTTCCGCTTGCATATATCAAACCACTTCCTGTCGCTTCATAAACTTTATAATGTATAGTTGTTCCACTAACCGGATTTCCAAGATGGTCTTGTACTGGCGGAACAATTGTGATTCGACCTTTTTGTGATTCTTCATCAAAAGGAATTCCAGTTAAACCATTTTCTGAAATAGGAATTCCCTTCTGATTTTTTATTACAGGTTTTAGAAGTTTTGAAATTATGGTAGAAGCTTTTACCGAACTTGAAAGGCCGGCTCTGTCTTTAAGCACAAGAGTATATTCTTTATCTGTAGCTGCAAAGGCTTCGCCTGTTTCAAAATAAACTGAATTACGGTTGTGAACAAAATCTTTTTGATTAATGCTTATATAAGAACTGCTTCCTGTACGCGAAAAATGGGGATCTGAAAAGGTATAGACTGCATGATCTACGCCATCTGTTCCAAGCTCTGTTGTAACCTGAACAGGATAACTTACTCCATCTATCTGAATCTCAGTTATATCTTTATGACGGACAGCTACCGCTTCTTCGTTAGGCATATCAAACGCAATTACAAAGGTCTGACTGTTATTATTCATTACGGTCGGGTTTAGAATTGCAGGCGGTATTGTATTACATTTTAGCGCTAATTCATATTTATCAAATTCACGGCCACTCATTGGCTCATAAAGACCAATCTGTGCTGTAATGTCTTTGCCTTCATCTGAGGCAATCAAAAAATTCTGTGGCAGAGTAAGCTTTATCGTTATATCGTCTGTCTGTTCTATGCCTACTTGAGTGCGGTCTATCTGGCTGTCTAATGCATTAAAAATTACATAGGGATTAAGCTGGAATCTTTTTGGGTTTCGCATATAGAAAAAGACTTCGGCTTTATCTTCGGAAGATATGCAGAGATTTTGAGCAATATCAAAATAATTGTATACAGTTATTTCATGATTATCTATAGCTGCAGTTTCGGTATATAACTCCATAAAGTTTGAAACATCATTTTCAAATAACTGACACGAAAAAATGAGTAAACTAAAAAAACTGAGTATGACAGCCTCTATAGCTATATAGACTCTCTTCCACAACATATCTACTTATTATACATCAAATTAGAAGAAAGTAACAAGTTATATTAATATTCGTTATTTTGAAGCTTTACAGCGAGTCAGTACATAAACAAAGGCGCTGTTCCAGTAAATTGCTACCTCGTTTGTACTGTAGCTTGGTGTTGCATCTGCATAGCATTTTAATGGTGGCTTTCCAGCCAGATGCTGCTTTGCATAAGCATCAAGAAGTCCGGAACATGGGCCACCTGCAAGCATTCCAGGATATACTTTTTTACTTGCTCCTGTTGGTCTATGATGTGGATTTACCGGGCTTTTGCTTCCTGTTCCTGTAACATAACAGTAATTTACAGGATTGCAGCCGAGAATATAATCTATCTGCGCTTTTGCAGCTTTTTTAAAATCATCGCGGCCTGTGAGGTCATATGCCATAAGAAGAACGTGAGCAAGGTCGCAGATTGCACCATTACTTCCCCACATAACAAATTTTGAACAGTAATGAAAAGCTGATGCATTTACTGTTCCAAGATATCTTTCTGCCTGAGCAATTATGCCGCTATGGATTTCTGCAAGAAGATCTGTTGAAAGAACTGCTTCGTCGCGGCCGGCAACTTCCAGCAGGATTTCTGTACCATAACCGGAAACAAAAGGCCAGCCAAAGCCTTCCTGCCAGCAGCTATTCCATGGATGTTTTGGGTCCGGCTTGTCATGTTTTTTATCTTCGCGATATTTAAGTGCATGGGTAAGAAAGTTTTTGTCACCAGTGGCTGCAAAAAGCGAACAGAGTGCAAAGTAACGTTCATCTCTGACATCGCGGTCGCCGTAGCCGCCGGTTGTGATTTCTGGTGGGTTTATATAAAGCTCATCATCGTGTGAGAAAAGATAATTCTGAGCTTTGAGTGCGGCTGCAAGGAGTTTTTCTGAAAAGGCTTCGTCGCAGGCTTCTCCTTCTGCTTTGAAAAAGCCTGACGCATAAGCAAGACAACCGGCAAAATCAGCAGTTGCAGCTGTTGAAACCGGAGAAAGTACGAGCTGGTCTTTCTCATCCTGTGGCATTATGAATGGACAAAAGTGATAGCAGGAAATTTTGTGATAAACAGCACCGTCTTCTCTCTGCATCTGAAGCATCCATTCAAGTTCAAAACGAACTTCCCCAAGAAGATCAAATTCACTGAAATATTCAGGACACTTTTTATAAGCAAGCAGCAGATCCATTACAGTTTTTGCACCGGCAACAACATATCGGCCATAGTCTCCGGCATCATGCCAGCCACCCTGTACATTTTTCTTTTCATCTGTGCCGTAAATTTCTGCAGTTCCTGTATGGCAGATTCCCTGTCCGCAGCGTGAATCTGTAAAATACTTGAGGGTTGAAAGAGCCACTTCATCATATACTGTATCAGAAATCTTAAAATCAAAACTGCGACTGTTTCCTACTGTGACGTAATATTCTCCAGCTGTCTGCAGGCTTGAAAAATCACCTGTAAAATAACCGCCGCCGGATTCTTCATCTGAAGGAGCAGAAACAAGAAGTCCTGTAAAGACAACTTTGTCTGCCGCAGCTTTATCCGCTTTCTTGTAAACTGAAAACTCTTTTTCTTCGCCCTTTTCTACAGAGCTTACGAACACGGTTTTAGTATCTGAAAGCTGATATCCAATTTGATTAATAAAAATTTCTGACTCTTTCATACGATAACGTTATAGTCAAAATCAGGCAAAAAGAATTGAATAAATGTCTATGCTAATAGTAGATTGTGTCATTGTGTGAGACCGCAGAATACTTGCGTGAACGGATAACTCAAGCTTTCCTTTTTTCCGTCTTTCGAAATCAAATTGATTTTAACAAAGCTGCTGCCAACTTCTTTTGCAGCCCCAGCTCCGTAAAAAGAACTTACCATTTCGATGTATTCTGCTTCTGTCATTTCTTCGTCATTAAAAACCGGTGCCAGAAATAAATCTAAAATCATGCGAGTCTGTTCATCTGCAGAATCATAAAAATCTTCCAGACTTTTTCGTGTAATTACTGCGCTCAGCCTGCCCTTCTCGCACTTTGCAATGCCCGAGGTAAAAATGTACGAAGTCTGTTTTTTATCACTCATTGTGATTGAAACCGCGCCGCCTTTTTTCTGATTGATTTTTACATCTGAAAAACCTGCTTTTGCAAGCTCGTAAGAAACTACGTCTGTATCTATAAGATTTTCACTCT
>JAEEGK010014614.1_pt1 | contig 17512 bp, 12 predicted proteins | sample 8958771 | NCBI WGS metagenome assembly JAEEGK01 (sample SAMN16246547, study PRJNA631951) | gut metagenome | biome: gut microbiome; feature: rumen; material: SC-attached | host: Bos | place: Iran: Karaj | collected 2018-10
GACCTGTTTAAGTCATATACGAACCAAAAACTGAAAAATGAGGCTGAAAAAGCACGAGAAAAGTCTATCAGAAAAACAATTGAAGTTATTGTACCTATTGCTATTGTGATTGCTTTAGCTATCCTTATTATGGCAAAACTGAGAAGCAAGAAACTTCTTAAGGAGCAGCAAGAGGAAGCTGATAGAATACTTGGAAAAACAGAGCAACAACACAAGGAAGAGTTGAAACGGCGACAAGCTGAAGCGGAAAAGACCTTGGAAGATAAAGAAAAACATCACCAACAGGAAATAGAAGCAAAAGAGGCCCAGGCAAGAAAAGAATTGGAAGAAAGAGATAAGCAGCACGCTGAAGTGCTTGAAGCCGAGCGACAAACCCATCGAATGGAACAATCTGCCATATCTGGCCGGCTGAAACGAAGCAACCAAGAAGTGCGCGAACTGAAAGACCAAATCAAGCAATTGGATGATTTGGCTGCAAAAGCCGAAGTTGCAGCATCTTTCGATGAAGAACTTATATGCCGTCTCATTATGGATCGGGTGAATGAAGGGCAGTTCAAATCGAAAATTGATTATATCATCTATAAGGATGCTGCTTTGGACAAACAACAATTGTTAGACCTGCGTTTGGCAGTTGACCGTCATTTCGGACAATTTACTATCCGTCTCAAAAAGGCCTATCCCGAACTTACCAATAGCGACCTTGACTATTGTTGCCTTTATCTGTTGGGGCTAACCGATGCCGACATTGCTGCCTTGATGCAGCGCACCTACAATACCGTTTTTCAGCGCAATGGTAAAATGCGTAAGATATTTGGCAGCGAAAACCCACTTCCCGTCACCTTGATGGGTATGGCCAAGGATTCTTCATTCATTTGATTAATAAGACGTTAGTCAAAAACCTTAACCAATCCTAACCAACATGTTCTTGCAGGGGTTTTAGAGCCCTGGTACTTTTGCATCGTGATTTTAAACCTAATACACGATGAAAAAAGTAACAAAATTGATTCTGATGCTCTGCTTAGTCTTTTCAGGAGCATTGTGCTATGCCAATGGCGTAGCTGAAACGGAAGAGGAAAAAGGGAAAGGTATTCCTCTTGAAGTAAAAGAAAAAGTCATACATGGTAGTTCGGACAAAAGCGGTAGCATTGTCCCTACTCTTGACGGCCATGTGCTTACGGTGGTGTTCAATGAGAATCTTGGGCAAGTCTCTGTTGAAGTTTCCACAATTTCAGGTACTTCAGTGCAATTCCTTTCGGTGCTTACACCGAATGGTTTGCAGGTCTACATCCCTAATGCAGGGAATTACATTGTAACATTTACACTCTCCAATGGAGATGAGTATTATGGTGAGTTTACGATAACGGATTAATCCAAATAAACAAATGTTTCACTTTAATCAAATTTTATTACTATGAAAAAAGTATTATTTAGCGTGGCTATGATTGCCACCTTCGTGGGAGTGATGATGACCTCCTGCAAAAAGGAAAAAGAAACGGTTTTGAGCGAAAAAGCTCAAACCGAAGTTAATGACCCACAAAACGATGCTGTAGTAAGTCGCATCCTTGACTTCAAGAACAAAGTTGACGAAAGGAAGCTGCATCCTGGCACGAGAAGTGGAGAAACCATGACGCTTGAAGACGCCATGAACAACGTTGTTGACCTCTTCAATGCGACTTACACTGAACCGACGGCCTACTACGGTGCCACAGAACGCCATCAGTTCAGCATCAATGTTCCGCTCACGGTTGATGGCGAAGTGCTTGTTGACGATGTGGTGGCGGCATACGAACAAGCTGTTACCGAGGCTCGAGAAGCCTATCATAGCAGTGTACTTGTCAATAAAGGTTATCGACGCCTTATGGTAACCTATGACCTGCAAAGAGATGGTGAGGTTAGTTTGGATTTTGATGGACAATATGGCTCAAAGACCGACCATCCACAGCCACCAACACCACACATTGACGGCCCCTTTAATGAAGGTGACGATTGGAATTATGCAAACGGTATGGGAAGTTGTGATGGTCTAAGAGATGGTGGAGCGGACATAGAATTGCAGACAGCAATTATGGCAGAAGTGCATGATAGTTGGCCTGTTCAACCTGCAGATAGTTGCATTTTATTGTTCACAAACTTTGTTCCTTATTCTTTTCATGGGCCACAATACACTGGTGTATTCTATAGCACAGATACTAATCAAACATGTATTGAATGGCAATATATGAACGATTACTTTGCTGGAGAGAAACGAAATATCTATCAAGTTGTACCTCAAGAACTTAATATTAACTTGAGTGGCAATTATGTTCAAAATTTCCGATATTATGTATTTGATGTAGAAATAAACGGAACCAGTGGAACTAACATAATAAAACCAGAATATATTAGGCATGACACGCAAGTCATCTATGCGCGTTATTACTATATCAATAGTTCGGACATTGAACCACAACAACTTTAATTCTACTAACGATGAAAAAAACATGTTTCATAATAGCGTTAATAGTAATTGCCTTAACCCTTCATGGTCAACAGTGGGAAATTGATTACGGTGATGCCAATAGTTACACGGTTTTGGAATCTGGCATTGTCAATAGTCAAGGAGAAGCCATATTTATTGGTGTCAATGGACCAGATAGAAACCACTATTATCCTATGGTAATGCGTGTAGCTGACGATGGTGATTATGATTATATAGTATTAGACACCATCGAAGGCAATGTGAAACTGACAGACATTATTCAATTGAACAATGGAAACTATTTTGTTTCGGCATGTGTGAATCCCGATTTGTATGGTGAAGGAGAGGCAATAGTTTTTATGGTTTTTGATTCAAATTTCAACATTGTTGAAATTAAACGATATGAGAAACAGGGAAATGCCCTCACAATTGGGGGAGGACAACTTCTGCTTGATAATGATGGAACGGTGATTGTTTCAGGCAGTTATCAATATCAAGATACCAACGGTCTTCGTAATAAACCTTACTTTTACCGTTTAGATGAAAATGCAGATTCATTATCATGCCGCTATGTTACTGCAACGATGCCACAACCCGAAGCACACATTGGTCTTTTCTCGTGTTTTCAATTGCTAAAAAACCCGACTTCAGAAGGATTTGTAGTCCTTTGTGAAGGATTAAACAATTCGTGCTCGCTGCTATTGTACGATAGTGATTTTAATTACGAATTTGGTTTCATATTGGGACATGTAATAAATAGTACACCACCTGAAGTAGAAACCTTTCATAAGGTTTATTGCGACCATTGGCTTACAGATAACAAACTTTTATTAATGGGTACAATGTGGCCTATCGATGATTTTCCGGAGTGGCATATCGGGATGGCAGAAATCAATCTTGATGGAACATATAATCGCTGGGAAACCGTCTATTACAAACAAGACACGGCTGTTGAGGCAGCATTACCATGTATGGCATATGTGAATGATTCCACCATTTATGGCGCAAGCACTTTTTATAAAGATATTGGTGGAATTAATAGCACCAGTGTCTGTTTGTATGATACAGATATGGAATTGTTAGGAAGAAAGGAATTTGTTGAAAATGAATATTTCAATTTATCAGCATGTTTCATTCTTCCCATATACGATGGAGGCTGTTTGGTGGTGACTGGCGTTGGCACGTATTATCTTGGAGATTACGACTATGGTAAAATCATCAAATTGTCTCGCGAAGATTTCAATCCTATTCCATGTAGTGTAGAGGAAGTGCCTCAGGAAACGATAAAGGCTTTGGTTTATCCCAATCCTGCCAAGGATGAGTTGAACATCGACATCTCGGGCTTGCCGGAATACAATGAACATCGCATACAGATTACCGATGCCTTGGGGCACATTTGTTTGGATCGTATTATCCGCGGCGAGGGTAATGTGCTTACGGTAGGTGTTTCGGGATTGAAAGCTGGTGTCTATGTTTACAGCATTTACAATGCAGAAAAAGAAATTGCAAGAAACAAGTTTATAAAAGAATAATAATCAATCAATTAATTAAAAAGAGTTAGTCATGAATACAAGAAAACACAACATTAAGAGAAGTATCGTAACGCTTTCCTGCCTGTTGTTCAGTGTAGGAGCTATGGCACAGGCTTATTCATCTGGTGGCGGTTCCGCTACGGGATTTAAATCGACACTTGGCAACCAGAATACGGCCAGTGGCAATTATTCTTTTGCTGCGGGATGGGGATGCCAAGCAACTGGGCAGACATCTATTGCCTTGGGATACTATAGCAAAGCCGAAGGGCTTAATTCTATGGCACTTGGAATGTACGCGAATAGCCAGGTTGCTTATGGTATTACTATTGGCAAGGGATACAGCAGCACAAAACCATTGGCTAACAACACAGGAGGTATTATGTTGGGAACAGGAAGCAATGTTCCCACTCTTTTCATTTCGCCCAATAATACGGAAAATCAAACTGGCAAAGTTGGTATTGGAAATGTTACTTCACCGCAGGCCAAACTTCATATCGCAGGCGATAATTACGAGGATGCCAGCATTCTGTTGGCTGCAGCTAGTACAAGAAATGCTGTTTTACAATTTCGTAACAATGACAACAAAATCATGGTTGGTTCAGACAATGTGATGAAGTTCAATGCACCCAACATGCAGTTTAACCCGACAGGCCAGGTGGCTGTGAACGGTGCCTTCAAGGCGACTGGAAATGTCACCCTGAGCGGTCTTGCAGGTTCATCATCCAAGGTGCTGACTGTGGGTACTAACGGACAATTGTCTTCCGTAGAATATTCCACTTTTAACGACAATCTTGGCAATCATACGGCCGAACAAAACATCAATCTAAATGGGAAGAAGATTGTGAATGGCACTTCAGGCACGGGAGGCATCTTTGTGTCAACTGGAGGCAAGGTAAGGATTGGAACGGGAACCACAGCGCCAACAAACGCATTGGAGGTGAATGGAACGACTGTTTCAACCAATTTGAAGATTAGTGGTTTGGCAAGTTCAACGCAAAAAGTACTCACTGTTGGAACAGGAGGACAAGTGTCATCAACAGATGTCTCTACGTTCGCTGATAACATGGGAGATCATATTGCTACACAGAATATCGATTTGCACAATAATTGGATTGTGAATGGTGCTTCTGGGTCGGGTGGAATCTTTGTTTCAACTACAGGGAATGTCGGTATTAATACCGAACTCCCACAACAAAAACTTCATGTAAAAGACGGCAATATACTTATTTCCAGACTTTCAAATCGTCCCCCTGGTTCAACCAATGGTTCTCTGTTATTCGGCGACACAATTACCACAGCTCATCCATTCGGAAGATGGGGCATTGAGTACTTGGATCAAGATGGAGTTAAGGGACTGAACTTTTGGAAGACCAGTGACAACATCGGGGGACCACTTAACTATGTGCTGTTTTTGTGCAGTGAGGAAAACGACACACTCAAAGGAAACGTGGGTATAGGTACTGGAAACCCAAAAGAAAAGCTAACGGTTAATGGCAGGATACTTGCCCGTGAGGTGATTGTCTCTAACGACATTCGCACATGGCCTGACTATGTGTTTGCTCCTGGTTACGAAATGATGAGCCTCACAGATCTTGAAGCCTACGTAAACGAACACCATCATTTGCCGGATGTACCCTCAGCAGAAGAGGTTGAGGAACAAGGCATCGGTTTGGGCGAGATGAATGCCATTCTGCTACAAAAGGTTGAGGAAATGACCTTACGCATGATTGAGATGGAAAAGCGTATCCAAGAACTGGAATCGCAATCCGTTGATAATAATCAATAAATCAAGTACTTATGAAACACATTATTACCATGACAGTCCTACTCTGTCTCCAAGTGGCCACCTTTGCCCAAATTACGCCTTCGGTGTATGTGGGTGCGGGGCTATTCACCAACTTGGGTGGTGTATTAGGAGTTGGAACGGAGTTTCGTTATAAAAACTTCTCTGTTAATGCAGCAATAGGAGGTTCTGACTTTTTAGATTATAAAGATGAAATTGTTGGAGATGTACCTATTTTGGGATTCGATGTAGGCGTGAAATACTATTTCTATAAAGGACTTTTTGGTGGCGTGAATTATGGTCTTCTTGGAAGAGATTACTCAACAAATCACTATGTTGTGAAAATTGAGAATATTTATGACTTCTCTTTTATTGTGGGATATAAGTTGCCTTTCAACAAAAGATTCTATGGTATGGCTTATATTGGATCGACTTTAAATGAAGACTTTAATTGGCATTTCAATTTATTCGTACCTCATTTCGGATTAATTATAGGCTACAACTTAACTTCAAACAAATGACTATGAAAAAAACACTATTTTTAATAATGCTTTTGGCAATTGCTTGTATCAACAGTCTTTATTCACAGATGGTCCTGCCTATTGCCTTTGACAGCAGTAATATTGCAAATTACGATGAACTTGTTAACGAATGTATCGAACCGCTTGACAAAAGCCTTATATCTAGTGGTATATTGGGAGAAAAAGGTTTCCTTTTCGTTGATTTGGATAGGTTCAATGGACAGACCGATTCTGTAATTACTACCCCCCAATGGTGGCAACTGTATCGGCAATTGCATTTTGCTTCGTTATCACAAACGAGCATGTCCTCCCCTGATAGCATAAAGACCATGTCAGATCAATTATTAAGGCAGGAAATTATTCCCATTGCCTTGATGAATCTGAATTACAATCAGATTAAACCGTATGCCTTGGATAGTAATTTACTTGTGCTTTCCAATGGAAAACTTTACGATGTCCTGAATAGAAACGAAAGTCCCTATAATAACAAACACATGTTTGCGGCAGCCGTACTTAAAAAACGAATCTGTCATGGGTTGGTGACTTTTAGGCTTGATGAAAGATTTTTTATCAACAATGTTTCAAGCAGTATTGCCTCTTTAGAAATCGATTTTGATGATGGACAGGGGTATAGAAGTTTTTCGCAAAACGGTTTTTCTAATAATGACATTACGATTAGTTATCAAGATCCAGGAGAGAAGACTTTGACAGTAAGGATTGTCTTCTCGGACCAGACCATATTACGGTCAAAAACTAGTTTTACTATTGCAACAACATCTAATGTGATTCCAGATGATAGCATAAGCATTACCAGTTACACTCGCTATTTGGGTGATATGGCAACTGGGGTGGCATATATTCTTTATGGATGTGGAAACCATGGTAAACTTCGTAAACCTTTTATAGTATGTGATGGTTTTGATCCAAGCAACAGCCGTCATTTCCCTGAACTATATGAAATGCTGGATGGAAAAGATGAAAATGGACAAAGCTTAAAATTTATAGATAAAGCTAGGGCAGAGGGCTTTGACATAATCATTCTCGATTATGATAACGGGGCTGACTATATTCAGCGTAACGCAATGGTGATGGTTTCCCTTATCAATTATGTGAATGCTCAACTTAGAAATAATGAATCTAATTCACAACTTGTTGTAATAGGTCCAAGTATGGGGGGGCTTATCATACGTTATGCGCTTAGTTATATGGAACAAAATGGAATGAATCACAACACCCGCCTTTACGTCTCTTTCGATTCGCCACATTTAGGGGCAAATATTCCAATTGGAGATCAGTATTTTGTTAAATACTCCACAACTCTTCCTTTTCAAGACGAAAGCAATCTTGAAGCTTTAAACAGTCCCGCTGCTCGGCAAATGCTTATTTATCATCACGAAAGCAGTCGTATACACACTGATTTATATGGCAGTTATCTATATGTATACCCCGATCGTTTAAGAGACGAACTTTCATATGATCCGTATTTTTCGTTTCCAACACAATGTCGAAAAATAGCGATTGCCAATGGAAGCGGCGAAGGTATCACATGTTTGGAACCAGGAGTTCATATGTTAAGTTTTAATCTTTTTGTGATAAGTGCAGATGTTTATGCAATTGGTAGAGATGACAAAATGGTGTTCAAATATTGGTACAAGGATGGGCTTTTTACATCTACTACTTGTTATGTAACGGTTTATGGTACTAAACTATATGACGGTGCTCCTGGAGGAACATGGGAACTCAATAAAAAAATCGCAGAAAAAAGTATATTTATTAAAAAGAAGGCTGATCCTGTTTGTTTCATCCCGGTAATCAGTTCATTGGCTTTAAACACCAATGATGTCAATTATCGAGTCCGAAGCATTCCAGGCTATCCCTATCCATCATCCAATATTACCCCATTTGATGCAATATATGCCCCAGTTAATAATCAGGACCATGTAACTGTGACTAATGAGAACATTGGCTGGATTATGAATGAAATCGGTGCCTTTGATTTGTATTTGCAGAATCAAACCGTAAACAAAGCAACAGATTTTGAAGCTAGAAATAGTATCACCACAGGGCGTAACGTGGTGAGCTATATTCCAGAAGGCGATTTTATCGTGCAAAACGGTAGCGACGAAGTCCTTCTTCGTAGTCAAGACATAATTCAGCTAAAGGATGGAACACATTTGAGACCATGGGGAACAGGAACGGTTCGTGTTTGTGTTTCAAACTTCTTATGTGAGTCCTTATTTGTATTGCCACAGAATCCATCGAGAGGTAATACCGATGGTGGAGAAATAGAAACCGAACATCAGACATATACAGAAGTTCCTGAAAATTTTGCCCAAACAAGTAGTGAAAAACTCCCAAGAAGCTATCCTAATCCCTGTAGCGATTATACGACTATAGAATATGAGTTGGAAAAGAGCGCAAAAGTGGAAATTGATGTGTATAACCTTATGGGTGTGAAAATGTTTACCGTAGAAGACCGCCAAAATATGGGAGCAGGACGGTATACCACCACGGTGAACACATCATCGCTTTCCACTGGAATGTACATTGGCGTTGTTAGAGCCAATGGTGAAACAAATGGTGTGTTGAAAATGCAGGTAATGAAATAGAAGAGCTATGGATAAGGTGAATAAAAAAGAAAAAACAAGACTGTTGGTACCCTTGTTTGCAATGATTTCCGTTGTTGTCTTTCTTTTGACAGGATGCCACCAAGGAAACCGCAAGGAATCTCCCCAGCCCCCCTCTCAGAGGGGGCAGGAGCAGGTTGAAGCTAAACCTGACAGTTTGAAAGAAGACTCCATGAAAGCTTTCTATGAGCGGATGAGGCGATGGGATGCGCTGCATGGAGGAATGAGGCAAAGAGAAAGCGACAAATGAAAATGATACTTATCAATACTTTAAGCAAAAGTAGATATGAATAGAATTGTTTGAGTCTCTTCAGGCCATGAGAGCCGTGCTTGGAGAGAGAATTTGCGGCAGTAAGAGTTGAAATGCTCTTAAATTCAAATAATCACATCTTCACCATGGTGTTCTCTAATGAAGATGAATATTATGGTGTTTTGTGGCAACAAATTAACTTTCAAATATTTATACACAAGTTTACTAACACATTAAAACATTATCATTATGACAAAAAAAAGATTCTCCCTGTTTGCCATCGTTATGGCAGCATTCGTCCTCTTAGTGGGATGCAAAAAAGAACAAAAGACTACAGAAACATCGGCTAAAAATTACTACAATTCTGTTCAATCCAAAGTGCCATATTCAGACATTTATGTAAGAGAAAAAGGATGTAAAGGAGAAAACGGTAGCTCTTCTATCCTCGTTTTTAGCAGCATGAATGCACTTATTGCGACAACCGAAGATTTAGACAACCAAGTAGAGGCCTTAGACAGCATTTTTTATGCAAGAAACCAAAACCTTTCTGATAATGAAAGAGCAGACTTGCAGGAAGCCATCAATTATGACGCATCAACACCAATCACCGCATTTAACACGTTTTTACAGTTTAATTCATTGTTTCAAGAAATAAAAGGACAAGAAGATGTGTGGCTTGCCAATGATAGTTTAGACCTGCCCAACGATCCAGATAATCATTTTATTTTTGAAGAATCTTTAAGGGCAGTCTTAAACACGGATTGTGAAGTCCAAATTGCAGATACAATTTACAAATTCGTGCCTACTGGATACTATTCTATTCCTGTTTCACAATCAAGAAATGACAGAGCTTTGGTAGAATTGGCAGGTAGTATTTATTATCATGGAAATGATGATTGCGACGAATGTAAAAGTTCAGATTGTTTCTCTGGAAAATACCATTGGGAATATGTAAAAAGCAATGATAATCAAAAGATGATAAAATGTTCAATAGGTCATCTAACATATTTGAGAAGATACGTAACAGCTTCTGTGACAAATTATAAAAAAAGAAATTGGGGAATAGGGTGGAAAAAATATAGCACCTATTGCGAAGTTAAAGTATATGGAAAAGTGTCTGGGGAATCTGGAGATTGTAGCACATCTGTTAATTTCAATCCTAACAATGTAAAGAAGACATCGCAATCCTCAAAATCATTAACCCATAAAATATATGTTAAAACAAAAACAAAATCAGGATGGGTAAAAGGATATTATTATGGTGCTAATGGCATAGATTGGGATAAAGAACTTGATTAGTTATGTTGATGACATACTTTTTGGTTTGCAGAAGCCGTTTGTATTTATTCAACAAATAATTGTTATATGAGAGCACGCATAGTCAAAAACCTTAGAAAAGCAGTCTTTTTTGGGGCTTTGGTATTAGTTTCTCAAACTACTTTTGGTCAAGATTTATTACCCAACTCTATGATCAAAATTAGCGGGAGTGCATTCCTTACCCAAAAGGTCAGATCTTCAAATAAAGCCAACGTCAATTCTTTTCCGTTTATCGGAGGTGGCCTTGAATTATCCTACTACCATAGACTGCCTTATCATTTTGGCGTTAATGTGGGTGTTGGAATGCAGATGCAACCTTCTGTAATTGACAACACCGGGAGTTCAGGAGTATTGGATATATATACGTTATATACCCCGATGATTTGTCTTCCTTTCTCCATCGAGAAGGTTTTTCCTGCCGTTCGGACAAAACACGGCTTTCTACTGGTTGGTGAACTTGGAGGAAGACTATATAAAACTTATGGTTCTGCCGCCTATGCCTACACAATGATATATGGAATCGATGAGAATGGAATCTGCCTCCCTGATGGATATATAGTTGATCTTATCGTAGACGATGATTTATCCATGGCTTGTTTTGCTAAAATTGGGTTAGAAAAGCCAACACGCAGAAACAACATGATTCGTTTCAATCTATTATATGACTACTCGTTCAAGGCTCTGGGTTCAGGCGAATTCTTGAAAGGTTGCGAACCTGATACGCATTATGGAACTTTAAGCCAGAGATTTAGTTATGTTGGAGTGGAGTTCAATTATGGATTTAGGATAAGATAAAAGATGTCAAAGAAAAGGTAACGATGATTGTTTGAAGGGCTGTCATTGTGTGTGGCAGCCCTTCAGCTTAAATGCAGTTGGATGGAAGATGTAGTTAATATCTACTGGAGGCTTTTTAGTTGTTCACCCATTTTGTAGTTGTATTATGTGAGTACACCAACCAGAAAGGCCTCTTCAAGATACCGTATGTAGTCCTGGACCGTCTCAGAGCTTTTGATTCCGGTTGCCTTTGCCACCGAAAGGTATGTGTGAAATTGGAAAAATTTGTAAATTTGCGGCATAAAACAAAGGAAGCCTTTATGAACGAAAACACTATAAAAGAGGCATTGAAGAAGGGAGAAAGAGTAACGCTGGAGTGCAAGAAAGCGATAACAGAAGTCCCAAAATCTCTTTGGGAGACCTACTCCGCTTTTGCAAACACCATAGGCGGCTTGATTTTGCTCGGCGTGGACGAGCATCGGAAAGAAACAGACTTGGCCAAGCATTATGAGATTGTCGGCGTGAAGGATGCACAAAAGATCCTGGCAGATTTTTGGAACACCATCAATAGCGACAAGGTGAATGCGAATATTCTTACCGACAGTGACGTGGAGGTGGTGAACATGGACGGCAAACAGATTGTCTGCGTCCACGTGCCTATGGCCGACTGGAGGGCAAAGCCTATCTACATCAACGGCAACGTGTATAAGGGGACATTCAGGCGCAACCATGAGGGCGACTATCATTGCACTGAACGTCAAGTGAAAGCGATGATTCGCGACTCGTTTGAGGATGGCAATGACGGTTTGTTGATTGAACACTATGGCATGGATGACATAGACCTGGACACGCTGCACCGTTACCGCACATTGTTTCAATATAGGAATGAAGGCCATGTGTGGAACGAGATTGATGACAAGTCGTTTTTGAAGAACTTGGGCGGATATGTGGTTGCAAGAGAATCGGGAAAAGAGTGTCTTACAATGGCTGGACTGCTGATGTTTGGCAAAGGGTTGTCGATACGGGAACGTTTCGATAACTTTCGCATGGACTACATCGATTTCTGCAACCTCATTGGCGAGGAGCGTTACAGTGACAGACTGACCTACGATGGCCGTTGGGAGAATAACCTATACCAGTTTTTCAGTCGAGTGATACCCAAGGTGACTTTCGACCTTCCTAGACCGTTCCGCATGGAAGGCATCCAACGGGTTGATGATACGCCTCAGCACAAAGCGGTTCGTGAAGCCTTCACAAACGCCATAATCCATTCCGACTTTATCATGGAATCAGGGATTCTTCGCATAGAGAAACACGATGACAAACTAGTGTTCCGCAACCCAGGGCTTTTGCGATTGCCTATTGAACAGATTTACGAGGGTGGTGTTTCCTTTGCTCGAAACCCTAAAATCCAGAATATGCTTCGCATGGTGGGCTATGGCGAAAACCTCGGTTCGGGTTTTCCACTCATCTTAGATGCCTGGAAACAAGCAGGCTGGGAGAAGCCGGAACTGAAGAACAGGATTGATGTGGATGTAGTGGAATTGGTGTTGCCTGTGCCCTCAACCAAGGCGATGACAACAGCAGATGAGTTGTCTAAAGGGTTGTCTGATGGGTTGACCGATGGGTTGCCTAAAGGGTTGTCTAAAAGGTTGTCTGATGAGTTGTCTAAAGGGTTATCTGAAACTGCCGTTAAAATCCTGAAATTGATATACTTGGATAATTATATCAGCAGAGAAACATTAGCGGAAAAAACTGGCATTTCTGTTACTTCGGTACAGAATCATGTCAACAAATTGAAGTCCATGGGTATACTTAAACGTATAGGCTCTGCCAAAAGCGGGCATTGGGAGGTTGTGAAATGATAGATTTTTTGATTGTTTAATTAGCGATAATAACAGATTATGGGTGGATTTTTGGATAGGATAAAAACAATTATCAAAGATATAGTTCGTATTATCGTTGATAACGACTATCAAACAATTAATTTGTTTGGGCCTTCTGGCTCGGGAAAATCAAACATAATCAACAATGTTGTTTCATCCTTGAAAAACGAAACAAATGAAATAGCTGTCATTCAACTATTTGGAGACGCAGGGAAAAGAGCCATTCCATACTATCCATTGAATCATTATTTAGAACATAATAATAGATGGAAAAACGGATTAGGTCCTTTTATTGAGGGTATTCCATATTTAGGTGTTGGTTTAAGGCATGTTTTAGACACGACAGATTGTCGCCATCTATTGGAAAACAAGCATTACATTAAAGATAACAATGTGTTTAATCGAAACTTATCCTTTTCAAAGGAATTGTTTTTATTGTATAAAAAGCATGAACATATAGCCATTATTTGTGACGATATACACTATTTTGACCAAGAATCCATAGATTATCTTCGTGGTATTATCTCAGAGTTTAATGAAAGAAGGAAAAAGATAAGCCTGCTAGCCTCATATAACACCACGGAACAAAATGAGCCTTATACATTCTCAATACACGATTTCTTTCGTTTTGATTTGCATTATCCAACAATGGAAGAAACAGCTTCTTTACTATGCCAGTGGGGGCTGAACATTAAACTGAATAAAGAAACAATAGAAGCCATTTATTCGGCGACAGGAGGACATTTGGTTCTTCTTAATCAAGTTTGTCGTTTTTATGCTGAAAACGGCATCGGATTAAAACCTAACCTAAGAAACAATGAACTTTTCTTGGGAGAATTGATAGACAGAAGGATACAAGAAACTGTATCTGGGAAACTTATCATAGATCTGCTTGAATCTCTTGCAGCTATTGGACGGAGTGCAACAATTAGAGAATTAAAATGTGCATTGAATAATGCGGAATCCATCAATCAAACAATAAAGGATGCTGTATCCCTTAACCTTCTATCAAAGGAATCGGCCACCGTTTCTTTTATCAGTGATACAATCAGAAACATTACACTAAGTCGAAGCCATCTAAGTAATGGAGCTTTTTTCTCGCATTATTCTAAATGTCTTAAGATGCTCTTACCTTCAGAATATGAAAGGCGTGCCTTGGCTGAAGAGCTTTCAGGGAACCACAAGGAATCTCAGGTTTTATCCGCTTTACATATCATAGAGCAAATTCGAGAAGGCATAACACCGGATCTTCATATTATTGATGAACCTAAAATCTTACATTGTATTAATGTTCTCGCCAAAGCATATGGTTTGTCTTTTGAAGGTCAAAATGATCTCGCTTTACAATATCTGATTGATAAGGAAAGAATCTTTACACATCCACTTTTATGCTTAGAGAATAAATATGCAATTTTTACATTCAGATTTAAAAGTAATCTGGTAGAAAGCAGGCTTATTGCTTTATCTTCTTTAATAGGAGTCTTGGATAATTGCGATACAAATGAAGTTGAAATATGGAGCCGGTTAATGCGACTACGTATCGTATTGGAAAGTTCATTGTCAAAACTGGAAGAAGCTCGCTCTACTTATAGAGAGCATCAAAAAAGACTACATTCGCACGAAGTATATGACCATAAATTAGCGAAACCTTATTACGAATGCCAATTGTTGTCTGATACATTGTACGAGCCTGATGTGGCTCATCCAATGCTATTGGATTTATGTCGTACAATCGAAAAGATAGTCCCCCGAGGAGATTATCAATACCTATCTCTCTATTACAAGGTGTTGATTAATCTTTCTAGCAACTCTATTGTGTGCGGTTTATACGAGGAAGCATGTAGGTATGCAGGAAAAGCCATGCGACTCGAGGAAGAATGTGATTTCATACAATTTCCAAATACAGATCTTGCCATTAACAATTATCTATTGTCGAACTATTATTTAAAGACCCTGTCCGTTCCATATTTAGCAAACAAATACCGAATTATTGTTGAGAATCATCTCTATGACGAGGATCAGTTATTAATTGAATTGAATTATGCAGGCTTTCTTCTTTTGTTGAAACAATATGACAAAACATTGTCGGTTATGAATAACTTGAAGAACAACAATAAAAACACACTCGATCCATATTATGAATACTATTATTGTTTCAATTACAGTTTGGCATTATATTTTTCAGGAGACGTGTATTTAGCCCGAAAAACAATAGAAAAGATTCGAGAACTAATAGATGCCGCTTTTCCGACTAGAACAATTTATTATCAAAAACACTATGAAATCGTAAAACGGTTGTTGCATGAAGATTCCACTTATGATTCGCTTAGTTCTTTACAAAAAGCATTCTCGAAAGTTCAAGGGTCTTTTTTAAGTGCTGATTGGAATTATTTTAAAACCGTATATCTGTTCTCCGACTTACAAATTTGGACTCAGTTTTGAACATACTGTAACAAGGGGTAATATAGAAGCAGACAAAACAAGTCTTGATAGTCAAAGCCAAGCGACATCAAGGATTTTGCGGTTGAATGAAACCGTGTTAAATGAGGAGAGTTGTTATAATCAGTTATAAAATAACGTTTTTCATCTTGAACTCTGAAATCAACCCTTACGGTTCCACACAAGTCAAGCATACGAAAACTATCCTTTGCCATTGTCGCCAAAGAAGCTGATAGCCGAGGGAAACTCTGATCAAATCTATAATAATCATAATTGTCGGAATACACCGTTTCAAAACTTAAGAATTTATCGTTTAAGCATTTATCACCATCCATCTCAATCCCCATAGGTGGCAAAGCAATGGGCTCCTTTAGGTTGAGTATAGGAACCTCCACTTCCCATCCATCAATAAACTCTTGGACGATAATTGGTTCATCAAGAATTTTTGAGACTTTTTTAACATGATGCTCAAACTCTTCCGAGAAATATCCTACTGAATTCTTGGTTACTCCTATACTTGCGCTTTCAGCACCAGGTTTTATGATTAATTTGGCGTTCTTGGGAGGTTTTGATTTCATCCAACCGTAGTTAGGATGAAAAAACCAACTGTTAGGCACTGGAAAACCATAATGTCTGAGGAGACTGTTCGCGTAAACCTTGTTTTCCAAAAGACTACATGTCAATATATCACTGGAGGCGTATTTAAAGCCCATCATTTCACAAAGAGCAGGGATTAAGGCAGAGCGAGATCTTATCCTTTTACTACCCGTGGTATTGAACACGATTTTGTATTTTTGATGATATTTGTTGAAATGGTTTTTGCTGATTTTTTCAATGAATTCATCCTCACCGTATGAAACGTCACGATAAATACCAAGTGATTCTATTGCCTTAATATAATCGGATAGTTCTTCTTCGGAAAAAAACTCTGTGGAAAAATCATATTGGTTGTAATACTCATTAGTTGATTTCATTTTAATCACAAGGAAAAGAACAATGTCACCTCTTCTCTGTTTCACAAAGTTTATTGCTTCCTGAAGTTTATGAATCGTATTGTCTGCAATTTCATCCATAATCTGTTATTATCGCTAATCGTTTTCCGACCTGTTTTGTATATTGCCAGAAAAACGGCTATGACAGAAGGTATACAACAAATTACTATTGCAGCGGCTTTAGAAGGGTTTTTGAACCACTGCCGCTTTGAGAGAAAGCTGGACGAGAAAACAATCAAAGCTTATTGCTTTGACCTAAAACAGTTTGCTGCCGATTTGGGAACAAATGCCAAATTGTGTGATGTTACACGGGATTACCTGAAACGGTGGATTGTGTCGTTGTCGAGTTATCGCTATAAAACAATTAAAAGAAAGATTGCATCCGTCAATGCTTTAATGAATTATTTGGAAATGGAATGGGAAGTGTTCAACAATCCGTTGCGAAGTTTACACATTCGATTAAAGCCGCCCGTAAGGTTGCCGGTGGTAATGACGAAGGAAGAAATGCAGCGAATCATGGGAAGGCTCGATGTAGAGATGCATACTGTCAAGAATGATACTCAACGTTTTTTTGCCATTCGCAACAAAGCGATTATTGAACTGTTGTTTGGCACAGGGATGAGAATCGGAGAGTTGTGCGGTCTTAGGAATCAGGATGTGGATCTTTGTCGGGGACAAGTGCGAATCATCGGGAAAGGGAACAAGGAAAGGATTATTGACATCTGTCTGCCCGTGATTATGCAGTCGTTAGAGCAATGGGTGGAAGTGCGCAAAACATCGGATTGTCCTGAAGACGGTTTCTTTACCAGCCGAATCGGGCGAAAACTTGGCCCTCAGACGGTAAGGTTGTTGGTTCATCGGCTAACAAGTGATTGCAAGATAGATAAGCATGTTACACCACATACTTTCCGACACACGTTTGCCACTCTTCTT
>JAEEGK010014617.1_pt1 | contig 17511 bp, 11 predicted proteins | sample 8958771 | NCBI WGS metagenome assembly JAEEGK01 (sample SAMN16246547, study PRJNA631951) | gut metagenome | biome: gut microbiome; feature: rumen; material: SC-attached | host: Bos | place: Iran: Karaj | collected 2018-10
TATTATATGAACCAAAAACTTGTGAGCCAACTTTTATTTTTTTTAATGCAACATCAAAGATTGATAATTTCAAAGTTTTTGGTAAAAATATATCTAAAAAAAATTATAGAACCGATTTTTTATTATATCATAATACATATAAAGATATAAATTTAAAATTATCAAAATATAAAAAATATAGAAAAAGAAAACCAACAGAAATATTATTATTTACAGATGGAGTATCATTAGGAGCAACAAGTATTTTACTTAAAAATTTACAAGAAAATGGAAAAGCAATAATTGCAGGATATAATGGAAATCCTTCAGATAATAATAATAAATTTAATTCAAGTCAATCACCATCAATTTATATTGAACCAATGGAAAAATTAAGAGATGATTATAATGTAAGATATTTAGAAAATCTAAATATTTCTGCAAGAGTTTCTTTTGCAGCAACATATAATGATAGTTATCAAAATGAATTAGAAAATTTTAAAAAACCAAGAGAATATATAGATAATTTAATTGATAAAAGAAGTGAAATTTATGGTTATTATAGAGATGAAAGATATGAAGAATTTATTACAGAAGGATTGAATATTATTAAAGAATATAAAATTAAATGTAATCCTGATAATAATAATTTGTTATTATATAATGATAAATGTAATAAAAATGATTCAATTACTTATGGTGGTTTTAAATGTGATAAAAATACTAGTGAATGGAGTCAAGAGTGTCAAAATAGTTATTGTGAGGAAGGGTATTATTTTGATAATTATCTAAAAATATGTATTAAAGATAATTGTCATAAAACTTGGTTTTTAAATATTGCTATTCTTATTGTTTTATTAATTATTTTTATAATCATTTTGATGTTTTTGATTTGGAGATTTTTAATTAAAGGTGTTATTAATTCTGATGATATTGGAGGAAGTCTTATCCATTAATTAAATATTTTAATTTTATTAATTCATATAATCATAAAAACACATAGAATCAAATAAAATTTTAATGAATATTTTTTTTAAAATATATTATATTTTATTAAACATCAATTCCAATAAACTATAATAGCAAAATTTAATAATGAATATAATAGTTATATAATTTATTTTATGTGTTTAAAAAGAAAAAATATTAATAAAAGTAAATTTTTAATTAAAATAAATTAAATAAAAATATTGTAATATAAAAAATATGAAAATAAATCATTTTAATAATATGTAATGAATAATTTAAATTTATATTTTAAACATAAAATTGTCTTGAAATTAAAATAATATTATAAATCAAAATAATCAAATACTTATATTATTTATCTTGTTAAACATATTTTAGAGATCAAAATGATATTTTTAACATAAGTGAAAATTCAATAGAATGGATAATTTTAAAAGAAAAATTACATAGAATAAATATATTATCAAAAGAAAAAATGAAAATTAAAACAAAACAATTAACTGAAATCGTAAATATTGGTTATGCTGCATTAAATAAAGCAAGTGAATTTAAAGATAATTCTGAATTAATGTTTAAAGCTAAAAGTAGTATGTTATTAGCATATTATTTTTTAATACTGAAAAAGCAAATCATCAATCAATGAGATTTTTAATTTAACCTGATTTAACTGTTCCTCAAAAAATATGGAATTTACTTGAAACTAAAGAATTTTCTACTGCTATGAAAGTAGTTTTACCTTATATTAAATATTGTAAAAAATTTTATTTTAAAAGAACAAAAAATCCAATTATAATTGAAGAAATAAATAATTTAACTAATTTTATTAATAATGAGAATAATTTAGAAAATAAATTTATTATTAGTATTTTCACTTAATTTTTCAGGAAATTCTTCAACATTTTCTGTTACTTCTTCAGTAAGTTCTTCTGGATTTTCAGGTAATTATTCAGTGACTTCTTCAGTATTTTCTACATTTTCTTCTTTTTTATTTTTTCCATTTGTATGATTTATGAAATATAAATTTTTTATATTATCATTAAGCATTGTTTTTTCTATCTGAATTGTTAAATATACACATTTAAATAATAGTTCATTTTCATTGAAAATAATTTATATTAAGATTAATCAATAAATTAATAAAATGATTCAACTACCCCACATAGAAAGATAAAATAAAAAATATAGTTTTCTTTAAAAATCTTTTCAAAAATAATAAATTAATCTAATTTTAAAATTGATAATAAACTAATTAAAATTAATTAATTATTATACTAAATATATAATTTAATTTTATTTCTTAATATACAATTAAAATTTCTTAAAATATAAAAATTATTATTTCTAAATTATTAAAAAAAAATGAAAAAGATAAATATATATCTTATTTTAATTCTCTTTAATTATATAAACCTTCAAGAAAGAAAAATAGGAAATATGACAGTTGATGAATTTGTAAAAACTGTAAACTCAATTAATTTGTCTGAAAATGATTATAAAGCAATAATTAAAAGTATATCAAATTTAATAGATAAATATTATGTTTATTCTGAAATAGCAAAAAATCCTGGAATAATAAAAGGAGTAGATTTAATTAAAGAATTAAATGAAATAGATACAAAAAATATAAAATATTTAGATTTTTATAATAAAGTTCAAGAAATTATTTATAAAACTAGAGATGGTCATTTTAATGTAGTGTTTTATAATATTAGCAAATATACATATTATCTTCCAATTCAATTTGATATTAAAACTAAAGGAACAATTGGTTTATATGCAAAATTAGATGAAAAAAATAAAAAATTTCATGATTTTTTTGATAAAAGAAATTTGGAAATCGTTACCAAAAATCAAAATGTTAGAATTAAGTGGATTTCAAATAGCGATCCTATTAATTATTTAATGAATAATCATTTTTCATTATATAAAGATGAACATGCTCAATTTTCTAGTGATTTAGAAGAAATATCAAAGAGTTCAATTTTCATTCCTTTTTATGAAAATAAATTTAAGAATTTTATAATTGAATATGATAATGGAGATAAAATTACATTTGATTATAAAATATTATATGTTATTGAAAACAAAAAATTATTCCTTAAATTTTATGAAGATGAATTTTTAAAAAATATCCATAATAATGTATTATTAAAAAATACAATTATAGATTATGAAAATTTATATTTAACAAAAAAAGGAAAAAATCCAAATAGAAATTTGTTAGATAGCAGTTGGAAGAATTTTAACAATAAAATACTATATAAAATTGATAGCAAGTATAATGTATCTGTAATAGTTCAAAAAACATTTTCATTCGAAGAAACTGATGCAGTAAATTTTTTTTTAAATATGAATGATGATTTAGCAAATGCAAAATATCCAATAATTATAATTCAATCAATGAATGGTGGAGGTTATGTTCATTATGCATTAATATTGCAAAGGATATTAAATTTCTATTCAGGAAATAGAGAAGTAATTTCAAGTTTTAAAGTAAATGAAAGAAATCAAAATTTAATAAATACTCAAAAAGTAACAGATATAGAAACATGTGGAATGGAAAAAGTATTTTCAAATAAAAAAATCTACACAGAAAAATTTGGAAATGTAATACATAATAGAACATCATTTTATAGATTATTCAATACTTATATTATGGTAGATTTCTTTTTTTCACAAGGTCAACATATTGATAGAAAACCAACAGAAATAATAGTATTTACAGATGGTTTTTCATTTAGTGCAACAAGTCTTTTTATAAAAGATTTACAAGAAACAGGTAATGCTATAATTGTAGGATATAATGGAATACCAAGTGAAGAAAGAAAAAAAGATAAATTTAATGGTTCTCAATCACCTACAACTGTTCTATCTTTAGATCAATCATTTCCAAAAGATCCTGATGTAAAAATTTTAAAAAAATATAATATTTATATGAGAACTTCTTATGGTGCTACGTATAATTATACTTATCAAAATAAACATATTTTACATATTCCTAGAGAATATACAATAAATCCAATTGATGAAAGAAGTAATATTTTCGGAAGATATGATGATAGTAAATATGATGATTTTGTAAAATATGGATTAGGAATTATTAAAAAATATAAAACTGAATGTAATAAAGATAATAAAAGATTATTATTAAAAAATGATTCTTGTAAATTTGAAAATGATGCTAATTTAAGAGGAGGAAATGTTTGTGGTGATGATGGAAAATGGAATTTAGAAAAATGTGAACCTTATTATTGTGTTGATGGATATTTATTTGATCCTTATAACAAAAAATGTTTAAAAGATGCTTGTTATAATAAATTTGTAAAATATATTGTTTTAGTCATTTTAATATTAATTTTATTTGTAATTATTATTATTTTTTCAATTTGGTTGTGTTGTAGATATTGTGAATGCTGTAAAAGATGTTGTCCTTGCTGTAGTTGCTATAAAAAACAAATGATTTATGAGAGTAGTTTTGAAGCTCCACTTATTTCTCCGGGACATTATTAGAATAAAATTATTTAAAATTTATTGATTTAAATCAAATTATTTAAATTTTTTTTTCAAACTATTAATATTCCATTAAAATATTATTAATATTGGGAAAAAATAAAAAAAATTTATTTTTTTTATAAATAAAAGATAAAAATCAAATTAAAAAATTTAGTAATTAATCAATCTAAATTTTTATTTTGATAAAAATAAAAATTAAAAAATTAAATGACTTCTCCTCAAAACCAAAAATCAAAAAGAGGAATAAAGGTTTTAAATGAATTAAAATTAAATAATCAAAATATAAAAAGAATAGATTCAAAAGATAAAGATGATATAGAATCAGAAAATAATGAAGTAAATTTACAAACAGCAAATAATAATGTAAAACTACTTCTTACTGGTTTTATAAATAATTTGGTAAAAGAAGATTCAGGAGAATATAAAAATATATTACAAAATTTTAGACAAAAAATAAATACAAATAGTATAACATTAGATGAAGGAAATCCATTGGATAAAAATTTTAAAAATTCTGTAATTGGATTTAATAGAAAAAATCTAAGAAGAAAATCAAAAAGAAAAATAAGTTTATATACTCAAATGCCAAAAAAATATAATTTAAATATTAAAATATTAGAAAATATAAAACCTGAAAAACAAGATAATACTGATATTAATAGAACTTATTCTAATTTATCTAATGATATAAGTAATGAAGAATTAGTTAAAAAAAAGAAACAATCTTCTAATAGTATTTCTATTACTAAATCATTATTTAAAAAAGGAATTCTTTCTCCAAAAAGATCAAGTAAACATTTAAATTCTTATAATAACTTATTTAAATCTATTAATGATAATGAATATGATAATGAAGAAAAACTTCAAAAATCAAATAGAACTCAAAAAACAAATAAGAGTAATAAGTCAAAATTTTCACAAGATGTAAAAAGTCAAAAATCAAAGAAAACAAATCAATTAAATAAAAAACCAACTTTTATATCAATAAATAAAAAAAAATCTTCTTTATTCCAATTATATAAAAAACCAGAAGTATTTAATAATACTAATAACAATAATAATAATAATAATAATTATGAAGATTTTAATGAAATAGAATTTGATAAAAATTCAAAAAGAATTGTAAATGTAATGAATTCACCAATTAATAGTGAAATTCAAAGAGCAAGAAATAAAATTTCAAATACCAAAATATCATTTAAAAGTCAAAAAGGAAATAGTTCAATAAGTAGCAATAATTTTAGTTTAATAACAAATGATGAACATTTAAATTCAGATTCAGAATCAGAATTAAATATTGCAAATATAAGAGGATTATCAAAAAGAAATGTACAAGAAATAAATGATATAAGAATTAAATTAAAAGATAATATGATAGGTAAAAAAATTTCCAAAGTAAAAATTAAGAAATTAGATTCAAAAAAAAAATCAAAAGACAATATTTCTACTCAATCTATAAAAATTAAAAAAAAAAAAGATAAATATAGAGTTTTAACAAGAAAAAAGTATGTTTATGATTCATTAGATGATGAAGAATATGATGATGAAGAAGATTATTCTAAAGTAATTACTCCTGAATCTAAATTTCTTTTATTTTTAGATTTATTAATATCATTATCTGTTTTATATGATATTTGTTATATTCCTTATTATCTTGCTTATGATAGAAATTTTTGTGGATTTAATATTTTTAATTATCATATTTTAATTGATTTTTTAATTACTATTATTTATTTTATTGATTTAATATCTAATTTTTTTATTGCTTATTATGATTTTGAAGAATTTTTAATTGATGAATTAGATCAAATTGCTTTTAATTATATATCATCTTATTTTTTTTTTGATTTATTAGCAGCTTTACCATTTAAATTTTATTTTTTATTTAAAGAATATAATTGTAAACATTTAACTTCAAATCATTATAATGTAGGTATAAATGACTATTCATTTATTTTAATATCATTAAGAATATTCAAAGTATTTAAAGTATATTCAAAAAATAAATTTGTAAATGAATGTTTTAATTTCTTATCTCATTATCAACACATTAGTCAATGGGGAAGTTTATATTTAGATGTTTTTGTATTTTTTATGGGATTACATTTTGTAGCATCACTCTTCATTTTCATAGGAAGAAATCAATATCCAAATTGGATAATAAAATTAGAATTAGAAAACTCATCATTTATTCATATTTACATAGCATCAATTTATTATTTAATAGCAACAATAACTACAGTTGGTTATGGTGATATAACACCAACAAATAAAGGAGAAAGATGGTTTGGTTTAGTTTTATTAATTGTTGGAATTATTGTTTATTCTTTTGCAGTTGCTGGAATCTCTAATTATATTAAAGAAATTGATGATAAAAATGCTGATTATGAAAAAAAATTAAAAATTTTAGAAGATATTAAAATTAATCATCAGAAAATTAGTGATGATTTATATGAGAGAGTAATTAGATTTTTGAAATATAAACATTTTAATGAAAAAAAAGACAAAAATATTATTATTGATTGTTTACCTTTAGGATTAAGAAATATATTAGTTTATGAAATGTATAAACCTATTATTAAAAATTTTATTTTTTTTAAAAATTTTGATAATAATGATTTTATAGTGAGAGTTATTTTAGCTTTTAAACCAATTTTAGCAATGAAAAATGATATTTTAGTAAAAGATGGTGATTTCATTGAAGAAATTATTTTTGTTAAAAAAGGAAGATTATCTTTAGAAATACCAATTGATTTAAATAATGAAAATAATGAACCTTTATTAACTTTAAGTAAACAAAATAATATGAATAAAAAAGATTCAAATATTAATAATATTTATTTAAGTATGAGTCCAAATCGAAAAGGAAATCAACAATCAAATTCAACAATTTCTCCTTATTATAAAAATTCCTCATCAAAAACTTTTCATTTGGAGGATTATTCTCCTTCAATTTCTCCAAGAAAAAAAAGAACATTAGAATTAAAACAAAAAGAAATCGAAGAACTTGAAGAAAAAGAAAGACAAAAAAATATTCAATATATAAAAATATTAGAAATAAGAAAAAATGAACATTTTGGTGATATTTTAATGTTTTTAAATAGAAGAAGTCCATTATGTGCAAAAGTAAAATCAAAAAAAGCAGAATTTTTCTTTTTAAATAAAACAGATGCAGTTGAAATTTCAACATGTTATCCAAGAATATGGAATAAAATAAATAAAAAAAGTTTATTTAATATGGAACAAATACAAAGATTAATTAATAAGGTAATAAAAATATTTTTTGCTGCTCATGGAATAAAAAATAAAGAATATATAAATCCAGATCCAAGATTTAGTACAATTCTTTCTGTTCAGGAAAATAATGAAAGTAGTTCTGATTTACATTCAATTCCTTCAATAAGTGACTCAAATTGTAATAATAAAGTACCTTCTGAAGGAAGTATAAATAGTGAAAATAATTCAATAAAATATAATAAAAGTCTTTTTGGTACTGTTCAAGAAGTAGAAAATGATGATGAAAGTTCTTCTAAAAGTAGTAAATTTTATAAAGAAAATTTATCTAAAAAAAGTGAAAAAATAAATTCTGAAATTCAAATTCCACAAATGAATGAAAATATTAGTAAAAGTAATACTATAAATGATAATAATATTAGTCAAAATGATAATAATAAAAAAAGTATTTTAAAAAAATCAAATATTAATTTAAGTGAAGATAATTCTAATTATATGGCCAGTGATTTAATAAGTAATCAAACTTATAAAATGGATCATATTGATAAAAAAATTTTTGAATTTTCAGAAAATTGTTCAATTAATGATTCTATTTTAAGTTATGAAAAAAATTATTTTTCTACTAATTCATATTCTGGACAAACACCTTTTCGTCCTGAAGATATTAATGAAGAAATTTATCCTAATGAAAATGGTTTAATTGTAAATTTATCACATTTTAGATATTTTAATATTGAAAAAGATAATTCTAATATCAATATTAAATCAAACCAAATTTATGCACCTAAAATTTTTTTTCCTGAAAATTATTCTAACTCTCATATCTCAGGAAAATTGAAAAATTCCTTTGTTTCAAATAATAAAGTTTCTGAAGGGGATAAAAAATTAAATTTAGTAGTTAAAAAAAATGAACATTTAATTTCTTTAAATAATTCATCAGATGATAATAATAGTATTATTAAAAGTAATCAAAACTCTAATAATAATCTCCTAAGTTTTAATAAAATTAATATTGAAAATAATGAAAGTGAAAAAAATTTTAGTTATAATAATGTATTTAATAATAAAGATATTATGAAAATTAATTTAACAAATAAACCTTTAAGAAATTTAATAGAAAATTATTCATCACATAAAAATGATAATTTATCAGTATTTTCAACAGAATCTTCTTTTACAATATATTCTGAATATGAAAATATAAATGCATTAAGTAATTATAAATATTCTAAAAGTGTTGAATTAAAAAATAAAATTAAAAAAATTCTCTTAAAAGATAATGTAAAAGATGCAATAAAAAGTGTAAAAACAAATAAAACTGGAAAAAGAAATAGTGTATTCAACAATAAAATTTCACCAATTTCTTTAGAGCAAAAAGATAATTATGCATATACATCAAGAAATAATGATAAGTCAGAAATTAAAGATTCATCAAATAAAATAACTTTTCAAAGAAGATTATTAAAATCTAAAAGTATAGTTCATAAAAAAAATAATTTTAAAGAAAAAGAAATTACTGATTATGTAAATAAAACTCCAATGATGACAAGTAAAAAAAGAATTTTTGCCAAAAAAAATTATGGAATTAGTATATTTAGTAATAATAAATCAAATGATAAAAAATCAAATTTATTAAATGAAATTAGTCAAAATATTGAAAGAAATCAAATGAATTTAAATAATCCAGATGAATTTTATACTGAATATTTTAGTAAAATTTTAACTAAAAATGCAGATAAAATTAATAATTGTAAGAGTTCATTTATAAATAATACAATTCAAAAAAATAATAATAATATTTTTAGAAGGAAATCCGCTGCTAATATTAATTCTTTACTAAAAGGAATTACTATTGATAATGAAAGAAGAAAAAGTAATCTAGGTAATTAACATTTTTTTATATGTTTATATTTTTTTTTGTATTTTGATTTTTAATAATTTCAAAAATGACTTTCTTATTAGTTTTTTAAAGTAATATATTTATGTTATTTTATTTATATATTTTATATTTTGGATTGAAAAATAAATAATTTAATTATATTTGAATTGAAAAATTAATACTTTTTTTATTTTTCTTTTAAATTCAATAAACTATTATTATCTTTTCTACTTCCCATATCCCTAACAGCAAAATCAAAAATATAATATTGAATAAAATCCATTAAAAAACAAGGTACAAATTTAGCAATAAAACATATAATATAAGAATATTTAGGGAAAAAAACAATTTTATCTTTTAAAACAATAGTTTTAATAATTTCATAAGTAATATTTTTAACATTATAAACTTTTAAAATGAAAGGAAGAGGATTTTTAAAATTTGGGAACATACCAGAATTAATAATATAAGGACAAATTATAGTAAAAAAAATATCTTTTCTGTGTAAATATTCAGCCCTTAAGCTCTCATGAAAACCATATAAACCCCATTTTGAAGAAATATAATCTGAAGAATTTTTTGAAGTTATATGACTCATTATTGATGCCATTGTTATTATATGTAAATTTTTATTCTCTTCTTTTTTTCCTATTAATAATTTAGTTAATAACATTGGAGATATTAAATTTATTTGGATTGTTGATTTTATTTGTTCTTTTGTTAATTTTTCAAATGGTAAATTAAATGCTATTGCTGCATTATTTATTAAGAAATTTATTTCTTTTATTTTTATTTTATTTTCTAAAAGTAAATTTTCAAAATTTTGTACATTGTTTAAATCACAAAATATATTTATTATTTTTTCTTTATATTGATTTTTAATGTTACTAAATTCATCTTTTCTTATATCTAAATTTATTATTTTACACTTATATTTTGTAATTAATTGATGTATTATTTCTCTTCCAATCCCTAAACAACCTCCAGTAATTAATATTAATGAATTTTCATTAATGTATGATTGATTTTTAAATTTTTTCTCCCTAATATTTTCATTTAAAAAATATAATAAAAGAATAGAAAATAAAACCACTGAGCATAAAAATAAAATAATCATTTAAAAAAAATTATAAAAAAAATATTAAAAAAATTAAATAAAAAAGTGTCTTTTGAAAAAAATTATTAATAATTTTAATATTATTACAATATCTAATATTATAAAATAATTAAATATGCTCAAAATTTAAATATATCAAAATATTTATAAGTCATCATTTAATAATTCTTTAACTCTATCATCATCCATAGTCATTAGACTACTATTATCAGTTATAATTTTATTAATTAATTCTTCAGAAAATTCATTTTGTTGAATTTTAAATAAGGAAATTAAATCTTCTAATTTTGAATTCCTTATAATTAAAGCAATTCTAGTCAAACATAAATCTTGAAGAGAAGCATTTTGTAATTGCAAAGTTTCATTTAAAAAAATTATTGTTTCTTCAAAATTTAATTGAATAATAAATTCATAATCAAAATCATTCTCAATACAAATTCTTAAATCATCATTTAATGGTCTTTTTATTTCTTTATCATAAGGAATATAATTATGTCCTTCACAATATTTTAAAAACTTTTCTAATGAAAAAGAAGAAATATTTATATTAATTTGTGGAAAATCAGGAATTTGAATATTTATCATATTTTTAATTAAAGTAGGAACTTTAAATTCTTTCCCATCTGAAGAAATAAAAATTATATAATCCATTAAAAAAATTATATTTTTATTTAAAAAAAATAACAAAATATAATATATTCTAGAAAAATAATTAATAAAATTTCTTTTTATATAAAATATAAATTTATCAAAATAATAAAAATTATAAAAAAAATATGCAAAGAGAAAAAATATCACAAAGAGTTTATTATGAAGATGAAAAAGAAGAAAAAGAAGAAAAAAAAGTGGAAGAAATAAAATTAAAACCACATGAAAAACCAGAAATTCATTATTTAGCATTAAAATTACCAAAAAAAGTAACTTGGAGTGAAGATACAGTAGATAATGAACATATGAATAAAAAAAAATCAAATATATGTTGTATATATCATAAACCAAAATTAAATCCAGATGATCCTGATACAAGTTCTTGTTCTTCTTGTGATGAAAAAGGATTAAATGCTTATGAAAGACCTAATCATTATAATAGAGAACATCATCATCATAATGTTAATCCTGAAAAAAAATAAGTTTATTTACAAATTATAAAGTTTATTTTGTTTGTTTATTTATATATTTTATTGAAAATTATTGTTATTTGAAAAAAATTATATCATTTTATCTTATTAAAATTTTTTAATTTTTTTATTCTTTTATTTTTTTTTAAATTATTTCAATGTTTTGTTTTGTAATTTTTATTATTTTTTCATAATTAATTTGATTGATAAAAAATATTTTTTTTAATTTTTAAAAAATATTTAAATTATTTTGGATTAAATTTATATATAGTTAATTAAATGTCTAATAACTTAATCGAAGAAAAAAAGGAAAATGATGAGGATGAACAAATCAAAAAACAAATCCAGAAAAGATTACAAGAAAATATTATTTTCTTATTCAATCAATTGACTAAAGGATGTTTTAGAAATCATTGTTATAATAATTTATGCTTTAAAAATAAATTTGCCCAATTAAGTAAAATTATTATTTATTTAAAATTTAGAATTTAAAAATAAAACTCAAAAAGAAATTTTAGCAGAGATAATTCAATTATTTCAAACAAAGAAATTTTCTACTGAAAAACCAGAAAAATTTAGATGTTTAAGTAATAAAGAAATAATTGCAGTTGAAAATTTATTAAATGAATATGAAATTGATAAAAATTATGATTTTGGTGAGGAAATAGTTAATAATTCTCATAAATTGCCTAAATTAAATTTTGATCTTAAAAAATTGTATGATGCTAATATAACTGATTCTATAGAAAAAAATTTGAAAGATTTCAATAATTATATTTCTATTTTTACTGAGGATATTGATGTTAAAAATTTTAAACCTGATTCAATTGAAAATCAATATTTATTTTATTTTTTATTCTCATTCATTAGAAAAGCATATTTTTATATTTTAAATCATCCCAATTTTTTTTATACAGAAAATACTTCAAATGAATTTTCCAAATTTTTTGAAAACTATAGATTAATAAAAAGATATACAAAAAAATGTTTAAAAAGTATAATTTCAAAAAATAAAATGGAAATTGATAATATAAAAGATTCAGAAATAGAAAATAAAAATTTAAAAAATATATATATAGATTCATTTAATGAAATAAAAAATTTCCAAGATATATTTAACAAATATGTTTCTAAATCCCAACATTTTATAACTTTAGTTCTAGTAGCCTTAAATACAAATAATTTAGAAGATGAAGAGGAAGATGAAGAAGACTTTACATATAATGAACAATTATATACCTTATTAGAACATTTTATAAAAACATTCAAAACATTCAATATAATAAATGAAAAATATAATTTATTAAACCCAAAAGAATTTTATAATTATGGAATTAGTCAAAATTTAAATTATAAAATAGAATGTCAAACATATTTGAAAATTTTAGAAAAAACATATCTTAATAAAAAACCATTTTGTTTAATTTCATATAAATTTTTATTTGATCCAGCATCAAAAAATGAAGTATTAAAGTATTTCAATGATCAAAAGCAAAATGATCAAGTATTAAATTCTTTACATAATATAGGAGGAATTTTTCAATTTAATAATAATCTTGATAATCCATTTACAATTTTTTTCATATTAAATATTAGAAGAGATAATATAATAGAAGATACTTTAAATGCAGTTTCTAATCCAAATATTAATTTACAAAAACCTTTAAAAGTAAAATTTGTTAATGAACAAGGAGTTGATGAAGGAGGAGTTAGAAAAGAATTTTTTATGTTACTTGTAAGACAATTATTTGATGCAAATTATGGAATGTTTAATTATAATGAAAAAACAAGATTATTTTGGTTTAATTATTTTTCATTTGAACCTAAAATTAAATTTGAATTAATTGGGATTATTTTAGGTTTGGCATTATTTAATAATGTTATTTTAGATGTTAAATTTCCTTTAGTTATTTATAAAAAATTACTTGAAATAGAACCAAATTTAGAGGATTTAAAAGAATGTGATCCAGATTTATATAATACTTTTATATATTTAAAAAATACAAAAGATGAAAATTTAAAAGAAACATTATCAATGAATTTCACAATTACACTTGATAAATTTGGTGAAAAAATAGTAATTCCATTAAAAGAAAATGGGGAAAATATTTACATAGATATTAATAATAAAGATGAATATGTATCATTATATTTAGATTGGTATTATAATAAATCAATTGAAGATTATTTTAAATATTTTAAAAATGGATTTTTCAGAGTTTTTGATAAAAAATTATCAAAATTATTAAATCCAGAAGATTTAGAATTAATAATATGTGGAACACAAAAATTAGATTTTAATGAATTACAAATTAAAGCAAAATATGAAGATGGATATAAAAAAGATTCAATAACAATAAAACATTTATGGGAAGTTTTAAAAGAATTTAATGAAGATGAAAAAAAAAAATTCTTATTTTTTGTTACTGGATGTGATAGGGCACCAATTAATGGTTTAGGAAGTTTAGAATTAACTTTTTCAAGATGGGGACCTGATTCTGATAAATTACCTATTGCTCATACTTGTTTTAATCATTTACTTATACCTGATTATCAAAATAAAGAAAAATTGAAAAAATTATTATTAGTTGCAATTTCTTATTCTGAAGGTTTTGGTTTGATATAATTCTATTTTATTTTTCAATATTTCATTTTAAAATTAAAAAAAATTTTTTTTGAATTTTTTTTATTATTTATTTTTGAATTTTTTTATAAATTATTTCATTTATTTTAAAACACAAATTTTATAACTTCCATATTAATTTTTTATAAAAATTAAACATAATATCAGATTATCTTTATTATTTATAAAAAATATATCTTTAAATAATATTTGATAGAATGAAATTTATTTACCTATCTATATAAATTATATAGTTTCTTTATTATTCATAGTTTCGTTCAATGCTTTACTAAAATATATTAATTGTATTCTTGATTTAATTAAACCTATTAAAAGAATTATATGAATAATTTCCTCATGTAAAAAAACTTTATTCATTTCTTGAAAATCAGAAATATTAATTCTTTTAGGAAAAAAAACAAATTTTTTTATATATTTAATAAGATTAATATGTCCAGATAGAATTTTATTAATATTTTTATAATTATAATCTTCATGATAATAACCAAATAATTTTTCAATATAATGAATTAATGCTTGATGAATATATTTTTTATTATCTAAATTATTAATTTTTTTATTTCCTAATGAATTAGATGTAATTGATGTAATATATTCAATTTCATTATTTAAACATTCAATAAATGTTGAAGATAAATTTTTTAAAATAAAATGACCAGTATCCCAATCATATTCAAAATAAGTTAAAACAATATCTTTATTACATCCAGTAAAAGCAATTTTCTCATTTTCACTTGAAACATGTTTTTTAAAAAATTCTTCAATTAAATTCATTTCTTTATTTCCTTTTGTAGAATCAGAACTATTAAAAGAATCTTGATTTTTTTCTAATTCATTAGAAAAAAAATTAAAATTTTTATCTGTGTTTTCATTTTCAAATTCTTTTTCTTCATTTTCATCTTCTTCTTTTTTAATTTGTTCTAATTGAATAATCATTTCTTCTTGTATTCTATCATCAACTTTATCTAAAACATGTATTAAACTTTTTGTACTTTGTTTATTTTCACTTTTAAAACTATTATGACTTGAATGACTACTTGAATGACTATATTTAATATCAATTAATTCTTCAATAATTGCAATTTTTTGAAAGAAAATTAAAATTAAAATAGCTTCATTTATTTCATTTAAATTCATATTATTTTTTAATATTTTAATTTCATTTTTATTTATTTTCCAAGGTTGATGACATAATAATTCATTAAAATAAGCTAATTTTTTAATTTTATTTGGAACAACATCTAAACCATAAATTAGCCAATTATTATCACCTCCATATATTAAAAAATCTTCTTCTAAAATTCTAAATAACAATTCATTTTTCATAGTTGAAACTGCCATTATTCCCAAATATAATTTCCATTGAATTGGAAGAATTGATTCTGTTTTTAAAAAAGTATTTATTGTTGTTTGATATAATGATAAATAATCATTGAACCATAAAAAATATTGTTCAAATTTAAGAAATTTATCAATTAAAGGTAGATTAAAATTAATTTTTTCTGTATAATCAATTATTTCATTGTTATTATAAATTGAAGAATGGTTTGTTATAAAAGTATTTATTTCAATATATTTATTCTTTGTTTGTAAAATTTGCTCAATTTCTTCTTTTTTATCTTCTTCTGTTGAGAAAAAGTAATTTTGGGAAAAATATATGAAAAAGTCTTTTTGATGTGTGAAAACAGATTGTTCAATATAATATTTAACTCTAATAGAAATTTCATCTAAATATTCTTTATCAAGTTGCTTTTGATATTCATCAATTAGATTTAAAATATCTTTAAAATTATTGAATGTTATATCATTATAAGAAAATAAATTATAAATATATTTCAAATAATATACATTTGAATAAAATATTTTCAATTGATCTAAATTATAGTTTTCTGTTTTTATCATTTTAATAAATATTATTAAATCATAAAATAAAATTTATATTCCATAAATAATTTTTTGTTAGATTGTTTTTTTTTTTTTTATAAAAAAAACAAAATGTATTATAAATATTAATACTAGGAATTATTATTTTAATAATTTCAAAAAAATTTTAGATTATCTTAATTTGACATTGTTTGAAAAAGAGACTATATATTTAATTTGTTTTTTTTAAAATTTTTTAAAATAATATCAAAATAATAATTATTATTATTATTTATAAAAAATTTAAAAAAAATGGGATGCTCATCAGCAAGGGAAAAAATTGAATCAAAAATATTATCTTTGAAATTAGAAAGAGTATTAATTAAACAAGAAAAAAAGAAACAAATAGCACAATTAGAAAAAATGACAGGACAAAAAATAAAAAGAGAAAAAGTACCAGATTATATAGATCCAGAAGAATTAAAAAGAATAAAACATTTACAAAATAATTTTTTAAACAGTGAAGAAGAATCTTCAAATATAAATGAAAATGAAAATGAAGAAGAAGAAGAAGAAAATGAAGAAGAAGAAAAAGAAAATAAAAAACAAAAGAAAAAATCAATTATAAATGAAAATGAAAGTGATAATGAAGAAAACAATTTAAATATTGCTGATAATCATAATAAAAAATATATTAATTCTTCAGAAGAGAATGATGAAAAAGAAATTAATACTTCAAAAAAAAAAAAGAAAAAAAAGAAATTAAGAAATAATAAGGAAATAAAAAAATTGGATAATACTCTTTTAAATAAAGATATATCTTTTGGACAAGATAATACTTTATTTAAAAATAAAAGTGAAAATATTGAAATAAATAGTATTAAAGAATTAGATAATAATGATGATAAAAAAATAAATGATGAAAAAACTTTAATCTCTGTTGAGAATGAGAATAAATCAAATAATGAAAATGAAGGAATAAAAAAAAAGAAAAAAAAGAAGAAAAAAAAGAAAAAAAAAGAAGAAGAAGAAAGGAATAAAAAAGAAGAAGAAGAAAGGAAAAAAAAAGAAGAAGAAGAAAGGAAAAAAAAAGAAGAAGAGGAAAGGAAAAAAAAAGAAGAAGAAGAAAGGAAAAAAAAAGAAGAAGAGGAAAGAATAAAAAAAGAAGAAGAAGAAAGAAAAAAAAAAGAAAAAG
>JAEEGK010014618.1_pt1 | contig 17511 bp, 18 predicted proteins | sample 8958771 | NCBI WGS metagenome assembly JAEEGK01 (sample SAMN16246547, study PRJNA631951) | gut metagenome | biome: gut microbiome; feature: rumen; material: SC-attached | host: Bos | place: Iran: Karaj | collected 2018-10
CATCGGTACACAGTTTAACCCGCTGAAGGGCTTGAAACTGGTTAAGGACGAGTTTACTGGCGGTGGCTGGTGCAGCGATGCCGACTACGATGCAGGTATTTTTGCCCAGACGGCTTGGAGCGGTGCAGGTCAGCACACCAAGGAGTGCGGCCACATCTGGTTGGGTGCCTGCTGGGGTCAGGGTGATTCCAGTGGTCAGCCCGCTGTTGGCAAGGAATGCGTATGCGCCTCCGTCGCCGGTTGCAATGCCTATAATGGCTATGCTGGCCGCACGCTGTATGCTCACTACGCGGCCACGAATGTCTATGACCACTTTGCCGGGGGCTTCGCTCTTGTCTCACCTCAAATCAAATAAAAAACAGAGACAATGGCAAAACAAACGACTGAGTTGCTTTAATCCATGCCAAAGGCTGGGGCGTTAGCGGGAGTGGTGCGGCTTTAGCACCACGACCAGGCGCCCCGCTCCGAAGCAGGGTAATCAGGAGCCGATTAAAAATCCCGAAGCAAGCAAGATGAATTACGATACACTAAGACATATCGCCACACAGCTTTCCCAGGCCGCCACGCGGCTTGAGCAGGGCAGTGCGGCGGTTGACTGTATAGACTACGACAGTCTGCCAAAAACATCCGAGTTGATGGCAGCGCTGTTCGGGCCTAAACGGAAGAGTGAGGGTGGAGTTTGCGCCTCCGTCGCCGGTTGCAATGCCAATAATGACAATGCTGGCCGCACGCTGAATGCTAACAACGCGGCCACGAATGACAATGACAACTATGCCGGGGGCTTCGCTCAAAACCAACTAATGCTCCACATCGCGGCCTCTCGGCCAAACACGACTGACGACCATGCTGCCACTGGTGAGTATGGACCACGCGACTATCGCGAACTGCCCTTCTGGGACAGCTCGGACGGAGAAAGCGAGGTGCCCTTAATCTGGGATGACCTTAGAAGAGCGAATGCAAAACGTAATCTTAGTGGATTGAAACGATTCCTGCTTAACCGCGAGATAGCTATCTTTGCCGTACTGCGCACCGCCTATAGCCGCGATACCCGCGAAAAGCGCCGCACATGGGAAAAACCTGTGCCCGTGGCTATGCAGATGATAGCCGACCTGCAGGCCATGACCTACCAGGCCGAGCCACCTATAAGCAAGCGCGTGGATAAACGCCGCAAAGGCGACAAGGAGCGCTATGCCGAGGTGTTTACGCTGTACGACCGCTGCATGGTAAACCTGGTGCTGACGGTGATTGAGCAGAAGATGCGCCGCAAGGTGCCGCGTACCAACTACTCGAACATCATAGGCCGCAGCATACTGTGTAACGACCGCCGTTACTGTATGATGACCCGTATGCGCCACGCATCAAAGGTGTATGCCGATAAGTGGTATCTTACCGACGATATCCGAAAGTTCTACCAGAGCCTGAAAAAGGAGGTGTACCTGGGTGTGCTGTTCCAGACGGTTAAGGATCCGCTGTGCCGCTGGCTGCTGTGCCAGATATTCTCGCAGGTGGATGATCTGCCCATCGGCAGTAGCCTGTCGCCCATCATAGCCGATGTGGTGATGGCTGATTACGACGATCTGGTTCAGCGACAATTCAAGGTATCTTTCTCGGCAGGCTTTGGCGATAACAGGGTTTATTTCGGCGAGCACGACGAACTGGAACGGCTGCGCTCGTTCCAGACATCGTATTATGCTGGCCGTTATGAGCTCGACCTGAAAGGCGACTGGCAGCGTGGGCGTGCCGTTAACGGCTTGCGCTACTGCAAAACGTGGTATAAGCAGGGCTTTGTAAACGTGCGAGGCGAGATGCGCCGACGCGCCATACGTGCCGCTGACAAGCCACAGCAGTTTGCAGGCTACAACGGCTTGTTGCAAAAAAGCGACTCTAAGCGTTTATTGAGATTAATTAAAAACAACTTGTTAAATTTAAAAAGATACAGGACTATGAAACTGATGCCTTTTCGAGGAGAAAAGTGTAAGATGGACCGATTTGAAGGTCAGCGTATAGCTATCACCAACTTCCGAAAAATCGACAATCATAAGGACAGTGGGTATTATTATGATTTTCAGATAGTATCAAAGGAGGTTGATAGTAAAGGTCATGTGCATCACCACGTATGGCACTGCCATAACGGTTCGTTCGAGATCAAAGAGGTGTGCGACCAATGGCTGCGCGACAATACACCTATGCCGCAATACCGCACTATAGCTCGTGACGGCAACTCGCTATATTTCGTAGAGGATCATATTAGCGACCAGGAGGCATGCGATATTTTAGTCCGCGAAATGGGAATAGAATTATAAATAATAACACTTTAAAACAAAACGAGATTATGAAGCAGATTTTTGACAGTCAGCAGCCTACGCTCACCATAGAGACAGGCTCAAAAAGAGTGATGATGTGTACCAACGAGGAGATTGGGACCGTGTACGAAGAGCCCCCCGTTGAAGGCGCCGAGCCCGTGGCCCGCCAGCAGTACAAGTACGATGTGGATTGGCTCGATCCCGAGACCAAGACCAAAGGCGATGTGGTAGATGCTATCATCCGCACACGCTACTCGCTGAGCGACGAGCTGGCCATCCAGCGCCACTACAGCAACAGCAAGACCACCTACAAGCAGGAGTGGGAAGCCTACAACGAGTTTTGCGAGTGGGCTAAGCAAAAAGCCACCGATGCCGGGCTGTAAAAGTTAACAATCCCCACCCGATGCGGTGGGGATTGTTGTTTTTACCAGGTGGCGGTGTATTCGGTGTCCCAGTCGGTATTCAGGCTGAGAGTCATCCCGCTATTACTGGAAAAGAGGGGGCCAGTGTATGATGTTACGCGATTGCACTTGAATGGAGCATCGGTGATGGCAACGGTGCTAAGCACGTTGCTCTCGCCATCCTTACAAGCTATGGCCACGTCGGTGGTCCACTCATCGGCGGCTGAGAAACCGAAGATGTTGAGCACCTCGCCTGTAGAGCCGATGGCCGAGGCAGGAATGTTGGCCGTGATGGCCTGCGAGGCCGTAGCAGCAGTAGGCTGGCCAGTGGTGTAGTTGATGCCGTAGTGCCACTGCGATGGTGTGACATCGAAGGTGGCTGCGCCAGTAGGGATAGCATCGGTAAAAGTAAGTTTAAGTTTGGTTACAATTCGACTGAGCGATACAGCCTGAGCACCACTGGTGGTGGGCTGCACTTCGAGCGCCAGGTGCTTATAGAATGTGTCGAGTACTTTGGTGAAGGTGAGTGTCTTTGCGTCGGTGTCGAGTGTAGGATTCTGGCCGCGCGAGGCAACAAAGTAGATGTTGTGACTGCCCACGGTGAGCGAGAGTGTAGGCGAGCCGAAATCATCGTCGGTTGATGCCTGGTGCAGCTGCTGCTTGAGCTCGGTGCCCACGTAGTCGAGAATCCAGATATCGGTCATCTGCTTGCCGTCGGCAGTGAGCGCACGGGTGCGCATAGGCTCGACACTAACCGACCATCCATCGGCCTGAACATTGAACGTTACATCAACACTGTCGTCTTGGTTTTTGCTTTCAACTGGGTCGGCAGTTGTGCAGGCAGTTAGCAACGCAATCATGCTAACTGCCATGAGTTTAAGTCTTTCTTTTTTCATCATTGGTAATGTTTATGAATTAATATAATGTGAAACAGTAACAAAAGTAATGCTTTCTGGCGAGACAGCGTAAGTTTTGGGGCGCATTTAACATGATGTTAACTTATTGACTTCGTGTTAATTTTGTGTAAATTTTGATGCTAATCGGTGTATATTGGTGTAAATTATCGTATATTTGCACACGCTATTTTGCCTAAACGATATTTTAATTTAAGATGGAACAGAAACGTTACTACTACAGATTACCCCTATCGACAACGCTCGGCAAGGAGTTCAGATCGCTGCACCGCGAGTGCGACAGAGCCGACAAAGCTGCCGACAAGTTCTGCGCCAAGGTGGGCGCAAAGATGTACTACCCGCTGACAAGGGCTATGGCGGGCGGTGTGCTGTGCGTGAGCTTTGACGAGAAGCCCGACCCGCAGCTGTGGCGACACGTGGCTACCGACGAGGACGGCGTGGAGATGTATGAACCCAGATGCGACAAGCGCGAGGGCAGCATAGTATATAACCCCAAGCGCAAACCATCGAACACCGCCACCAGGCTATACAGCCGACAGCCAGCCATCGACGGCAGACTGCACTATATAGAGCTGCACTACGACAGCGAGGCGAAATGCAGCGACAAGCGCCGCAAAACGCCCAACTATGTGCGCAAGGCCATCAGGCTGGAGCGCGAGCGCATGCTGTTGCCACAGGTGCTGACCGACAGATTCTTCAAGCTGCTGGATGCCGACCTGCTGGCCGACATGCGACAGGAGAACCACAAGCAGTATATGGTGGCACCCGTGACGCCCGTGTTCTTCGACTTCGACGGCTACTACTATCTGTGTATGGCCTATCCATGCCGCGCCGAGGGACTGCAGGAGATGACGCAGGAGGCATTTATGCAGCGCAAAGAGGATATGCTGCGATACCAGCGAGATATAGAAGCAATGAACAATCTGAAGCCCAATGCCTAACATATACCTGAGAGTGCCAAGCTACGTGGCGCAGTTCTATCGCGCCATCGACCCCAACAGGCGGTTGAGCGAGCAGGATGCTTACCAGTTCTGCCCGTTCCAGCATGAGTATATACTGATGCGCAACACGCTGACACTGATACCCGAGACAGAGCAGAACTGCACATGGTGCTACAGTCAGCGGGCGTTTAACAATATACTGCGAGGCATACCACCCACGGGCGGAAGAGTGGTGATACAGCGCGACAACAAGGAGTGGATAACCACCAAGGAGCTGTGCGCCATCATAGGCGAGAAGAGCGTGGCCAAGATGGAGGCTTACGACTATCTGTGTATCGAAGCTCCGCAGGATGTGATGCTGGGCGACGAGGTGCGCCGAACCAACGGCAGCTACAGTCTGCACCAGCGCGAGGCCATACAGCTGCAGCAGCTGCTGAGGGATGAGTTCGTACACACCTTCCTGGACTGGGTGATACAAGACCGCCGATACTGCAACCGCATGGGGCTGCGCCGCGAGATAGGCACAACCATCGAGCGATTCTTTGAGCGATACTATATATTTATAGGTAGTAACAAGCGCGAACGCGAGAGTATGTATCGCATGTCTCTGCGATGGATATATCAGGCACGACAACTGCCCAACGACCGCATAGACTTTGGCGAAGATCTGACTTTCACCACCGAGCGGGAACAGCAGGAGGCCGACCACTACAACTTTGAAGGCGAGATAAACAGCGCAATTAAGAAAGCAAAGAAATCTAAACTGCCATCTGAAAAGATGTTAAAAGGTGCAGAAAAAGAACCACAATCGTGTTCCACTCGATTTTAAATAGAAAAATAACCCCAAAAACCAATAAGATATGATACAGAATTGCTACGAACAGCTACTCGACGACATTGTGAAGGTGCAACTGGTATTGGCAGCCAACTGCGACATGGCGATACCATTCCAGGTATCAGGCATCGACGTGATGGATGGATTTAAGACCGAGGGCGGACAGCAGGTGGACCGCATTGGTGCCGCCGCAGTGAGTATTGCTTACAACACTACCGAGGCCGAGCAGGGCGAACTGCTGCAGGCCCCAGTATTGCGCCAGCAGGACAAGCGAGTGCCGGCAGGCATAACCGTGCAGCACACGCTGGAAGTGCCTATTGCTGCGGGATTTGAGGAAGTTCGCGCCGCTGTGGCAGCGTGCCAGACGCAGGATGTGCATGTGGTACTGACGAGCGATGCCAGCGTGCGCTATGTGCTATACGCCATACCTGGCAGTTGCGATGTGCTGGTGGACGAGCAGGGTGTGAACCAGACCACCACACTGAAGGTTCAGCTAACGAGTATGAGCCACGTGATAAAGTTGATTTGAATCTTTCTTCTAAAATACATTTCATTCCAGCTTAATTAACAAAGCAAAAGTTCCCTAAAGCAGCCATCCGCGAGGACCGCTGCTTTTTTTTATTTTTACCCCCAATTTTGCCCTAAATCTGATAAAAACGCCAAAACCATGTCTGCCTATATATATAAAAGGTACATACCTTTGCCATCAGAAATCAAATTTAAAACGACACAGATTATGAACGGACTTTTGGAAATACTGACAAACAAGCACTGGATGATTCGCCCAGAATTTGTCCACAGCATGATGCCGGTGATTCAGAACAACCTGAACAACCACATCGAGCTCGGTGAAGAGAAAGAGCACGATATGGGTTGCCGCATCGTATTTACCAAGGAGGGTACCGAGGCTCGTATCAAGGAAGAGCGTTATTCGGCCAAGGATGGTCGCTACATTTCTTCGTGGAACGACAATAAGGACGACCCATTTATTAATGTAATGTTTGTGGACGGTCCCATCACCCGCAACGGTGGTGCCTGCAGTTACGGATCGGTACAGCATCGCGACATGATGATGAGTGCTGCCGACAACGCTAACTGCGTAGGCCACATCTTCCACATCAACACCCCTGGTGGTAGCGCCTGGGCAAAGAACGACTATCAGCAGGCTATCGACTACGCTCGCGCCAAGAAGCAGCCCGTGGTGGCATTCGTTGATGGTATGTGCTGCAGTGCTGGTATGTATCTGGCTGCACTCTGCGATCAGCGTTATTACATGCACGCTAAGGACGAGATAGGTTGTATTGGCGTGATGGCCGCCTTCTATACCGAGAAGGATGGTAGCACTTGCCAGTACACCAACGAGACTTACCACGAGTTGTACGACCCAGAGAGTTTCGATAAGAATAAGGAGTTTCGCGATATTGCCAACGAAGGCAACAGCGAGCTGCTGATTCAGGAGTTGGCAAAACTGGGTGTAGAGTTCCGTGCCGATGTAAAGGCCGCCTGTCCCAAGGCAAAGGATGAGCACCTGCATGGTAAGGTGTTCGACGCACAGGATGTGAAAGGCATCCTGATGGATGATCAGAAGTCGTTAGGCGAGGTGTTCGACGTAGTTATCGACCGTGGTGTTAAGAACGGACTGCAGAGCGCCCGCAACGCAATGAATATGTTAAACCCAAACAATAACAGTATCAACATGAAAGAGAAGTACCCATCATTGTTTGCAGCCCTCCAGGTGGAGGAGATGCAGATGCAGGAGGGCGGCGCCTTTATCAACGAGGAACTGCTCGCTAACCTGAACGCAGCCATTGAGACTGCACAGAAGGAGAAAGCCGATGCACTGGCACTGGTTGAGAGCCTGAAGGCCGACCACGCTACTGCTATCGAGAATCTGAACGCTGAGCATCAGCAGGCCATCGACCAGCTGAACGAGCAGCTTACCGCTAAGGACGAGGAGTTGGCAGCATCGCAGCAGGCCGTTGCCGACCTGAACGAGCAGGTAACTAACCTGAACACCACCGTTGAGGAGCAGAAGGGCCAGATTGACAACCTGAACACCGAGCTTACTGGTGCTAAGGAGAGTCTGACTACCGCCGAGGGTCAGCTGGCCGAGAAGGACCAGACCATTACCGACCTGAACGCTCAGATTGAGGAGCTTACACACGATGCCGGCGCTGAGCCACAGGCAGGTGCTGCTCCACAGAACAACGGCACAGGCGCCGAGGCTCCTGCAGTAGCTGTAGAGAAGTTTGTTTACGACAACAGCAAGACCTACGAGGAGAACATGCGACTGAAGAAGGAGTGGGAGGAAGCCCACAAATAGCCCTCAGCCTACACAAAAGCTAAACATTTAATGAGTTAAACAATATTTATTCACCAACACTAAAATTAAAAGATTATGGCATTCATCGGAATTGACAATCTTACCCATGTGAAGGATCGCCTTCAGACCAACATTATCATGGGTCCTGCGTACTACAGCGCAGACGAGTTGAAGCGTATGGGCATCAAGGTCATCACTGGCATTGAGTTCAAAGACACCGCTACCATCTTCAACCGTAAGGGTGGCACTGCTCGCCGCAAGGTGGTAGGCCAGTCACAGAACTCTACACTTGGTTACATGACCGAGCGTACACTCGAAGCCCAGATCGTTTGGGATCACTACACAGCCAACGAGGACGACTTCCAGGAAAAGCCTGTGCAGATTACCATCAACGGTTCTGCTCAGCCTTCGTTCCCAAAGACCGAGGAGTTTATCGACCAGATTGGTATCGCTTTCAACGACAACGTTTATCCTTGCATCTGGCACGGCGACGAGAACAGCGAGAAGCCTGAGATGGCTCTGTTCAACGGATTGCACGCCAACCTCGACAAGGATATTGCCAACGGTACCGTATCGGAGGCTGCCGGCAACCTGATTCCTTGTGCCGTTCTGGACGCTCCTGCAACAGAGGGCGACAGCGCTGCTTGGGACGAGTTCGTTAAGTGGTACAACAAGTGGCACCCCGCTCTGAAGCGTCGCGATAGCATCGTTTACATGAGCACTGCCTACGGTAACTACATTGCCGACGCTTACGAGCAGAAGCACCGCAGTCACCAGGCCGTGAACTTCATCCCCGATGCTAACGGCAACTTCAAGGTGCGCGAGTACCCCAAGGTAACATTCTGCCCATCAGACGACTTCGGCGAGGGCACACGTATGATTGCTACCATCCCTGGTAACATGGAGCTGGGTGTAAACTCAGAGGCCGACCAGAGCTTCGTTTCAATCATGCACGGCGACCCAACACCTGGTGGCGACCACAAGACCATCACATTCCAGATTCAGGGTGTGTTTGGTACTCGCATCCTGCGTGTTAACGCTGCCAACTTCGTTACAAACGGTGGTAGCATCGAGGACAAGTACTGGAGCGGCGACTACCAGAAGGACAGCTTCACAGCCCTGCCTAACGACAACAAGATGGGTGAGGTTTCTGTAAGCCCAGCACCTGTTAACGGTGAGTACGCTAAGGGCACTACCCTTACTCTGACTGCTACTGCAAAGAGCGGCTATCACTTCGTGAAGTGGAGCGGCGACTGCACTGCTACTACCAACGTAGCCAACGTGGTAACTAAGGGCCAGCCTGGTGCTGCCGTAGCTATCTTCGAGGCTGATGCAGCCAGCGAGTAGTTAGCACGATAAAAGGGGGTAAGGGCTCCCGGCGCAATATCGCCCGCCGTGCCGAGCCCTCCCCTTCACTTATCAACACAAGTTTAAACTAAAAAACAGAAAGGAATAATATTATGCCAACAGTAAATTGTCCAGCATTAGATAACTACTTGGCCGCCGAGGAGTGCTTGGAGAACCTGGCCGGTCTGGGCGAAGTGGTTTACGTAGGCTTGCGTGGTGATCTGAAGAATCCCATGTCGGCCACCGATAACACCTACGCCACTCCTGAGTTCAAGGATGGCAAGGGTCTGTATAAGTTCGACCTGAAAGAAGAGGCACAGAAGGTTGCTGGCGAGAGCCAGGGCAAGCGCAAGGGCTTCAACATCACGGGTACTATGGTGTTCGACGGTGTTGACAAGAAGATCTCTAAGATTCTTCGCGCCCTGAACAACCTCGACTGGTTCGCTATCTTCCCCGACCCATCGGGCGACGCTCAGATTCTGTACGACCCCAACAAGAAGGTACGTATCGACTCTGGCGGTGCTACCACCGACACAGGTGCTACAGCAGGCGACGATCGTATCTCTACCGTCAACTTCATCCTTGGTCCAGTCAAGTACCCCAACTTGTTCGTGACTGCACCTCAGACAGGCGGATGGGATTCTCTGCTCGTTACCGATGGTTCTAACTAAAGTCTCGCGGTTTTAAGTTATATAGATCATTCTTCCGTGGCAGGCAATCTGTGAATGTGGTTGCCTGCCATTTTTAATTTCAAAACATTTGGCGATATGAAAATAGACTACCTTGTTCCGATGGTTTTTCCATTCGACCCTGAGTGGCAGCGCACTTGGCGCCGCGCCTGTGGTGCTATGCTGATAGACGACGCCCAGTTGTGCGCCCGCTATCGCACCTGGTGTACCGAGTAGTTGCTCATCGAGTGCGTGCAGCGCTTCATGCCGTGGTTAAACCAAATCATTATCATTCTGGCAGGTCCGTCGCAGGTGCAGCCTTGGATGGCAGAGATGGGTGTGCGCGTGGTGTTCCACGGCGATTTTATCCCGCAGGAGTATCTGCCCACGTTCAACAGTCGCACCATCGAGATGTTCCTGCACCGCATCGAGGGACTGAGCGACACATTTATCTATGGCAACGACGATATGTTCCCGCTCTCGCCGCTGCAGCCAGACGATTTCTTCCGTGGCATGCTGCCTTGCCTTGAGATGACGGCACGCCAATACCCCACCCCTCCCAACCAGTTCCACATGGTGTGTGCCCACGGGCAGGATATGGTGGCCGATGTGCTGGGCGTGTCATCACCATCGTGTTGGTTGCACACAGGCCATAGTCTTGCGCCCATACTGAAGAGTACCTGCGAACTGCTGTGGCAGCAGCGGACTGACGAACTCAAAGCCAGCATCACGCCGTTCCGCTCGCAGCGCAACTTCAATCAGTACATCTACCTGTGGTATCAGTACATGAGTGGCAAGTATGCTGCCCACGTGCCGCCGCGCCAGTATGTATCGACCAAAGACGGTTCCGACGCCGTGCGCCAGGCTATCCGCGAGGCCGAGGGCATACTGTGCATCAACGATAGCGACCACACCAACGATATCCGCGAGTTTTCGCAGATAGCACAACAAGAAATAAAAAAACGTTTAGCATGATACAGAGAGTAGCACTGGTGGCCATTGGTCGCCTGGAGAACCAGTATGCCCGCGAGTGGGCTGAGCACCACCTGGCAGCGGGATTCCAACATATTATTATATATGATAACAACCGAGAGGGCGAGGAGCACTTTGAAGAGGTGCTTAGCGATCTGATAGCCGCCGGAAAGGTGGAGATAGTGAACTGGCGCGACCGCGAGTCGGCGCAGCGCGAGGCGTATAACGATGCTTACCGCACCTACGGCCTGCGCTACGACTGGTTGGCATTCTTCGATTTCGACGAGTTTCTGTGCTTCAGCGAGGGGCACACCTTGCAGTCGATGCTTTCGGGCATCCCCCGCTCGCTCCATGCAGTGATGGTGCCGTGGCTGATGATGACCGACAGCGGACTGGTGCATAACGACCACCGTCCGCTCATGGAGCGATTCACCGAGAGCTTAGAACAGGAAGAGACGCAGGGCAAGTGTATCGTCCGCACCCGACTGATAGGCGCTAAGTTTACCAAGAGCGTACACGTGCCTTACGAGCCGATGCTGCACTGCTGCAATCCCAGTGGTGAACACGTACAGCAGCACCGCCTGCAGCGCCCCGATCAGCGTGTGGCATACCTGAAACACTTCAGTACCAAGACCATCGAGGAGTGGCTATCCAACAAGGCTAAGAAGGGCACTGCTGGCCGCACCATGGAGCGATTTGCCCGCGACTATAAGGACTACTTCTTTGGCATCAACGAGCGCACACCCGAAAAGGAAGAGTTCATACGCCAGTGGGACAACCGTCCCGGACGTGTGGCTGCCGTAGCTAACGGGCGTTTGGGCAATCAGATGTTTATAGCTGCTGCCGCCATGACGTTTGCCCGTCGCACGGGTCGCGAGTTTGTGGGCTTGGTATATACGGGTAGCCCCGAGCGCCGCAAGTTCCTATACCCAAAGGAGCAGTTCGATACCGTGATGCGCGGTGTGCGCTATATCGAGGCCAGCGATGTGCCCGATTTTGCGATGATGCAGCTGGATAAGCCGCACCACTCAGCGGGATTCCCCGATATGGGCACGGTGCGCGATGTGGTGCTCAACGACTTCTTTCAGAACGCCACGCTTATCGACCGCGACATAGCCGTGAAACTGTTTGCCCCGCGCAAGGAGGCTGTGAAAGAGGTGCGCCGACTGTATGGCGACCTCTCCGACTGTGTATGTGTGAACGTGCGCCGTGGCGACTACCTCACCCATCTGGAGGCAGGCTACCGCGTGCTCAGTCGCGATGAGATACTGGCCATGCTCTACGTGCATTTCCCCGTGACCGACTATCCCCGCGTGATGTTCGTGAGCGACGATATAGAGTGGTGCCGAGCCAACTTCATCGGTCCGCAGTATCTCTTTGCCGATAAGCCGTCGGCTATGTGGAAACCCGAACTCGACCTGGTTTTGCAGGCTGCATGCCGTGGCAATATCATCAGCACCAGCACCTTCTCATGGTGGGGCGTTTACTTAGGCAGTCAGGAGGGGCGCCGCGTGGTGTGCCCCTGGCCGTGGTTCATGCCCCAGCACCAGCCACAGCTTAACGATATACTACCCGAAGGATGGATAAAATACGAACAGGAGCATGACTAAGATATATATAGCCACCCATACCGACTTCGAGAGCCCCGTACACCATCCTGTGTACGAGGTGCTCGACAGTCGCCGCCTGTTCACCACCGATGTGGCCCCAAACGGCATCGACGCACTTTTCTATTCAGAGTTGTTATCCTATAAGTATCTGGCAGACCACCCCAACCTGTTGCCCGACATCGTGGGTTTCTGTGGCTATCGCAAGTACTTCGCGTTTATGGACGATGTGCCCGATATCGAATCGCTTATCATCCAGCGCGGGTGCATAGCCACCACGCCCCACCACACCTGTCGCACACTGGCCAACTACCAAAAGCAGTCCATCAGTGTATATGATCAGTACGCCCGTTGCTTCTTTTTCGGCGATATGGACGTGATGAAGGCTGTGGTACACTCGCGCCATCCCGAGCTGTGGGCTACTTTCAACTCGATGTTGGCAGGCGACAGGCTCTACACCTGCAATATGTTTATCATGCGCCGTTGCGATTTTCTGGATATGATGCACGTGGTGTGGGACTGTCTCGATGCGTGGCTCGAAGCCGTTGGTACCGACGTGTATCGGCGCATCATTCAGCACTCCGACTGTTATCTGCAGAAGCCCAGCGGCACCCTTCGCCAGCCAGAACACCAGTTCCGTATCGGAGGCAATCTGGGCGAACGCATTGTCAGCGCCTTTATCATGCGCTACTTCCCGCAGACCATCACCTACGATATCGTGTTCACCGAGCGAGCGCGACGCCACCGACCGCTCGTCATTTGATGTCTGCCACTGCTGGCAGACTTTTTTTATCTTTGCACAAAAGAAAACAAGATAGAAATGAACAATTTAATGACTGATATTTGGCCATATCTGCTGCCAGCGCTCATTGCAGGCATAGCAGGACTGATAGGTTGGGTGCATAACCTGCGCACACGTGTGGCTATACTCGAAAAGACTGTTGAAAACCAGCAAAAGCGCATCGACAGTCACTCATCAAAGCAAGACGGCCTGCTGGATAAGATGAACTCGATGGAAAAGAAGTTTATCGAAACCGTAGGCGATGTACGGAGCGACATCCATGGCTTAGCGAGCGATGTTAAAGGATTGTCGCAGCTGATACTTATCAGCGACCCAGGAGTGAAAGTAAACAGACAATAAATATTTAATGTTTCGCTCCAGCTTTAATGTTTAATGTTTAATGTTTAATGTTTAATGTATAATATATATGCGTAAATTCTGGCAAACACTACGATCGCGTTGGCGCAACCACATGCCGCTATTCTTTAAGCGACTGATGTGGATAGGCGGCCTGATGAGTGGCACTGCTATTGCCGTACACGAGGTATTTGCACAGTATGGCATACAGCCCGACGACTGGTGGCTGTTTATCGAGCGCTATCTTATCGGTGGTGGCGCAGGCATCGTGTTTGCCTGCAAGTTTACCCAGACTTATGGCAAGGATGGCAATCCTGTGCAGAAGGGCCTGGAGCCAACAGAGCCAAAGGCAGTGAACAACTGCGATATCGAGGCGGAGCAACCGCCCGAACATACATGACAAACAAAAACCCAAGGCGATATGAAACATTACAACGACATGATGCCTGCCGAGCAGGCCAAATGGATTGAGGATTTCAGCCGACTGACTAATCCTATCCCAACCGACCCGAATGAGATTCAGCAGCTGTTCCAGTTGCTAAGTGTGTGGCCCTTTGCCGAGCGATTCTGCAACGATGGGTTGCAGTATGGCGACTACATGGGCCGCACCTACCGTCTGCCTGTATATATAGATAAGGTGAAGGACACGCTGGCCGATGGACTGGTGCAGACCGATGCCAACGGCAAACCCATTGCTGTGGTAGCCCCAGGCGCACCGCTGCGCCGCCGTGGACGCCCCACACGCGAGGAAGCTGCCGCCCGACTGCGTGGCGAGGTGCAGGTGGTACAGGAAGATACGCCTGAGACCCGTCGCCGTCGCGCCGTAGCCAAACTCTTAGGCTTAAAAGTAGTGAATGGCGAGCCCGTGCGCGAAAAGAACAACGCCGAGTTAGCCGCCGAAAAAGCCGCCAAGAAAGCAGCCGAGGAGCGCATACATCCTGATTTGTTTGCTAAAACCGATGCAGCTGCTGCGGATGACAGGGGACAGGTCCCTGGCAGCAACAAACTTGCGGGTACGGAACCTGCCAGGGACCCGTCCCCTGTCATCCGAAACCCGTCGATGTCAGAAATCTACGCCGAGCGCATTGATGCCGATAGATTGCACCTGAACGAACTGGCGTGGCTGTGCAGCAAGGAGCTGCAGGAGCGCATTGCAAAAGTTCGCGACCAGCGCACAGCCTTTGGCGATGCCTCGCAAACAGCAAAAGTGCTGGCCGAGCACGGTGGTAATCCCGACGAGATAGCCGCCTGGGCCAAGCGTGCCGAAGAGGCGCTGAAGGCTTACGAGGCCACCTACGCCGCTGTAGATGAAGAGTTGGCCATTGTGTTCGCCCGCTTGCAGATGGACGAGCCTTATAAGGAGCAGTTCTGCAAGCGCTTCAAGGGTGTCGATCTGGTGCAGATAGCCCACATCACCCGTCCTTACTACGACAAGTTGCGCTCGCCCGAGTTCGACCTGCGTATAAAGACCATGATTGAGCAGGACAGCCCCGAATACGCCGCTAAGATGAAGGCCGAAGAGGAGCGCAAGCAGGAAGTGACCGACATTCTGCGCTACCTAAAGCGCAAGGATAAGCCCAACGTAGCCCAGCGCATCCGCACCATGGAAGCCCGCTACAAGCGCCTGATTGAACTCCTCGGCGAGGACGAAGCCCGCATCTACCGCCCAATAGTAGATGTAGCCATCAAGGATTACGAGGCTAACTACAAAAAAGAGGAAAAGCCTGCTAAGCCCGAAAAGCCCGTCAAAAAGGCTGCGAAGAAAACCGATAAGAAACCCTCTAAAACCGCTAAGAAAGTATGAGCCAGCCGTCGCAGAATTATATAGATAAGGTGGTGCGATGGACCTACGGCCAAGTAGATCTCGCACGAATGAATATCCCGTTGGCCGGGCAGTTTCGCGCCAGATTGGCCTTGGAGTGCTACATGCTGTGGCAGCAGAATAAAACCAGTAATATTCGTCGCATGGTGCAGAACATTGCCGCCCGCGACTATGCCATGCTGATGCAGAACGCCGCCCTGGGCAGCGAGGAAGCACAAGCCATGGTAAAGGCTCTTGGCATCACCCGCAACGAAGAGACAGGTGCAGTAAGCGCCCGTCGCGAAACCGAGATAGCCAACGATATCTACGTGGTCAACCAGTTGGTTGGTCGCCTGTCGGTGGCTAAGAACCACATCCAGCGTGCCATGTACGAGGACAATATCGAGTGGCTGATAGGCTTTGCCCGCAAGACGGGTAACGTCACCGCCATGCGTGAGGCCCAGCGCAATCTGGAGAAGATAAACAACGACTTTAAGGACGAGGAGAATCCTGCCGACGCTATGAAGCCAGGCGCCGAGCGCAACATCACTGGCGATATCAGCATTATCAAGCCCGACCGCACCAACTATACCGAGGAAGAGCTTAAAGCCTTTGCCAAGAAGATTGGTGCCAAGTTCGAGGATGTGCAGGAGATGATACAGAACGAGGACGGTGTGTACGTGAATGCCGATGGCGACGATGCCGACGACGAAGAGCAGGAGCAGGAGATGCCCGCCGACGATACACCCGATGATTACGACCCATTTAAACGTTAACGCCTATGCCACGCAGAAAAAGAAAGCCCATGGACGATGATTGGGACGACGAGGACAGCAGCACCACACTACAAGGCGAACCCGAAGTAGCCAAAGTGTCGCTATCCGACTTTTACATCCCCGAAAAGGTTAATGCCTTTGTGCATGCCTACGAACCCTGCCGCGAGGGCGAGGATGGCTATGAGCAGATGGACGACGCCCGCCTGCGCGAGATATTTAAAGCCTACGTATGCGGACTGGGCGATCCTCTCAATCTGTATATCGAGGACCTGAAGCTGGCCACTCCCCCATTCCGCATGCAGGTAAGTATGGCCACTGGCGAGCCCTGCCTTTTCGTCCGCCGCAAACAATAATGTTCAATTTTCAATGTTCAATGTTCAATGGCCGATAGTGTAGATATCTATATGAACCGCCCGCAGCGCATGGCGCACGTCATCCAGGCTCACGATGAGCGTGGTGTAGCCTCGCGCCGTGTGGGAAAGACCGAACACATTGGCGACCGCGCCTTTCAGGTGGCTAAGTCGATGCCGCAGGGCATGGGTGCCTGGGGCGGTATCAGTCGCGCCCAACTTATGTGTAAGCTCATACCCAGTGCGCTGGCAGCCATGAGCCGTTTCTACGGCCTCACGCCCGGCGTGCATTATGGTCCTGGCAAACCGCCATCGTGGGTGCCAAAACCTATAGCCGAACTGCGCAACTACAGCGATTCTATCTGGTTTGCCAACGGCTTTATATGGCAGATGATCTCAATGGCACAGATAGCCAGTGCCAACTCTTATACCTTCAACCACGCGCTGTTTGATGAGTGCCGCTTTGCCCGCAAACAGAAAATCTACGAAGAACTGGTACCAGCCGTGAGCGGACAGACTCACCCCTTTGGCGACCCAGGCTTCAGTCGCGAGAACCCCCTTTACTGCGGCACATCGTTTATGAGCGATGCCTCGCTCACCATCAAGGGCGCATGGCTGGAGCAGGAAGAGGAGAAACTTGACGATAAGCCCATGTTAGGCCCGTTTACCGATATGACTTATCGCGAGATTCAGACCGAGCTCGAAACCTTTGCCAAGAGCGTCATCAAGTACAACGACCTTATCTATTACGCCCGCAAGGAGCACCGCCAGATAATAGAGGTAACGCCCGAGCGCAAGGCTGAGATAGAGCAGATGGCCAAGCAGATTGAAACCCGCGAGGGGGCATACAAGATTATCCCCCGCCAGTATAAGGACATCAACAAGGCCGTGTGCGACATGCTGGTTAACTACAAGCTGACCGACCAAGACACCGCCAACCTGCTGTATAATCACAAATACCTTATCACCAAGGAAGATCAGTTTGAGATGATGAAACTTAATCTGGGCAAGTCGTACCTCAAGCGCATACAGCAGCTGCGTGCATCGGCCTTCTATTGCTGGCGTGCCAGTACACTCGACAATGCCGATATCGTAACCTTCGAGTACATTGCTCAGATGTATCGCGAGTTGCCCA
>JAEEGK010014619.1_pt1 | contig 17510 bp, 13 predicted proteins | sample 8958771 | NCBI WGS metagenome assembly JAEEGK01 (sample SAMN16246547, study PRJNA631951) | gut metagenome | biome: gut microbiome; feature: rumen; material: SC-attached | host: Bos | place: Iran: Karaj | collected 2018-10
TGCTTCCAGCCATGCTGCCTGATGTGTCAATCATGAAGAACAGCGTCATGGTTCGACGCGGTACGCTTACAGTTTCATCTAATAATGACATAATGCTTTGTATTTAGTTAGTTTGTAATTCCATAAGAAGGGTGGGGCCTATCTAGCACGTTGCTTCGAGGCCGATTATATACATTCTTGTAAACATTGAATATCACCGTCAATACCTCGTCGCAAATGTTTCGGTCTGTCCGTTCCATATCTCTAAATTCTACATTGCGGATTGCATCCAATTGGCTGTTATATCCAGTAATGTCATAGGCTGCAATTACAGCTTCTATGACTTTTTGAACCTCCAAGTAAGCATACTTGTATTGCTGCTTGCTATACAGCCGGGCATAACTCATCAAAGTGCTCAGAATAACAGTATTCACTGCATTCTGGCTAAGAGAGCGAACGAACATCTCCATCTCATCAAACACACGTGGCATTTGTTGCCCACTCCTCGAATTTGATGAGACAACTCCTTTACCAGTAAAGCGACCAATGAAATCAATGACAGCAGGGTCAACGATTATGTCGCTATATGCTATTGCTTTGGTCAGATATAGTCCGCTGAGAGATTTTGAACGACTCAAAGCGACATAGAGCTGACCAGGCGCAAAAATATGGCTGCGTAAATCAAGCACAATACTATCGTAAGTTTGTCCCTGAGATTTATGAATAGTGAAGGCGTATGCAAGTTTTATTGGGAACTGGTCAATTCTCTGATAAAAGGGTTTTACTCTCTTTAGTTTATGATTACTGGCATCATACTCCATGTCATACTTGTAGTCTACCTTTTTGCTTATCTTTATGCTGATACCAGGTGCTCGTTCCAATTCTACGTAAACATAATCACCATCATAATCAGTAACGGTTCCGAAATCCCCGTTAACATACCCTTCACCTCTGTTTGTAGCTGTGCATACCACTCTTGCACCTATCTTGAAAACCAATTCTCCATCAAATGCTGATGGTAAGATGATTTCGTGGTACTTTTGGGTGTCATACCGTAATGAATCACGAAATTCAAAGAAGCCGGCGTAATTGTCAGTATTCCGTTCTTTGATTTTTACCATAGCCCTTGAGTAATACGTCTGTCCGCTCAATTTGGCTAAGTTTTCAGAATTCACTTGATGTACTTCTGCATTGGATGAAGCTATATATGGCACTTTGGCATGAATGGTGTTCAAAGGTACGATTCGGCTGTTTAGTTTATCCAATACGCTTTTGTCCTCCATCACTTCCAATGATCTAAACTTGTCAAGCAGCTCCTCATAGCCCTTGTCGGTCTTATGTCGCTCGGATTTTTGTAACTCGTAGAACTTAATCCTTGGCAGCTCTCTTTGAATGATGTGACTGTTGAAGAAATAGATGCCTCCGTATTCCTTCATCAGATACTCGTAAATGGCTTCCTCTTCAACAATGGGCGGCAACTGATACAAGTCGCCAACGATGATGACCCTTATTCCTCCAAATGGGGCAGAAGACCTTTTGGCCACTTGGCAAATCTTGTTCATCATCTCAAATGTGTCCGCTCTAACCATCGAAATTTCATCGAATATCAAAGCGTCAACATATTCAATTTTACCATAAAAATACCTAGTGCGCAAAGCATTGTATCCATCAGGATTTTGATAACCTTCGACTAGATCATCAAATTCCCCTCCGAAAAAACTATGCATTGTTTGTGCTGAGCGATACACCAGCTTCGCCAAATTTGTAGGACACAAAATCTGTGTGTTTCCTAGTCTTGGAGCAAGCTCACGAATTAGATAAGACTTGCCCGTGCCAGCTTTGCCTTGTATCACTGTTATTGGTACAGGTCTTCTTAATATATCGGTAACTATTGTCTTTTGTTCGTCGTTTAGTGGCATATCGTCAGAGTTTTATTATGGCTGTTGTTCGATTATCATTCCGCTTGAATTGCTGTTAAAGGAAATCTTGATACCGTTTTTCACGGGCATGAGTTCATTCGGACCAACTGTCTTCAGCTTTCCACTTGGCGTTTCCGCAGTCCAGGTGTCATTTGTGAGATTCTTAAGCATCAACATGCTTTTATCCTGTGGATTAACGGTCACGCCAACATCGGGTTTGTTGTCTAGATCAATAAACAAGCGAGTCCCTTTTGTCAAATACAAAGTGCGCATACCAAGCTTCAACATCTTTGTTGTATCAATCTCTCGGCCACAGTTCATGCACACTTTCTTTGAATCTTCCACAAAAGTCTCTTCTCCGCAATGAGGACAAATCACAAGTTTGTCACGCAATGAAGCGATAAGCTTTTCCCAGTTTTGTTCCAACATACGCTTCTGCTTATTCTGTAACATCTCTGGACTAAACTCACGGATAAATGTTTCGCGCAATTCGGCTGGCATCACTGGCCAACGGCGAATCACATTCTGATGAATGCCTCGCATAGGCAAGTTGCTCTTGTCATTTGCGTCATAAATAAAGACGGCCTCTTTCCCATAGAACTTTTTCTCAAAGGCCTCAGTCATGCAAGGGCAGGCAACAACCTTTGCTCCTTCAAAAGGATGGTTGGCATAGAACAGCATGAAAAGAATGACCGACAAGGAGAAACGGTCGCTGTACTTGTCGGGAATACCGCCAGCAACAATCTCTGGAGCCATGTATCGAGCCTTTCCCATAATGCCCGATTTCTCGCCTTGCGGCATGACATTGTCATTGTCACAAATCAGAACATCGCCCGTCTCAGGATCAATAAAGAAGTTGCCGTCATTAAGATCTTGGTAGCTATAGCCGAATCTGTGAAGCATCATAAAGCCATCGCTGATTTTCATGGCAGCCGCCATCATTGCTTGAAATGACTTGAAGCTCTTCTTTGCTAGCAAGAAATTGCCAAATTCATAGTAGTTCTGTGGACGCAAAGCCATCACATAGCCAAAGCTTCCTTTTTGCCGTTCTGTGATGCGTTCAGGCCAAAGGAATGCAGGGCTTGGCGCACCATTCATCACATTGCTCGCCAAATTGTTGTAGAAGGCTTGGTCAAGGCTGTTGTGATACCACTTCAAGGCTTTTGGTTGGCCATTCAAATCAACCAAATATACTATGCCTTGGCCTCCGCGACCCAGTTCTTTTTTTATAGTGACAAAGCCACCATTGAGAAGAGTGATCTTCTCGCCAGTCTTTAATTCGCTCATTTATTTCATTTTGTTAGTGTCCGCAAAAATACGTATTTCTTTCCAGTATTGAAAATCAAAACCAAATCTCTTCATTGACGGTGCGCTCAACTTCTTCCTCCAGCTTATCAGGCAATGCGTAGAAGAAATCAATCCCAGTCAAAGCTTCAATCTCATCAATGGTCTTGACATAGACTCGCAGGGGCTTATGACCCGCGACATTCTCAAAATAAAAACCAACTCCCTCGTATGCTTCATTATGATAAATCATCAACACCTTGAAGAAGCCGTCTGGAATTGCCACCAAATTGGCACCAAGACAGCCATTCTTTGCTTCTCCAACAACTGGCCCTGCTACGATGTACACACTACCATACCGCCTAGCTAAATCTCTGCATTTTTCTTCAAGTGAACGCCAATCACCGCCATTCAGATTATGGTTCTGTGGACAAACATTTGTGAAATAGCCACTTTCCATCATGGCCTGCTCATCCCATTTCATGTCACCTGCTGGAGCAATGTGACCTTTGTCCCATCCTGTATTTCTGTAATCCGCATTCTCGGCCTGTCGGCCTTCAACTTCTGGGTCTGGATAAAACCTGCTATTTCGTTTGCATGTGCCATTCACCTCTTCGTTCGTCAGCTCATAGGCGACCCAATTCGGCAAGCGCGTGGACTTGTTGTAGGAAACCGTGTAACCTGTGTGCGAAATGATTTGGCTATCGCGATTATCTGTGATTCTCGGTATCTCTATTGAATCAACAGTCATCAATCCCATCTTCTCATGTTTCATGTTGGAACACGAAACCTGAAGCAATGTGAGAGATAAGATGACTAACCGCAGAAATAGCATGACTTTCATTTCATTTAAATTCCATTCTCCTTGTTGTATATGTCCCTTAGTATCTGCTCCAAAGCAGCCTCGCTGGTCACTTTTACTTCGCGTGACTTACTCCCTGAAAATGGACCAACAATACCAGCTGCTTCCAATTGGTCGATAATATGCCCAGCTCTATTGTAACCAAGTTTCAATTTGCGTTGAATCATCGATGTCGAACCTTGCTGTGTTTGCACAACAATACGCGCAGCTTCTTCAAAAAGTGAGTCTCTTAATCCATCATCATCGAAGTCATAACTATAACCATCATCATCGGGTACTTCAGGAAGCAGGAAAGGCTCTGAATAACCACGTTGATTACCTATAAAATCGGTAATTCCAGTGATCTCATTACTTGTCGCATACATTCCATGCACCTTCTCGATGGGAGAACCTGGTAGTCTAACAAACATTTCTCCATATTCTTTTAGAAGATTGGCACCAACAACATCAAGCAATGCTTTTGATTCACTTGCAGAATTGACCCTGAAAACAAATCGTGCCGGAAGGCATGATTTCATTTGTGCTGTAATCACATCAGCAGTCATCCTTGATGTGCCAACAATGGCATGAATACCTACCAGTTTTCCTGCACCCAGTATATTTTCCAATGAAGTTGTAATCTCCTTGCCGCCCTGTGAAGACAGCAGTGCAAAGTCATCAATCACAACTACGATGTAGGGAAGATACCGATGCCCTTCAGTCGGCAACAGCTTCCTTGCCTTGAAAACTTCATTGTATTCCTCAACATTGCGACACATTGCGCTTTTCAGAAGATCTGTTCTCTGTGCCAACTCAATGCATAACGATGCCAGTGTCCTTTTTGCATTTTCTGGGCTATTGACAACAGCATCATCTATATCTGGCAATTTAGCCAAATAATGGCGCTCTATTCTTGTGTAGAAATTGAACTCCAACCCCTTGGTGTCAAAGAGTACAAATTTCATTTCCGCAGGATGCTTTTGCATCAACAGTGAAAGAATCATGGAATGACACAGTGTTGATTTTCCTGTCCCCGTTGCACCCGCAATAAGCACGTGTGGCATTTTTGCAAGGTCAATCATCACTGGGTTATTATAGTCATTTACACCCAACAAGCACGGTAAAGCGAAATCCGTGTTTTGAAACCCTGCAGTACACATGAGGCTTCTGCAAGAAACAGTTTTGGCAAATTCATGCGGCACCTCTATGGTAAAACCAGTGCAGATACTTGAATTGGCTACAATCACATGAACGCCATAGGAATCCAATCCACGAGCTATCACATCTTCCAAATCCTTGATTTTAGTTGTTTTTGTAGCTTCTTCAAGACCTATCTCGTAATAAACCGAAGAATAACCTATGATAGCTTTGATTTTGTTGAGGGCGATGCCGTAGTTGCCTAAGGTCTCGACGATTTTTGTTTTGGCATCTTCCAAATCCTTCTGGTCTATTTCAGACTTATTATCATCTTGGTTAAGCAAATCGAAAGTTGGAAACCTGTAATCTGTCAGCTCATAACGCGGGTCAAAAGGCACGTTTGTTACAGTCGGCCCACCTTTCGTTACTTTTATTACCGCCTTAACTTTTTCCCTTAATTCCTCCTCTGTGTATTTTGTCGGATGTTGTGCATCTGTCGCGGTTTCCTGTTCAGTTTTACGACCCTTTATTTTAATCAGTTGCTCCTGAGCTTTATGGCTTTCTGGATTTATGGCTAAAAGCTGGTATATCGTTTTTTCCGCATTGCTTGTTTTGCCTTGCGCTAAATAAGCTTCACTCAATCCTATGTAAGCTCTTTCATCATGCTTATTCGCTTCAATTGCAGCTTGAAAATACTCTAACGACATGATGTAGTTCCCTGCTGCCAGCTGTTTTTGCCCTTCTTCGCAGTAGTTGACAACTGCTTCCTGAGAGGTAGAAACAGCTTGCTCAATTATAGGTTCATCAGGAACCGCTTCATCCTGCTGTTTCTTGCTGGAAAACCATTTTGAAAAAATAGACATGATTCCTTGTTTTTGACAATACTAAAATCAAACTGTTACCATTGAAAGTAGGTTCACAATAAACCAACTATCAAAACCTTGAAACACCATCCGCTTGGAATTTCCATCCTTCAGCACTTCTATGCCGTCAGAATATGGTGTGATACCAACCAATTTCTTGAACGGTATTATCAGTCCTTTTTCCGTAGAATAGAATATGAGGTTCTGATTGGTTACATACAGGTCGCCAACGGCCACTTTCTCCATATACTTATGCTCGATGGGATGTCCTTTTGATCGTCCAGTATGATAATAGACACCCTTCATCACCTTAAAACTGAATCCTCCGCTGTTCCTGACAAATTCTTTCTCTATCTTTTCCTGATAGAAAGTCACATTGTTGTATGTCCACAACAATGATTCATTTTTCCCTAAAAGTACAGGAAGTTGAACAAATGTGGAAGGCATTATGCCTTTGGAAAAATTCTTCAAGACCGTCATTTGACCCAGTTTTGCCAAATCTGTGTCCTGGTATTTCACAGGCAAATTATCAATGGGAAGCGAAAAAGCAGAAGCATAGGAACGAATCAAGCTTTCTTCTGTATCAGTAAGGATGCCGTCTTTCATAAAATTCTCAGCAGCTTTGTTCAGCACATACAAATATGCTTCATTTTGTTCTTCAGCATTTAGTGGCAGCACCATCGTCACGTCTCTTACATCATGCTTCACCTGGTTTTCAGTTGCCCCGTTTGTGAAGTATGCAACCAGATGCCCCTTGACTATTTTTTGAGCCAATTTGCTTAATGCGTTGTCTTTATTCAAAGCACTGTATGATGCATTCAGCAGCTTCATTAAACGACCTACATTTTGTTCAACAGCGTGCGTGAATGGTCGTCGAATGGCTTCGGTAAATCTATTCAAGGCTTTTACAGCGCAATCAATTCTTTCTTCATCAGCGATGTAGCCTCTGTTTTGAATCCCTTTGAGTCGTTCCGTAAAATCCCTATCTGTCAGAGGTTTGCATAGATAGGAAAACATAAAATCCTCCATTTCTCGGATTCCGTTTTCATGCAGCTCTTCACATTCCTTGTGCTTGGTTGAGAATAAGCCAGCATCTTTTCCGCAGTACCTACATTTTCCCATGAGAAATGATTATTCTCTATTCATTAAATAATGCCGCAAAGGTACATAATCTTTTTCACAAATAGAAATCAATACTTAAAACCCAAACCTCCAAATTGAAACGGGATTGCACTTCCAGAAGTGCAATCTGACCCAATCGTCACGCCTCGCTTCTGTTTCCCGTTCCCAAAAACAAGAGGGCACACCCATTGGATGTGCCCTCAAACAACGTCTTTAAAACTATTTCTATATTATAAAGTTTCCATCAACTTGACGGTATTGAAGATAGTCTTTTCTTTGGCCTCGTTGCCGTATTTGTCAACGTCGACGACGTTGCGAGGGCTGTGGGTGATGCACACCGGACCGTTCAAGCAGCCGCCGTCGCAGGCCATGCCTTCGAAAAAGTTTTCGGTGGCCTTGTTGAATTTCAACTTGGTCAAAGCGGCCTTGCATTCGGCAATGCCGTTCATGGCGATGGGCTTCACGCCTTCCACGCCCATTTCCTTGGCCACGTCAGCGATGCCTTTGGCGATGCCGCCCGACTTGGCGAAGATACGGCCATAGTAGGAAGCGTTGTTCAGCTCAGAGTCTTCCATCTGGGTGGTGTCGATGCCACGAGCATCAACGAAGGCTTGCAACTCCTCAAACGACATGACGCTGTCGATGGCGCTGCCAGTCTTTTCGAGCCTGTATTCCAACTTCTTCGAGGTGCAGGGGCCAATGAAGACGACCTTGGCCGTCGGGTCGGATTTCTTGATGAGGCGGGCGGTTTCCACCATAGGTGACACGGAGGAAGAGATGTATTGCTTCAGTTCGGGGAAGTTTTTCTCCACGAAGCTTACGAACGAAGGACAGCACGAAGTGGTCATCAACTTCTTCTCGTTCCATTCTTGGGCCTCACGATAGAGGGTGATGTCGGCACCAAGGGCGGCTTCCACAACATGATGGAACCCCAATTTCTTGATGGCTGTTACCACCTGCGTGACACGTCCGAAACGGCATTGGCTGACGATGGCCGGCGCAATGACGGCGTACACTTTATATTTGGTGTTGTTCTCCGATTTCTTCAGGATGTCGATGATGTCGAGGATGAGCGACTTGTCGGAAATGGCACCGAAGGGGCATTTATAGACGCAGGCACCGCAAGAGATGCACTTCTCGTTGTCGATTTTGGCCTTCTTGTTTTCGTCGATGGAGATGGCCTTCACCTTGCAGCTTACCATACAAGGGCGGTGTTGCAAAATGATGGCGGAGTAAGGGCAGGCTTGGGTGCATTTGCCGCACTCGATGCATTTGTCCTTATCGACGGTGGCACGATGGTTCACGATGGTGATGGCGTCCTTGGGGCACACTTCCTTACAACTGTGCACCATGCAGCCGCGGCAGGCGGGCGTGACATAGATACCGTCAATAGGACATTCGTCGCAAGCGCTGTCGATGACCTCGATGACGTTGGGGTTGCTCTTGTCGCCACCCATGGCCATCTGGATGCGGTCTTGCAGGATGGCGCGTTCCTTGTAGATGCAGCAGCGCGTTTCGGCTTTCGGACCGGGGCTAAGCAACTTGGGCACTTCCATATAGGCTTCCTCCAATCCGCCCTCGTAGGCGCGTCGGATGATTTCTTTCAGCACTTTGTATTTGATGAGTTGTACGTCGGTGTCAAAAATCCTTTGTGAGTTCATCTTGTTTGAGGTATTGTGGGATGATCAATAATAATTCAGTTCGACGATTTTGCCTATCTTGCGTAGGTCGTTGGCAATTTTCTCCACGATTTTCATCTTCATGGTCGTGTCGATGGGTAGCCCTTGGTGGGCGACGTTGACGCTTTGCCCAACGAAGAATGTGATGTGGGTGGCACGCTCGAAGAGGTAGTCCGCGAGAAGCGAAGCCCCGTCTTTCTTGGTGAAGGTCTTGGGAGTCAGGTCAGAGATGGAGATGTATTTCTCCAACATTTGCATCAGGCGGCGCAAGGTAAGCACACCCTCGGTGGTCAGGTCGATGCCTTTGATGTAGCCGATGGGAGGCACTTCCTTGTCGGGGAAATCGAAACTGGTCTTCAACTCGGTTTTCAGGTGGCGCGCCACGATGGTGGAACTGGTGCCACCGCAAACGATTTTCTTCGAAGGACCAGCCAAGAATTGCTCGATGTAGAAGTCGTCCTTTTCCTTGTCGACGGGCGGACCGACCATGATATTAACATCCAAACGCTTGCGAATCTTGACGGCGGCCACGGTGGTGTCGTCGCCTGGCTTGTCGGCATAGAGGTCGTTGCAGGCCGATGCCAAGAGGCAGGCCACGGCACGGGCCGACATAGAGCGCGTAATATTGGCATTGAGGTGCTCCATGATTTGGTCGCGTTCCCAACCGAAGTTGAGGATTTGCCCGATGCCCGCATGAATGGTGCCGTCGGACATGACGATGATGATATCATCTTCCTCAAGGTTTAGTTCGGTGCGATATACCTTCTTGCCGCACACATCCAGTTCAGTACGCTCGAAGTTCTGGCATTGACCACGATGGTAGTAGATGGCCTCGGGGTTGTCGAACTCGAACATAATGCCTTTGCCTTCGGTGTTCACATGGATGATGGAGAAGGTGGAGTAGGCCACGCCACGCTCCGAACACACCGGAAGGGTTTGGATGATGGTCTCCACGCATTCGTAGATGTCGATGTCGTTGGCGGCCATCGTGCAAAGGATCTTCGAGGTGAGCGTGGAAAGGATGTTGGCCTTCACGCCGCTACCCAAACCGTCGGCCAAGACGAGGGTGGTGAAGCCGTCCTTAACGGTGCAGGCCACATTGTCGCCGCATAATTCCTCGCCGACATGGTTCAGCGAGGTGCATCCCGTTTCTAAGCAGAGTTCCATCAGTTCTTCTTGTTTTCTTCGGTTAGGGTTTTCTTGAGCTTCAGCAAAGCCACCTTGGTTTCGGCTGTGGTTTCGCCCAATAATGATGCAATCTCTTGAGCCACACGCATTTGCTTCTTGATGACCTCATCAGTCGTGGTCAAGGTTTCCATCTTCACCTTCATGATGCGGTTTTCGTAATCGACGGTATCGGTGACATCTTTCAGGATGCCGAAGATCACGTTTTGTCCAGCCAGATAGTTGATGGATATGTCGACGTATTTTCCAGTGGTGGGTATGTGCGTCTGTTTGCAGCTGATGTGTTTCTTTTGCGTATAGGCGTTGTAGAAGTCGATGGGGCTGAAGAAATCGGCGGCAGGCCTTCCCTTGGCGTTGGGGTCGTCGATGCCGAGGAGCTCCCTGCCTTTATTGTTGATTTCCTGAATGTTGAGTTCTGAGTCGAGGACGATGATGCCTTCAGGGCTGTTTTGGATGATCTCGAACGAGAGTGACTCGGCACGTTGGCGCATGTATGGCAGGCAGATCTCGATGTCGGCATAGCCGTTGTACACCGCCCAAGCCTTCTCGCGGCAGGTGGCATAGCCGCATGAACCGCAATTCAGTTCATCTTCGGGTGTCATCTTACCGGTCTGGTGCAGGATGGCCTCAATGTCGCGCTCACTGGCAGCCATGCTGTGGCTGCGGAGTCGAGGATGAGCAGCAGCCAGGCTTAAGTCGAGCGGGCTGTCGTCTTGCGGTCCGGTCAGGGCTTGTTTCTCGCGGCTGACATATTTGCGCACATCAGCAGTGGCTTTGATGGATCCACCCTCTTTTACCAACGAGCAAGGTCCATTCACACAGGCATCCACACAGAGGTTGATTTCCATCACCACATGGTCAAGATGCTCAATGTTCTCCAGAGCCTCTACGCACTTCTTTGGGCCGTCAACGGCAATGTATTCGTAGCCCTCGGGCAGCACGGGGAAAGAGTTAATGATGCCTTGCGGTATCGGGTATTCCTTGGCGAGGTTGGGCGTGCCGTTTTTCTTGTTGAGGCTAAGGTTGGAGATTTCGTCGAGTTTGATGTTTTTCTCATCGAAAAATTTCACCACATCCTCGAAGGTCAGCACGTGGTCAATCAGATGACATTCATCGGCTTCACGCTTCTTGGCGATGCAGGGTCCGATGAAGACGATTCGGGCATCGGGATGTTGCTTCTTGATGATTTTGGCATGGGCCACCATTGGTGAGTCAACGGGGGCAAGGTATTTGAGTGCCTTGGGATAGTATTCCTGAATCATGCGGCAAGCGGCAGGGCAGGCCGAGGTGATGAAGTTGGTGAACTCGCCCGTCTTGAGCAGACGTGCATATTCCTTGGTGACGGCTTGAGCGCCAACGGCGGTTTCTTCCGCATCGGCAAAGCCTAACTTGGCCAAGGCCAATTTCATTACGCCAAAGTCGGTGAGGCCGAAGCTTGATATGAACGATGGGGCAACACTGGCAATCACCTTGTCGGTGCCTGCCAACATTTGTTTCACTTCTTCCAGTTCGCTATGAACAATTTTCGCATTTTGGGGACAAGCCAGCGTGCAGTGGCCGCATAAGATGCAGCGGTCTTCAATGATTTCGGCCTGATGGCCCTTGAAGTCGATGGCTTTCACCGGACATTCACGAAGGCATTTGTAGCAATCCTTGCATCTCGCATTGCGAAACTCTAAATATTTCGACATGTCGTTCTGTTTTAGATTTCAATCAACGGATAAATTTCTTTTACAAATAGTTCTTCTGCGTTGTCTTTGGTGACATTGTGCAAAAGCAAGAAGCCGTCTTCGGTGCTGATGCTGGCTTTCTTCATCATGTTTTCCGGGATGTCGTCAGTCTTTATGTTCACGCCTTGGGCGCAATGGCCGAGGCAGAAACTGGCTTGCAGTTCGACCAGGTCTTCAACGTCATACTTCTTGAGGATGTCTTTCATGGCTAGAATGACATCGTAGGAACCTTTCAGGTGGCATGAACTGCCAACGCATACTTTAATATTCATTTTGGGTTAGTTTTAAAGGGTTGTATTGTTTTGAACGATTATTTCTTGCTTTTGTTGTAATGTCATATGAAAATCAGGTAGGGTGGTCACTGTTTTTGTGGCCACCCGTAAGATTTAATGTTATATCAACTCAAAAATTAACTTCAGTATCGTAATAGCAGCACTTCAGCAGCTCTTCCATCTCCTTTTGCGTCGGGATGCGCGGGTTGGAGCCTGTGCAGGCGTCGCCGATAGCGTTCTTGGCGATTTCGGGCAGCCTTTCGAGGAACACATTCTCAGGCACAAAGCCTTGTTCGCAAGGGTAGGAGTCTGCACCATAGTTCTTGATGCAGTGCGGGATGTTGAGTTCGTCGTTCATCTTGCGCAGTGCGGCGATGAGCAGGGCAACTTTTTCGTCGTCGTTGCTTCCGCCAAGGTTCATATTGTCGGCAATGATGCCGTAACGCTGCTTGGCCTCGGGATTCTTGGCGTTGAAGGCAATCACCTTAGGCAGATACATGGCGTTGGCGGCACCGTGGATGATGTGTGCGCCAAAGTCGGCAAACGCGGCACCTGTCTTGTGAGCCATCGAGTGGACGATGCCTAACAGGGCGTTGGAGAAGGCCATGCCGGCGAGGCATTGGGCGTTGTGCATCTCGTTGCGGGCGGTCACGTCGCCGTTGTAGGAGTTCACCAAGTCTCTTTGGATCATCTTGATGGCGTGCATGGCCAACGGGTCGGTGTAGTCGCAGTGGGCGGTCGAGACGTAGGCTTCGATGGCGTGAGTCATGGCGTCCATACCTGTGTGAGCCACCAGTTTCTTGGGCATGGTCTGGGCCAAAGCCGGGTCGACGATGGCCACGTCGGGCGTGATCTCAAAGTCGGCGATGGGATATTTGATGCCCTTTGCATAGTCGGTGATGATGGAGAAGGCGGTCACTTCGGTGGCTGTGCCAGAGGTGGACGAAACGGCGCAGAAATGGGCCTTGGTTCTCAGTTTGGGCAGGCCGAACACCTTGCACATATCCTCAAAAGAGGTTTCAGGGTATTCGTACTTGATCCACATGGCTTTGGCTGCATCGATGGGCGAACCACCGCCAATGGCCACAATCCAGTCGGGTTGGAACTCGCGCATCACGGCGGCACCGTTCATAACGGTCTCCACCGACGGGTCAGGCTCAATGCCGTCAATCACTTTCACTTCCATGCCAGCTTCTTGAAGGTAAGCAATGGCTCTATCTAAAAATCCGAAACGTTTCATGCTACCTCCGCCAACGCAGATAACAGCGCGTTTGCCTGTAAAAGTCTTCAATGCTTCTAAAGCGTTCTCACCATGATAAAGGTCTCTCGGTAATGTGAATCTGTTCATTTTTGTGGGTTTTTAATTGGTTATTATTAAGTTTGTCTTACTGGTTTGGTTTTGATGATTGGTTGTTGAAAATCCTTTTATTTTACGTAATAGGTTGATTCGTTTTTATAAGATATTTTTTTATCGATATTAACTACTAAGGTTTCTTTAGATGCTTTTGTTTTCATTTATTGTTGTGGGAAAAAGTATTGGTTATTTGTCGTTATTCAATTTCTTTGCTAATTGGTGCGAGAGGACAGCCAGTGACGAAGGGAGGTTCTCGTTTTTCACGAGGATGCCCTGCGGCACATTGAGTAGGGTGAAGGCAAAGTTCCAAATGGCAAGGATACCGCACTCCACCATTTGGTCACAGACGGCCTGAGCTTGGTCGGCAGGCACAGTGATGATTCCAATTTTGACACCTGTGCGCCTAATGTAGTTCTCCATCTTTTCCATGGGAAGGATGAATTTGTCACCAACCTGAAGACCATGCAAGTCGGGGTCTTTATCGAACCCAACCGTGATATTCAGTCCCATGCTAGAAAACTCTTTGTTGGTTAGTATAAGCCGACCGAGGCTACCCACGCCAACCAGTATGGCTTCGTCCACTTTGTTGTAACCCAAAAACTCGCTTAAATCATTTAATAAGGTGTCGATTTCAAAACCAGCGCGAGGCTTTCCTTCCACGCTACTCACACCCGACAGGTCTTTGCGAACCAAAACGGGGTTGAGGTTGAGGCTTTGGGCAACGGCGGCAGCCGAAACATATTTCTCGCCCTGCTGCTGCATCTTGCGGATGTGGCTATAGTAGAGCGGCAACCGACTCAATGTCGACTTCTGTACTACAAGTGATGTATTGTGCTGCGCTGCCATTCGATACAAATTTATCTATTTGTTTGATGCCGCAAAAATAGTGCATTTTCTGATACAATGTACCAAAAAAATGCACAATTTTTGAATTATTTTATATGTTTGTGTATTTCAGCTTGATAAATAATCAAGGTACTAACTCAAACTCGATGCCAACACTCCAAGGTGAAGGTTGGTTGTTGGTACTGCCAATCAAGAAGTCGTCTTTTGTGATGACGGGAGACAAGCGATAGCTGCCATAAACGCCGATGTTGAGCATGTTGGCGATGCAGTAGCTGATGCGTGTTGTGGCTCCATATTCAAATAGGTTCATGGCTTTGCAGCGTCTATAATAACTGGTGACTTTGGGGTCGTAGTTATACCAATCTGGAAGGTCGGCTAGTTGTCCATTTTCATCAAATGAATAAGTCTCGTCGATAACCTTCACACGACGTGTGGCATTGATACCACCGTAGATGCCCAAATCCCAATTGACACCCCATAGACGAATGACGACGCGTTGCAACAACTCCCCGCGCAGTTGCATCTGACGCATGATTACTTGCCCTTTGTTTTGGGTTGGGAGTTGGATATTGTTCACGTAGCGGTTCCAATCCAAGCTAAGGCCCATACCTATTTTATAAGACTTACCGTACATCCAGCGGCGACCGATGGCGAAATGGCGGTTGAAACCATCCCATGTGCCATTGGGTAAGTTGTAATCGTATTGGAAGAAGGTTGTCTTTTGCCAGCCCTCCGCTTCCACCATTTTAAATGTGCCGTTCTGGCTATTTCTGTATTGGGTCAGCAGGTTAATGTCACCACCGTTGCCCGAGATAGGACAGGAGTCGTAGAAACCGTTGTAGCAGACGTTGAGTTTCTTGCCTTGACCGAAGTCCTTGTTGTTCAGTTTGATGCCTGTTGAGTCGGGATGCACCTTATAATAACCGAGCAGCACGCCATCGGTACCTTCCACATTGATGAAAACATCCTGATTTTCGATGACCTTCGGGACGACAATCTTCACACCGTCCTTCTCCTGAACGATGTTGAACGAACGCTCGGCAGGTTTCAGGTCACCTGTGAAATAGGCAGCTTGGGGTACACCGTAGCCAAAGGCATAATCATAATAAGGATAGAGGTCGCATGACTTTTGGATGTCAGCCTTCATCTGCAAGGCGGTCAAATCACGCTTGGTTTGCCAAGCGCAGGCGCAGAAACCCGCCGTCAGAGGACTGGCAAACGAAGTGCCGAAGGCAGAGGTGAAGCCACCGCTGGGGTTGGCCACTTGGGCTTCGCCAAAGGCCACCACATCGGGTTTGCGGCGCTTGTCGGCAGTAGGACCATAGGAACTGAAAGAGATGTGGCGGTAGTCCTTTAGATTGGCATCGATACCACCAACACATATCACATTCTCTGCATCTGCGGGGGTGATGATGGTCATCCAACGGCTGTCGTCGCCTTCGTTGCCAGCAGAGTTGCAGATGAGGATGCCTTTCTCAACAGCTTTGTTGGCAGCTTTGGCCACATAGGAAGTGCCGTCCATGTCTTTGGTCCAGTGGCGGTCCTTGCCGTAGCCCAGTGAGCTATTGATGATATCAGCACCATTCTTGTCGGCCCATTCGGCACCTTGTGCCCACCACACCTCTTCCTTAAAAGGTTCCGGGTCGATTTCAGTACGCGCCAAAAGGAACTCAGCACCTGTTGCGAGACCCAATTTCTGTCCCTTGTCGTTGATGCCAGCGATGCAGCTTAACACCATAGTGCCGTGGGTGCTCCAGCCGTATACGTCCTCTTTCTTGTTAGGAAAGTTGTAGGTTTTGATAATCTGGTTATTGTCGCGCAGATGTTTGAAAGCAGGGTGGGTGTTCACTTTCGGAAAACCACCGTCCATAACGCAGATGCGCATGCCTTTGCCATCGATACCTTTGTCGATGAAGTATTGTCCACCGAAACGTTTCACCTGGTCGATGAGGATGTCGACTGGTTCATCATCGTCATTGCGAGGAGGAACGACGAAGCAATCCACATTCGATGATTCTGGATTGCTTCGCTCCGCTCGCAATGACGCAAGCGTAGCATTAGAGACGATTTCCTGCACCTTGGCCACGAAAGGTAATTGGGCAATCATGGCCGCATTGTCATCAGAGGCCTCAATACCGATAGCATTCAGCCAGCGTGACTCACCAAAGACTTCTGTTGAGTAGGCCCCGACTGCATTGACATAGCTGTCGTTCAGCGGGTAGTTGCTGATGTCGTAAAGGTCGGCGCCGCATTGTTGGTAACGTGCGATGGCTTTGGCATCGAAATAGGTGTAGGGATCGAATTGGGTGTCGTTTTTGTCGGTGAAAAACACCCAGAAACACTTGTCTTGAGCCCTTCCCATGCTACTTAGCAGGGCAAAAATGGCGATTAGGAGAATTTTTCTCATAAAAAATGAAATTTGCTGCAAAGATATGGATTTATTTTCTAATTTTGTGCCATAATTGGATAAAACTATACAACTATGGAAAACCTTACCAAGGAAAAGTTTGAAATTTTCATGATGCTTTGTGCGTCGGGTATTGATGGCAACATCTCCATGAAAGAACTTGAGCGCATCTGCATGCAATTTGACGAGAAGAGCTACAACGAGGTCTTCGAGTCATGGAAGTCGATGGCCAGCCCGGCATGGCTGAGTTTCTTCAAGGAGCACAAGGACGAGTTCCTGAAAACCCAAGAGGACAAGGTTGCTTTCATGGCCGATATTAACGACATCGTCGCGGCTGAGGAAGGCGAGGTCAACCTCAAGGAAAAGAACTTCATGAAGGTACTTGAGATGCTCATCAACGACGAGCTATAATTACCGATTGCTTGTTTTGTTAGCTCAAATTAGCGAATGCAAAAATGCTTCGCCTATTGTGTCATTCCTTGCTGAGGATCGCATGGGATGACATCTGTAATAGGCGAAGCATTTTTATTGGGAAATGCCTCTTTTCTAAATTAGAATCATTCTAATTTACTATTTCTATAACAAAATGTTTATTAATAAACTAATTCTCAATAAATTAAAAATAATTCAAAAATCCAAAAATCTTGATTCATTATTTGGAAAGCGAGGATATTTTTCACTAAATTTGCAGCGTTTTTCAAGAGGTGTGTCCTCTTGGGAGGCAAAAGTGAGAAATCAACTCAATAAATAACCATAAAAATAGCAAATTCTATGGCAAAAGTTAAGTCTTTAGCAGAACTGAAAGCTATGAGAGAAAAGCTTCAGTCCAACCTTGACCTTCGCGAGAAGAGCAACGATCCCGACTCTTTGGTGCAAATTAAGGTCGCAATGG
>JAEEGK010014620.1_pt1 | contig 17510 bp, 8 predicted proteins | sample 8958771 | NCBI WGS metagenome assembly JAEEGK01 (sample SAMN16246547, study PRJNA631951) | gut metagenome | biome: gut microbiome; feature: rumen; material: SC-attached | host: Bos | place: Iran: Karaj | collected 2018-10
ATAACCTAAAACATTATGTAAAATAACAACGGTAAATACTATCAGACCCGTGGATAAAATTTTTGATGCATTGTGTGATACAACACTTGCAACAATCATACAAATACCTGTAACGGAAACCATCGGAAGAATCTTTATTGCTTTTTGAGTAAATGTTCCGAAAAATTTGTTTATAATAAACCCTAAAACTATCGGTATAATAACCACATTTATAATGGAAATAAACATTGAATAAGTATCGACATTGACGGTGGTACTTAATAAAAGGTATGTAATTAAAGGAGTAAGAATTGGAGCAAGTATTGTGTTAACGCTTGTCATACTTACCGATAATGCAACATCCCCTTTAGAAAGATAAGTAATAACATTGCTCGATGTCCCTCCAGGACAAGCACCTACAAGAATAACACCGGTCATAAGTGCGGCATCAAGGTTGAATAGTTTACATAACATAAAAGCAAGTAACGGCATTATGGTAAACTGTGCAATACAACCTGTAATAATATCTTTCGGGCGAACAAAAACAAGCTTAAAATCTTCAAACTTTAAAGTAAGTCCCATACCGAACATTATTATCATAAGAAGATAATTTATCCACGATAACGAAACCCATAATCCCGTTTGCGGAATAAATAAAGTTGCGGCTGTAACAACAAGAACTATCACAGCCATATATTTACCGAATAAGTTGCTTATATTATTTAATAAATTCATATTTATCTTCCAAAATAAATTTCAATTATTGTATAAATAAATCAAAATATTTATCAAATTTTCTTTTGCAAATAATAACTCAACTATGTTAGAATAAAATCACAACAACAAATAATTTTTTTATACAAAACCATAGGAGTGCATCATGAATATCAGTGAATTAAGAAAAGAGAACGAATTGGTGGATTTGTTTTGTTCTATAGCGGAAATCCCGTCACCGTCATTAAAAGAGGAAAAAGTTATCGATTGGATTTGCAATTATTGTAAAACAAATAATTTACCTTGCGAAACAGATGACTACAAAAATATATACATAACAATACCAGCAACGGATACAACGAAAAAACCGATTTTGTTATCCGCACATATGGATGTTGTGGGGGATGATTCCCCTGTTGTTGCTTATTTGGACGGTGATTTAATAAAAGCCAAAGGCAGAACTCTCGGTGCAGACGATAAAGCAGGTGTTGCAAATGCATTATATTTTGCAAAAGAACTTGTAAAAAGGTCTGATATAAAACATGGCGGATTAGAACTTCATTTCACCAGGGACGAAGAAAACGGTATGACCGGAATTGGACATACTGACTTTTCAAAAATAAATTCAAAGTATGTGTTGGTATTAGACAGCGATGCTCTCGGACAATGTTTGGTTGCAGGTGCAAGTTATGTAGATGTAAGTTTAAAAATAAATGCACCAAAAGGAGGTCACTCCGGGAACGATATCGGGGATAACACAAGAAAAAATGCAGCAAAATTAATTGCGGAGTTGGTTTCCGATATGCCGCAGGGTGTTTTTTACAGTGAAAACGGGCAAGTTGTCACTTCTTGCAATATCGGCGGTATTTCATCAGGCAACTTAAATGTTACAAACGTTATAAATACCGATGCTGCAGCAACATATTCCATAAGAAGTTCAAACAAAGCAAAAGAAAACGAACTTATACAAACCATGCAAAAAACTGTTGATGCATTTAATAAAAAATATGAAGGTATAGCAACGGCAACAATTGTGTTTAATGTAAAAATGCCGATGTTTGAAAAAAATCAAGATGAATATATGCCGAATTTATTTTCAGAAGTGGCTAAAAAAGTCGGGATAGAACCTGAAATTTCATCGTTTCATGCAGGAGCGGAAACACATATTTATGCCAAAAAACAAAATGCTAAAAGTGAAACTTTTTCCCCGTATTTAATAGGATTGGCAACCGTATGCAATATGCACTCCGCCAACGAATATGTTGATTATAAAACAATGATAAAAGGTCAGGAATTATTAAAAGCATTATTTGAAGTTTATAACAGTTGAACTCATGTTAAATTGTTTTTTTATGGATTCTTCTTACATCCATATATGGAATAAAACCTATTGTTCCCGAAAATAAAATAACCATGTTAAATGTCATTGCAAACGTAATTGCAGTTGCAGTATCTATATCAAAAGGTTTAAGCATCGAAACATACACCAGTTCTTTTACTCCCATTCCATTTATTGATACAGGTAAAGATGCTACTATTGCTGTTATCGGGTATAGTAATAAATAATATGAAAAAGGTATTTTCAGACCATACATTTGGGCAATAAAATAATGTATTATGATAAGAAAGGTATGAAATATTAAAGATAATAAAACGAATTTGATTATACATTTTTTTTCAAAAATTAATAAAACCAAATCCCGAGTGTTACGATATTTTTCCGGTATAAGATTATCTTTTTTAATAATATACAGAATTAATACTATGCATATAAAAATTGAAAATATTATAACGATATTAAGAATATTAAGCCAGTATATATGGTTAAAAAATATGCATCCGCAAAGTATGAACAATACCAACACAAACAAACCTGTTATTCTGTCTGATAGTACGGATATTATTGCACGTTTTATACAATATGGCTTGCTATCTTTTATTTTTGTAGCTTTTATAATATCCCCGCCTATGTTTGTCGGCAAAAACATATTGTAAAACATTCCTAAAAAATACCACTTTAAATAATTTGAAAACTTGTATTCAAAATTTAAATTTTGAGATATGACCATCCATTTTTTTGTTGATATGACTTGGCCTGCAATATACAGCATCAAAGAAAATATAAAGAATTGATAATCTGCTTCGGTAAGCAATCGGATAAAATCTTGAACGGTTGTTTTACTGAACAAAAATACAAGAATTCCGACTCCGAAAAACAGCTTTAAAAAAAATTTTAAATTTTTTTTCATAAAATCTTTTCTATCGAATAATACCTGTCTTTTTTTTGAGTTAAACTTATTTGCACCATATTTTCAAACAGCAAACCAATCGCAAATAAAATTATGCTCTGGCAAAAGAATATACAAAATGTTGCAGTATAAGTTATATTTAAATATAACGGTAATGGCTTAAACACACCGATTAATAAAAGTATCATTGCAATAAATGAAATCGTTAAAAATATAAGTGCCAAACCGCCCCAAAAATACATAGGTTTGTTATTATATTTTTTCCAATAACAAATCGCAATCAGGTCAATAATAACTCTAAAAACTCTTAAAATATTATATTTGCTTTTTCCATGTAATCTTGGATGATGTTTAACTTCTATTTCTGCAATTTTATTTGTATATTTTAAAAATAAAGACGGTATAAAACGGTGATGATCCGCAAATAAATTTATTTTACGTAAAATTTCTCCGTTATATGCTTTTAGTGTACATCCCGAATCATTTAATCCGGTTCGAGTAATTTTAGAAATCAAATAATTCGCAATTTTCGACGGAAATGTTTTAAATATATTGTCTTGTCTCTTTTTTCTCCATCCGCTGACCAAATCATAACCTTTATTGTACGTTTCAATTAAATTCGGGATGTCCGCAGGATCATTTTGTAAATCCGCATCCATAGTAATAATAATATCTCCGCAAGAATTATTTATACCCGCGTAAATTGCTGCAGTTTGACCAAAATTTTTACGAAATTTTATCAGTTTTGTATTTTCGTCTTTTAAAGATTTTAATACTTCAAAACTTTCGTCGGATGAACCGTCATCGATATAAATAATTTCATATTTATGTGACATTTTATTCATCACATCCGTAATTCTTTTATGTAATAAGTTTAAATTTTCTTTTTCATTAAAAACAGGAATAACTATTGATACACTATAAGCCATTTTAAATCCTTTCAATTAATATTCTTTATATTTATGAGAATACAAAAGTTCGGAATTCATTTTTGTATCTGATTTAAAAATTTTAGTTTCAAAATCCCGTATTGTACCGGATAATGTGCTATAATATCAATTATTTAAAATTTGTGCAAAAGTCCGGAGCTGTAATATATTTTGCAATTAGGTTGATTATTGTTTATAAAATTATGGAATATATAAAAAAGTATTTTGGTTGGAACACCGTTTTAGAAACTTTACTGCTTGTTATTATGATTGTAGTGAGCGGATTTGTATGTTTTAAACAATCTTTTGACCACGATGAATTTGAAGCCATACATACCGCATGGAAATTGTTAAAAGGGCAAATAATATATATAGATTTTTTTCAACAAAAACCGCCTTTTTTTCATTTGACAATGATTCCGCTTATAAAAATTTTTGGTGACAGTATTAAAACAATATTTGCATGTAAAATATATTGCTATGTTTTATTTCTGGGTATAATTTGCGCATCATGTTTTATTTCAAAATATGTATTCAAGTTAAAAACTGCAATTTTGACAGCGGTAATAATATTATCATGTACTTTTTTTACCGATAAATTAACGGAAGTAAGACCTGATACACTATACATTTTCTTAATAATGATTTCTTTTGTATTCTTATACAAGAATATTAAAATAAAAAGATCTTCTCTTTTAATGAGTGCCTTTTTTGCAGGGTTAAGTTTTGCCGTACTGCCTAAAGCGGTATTTCATATAATAATTATAGGTGCAATTCTATTTTTCAGATTTGTATTAAAGAAAATTAGTCTAAAAGATATCTTTTTATATTTTTTGACCATGTTTCTTGCCGTAGTTCCGTTTTTTATATACTTTTTCTCCAAATCAATTTCAATAGAAGATTATTGGTTTTTTAATTTTACCGTTAATTATAATTTATTGATGGCATTTTCACCCTTAACAAATATGAAATTATTATTGGGTAATAATATTTTCTTATTTGTCTTCGCATTAATAGGTTTGTTTTTATTAAAAGGATATAGGCAAAAAGAAATAGGTTTTGCGGCTCTCATGTTGTTTTTGAGTGTTTTGCTGATTAAAGTACCGAATAAACAATATTATGTCACATCAATTCCTTTTGTTGCCATGATTGCATCAAATGCTATAAAAAAAGTACGTATATTTAATAAAGCAGAATTTTTAATATTAATTTTTTTACTTCTATATCCGGTAAAATATTTTTATGGACAAATTAATAGTGCAGATGTAATGTATAAGCTTGAGAGAATAAAATTTGTTCTTGATAATACGCAATGTTATGATAAAGTTTACGATGGCAGTATAGATTTTAATATCTTCAGAGACGATGTTGATTATTTCTGGTTTTCAATAAGACCAAGCGGAGCTGCGGAATCTTATCGTAAGTTACGTCCAAGAGAATATGATATATATTCGATTATAGAAGAACAAAAACCGAAAATAATTTATACAAAACGGCTTTCTTTTATAAATGAATACATAATTAATCACTATAATAAAACTCAATATCATGGTATATTAATAAGGAACGAAAATGCTTAAGGATAAGAAGGTTATTGTTAGTTTAATAATATTAGGTTTTTTTGTTTTAATATTGGGCTTACATGGTGGAAGCGAGTATTATTTTAGAGATTTTTGCGTTCATAAAACTTTAAACATGTTCTACAATTTTGGAAGTCCTGAATTTTTCAAAAAACCAAATTTTGTATGTGATATACTTGCCCCCGTTTATGGATTTTTTTATATTTTTCTAAAAATATTTAACATTGTACCGAATTTTGATGAATTTGTAAGACTTTTTACCATAAATTATATTGAAACGCCCATGGGAAATATTTCGTTTATGCTCCCGGCATTGATTGTTAATAATATTTTTGCAATTATTGGTGTGTTTTTTGTGTTTTTAACGACATATATTCTTACAGATAAAAAAGTACTACCATCATTTATATCGGGCTTTATTCTCACAACAACTTACGGATGGATGAATTTTTCACATCACCTTGCAGTTGATTTGCCACTTACTGCAATGTGTGTTATGACTGTATTTTTTGCTCTTTATTTTATTCAAAATAAAACATCTTATACATATAAAAACATTATTGTTCTCGGGGTTTTGTCCGGTTTATGCGCTTCAACAAAATATAACGGAGCTTTAGTATTAATTACTCCTTTGCTTATGATATTGTTGACTGAAAAATCAAAAAAACAATTTCTTTATAAGTCATTCGTACTTATCTTGTGTTCTTCGGTTGCTTTTTTTATAACAAATATTCATATTTTAATTAAATTTAAACATTTCTTCAGCGATTTTTTATTTGAATATAAACATGCATTCATATATGGACATCAAAGTGCGGATGATAGTACACCTTTTTTATACCATTTGTTCCACAGTATTCCTAATCTTGTTGGGATAACCACTTTTATCTTATCTATCATAGGGGGCAGCTTATTTCTTTTTGCAAAAAATATACCGACAAAAATTAAATGTACTCTTATTATATTCCCGCTTTCTTTTTATTTAATGATGAGTTTTTCCAAATTAATATTTTTAAGATATATGCTTCCTATTATTCCTTATTTGATTATATTTGTGGGATTTTTAATAAATTATATTTTAAAATCTGTTAAATCAAAAATATTTTATTCTGTGTGCATAACATTAATGGCGGTATTTCTTTGCTTTAATGGTGTTAATGCATTGCATTTTTATAAAATAATGAATTACAAGGATTCCAGAGTTGAAATTAAAAATATATTTAAAACTTTAAATTACGGCAATCCAAATTTAATATTTTATTCCGATATATTCAGTAATCCCTATTACGAAGAGGATTTTTTAAATCAGTTCCCATATTTAAAAGAAGATATTAAAAAATTTTTATATTATGCAAATAATCACTCAATAGAAATTGTACCGAAAAAGCACAAAGATATATTAAAAGAATATGATGTGATATTTTTTGATGGTAATACTTTTGATCGTTCTATGCAGGTGCGAAAAGATTTACGCTATGAAAATCTTGAAAATCAATATTTTATGTATAGACCTTTTCGCTATGATAATTTTATGATGGATGGAACCGGAGTGCAGTTATATGTTGCACAAATAAATCCTTATTCTATAGATAAAAATAAAGTTCCGTTTGACTTTTTACACTCTGATTTTAAATACAGAAAATTCAGAGGTCCGTTTGTCGAGATATATTTTAAAGATGAAAAATTAAGAGATGATTTCGTTAAGAAATGTAATGAAGCTGCAGTAGAATGTAAAAGCTTAAATATGGAAGACGGGTATTACTATAACAACATTGTATATAATTTACGATAATGTATTTTCCATAATATAAAAGCTATTTAGAAATTCAGAATTGTTTTTTTTGTGACTTCACTACCGGACTGTGCTGTGCGATTACTTTAATGTTGTTCTTGTATGACTGTACCAAAAATACCAGGTCTCTTTTTTAGTACCTTTTGCAAGTTTTGCTAAACCATAAATATCAGGAGCATCGTAATTATGGTCAAAACAAATGCTTCTTGCCGGAAGCTTTATTTCTGATGTATCATCAAGATTCATAAATGCACAAGATGCCATAAACTTTATTTTTTTTGACTTTATCTCAACATTACGGCAAATCGGACTCATAATATTAGAACCGAATGATCTAACCGAAGGCGGAAAAGAGATTGATTCTATTGCGGTATGGTCAAATGCCTGATTTCCAATTTCTTTAAGACGGGAACCATTTTCAAATTCAACTTTTTTAAGAGATGTACAACCATAAAAAGCATTTTGCCCGATTCGCTTCACGCTGGCAGGGATTTTTATATTTGTAACAGCTGTATGGTTCATGTAAGCTCCATCTGTAATTTCCTCAGTACCATCTGCAATAACAATTGAAGAAACATCGAAAGTTTCTCGAGCGCCGGTTAGAGAATGTGGTGCAAAAGAGCTTCCAAGCGTGGTACAATCGATAAATGTATTATAATCAGATTTTCCGGAATCCTCGACAAAGCATTTTTTATAACCTTCAATAACAAGATTACAAAAAGTGTTGTTCATATTTGCAAGAGTACCACCATAAGAACCATTTGTAAGACAAAAAGCCACTTCACCGCTGTTACTGCCTGCTTTAATAGTTCCGCTCTTTATAATAATTCCTTGACTGTCTTGAATCAATGCGGCTTGTGCATAGCAATTTTCAGCATTGAATTCGTCAATACTAATTCCATAATTTGCAGATACACTAAAATAACCGCGTCCGCATTCTACGGCATTAATTTTATGAATATATACATCAGGCCCAACAAAGTTTGCCGTACGTAATGCTGCATATATACCTTTTGATGCACGAGGTGAACAGCGGGTTCCATTTACCGTCCCTATAACAGCATTTGTGGTTGCATTAAGCAAAAGCCCGCAATCATTACAATTCGTTGCTGTAATTGTGCCTATAAAAAGACCATCTACTTTCATTGTTTCAATAGCATTGTCATAGCACCCGGTAGCAAAAATATTATCAATGTAAATATTAGTTCCCCATGTACTGCCCTTTTCTGCAATACGAAGACCTAAATTTTTTGAATCAGACTTACCGTCAAGCTCTAAATTAATAGAATCAAAAACAATATTATCACAGCCCTGGCACCAAATTGCATAATGAACATGACCTTTTATAGTTAAATTTCTAATAGAAACAAACTTCTTGTTTGTAATTGAAATGGGAACTATTTTATTGCCGTCTTTAGTTTGTGAATAAAGAGTATGCCCTGCAAAATCAAGAATTGTATAGTTTTCAACTTCGATTGAATATAAATTTGAAATATTTGAAATTATTGAACTTCCGTCAGAAGTAAAATCTTCGTCGGAATAAATGTCGCTGTCAACTAGAATTTTAAGCTTGTTTCTACGGTTTTTAGGAAGAGCTTTTATAGCTGTGTTTATTGCATCAAAGCTGTTTGGAATTTCTTGTTTTAAAACAGAGCCAAAATTTTTAGAGCCTTTACCGAATTTAAGAGTCCATTTTTGAGTTTTTTCGTTTCCTTCATTAATAGCTATGATATATGGCTCAAGTGTATTTTCATCATCGAAAGAATCCAGACATTCTTGTAAAGCCTCAACATTTACAGTGCCGTCAGAGCCAATCATTTCCCGAACAGCTTTTGAGTTATCAATATTTTTGATAGTCACGGTTTTTGCCGATATTATCCTTTCCTGCTCCTGTAGATTTTGAGATGTTGTTTGTGAAGGTGTTGCATTACAGGAAGAGAGTAATATTATAAAAAAAAACGAACTTATAATTATGTTTCGAATATTTTTTTTCATATACCTATAAAAGTTGTTTTAAAGTATTTTTTGTATAACGTCAAATCAAAACAAAACAAACTTATGATGAAGTATTTCATCAATTCTTAAAACTGCTAGCAATTATTTTAAAACATTGAGTTATCGGTTATTATAATACAATGTGCGGTTTTTCTCAATCACAAAATACATTTTATTGAAAAACTTTATTAATCTTCGTAATTTAAAAGAATCATTTTAATTTATATCAAAATATTCTCTTTTTTATTCTTAAAGTATTGAGATAAAACAGATTATGAGCTAAAATATATAAAAGCCCCGGATTTTGCAATTAAAGCAATATAATGGGTTTGGTTTTCGTGTTGTATAAAAACAAAACTATAAAAATATAAAATGCTTTTGAAAAAAACTTTGCTAAACAAGTGCATGTCTGTTTTTATAACGATGGGATTAATCCTGTCGTCATCCGGTATTGGTGGCTTTGCCGCACCAACACCTGTAAATTCTGCTTATCCAACCCATGTTGAAAATGTTGTTCCGTTTAATCTCGGGAAAGTTACAAATTCTACAGACTTTTCAACATCCAAAGTTGTAGTTCAAATTCAAGATTTGCACGGCGACTATCAAACACAAAAAAATATAGCTTCAATACTTTCCTATTTGGACAAGAATTATGGTATATCCAATATTTATGTTGAAGGTGCACCGCAAGGAAAACTAAGTACAAAATGGCTTGCCGATATATCCGACAATTCAACAAAAAAAGCTTTTATTGAAGCAATGATGTCCGTTGGGGAATTGTCCGGTGCGGAATATTTTTCTGTTACCGAAGGCAAAACAGATATTTTAAAAGGTGCCGAAAACTTTAATGCATATTCCGCAAATCTCGTAAGACTTGCGGAAATGAAAAGAAATCAAGCCGTCGTTGAAGCGCAACTTTTACCTTTGCAAATGCAAATAGAATCTATCGGTCAAAAGATTTACGGCAAAGATAACAAACAAATTCTCGCATTGTCTCAAAAGTATAAGAAAAACGAAATTACTACAGAAAAATATTTTAAAACTTTATTTAGGTTTGCACGTAAATACGGTATAAATACAGATAAATATCTGCAACTTTCTTTGTTTAAACAAATTCTTTCGATAAGAAACAAAATCAATACCGATACCATATCCAAAGAAACGGCAAATGCCGTAAATTTACTGAAAAAAGAATTATCTTTTGCAGAATATAAAGCACTTACCGAACTATCAAAATCTCCCGAAACAAAAAAAGTTTTTTATCTTGAATTAAGTAAATATTTACAAAAAACAAAAGATTATGAAAATTTTCCGCAAATAAAATTGCTTTCTTCATATATTTTGCTCAATTCACAAACAAATCCTATTGATTTTGTTCGCCAGGAAGAAATGTTTATAAACGAAATAAGAAACAAATCATCAAAAACTTTAAGCGAGCAAGAAGTTTTGTTTATGGAAAGATTTGTTTCGATTTTCGAATCTTTGTTACAAAACAAAATAAATTACAGAGAATATAAAAATTATAACTATGCTTTTAGTGAGTTTGAACGTATATTAAACAAATATATAGTTTCTTCCAACCTTGATGCTTTAAAAAGTTCTATAGACACGGCAGAGAAGTTCTATTCGGTAAATACCGACCGTGACGAATATTTTGTTAAATCTATCGTTACCGGAAATGATAAAAATATATCAAAAGTAAAACCTATACGTAATAACAATGCTGAAAATATGTTAAAAACCGCTGCAAAAATAGATGTTATAATTTCCGGCGGGTTTCATACGGCGGGAATTTCAAAACTTCTTGAAGACAAAAAACAAAGTTATGTCGTTATTACACCGGAAACAGTCGGCACAATTTCCGAATACGATAAAGTATACAATTCCATAATTACCCGCCAAGCATCGATGTTTGAAAGAAATGCGTTTGACTTTATTAAAAAATCCGCAGTTTTTGAAATGTCTCCGTTATCGGTAGATCCCGTTAAGGCTGTATTTACCGTAATTTTTTCCGAACAAACTTTAAGAAAACTTCAAGCAAACAAAATGCTTGATGCAAAAATTATAGAAGATACAATAAATTCGGGTTACGGGAAAAAAGTTGTAGAAATAGAAAATATAGAAATTAATCCGGACACAATATATATAAATGCTAACGGTCAAAAACTTACAATTAAAAACGGTAAAGTATTTTATGAAAACGAACCGGTAGAAGAAGAAATACCTGCTTCTGTTACCGAAACAGAAGTTAGCGATGGTGTTGCTGTTCAAAATGCAGTAATAGACTTTTTAATTTTGTCTGTAAGACACAATGTTAGTAACAGTGAAATTGATGCCGTGTTTGACACCTTAAATAAAAATTATTTGGATAAACAAACTATAAATTTATTAAAAAATGCTGCACAAAAGTTTTCTACGGAACAAAGAAAATATATAGAAACCAAAATTGCTTTAATAGAAAATAATGAAGGTAAACCGTTACTTTCAATTTATAAATCATCTCTTGCATCAAAAATTAAATTTAAACCGTTAGCTGTTGCCGTTGAAAATTTTTATTCCGTTTTTATAGTTCCTTTTAAAGAACTTAATGATATGGCATCAATAGTAAGCGGTACAATTACACAGAAAGATTTTCTTGAAAAACATAAACAATATGTAAAAGGTGACGATAATACAAGACTTGTTATGGAACGAGCCCTTGATTCGATAATAAAAACTACCGTTATGTTCGGCGGAAACAATATTTTAGGAAAAACCGTAAACTACATTTTACATATGTTTCACAATGCAAAAGCAATAGCTTCCCGTTCGGAAATTCAATTTACAAAAGATAGACATATAACAACCAGCATTTATGAACTGATGAAACGAAACGGGCTTGGTGCTATTTATGACGGTCAAGGTACCAATTTCGGAGTATATTCTAAAAATGCTGAAAAAATGGAATTGTGCCTTTTTGATGAGCAGGGTAATGAAACAAGATACGAAATGACTAAAAACAAAAAAGATGTTTGGAATATTTATCTTCCTGATGTAAAACCCGGGCAAAGATACGGTTTTCGTGCATACGGCCCGTATGAACCGCAAAACGGACATTATTTTAATCCGAACAAACTTGCGGTAGATCCTTTTTCATTCCAACAAGAGTCGCGTTTTGTTTTTGACGATTCTTTAATAGTGTGCGAAAAAGGAAATTTGTATAAACCCGATACAAGAGATTCCGCACCGTTTGTTCCTAAATCTATTGTTGTAGATTTAAGAAAGTTAGATTCCGTTGAAACAGTAAAACCACCTGTATTATCGGAAAGTCAAAGACCTGTTATTTATGAGTTGCATGTCGGTGGTTTTACCGCTTTAAAACAAGATTTACCGCAGGAAAAAAGAGGAAGATTGCAAGGTCTTGCCGATGATGATGTTATTGAACATCTAAAATCCATCGGAATAAATACCGTTGAAGTTCAACCGATACAGTCCGATGCAAATGATCCGTACTCTCATGAAAGAGGTTTAAGAAACAATTCCGGTTATCAAACGGTAACATTTTTTGCTTTAAATCCGGATTTCGGTGATCCGTCAAACCCGCAGGAAAATTTAATAACTTTAAAAGAAACTATAGGAAAATTAAGCAAAAACGGTATCCGTTTCGGAATGGACGTGGTTGATAACCATACAGGAGAAGGCAGAGCGGAAACAGACCCTTCTTTATGTTACAGGTTGTTGGATAATTCAACTTACTATTTACTTAACCCTAACAATAAAGCCGGCTACGATGATGCTTCCGGTTGCGGAAATGCTTTCAATACAAACAATCCCGTAGTGCTTAATATGATGACAAAGTATAAAGAAATGTATGCTCTTATGGGCGTCCGTTTATTCAGACACGATTTGATGGCTGCAGCAGCAAGAAACGAAGAAACAAGAGAATTTGATCCTACATCCGAATATATGCAAATATTCGATAACAGTCCGATTCTTTCCGAAATAAAAGAAAAAGAAGGTATAGAAGTTGTAGCCGAAGGATATATGGCAACAGGCGGTGTAAAAGGTGTAAAGTCTTATTATACCGACGATTTTCATAAAGATATTTTTACATGGAACAGCGGAATAAGAGAAGCAATTCGTAACTTTATAATGGGAAGGTCCGGCCCGGGAGCTCTTGCTGCCGCTATTGCCGATCCAAATGAAACGGGCAGCAGAAGGCAACCTTATGTTTATTATATGGGCTCGCATGACGGACATCCTTATGCACAACTTTTGGCTGTTCGTGAAAAAAATAATCTTGATAACGGTTGGAACAATAACGATGGTCCTAACGAGTATGGTATGGGGTTGGGATACGATAATGAACATATAGGTGAATATGTTGCTGCCGCTATGACAATTTTATCTTTTTGCCAAGGGCCCGTAATGTTTTCCATGGGTGACGAATTTTTAAGAACACAACACGGGAACAATAATCCTTATAATCAAAGTAATGAATATTTGAATATGCGTTGGGATAACCAGGCGCCGTTGGCAAGGTATATGGGTGCACTTGCAAAATATCGTTTGGAACACCCTTCTTTAGATAGTTCCATAGGTGAACCTTTTTCAGGTAAAGTTGTAAATAAATATGGAGATCAAGATATTACATGGTTAAATCCAAACGGACAAGAAGCTCAATCTCAAGATTGGCAAGAACAGTATTTCGGCTTTATGATTTCGGGAGACAGGTTAAACGGTTACGGTATTTACGATGATGATACTGTTGTGTTAATGAATATGTCAAACACTCCTATTCATTGGAAACTTCCTTCTTCACAAAAAACAGGTCCGTGGCGTGTTTATTGTTCTACAAGAGATTTAGATTTGTCGGAACAGGGAAATGAAGTTTATAACAACGTATATGTCGTTATGCCCGGTGAGGCAGTTGTCCTGTATAAAACCGATGAAGAAGAAACGGAAAGTGAAATTGAACCTTTAAAAACCGCACTTACAATATCGTATTCGACTTTTATCGAAAATATAAAATTTGCACCTTTAAAAAATGCACTGTATATCGTTTATTCGATTTTTGTTGCACCTTTTTCCGAGCTTAGTTATATGATGTCGATTGTAAGCGGGACAATGACTCAAAAAGAATTTCTTGAAAAACATAAACAGTTCATAAACGGAAACGAAAATCTAAAACTTTTTATGGAAAACAGATTGGCATTTATAATAAAGGCCACAATTTTGGCAGGCGGGACATCTTTAACGGGAAAAACCGTAAACATTGTTTTACATATGCTTAATAATATTGAGGCTTTCCTGTTGTCCTCAATCGAACAAACAGGAAATCTGATAAAATATTTTACGATGAAAAGACAGATAAAAAAACTTGATACAACAACCTATGTAATAAATACATCCGAATATAACAATGTTGTTCGTCGCAGAGTAAAAGAACTTTCCGATATGGGTGTTAAAGTTGCGGTTATAGCAAACTATGTTGATGATAATCTCTTTCCGGAAAAAGTAAAACAAGACGACTCTTTAGGTTTTACAACGGCAAAAATGTCGACGGATAAAAATACAGATGTGTATTTCACGTCAATACTTTCAAATGCCGACTCTACCGATATTTTTGATGCTTTAAGTAATAACGGTACTAACCGCATTATATTTGAAGAAAGAGTAAAAGAATCCGAACAGGGTGAAGTACTGCTCGGTAAAACTAATAACATAATTTCGGTAAATCCCGAAATGCCTGTATTTGAAAATATTGAAATTGCATTGCAGTCCGAAAGAAGCGAGGAAAGAGTGAAAGCAATGAAAAAAAGACCTGTAAATATGGACTATGTTTTTGAAGATGAGCTTTCTTCTCTTGAATCTATACAAAACAGAGTTGCCGAAACGGCATCCAAAAATTTCGATACAATAGTTGTTTCAAGCAAGCTGTCCATAGAAACATTAAGAACTTTGATTGCTGAAGCTCATAGTAAAAATGTTAGAGTAATGCTTACACATGAAATTACAAATAACGAAATGAATTCAGATGTGTCTTATTTGTTGGATAAAATGTCTTCTTCAAAATATATGCTCGATAAAAATGATTTTGTTGCGGTAGAAGGTGTAATTTTAAGGTTTGAAAAAGTTGATACAAACAATTCCGTTGCGGTGCAAAATGTTGAAACTGCAGTAAACAATATTGAAAAGGGATTGAATGTTTTGACCAGGTCGGGTTATATCGGTGTTCAACTTGATGTTGAAAATAAATTTTCGGATTTTAAGTTTAGGAATGAAGATATAGTAAACGTTTCGTTGTCGGATATGAACGATAAACAAACTTATTCCGAAAATGCAACCGTATTATTTTATTTAGATAAAAATTCTGTTTCACCGGACAGTTTAACACCATCCGATATGGCTAACATGATGAAAAGATTTGAAAAAGTTCAAACGGTTATAATTCCGGGATGGCTTGTGGATTTTGCCGAACATTCAAACGACGGTTTTAGTTTTAATCCCGTAAAATTTTTAAGAGCAAGACTCGGTAACAGAAGCACTATAGCTTCAACTATAGCGGAAGCTTTGGAAAAAGGAAGACTTTCCGCTACGGAAAAAGGATATTATGTACAAGAAGAAAGTTTGGATGTTTTATACGGATTACTTTCGGCAGTAAGAAAAGGTGAAACTATCGACGATAAACTAATGGAAGCAGTACTAAATGTTTCCGTAAGTTACAAGTCGTTGTCCGGTACAACAAGGCAAATAAAACTTGCTGAAACACCGATAATAAAAGGGGAATTACTTGATGTTTTGGTTAATTATAAAAATGAGCAAAAAGGGAAAATAGTTTTGAAACAGTTTGGTGCTATAGTGCAAGGTATTCTTGAAACTTCCGAATTCAGAAAATATGTAAAGAAAAAATATTCCGATACGGACGATTTTGAAAACTATACTTTAGCATTGGTTGAAGCAAGGTTGTTATGCTTTGAATCGGGAATAGAAGTAAAAGAAAATTACGGTGAAAACGAAGTTCCGTATATAGATGCTTTGGAAAAAGTTACCGGAACAAAAATTGACGGTTTATCATCGGCTAACGATAGTGACAGGCCTTTAAGAGAGCATATAAATATTCTTTTTGAAATTGTAAATAATAATGAAACCGGTCCGCAAGATAAAGCAACAGCTTTGGCGGACTTGTTACAATTGTTTGCTATAGATGTTCAGGAAATTGATATTACGAAGATATTAACGAACAGTGATGAAGTAAAGAATATCAAAGCTATTCTTTCCGCTGCATAAAGCAAATTGTTTATGAGCGGAACGGATTTATCTTTTAAATTATAACTTTGTATTTGTCTCAATCGAGTACCATCCGCTACCGCTTCCATTTATGTACACCGCATTCGGTAAATGCTTTATTCTAAACAAAAACTGCGAAACTCTTTGATTGCCAAGCAACAGCTAACGACAAAAACTTAAAAACTCTTTGAGTGTCAAGCAACGACAACGACAAAACTCTGTTTTGTTAATGGTAAGATTATATAAAACTAATTTGTAATTTACAACGAAACATACGGATGGATGACAACAAAAAATAAGAAATTAATAATCCGATACGAATATAAATTTATTTCTTTAAAAAAATATTTGTTGTTGTTCTTGTTTAAGTCTTTTTATTTTTCTTTTTTTTCTAACGATGACAATTATGGAAATCATTATCGGTGCAACTATCAATACAAATCCAAAAAGAGCAACATTAGAAAGGCGAAAAGTTCTTGTATAACCGGTTCTGTTTTTTATTGAATCATTTATTATGTTTTGTATTTCTTCTTGAGAACTATAGTCTGCATTGTAATAGTCTGTAACAGGGAAATGTCTTCCTATGTAATCCACCAATTCCACTCTGTACTTAATAATACCTTTATAACTTTTTCTTGTAGTTATTACAGCTTGTTTTAAATCATCAACATGAAGGTCAATATTACCAAACGGAGGAAATGCTTCTCTTCCATGTATTTCTGCTTGCATTCCTGTTCTAACAGGAATTATTTCAACTTTTGTAAAAGCAGAAAGACCTACAAAAAGCAAATACATGCCGAGCAAAGAAAGTATTAAGACTAAAACTATGTTTGATCCCCGTGATTGTCTCATGTTTTTTATTATATAAAAAATTTGACAATATTGTTAATTAGCTATATAATAGGTGAACATTGCAACGGATTGGCTTGGTAAAACTTGAAAATCCCGGGGCTAAAAAATAAAACAAACTGTTCGGTATTTCCTAACAGTCGGTACAATGAAT
>JAEEGK010014622.1_pt1 | contig 17508 bp, 8 predicted proteins | sample 8958771 | NCBI WGS metagenome assembly JAEEGK01 (sample SAMN16246547, study PRJNA631951) | gut metagenome | biome: gut microbiome; feature: rumen; material: SC-attached | host: Bos | place: Iran: Karaj | collected 2018-10
AGAGGATGGTGGACAGGATGATCAATAAGGCTAAGATCAAATGCTACATTTACACCCGTGTATCTACAGCTGTTCAGGTAGATGGCTTCAGCCTGGATGCTCAGCGTGAAACGGTGCGGAAATATGCGGACTTTCAAAATATGGAGATTGTTCGGGAATACAGTGATGAAGGACATTCCGGTAAAAACATCCAGGGACGCCAGGAATTTGTCCGGATGTTAAATGACATAGAAGACGGCAAGGACGGGGTCAGCTTCGTTCTTGTTTTTTCACTTTTATTTAAAGTTTTAACTGAATTATTTGGAAAAAGAGGAAATCTAAAATTTTCAGAAAAATTATTTTTTAAAAAATCATTGCTCATACTACCATTTACTTTATGAATTATTTCTTTTTCTGGTTTTTTTATATTATATTTTTCTCTAAGAAAAATTAAAGATTTATAATTTTTATTCAATTCATTTTCTAAGTTTTCAATTCTTATATTTTCATTTTTTACAATATTATCTCTAATTATTACTTGATTTTCTAATTCTTTTATATAATCATTTAATTTTTCTATTTTCTCTTTCATTATTGTTATTTTATAAGATAAATTAATATTTTTTACTTTATCTATATTATTATTTATTATTATTGAAGCATAATCTCTTTCTAATTCATTTATTTTATTTAATTTATTATAATAATAATCAATAGATTTATGGATATTTTTAAAACTAATATAATATTTTTCAACTAATTCATTAATTTTATCAATTTTATCGTTAATATCATAATCATTATAATTATTAATGTTTTTTAATTTAAAAACTTCATAATTGCTTCCAATAATTTTTTTCTGAACTTGAATTAAATTATCAGATAATAATTTAATTTTTTGGATAACTTTTTTATTTTCTTCTCCACATTTTCTAAAAGAAGGATTTAAAGTCATATCTCTTTCTTTTCCAATATGATTTTCTAAAACAGAGATTTTATTTTGTAAATTTTTAATAATATTTGAATAACCACTGATATGACATTTACTATTAATTACATTTCTCTTAATATTACTTTTAATTTTTTTAGCTCTATTAGCAAAATTTAAAGTATTATAAGTATCATCAAAGGATAAAATAGAAGGAGAAATATTAGCAATTATAACTGTTCTTGAATTGCCTCCTAAAGAGTCTTTTAATATTCTTGTTAATTTACTATCTCTATAAGGAATATGATATTTATTATTTTTATTTCCCTTTTCATTAGCTTCATATAAAGCATTAATACAATTACCTAAAGATAATAAACTTTTATTTATATTTCCTCCTTCAATTAATCTATTTCCTCTATTTAATGTTACTGAAGATCTTTCACTTCCTGCTAAATCAATTAAACTTAATTTACCATATTTTATTTCATATTCTATTCCACTATTTTTTTCCTTATAAGATACATTAATTTGTAATATTGCATGAGATCTACTTGAAGTTTCATTTGCATTTGTTGATTCAGTTGTTCTATTTTTATTTCCCTTCTTTAATATATTTAATATATCTTCACTTGATTTTGCTTTTATTTCAGTAATACCATTAATAATAATTCCTTTATTTTGATCTTCTCTCAAATCTAAATAATTATTATCACAATAAAAATTATTATTTCCATTCCAATAGGAATTATTATTATTATTGTTATTATTACTATTATATAATAAATCTCTAATATTTTCATTATAAATTTCCAAATACCATAATTTAACAGTATATTCTCGATTAAAATAAGAATGAATTTTATTGAATAATTCCTTTAAAGTTAAATAAACAATTCCAGGATTTTTTTCATTTCCAAACATAGTATAAGTTTTCCCTGCTCCAGTGGCTCCATAAGTAAATATTGTAGCATTAAATCCATTAACTACTCCTTCAATTAAAAATTTTGTTGTTGAATTAAATATATTTTCTTGAGTTTCATTCTCATCAAATATATAATCAAATGTCATTGAAATTTCCTTACTTCTATTATTATTTATATTATTTATTATGTTTGGATCTTTTAATATTATTAATTTATTATTTAGAATTTTTATTGTTTTTTTATTTGAAGTTTCTTTTTCTTTTTCATTTAATGGACGACAACGAATTGCTACTAATATATTATATTGACCTTTTTGAATTTTATCTATATATTTTGAAGTTTCTCCTTTTGAATCTTCACTATTTGAACGTTTTTTTTCTATGTTTCTTTCTGAGTAACTTTCTATCTTTGATTTACTTATATTTCGAGAATTTGGATTTTTTATGTTTTTATTTCCTTCTTGATTCATTTAATTTTTTTTTGGAAAATTTTAAATAACTATTAAATTTAATTTTCTATTTTTTTTATAAATAAATATTATAAAATTTTAGTTTAATTGATATATATTGTTATTAAAATTTGTTTTTTTTATTTTATAAAAGTAATCATTCATTTTTGAAAATTGACCTTTATTGGAATATAGGAATAAAGTTAAGAAAAAACATAAAACAAATTTAAAATATAATAACAATCACTAGCTCCTTGAATTAAATTTATATTATTAATTTCTTGATTGCAATTATTATGAGATTTATCATAATCAACAATAGTTTTAATTATAGTATTATGATTATTCCATTCTTTTTTAGTTTTATTATCATTTTCATAAGTATAAAATGCAATTTTATCTAAATGTTCAGATTTTAAATTTTGTTTATAACAAATAAATCTTGTTATAAAATCTAAAGAATAATTATCTTGTAATTTAATTTTTGTTTTTTCAAAAAATTCATTAAATCCATTAAATTTTTCATAATTTAATCTAATTAATATTTTATTTCCTTTATTAAAACTATTTAAAATTTCATTTGCTTCTTCAATGCTAATATCAGGAAATCTTTTTTTATTAATAAAAAATTTTTCACTTTCATCATAATTTAAATCATAATGATTATTATCATTATTATTATTGATAATATTACTATTAATATTATCATTATTATTATTTTTCCTATATTTAATCCTTAATTCTTTTTCTTCATTTTCATCTTCTTTTCTAGTATTTTCAATTTGTTTTTTATATCTTTCTTCATCTTTAAAGAAACATCCTTTAATTTGAGTTAAAAGAATATTATCTTCCATATTTTTAAATTTATTAATATCAGGAATAATACAATTAATAATTTCTTTAATTTTTTCATCATCTTTCATTAATCTTCTAGTTTCAATAGGATGTCTACAAATAGCACATTCTTTTTTTATTTTTCTATTATAATCTCCAATACATTTTTTACAAAATTTATGCAAACAATTTTTTAAATTTACAGGTTCTTCAAATATTTCATAACAAATTGAACATTTTAATATTTCTTTTAATATTTTATCTATTTTTTCATTGGATATTTCCATTGTTTCTTCATTTAAAATTATTCTTGGTAAACATACTGATTCAAAAGCTGATATACATGCATAAAAATTTTTTTGAATAGTATTATAATTTACATTATTTATTGTTAATATTCCATTATCATTTTTTATTTTAAAATCTGTTTTAACCTTAGGTTCTTCCATTAAATTATTATTTTTTATATTATCATTATTAAATTATTAAAATTCTCTTTTGTTGTTAAAATCTTTTATTGAAATGTGAAATTTAAAATTGAAAAAAATAATTTAATTTTATTCAAAAAATAAATAATATAATATGAATGAAATTGTCAATGATAATGTTAAAAATAATGAAAGTGAAGAACAAGGAGAAGATGATCAGTCTGATAAAATAATAAAAATTAACTCTCAATTTGATATTCTTCCAATTATTACTTTTAATAATAATTTAAGAGATATTATTGAAAATGATAAATTGAATATTTTTTCTAAATGGAATAAAAATTATATTTACTATTTTCTAGATAAAAATTTCGAAAATTATAAAACAATTTCTTTGGAATTTAATCAAGAATTAAATAAAAATAATAATGAAATTTCTGACATTTATTATCTAAATAAAATGTTTTATTTTTTTCAAATTGGGAATTATCAAAAAGTTCTTGACATATATTTATCATATATAAATGATTTTTTTGAAAAAAATAATTCAAATTCAAAAGTAAGATATTATTTTATTTTTAATATAAATGCACTTTTATGTTTAATAGAAACTGGATTATTATTAAATCAAAATGAATTCTCAAAAAAAATTATTCAAAAATTAGATTCATTAATAAATGAAAATTTAAATTTAAATTCTTTAGAATTAGAAATTACTTTTGATCCAATAATAATAAATTATTTAAATGAAATGGAAATTTATAATCAAAATATTAATTTTCCAGAAATAATTAGATTATATAGAAGTTACATAAATTTAAATGAAGGTTATATTCAAAAAGCAAAAAAAAATTTAGATGATTATAAATCAATGTATAATTTTTCTAATAAAACTAAAGGCAATTATCCTCTTTTTATAAGAATGAAAAAAATTTATAATATGCTAAAAATAAGATATGATTATTTAAATAAACCAACTTTTAAATGTTTTAAACATTTAAATTCTTTAATAATGAAATTTCCAAATGATAATTATATTAAAATATATTATTATAATACTTATGGAATATTAAATTTAAAAAATAAAAATATTAATTTAGCAAAACATTATTTTAATCAATGTAATAAATTCCTTAAAGAAGGAAGTTATGGTTTTAAATTAAGATTTGGATTTATGATTAAATATAATATTGCTCTTTGTAATTTTTATGAAAAAAAATATGATAAATGCTTAAATATATTATTTCAAATTCAAAAAATTGAAATTTTTCTAAATAATCCTTTTATTTATTTTAGAATTGGATTATGCTTTATTGAAATTTTATTAAATAAAATTAATTCAGAACAAAAAAACAAAAAACTTTTTTCTTTAATACATAATAATAATGATTATAATATATTTTATATTAATCAAAATTTTTTTGAAACAAAAAATTTAAAAGTAGAATTAGAAGAACCAATTAAAATGTTTTATAAAGTAATAAATTTATGTGATAATATAATTAAAAACAACAAAATAAATTTAAATAATAATAAATTTAATAAAATTGAAAAAGCTTTAAATTTTGGAGATAATAATGAATTAAAAAATAAAAATACTTTTAACTCTCAAAATTTACATTATGAATCATATAATGAAATTTTTATTTTATCATATTTAAATTTATTATTTTGTTTTTCTTTGACAAATTCTTTTAATGAAATAATTTTTATAGTAAAATATCTTTTTATTCATCAAATAAAAAATATTATTCAAAATAATAAAACATTTTATTATACTATTGAAAATTATCTTATTTTTGCATATTTAAACACAAATCAAATTGAATCAGCAAAAAATGAATTATATAAAATTAACAAAAAATCTATATCTGATTTAGAAGGAATTTTTATTTCAAATCATAAATTAATTTCAAAAGAAGTTTATTTTAAAATTAATTTAATTATGAATTCAATTTTAATAAATTTAAAAAATAAAAATTATGAAGAAGTTTTACAAGGAATAAAAAGTGGTTTAAAAATTTATTATGATAAATCAATCAAAAATATTCCTCATTATTTTAATAATTTAATTTTATTTTATTTGTTGGAAACCGGACAAAAAGAATTAGCTTTACAATTAATAAAATATAAAAAAATTCCTGAATATTTTTATAAATAAATTAAATATTATTTTATTTTTATAAATATTATAGTTTTTAAATAATAATTTATTAAAATTGAAATAATTTTTATTAACAGTTGAAATTTAATTTTAATTATTATTTCACATAAATTGAACTTTTTCTAATAAAAAAACAATAAGAATTTATTATAAAAAACTTTATAATAATATCTTTTACTGAATGAAATAAAATTTAAATAATTTTTAATTTTTTGAATGAACAAAATTTATAAGAAAACAAAAAAATATTAATTTTCAAATAAATGAATTTTAATAAAAAATGAGTAATAACTCAGAGAATTTATTAAATGAGCAAATAAATTTTCAAAAACAATTATTATTTTTTAAAGATGACATATTAAAAGATATAAAAAAATTTGAATTAAAACAAAATTCAAAATATAACGAAATTGAAAATTCAATAGAATTACAAATAAAAGCATTTGAAGAAAAAATAAATAATATAACAGAAAAAATAGCAAATTCTTCACAATTCAATGATAAAATAATAGAAGAAAAAATAGAAAATTTATATAAATTTAAAGAAAAAATAAATGAAAAAACATTATCAAATGAATTAAAAATAGAATCAATATATAATGATTTACATAAATCAATATATAAATATGATAAAATGTTTTCTGATTCAATTATTTATCCTGGAATAATAGGTAATATGAGTAAATTTAAAACTTTTCATGAATATATTGATTATACTTTAATTCAAATTGGTGAAATTAATACTTTTAAAGAAAAAAATATTTTAGATTTAAAATCTTATAAAATTAAATTAGAAAATTTAGTTGAAAGCTTTAAATATCAAATTAATAATATTACTAATTCTATGACTGAATTTACTACAAAATGTGTAAATGATTGTGAAGAAAGAATAAGAAATTTTTATATTAAAGGTTATAATGAAAAATTATTAGATATGAATTTACAAAATAATAAAAGTTATATTTTATTAAAAGAAGAATTTGAATTTATGAAAAAAGAATGGGAAAAAATGTTACAAATTAAAAAAGATATTTATTATAAATTTGATAATGAAACAAGTAATATAAGAGAATCATATAATAATATTTCTTTAAAATTTGAAGGTTACAAAAATGAATTTAATTTAATTAAAAATAAATTTACTCAATTAAGTGAATTTATAAAAGATGTTAGATTTAGAGTAAATATAAATAATGGAATGACAAAAAGAGATGCTTTAAATTTATCTAATAAAATAGATTTTTCCAAAAAACAATATTCATTCGAACAAAATTATGATTCTAATAATAATATGATTCATAATATTAAAGAAAGGGATTATGTCGATAATTTAATGAAAAAATATTTTGGAGAAAAAAGAATTTCTAAAATTTATCAAGGAAGAAAATCTGTTATTAATCCTATTATAAATAGTTCTTTTGAAAAACTTTCAGAAAGAAATATTTTAAGAAAGCAAAAAAGTTTAAAACATGATTTTATTGAAAAAAGATTATCTATAGGAAACAAATCTATTTTAAATAATTCTTTAAATAATATTCATAGTCTTTTTTCTCCTAATAATAGTAATAGTGTTAATAAAAGTTTTTCACTTAATAAAAATAATTATAATATTGATGAAGACAAAATTTATGATAATAATAATAAAATAACGGAAAATAATTCAGATGAAAGTAGTGAATTTAATGATAAAATAAATATAAAAAAAGTTTTTGAAAAAAAATTGAATAATAATAAAAAATCTAAAATAAATAACAATAATAGTGTTAAATTTTCAATTGGAGAACATAATTCACCAAAAAATAATAATTCAGAAAGTAATTTTAGTATTTATTCAGAAGAATTTTCTTTAATTCAAAGTAAAAGTTTAACAAATTTTCCAAAACTTTTAAAAAATACAAAAGACAAATATTATATAGAACAAAATATAAAAAATTTAGAACAAATAGAAGATCATAAACCAATATTGAAAATGTCGAAAACAACAAGAAAAGATTCAAATAATAAATTAAATATATCTAATATTGATTATTCAGATATTCAAAAAAATATAATTAAAATAGATGGTAATGAGTTAAAATATAAAAATGAAATTAAAAAAAATAATAATAAAAAAAACCACGATAAAAAATTTTCCAAAATTCAATCTTATTATAATGATATTAAAGTTCATATTCCAGAATATAATATTTTTAAAAATAAAATTAATCAAGAATCAGATTATCATAAATATCACAAAAATTTTAAATATAATAAAAAAGAAAATTTAATAAGTAATAAAACAAATGTTAGTAAAACTCAAACATATTTAAAAAATAAAAAAAATGCTCAATCAAATTCTCAAGATAAAATATTTAATAATTATTATTATAATTTAATGATTAAAGATGATGATGTACATAAAATAAATGTAAATTTAAAAAAATTTCCCTAAGTTTTTTTTTCTAAAAACAGATGAAAATTATAAAATTATATTTTTTTTGTAATAAAAATTTTAATAAATTATTAAATGAATATTTAAAGAATAATAAATAAAAATATAAGAAAATAAATAATATTTTTAAATTTCCTTTTCTGTTTAAAAATATTTAAATTATAATGTTAAAATATCTGACAATCAAATTATTCAAACAATGATTTTTCAATTTTCAAATTTATAATAAATAAAAAAAATATGAAATATAATAATTTCTAGATTTATATTTAGAAGTTATATTATATTATAATTATATAATTATAAAAAAGCAATTACAACATTATTAAATTTGTTTTAAATGAAGCAATGAATGAAGCCTTAAAAAAGATTATTGGATGATTTTTTATTATTTCTTTTTTCATGAATTATTTTTTCTTTTTCTTATTTAATTATTATTTTAAAATAAAAAAAAGAGAATTTTAATTGTTCAAAATAGGGAAAGACAAATAAGAGAATATTTATTAAATTTCTCAATTAAATAATGTCAATATATTACCAACTTATAATAGGATAAAGTTTTCTATAAAAATGAAGATTATAATTTTAAAAATTAATTATTTATCTTATTTATAATTAAAATAATTATTATAATTTTGTTGTTTTTTTTCAATGAAATTAATGTTTTTTATTTTCAAATATATATAATTAATTATTTAATTTTAATATTATTATTTATAGTATTTAGATTTTCAATATAAATTATTTTTAAAATTGAATATAATCATTTTATTAATATTATGATATAGAATAAATACCTTTTCAATAATAATCTTTAAAAATTTTAAAACTCTAAATTTTTATATTATCATTTTTTATAAAATCATCTCCATAATTTAAATGAACAGACTGAGTAAAACCTATATTATTATTATTATTAAAAACATTATATTTTAAACTTCGATTTTCATCACTTGAAGGGAAAAACATTTTATTATTATTTTCTTCTAAAAACCTTTTTTCTAAATTTTCAAATCCAACAAAAATACAAGTAACATTATCTAAAGTTCTTCTTCTTAAAGCAGTTTTAATAACCATATTAACAATATTTAAGCTTAAATCATGTATATTTTTATAATAATTTCCTTTATCATAAACAACATTCCAAATACATTTTATACAATCTTTATTATCTAAATAATCAAAAATACCATCACAACCTAATAATAAAAAATCAATTTTATCATTTTTATCTAAAACATTAATTTTATAAATTTCAGGTTCAGAAATTAAAACATTTTCTTTTTCAATTTTAGCATAAACATCACCAATAACTCTACTAACACTTAATTTTCCAGGAATAATTCTTTGAATATTATTATTACTTTGATAAATAAAACCTCCATTTAAAATAATTCTTTCTTTTTCTTTTTCATTATTTGGATTATGAATATTATTAATTAATTTAAATTTACTTCCATTATTAATTGATATTAAAGCTCTTGAATCACCACAATTTGCAATATATATTATATTATCTATTATTAAAGCTACTAAAGAACAAGAACCACTTTTGTCTTTTTCATTAATTGCTTTTTTTATAAATTCATTTTCTGCTTTTTCAAAAGCATATTTTAAAGCTAATTCTGGTTTATGAGGAAAATAATTATTTTTAACTATATAATTATGTAAATTATCTCTTAAAAAATCAGAACATTTATTTCCTCCATGACCATCATATATTGCAAATAAAGATATTTTTGGCCAATTTTTTTTCATATAATTTTTTGGCTTATTTATTGTTAAAATTATTGATACTTTATCTTCATTATAATTTCTTAATAATCCTTTATAAGAATTTACAGCAAAAGATTTTATTATATTATTTATTGGGTTATTTGATGTTTTTGGTGTTGGATAATTTTGGAAATTTAAATCTTTATTATAAATTGAAAATTCATCTAATTTTGAAAAATTAAATGTTTTTTTTAATATATCTAAAGTTACTTGTTTTTTTATTTTCTTTTTAATTTTTATTTGTGAATTTGTTATTGTATTATATTTTATATTTTCTTCTTTATTTTTATTTTTTATATTATCATTTATTAATATTGTTTTAAAAACTTTTTGTTTTATTGGTGATATTATTGAAGGAGGAGATAAACTTATATTTTTATTTAATTTCTTTATTTTTTTTTCTGAATCTGATTTTAAATTAAAAGTTACTGTTTTTTTAAATTTTTTATTTGGTTTTATTTCTCCATAAGATAAATTTAATATATTTTGAGTATTAGTTTGATATAAAATTTTAGGTAAAGATAATCTATTTTTTTTTTCTGGAGTTTTGTTAATATTTGAACTATTAAATATTGATACTGAATCTAATGTAAATATATTATGGTTAAACACTGAGTTTCTTGTTTTATTTTTATTAGATGATATTTTAAAGTTATTTTTTTTTAATATTGTTTTTGGTAAACCTATATTTTTCAGTGAAGGAATTTTTAATTTTAATTTTATTTTATTAAATTTATTTTCAAATAATTCTTGAGAAAATAATTTTGAAGTTTTTAATTCATTTTTCCTTATTATTTCAGATTCTAATAAATTTTTGATTGATTCATTTTTTGAATCTTCTTTTTCCATATTTTATTTATTTTTATTTATTTCATTATATTCAATTTGTATATATTTTAAAATTTTTTTATATAAATTAATTATAATTCAACAAAAATAAATTAATTAATAGTTTTACTTTTTTAAAGTCATTAAATTTGATTCGTTTTTTTCTAAATATTTTTGAAGAGAATTAATATCTAAATTTAGTTGATTATATAATTTTTTAATCTCTACAATTTCTTTTGAACATTCTATTAATTTTTCTCTTTTACTAATTTCAACAGGTTTTATTTTAATAATAATATCACTTACATCAATTAAAGGAGATTTAAAAATAAATTTAAAATAATTTCTTTCTTTTAATTTTTCAACTTGATCTTTTTCAAAACTTTCTTTAAAAAAAAGGATAATATCATATATATTATCATATAAAGTTAATAATTTATAAGATTCATGTAATTGTTTCAAAGTAATATTATCTTCATATTTATAACTAGGAAAATTATTTCTTTCATAAACTTTAAAATTTATTGAATTAATATTATTTATAAAAATATATTCCCAATTATTTTCTTTAAAAAAATAACTGTCTTTTTTATAAATATCTGAAATTGAAGCTGTATCATTAAAAGACATATAAATAATTTAATATAATTTATTCACAATTAATTTATTTTATAATTAATTTTTCATTTTTTTTATTTATTATTTAAAAAAAATTAAGAAGACATTTTTGCTAATTTTTCTTCTTCTTCTTTTTTCTTTTTTTCAGCTTCTTTTCTTAATTTTTCTTTATATATTTCTATTTTTTCTTTTTTATTTTTTTTTAAAACTGATTTATCTTTTAAAATATTTATTTTTTTTTGTAAATCTTTTAATCCTTCTTCAAATTCAATTTGATTATTAATTAAATTAATATGTGCATTTATTCTTTTTGATTCAACACTTAAATCTTTTTTTATTCCTCTATTAAATCTTTCTATTTCTTCTAATAAAATATTATTTCTTCTAGTATCTTCATTAGATGATATTAATAATTTATTTTTAATTAATTTTTCAAAATTTTCTTGTTTTAAAGATTTATTTCTACAATTTAATAATTCTTTTTTCTTTTCATATTCTTCTTTTTTATTTGCTTTTTTTTCTATTCTTTTTAATATTTGTTTTTTTTTCTTTTCATTTTCTTTTTCTAATTGTTTTAATCTTTCTTCTTTTTCTTCTAATTTAATTTTATTTTCTATTTTTTTTATTTTATTTCGATGATTTTTTTCTTTTAATATAAAATACTATTTTATTATATAAATAATAATATATTTACATAACCTTCAAATTTTTTTTTTGCTTTTTCTTCTTTTTCTTTTTCTTCTTCTTCTTTTTTATTTAAATACATTTGTAAACTTTTATTATAATTTTGATAATTTTTTTTTAATTTCTTTGAAATTTTTTCTTGAGATTCTGCTATAAATTTATTATGTCTTTCTTCAATTAATTCCACTATTAAAAATATAATTAATTTTATTATACTTTTATTATTCATTTTTCTTTCTAATTTTAATCTTTTTTCTTCTTGTTCATTTAAATAAATTTCTAAATTTTGATTTACATTATCAATTTTTTGTTTCATTAAATTTCCAATTTTTTTTCTTTCTTCACTTTTTAATTTTCTTTTATATTCTATATTTCTTAGAAGTAAATCATCTTTTTCTTTTAACTTTTTTTGTAAAGCATGATTTTTTTTTTTATATAATATTTCATTTTGTTTTTTATATTCATCTACTTTTTCTTTATATTTATTTCCTATATTTTTCCATTTATTTTTTATTGAATTTAATATTCTTTGATGTCTACTTTCAAACTCTAAATCATCTAACATCTTATTATAATCAAAATCATTTATTTTTTGAGCATTTTCTAAAAAAATATCCATTTGAGATTTTATCTAAAAATTACTTTATCAGTTTATTTTAATTTTACTTTTTTTATTGTTTTTTGCTTATTTCTCTCCATATTAACGAATTTTTTTTATTAATTTAAATTTTTAAAAAATCAAAAACAAGGAAAATAAAATTGGTTTATATAAATTTTCTTTTAATTAATTAATTAAAAGATAAATCAAAATTTATTATTTAATTTCTTCGAATTATTTATTTACTTTTGATGATATATTGAATAAATTATTTTTTCATCTAAAATAAAAAATTTGAATTTCTCATCAATCAAAATTTTTTGAATTAATTCAAATATTTTTAGTAATAATAATGATTATGATTTCTTTTTAAAGATATTTTAAAATTTGTTTTTTTCATATTTTTCTTTTTTAAAATATGAATTTATTTTTTATTAATTATTTCAGCAAAAAAAATTAAAGAAAATGTTCATAATTTATTTAGTGATATAAATGAAAAACAAGAAGAAGAAAATATTAAAAACGGAAATAAACAAAATGATGGAATAAATGATGTATTTGAAAATATTAATAATGAAAAAACTAATCAAATGAATTTAAATTCAGATAATAGTCAAGAAATTATTTTTGAGAATTCAAAAGAAAATGATAGATGAAAATAAAAAAGAAGGATGTATTGAAGAAAACATTGAAAAATTAATATGAATGAAAATAAAGATGAAGCAAATGGAAAAGAAGAAGAGTTATTTAAACCAAAAAAAAAATTTAATTGATGAAATATTAAATATTAGAAATGAAATTTAATTAAAAATAAAAATATTAATTCTTTAGAAAATGAAATTAAAATTTATCAAAAACTAATTGAAGAACAAAATAAAATATTAAAGTAATTAAAAATGAATAATGTAAATTTTGAACTTTCAAAATCTGAGATTAAAAATATCTAAAATTTAAATAATGGAAAAGATAAACAAATTAAAAAATTGGAAGAAAAATTATATTTTTTTCAAATTTTAATTTACAAAATATACATTTTTGGTTTTTAATTTAATTAATCATCTAATGATAATTTTTCTTTCTTTTTCCTTTTATTCCACTACAGTTAATATAAACTAAATATTATTTGTGGAATTAAAATTATTCAATTTTTCTAATATCTCAATATTATGTTTTCTCCTTTTTTAATTTGTTCTATTTTTTCTAAATTCTTCAGTTAATTAGGTAATATAATAATTCATTATCATCTAAATATTTTTATATTTATTAACCTTTTTAATTTAATCATTATTTCCTATATAACATCTTTAAACTTACTTTCAAAAATCTTTACTTATCATTTTCTTTTTATAAAATATCCTATATTTACTAAATTTACTCAATTTCATAGTAAATATAAAAAAATGATTTAACAAATAATTAAAATATTATTGTTCTTCTAAAATAATTGTAAGAAAAATATTTCTATAAATTTTATTTTCACCTAATTACAAATTTATAAATTTAAATCAATATATATTAAAAAATATTAAGAAAATAATATATAAGTTCTCAACTATTTAATTAAGTATTTAAAGAAAAATGTTTAATTATTTGATCAGGTGATCTATATAAAGTTTTATCAGTAGAAGGAAATTCTTTTGGAAATTCATATTTATTTTGTGAATGTAAATATTTTTTAATTTCTTTGATATCATAATAACTTTTAAACAAATTTTCTTCACTAATTACTTTTTCTCTTAATTTTAAAAGATGAATTAAATATAATTGAGAATTACCAAACCATTTTAATTTAACTCTAAAAAGAAAATCAATACAATTTACTTTTTTATATCTAATATATGATTTTAATTTCTTTTGAAAATTTTGAGTGGAACTAAAATTCGCATTATTTATTTTAGAATACATATTAGAATTTTCATTTTGTCTTTTACTAATCAAAGAACCAGAAATATCTCTTTCATGCATTTTAGTAAAAGGTCTTTTTGTAAATCTAAAATTTCTAAAATTATTATTATTAAGAGTGAATACATTAATATGATTTTTTCTATTTAACTTAAATATATTATTTATTTTTTCTTCTTTCTTCATTTCAATATTATAATTAATTTTAATATCTAAATTTTTCTTAGCACTCATATTATATAAAAGTTTATTAGTATCATGAGTAATATTATAATCTTCATAAAAAAAAGTATTAATAAATTCAAATAATATCATTATTATTTCAATAATACCATCAACACCTCCTGCAACATCTTGAAGTTTAGCATATGATCTTTCATATATATTTAAATTATTTTCCATCCAAAAATTAAATGTTCCAAAAATATAATTTTCATTTATATTTGAAGTTAACTTTTCATTAAAATTAAAATTATATGAATTTCTACTTGTTAATTTATCAAATATTATTCCTGAATGAGTATTTACTAATATAGGATAAAAATTTAAGTGATTTAAAGCAAAAACATTTTTATTAAATTCTGATGTTATTCTGTGAAAAACTTTTTGAATTGGTTCATTATAATTTTGAACATCAATATAACTTTCTAAAAAAGTAATTCCATAATTTAATATTGAATTTAATTTTTCTAAAATAATATTAGTAGGATAACAATTATTATTATTTATTTCTGTATTATTTTGACACATTTGAATATAAATACCATAAATTTTATTATTTAATTTAGAAGATCCATGTTCTAAAAAAGGATAATTAAATCCATTTTTATTTTTTAAAATAATATTTTTATTAGTTTTATTATAAAATTTTTGAATACATAAACTATTAGAATAATATTCATTTATTTCATCAGTGAAGTATTTCTTTAATTTCATTATATCTGTTTGATCACATAAATCATAAATCCAATGATCATATAATGAAATATTATTATTTAATTGCATAATTGAATCATTTTCAGTAACTCCAATTATAGTAAAAGCTCTTTTATCTATTTCAATTCCATATTCTTTATCTGAATTAAAAGAAATAAAATGAAAAATTCCTTTTGAATCTAATGTAAATTTTCCTACCTCATTTATGAATCTTTTATAAAAAAATGCAGTTGGATTTCTTAATAATAAAAAATCTAATGAAAATAATATACTGAAATAAATTATTATTATGAAATATATTAAGGAAAGAATTCCTGAAAAAATTGAAGAATGTTTGTCATTGTGATTAAAAAATAATGTTATTTGACCTGAAAAATGATCTAAGTTTTTTAGAAACATTTTTTTTTAACAATTTTTAAAATAAAATTTTGAGATTTAAAATTAAAAAAAAATATAATTTATTGTTACAAGATTAATCTTTTTTAATTTTCAAATAAATTAATTTATAAAAAATTATCTAAATTAATATTAATTATTTATTATATAAATTAATGTATAATTTTGTTAAAATACCTTTATGATAAAACATAAAATATACATTTTATATATATAATTTTCTTTAAATATTAAACTAAATATTTTCATTTGAAACATTCATATTAATTTCTCTACTTATCTCTTTACTTTCATGTTCTGATTCTTTACTAAGAAAATTTTCATATGAAAAATTAAACATAACTTTTAAATTATCATCAATAGTATTTTTAATTTGTTTTATCATTTCTTCATTTTTTAAAACTGGTATTTGAGTAGTTTTAATTTCTAAATTATTGTTATTATTATTATTATTATTATTATTATTATTATTATTATTATTATTATTTCTATGTTTAGGAGAAATATTTGTTATTTTTATTTTATTATTTTCAGAAGGAGATAAATAATTAATTTGATTTTTAATTATTAAATTATTTTTTTTATTTTTATTTTTTAAATTTTTATTATTAAACTTTACTTTTTTCCTATATGAATTTATCCTTAAAGAATTATAATTGTTTTCATTTTTAAAATTATTAGATTTATTCGTTAAAGAAATATTAATATTATGACTTATATTAGGTTCAGTTTTATAAGAAATACTTTTTGTAATTTTAGAAACACTAATATTTGAAATTGTATTATAAACAATATTATTTTTTTTTGAAGATTTTGTTCTGTTATTTGAATTAGTTAACTTAGAAAATAATTTTTCATTTAATAAAGGAAGAGATTGATGAATTAAAGTAGATTTTATTGTAGTATATTTTTTGGATTTTTGATTTATATCTCTATTATTATTTGAGCTAATTGAATTAAAAATTCCTTTTGTTATTGAAGAAGAAGAATTTATTTGGTTTATATTTGTATTATTTATTGTTATATTATCACTTTTTGAATTAATTGTTCTATTATTATTTAAATTCATATTGAAATTTTCTCTTGAAGTTGATTTAGATTTACTTTTTGAATGAGAATTATTATTTATTTTATTTTTATTATTATTATATGAATAAGAATGAGAACTTTTTATTATTGAGTATAAAGAATATTTATCTTTATAATTTTTAGAATACTTTGATTTACTAGTTGATTTGGCTTTTTCATTTATTTTTATATTTTCTAATACTATTCTTATTGGCTTATTATTATTATTATTTTTTGGAGATGAAATAAATCTATTTGAAAAATCATAACTTAATTTTAAATTTTTTTCGTTGTTTTTTTCTTTCTTTGAAGTATTATTAAATTTATTACTGTTTAAACATAAATTATTTATATTATTTCTATAAGATTTATATATTTTTAATGAATCTTTTTTATCCAAAATAGAATAATTATTATTATTAATCGTTTTGTTAGATACAATTTTATTGATTTCATTATAAATAAAAGCTTTAATATCTTCATATTGAATTATTGTTAATTTTTGCTTTAAATATCTTAATAATTTTTGTATAATATATTCATATTCAAAACTTAATAAAGATG